>Ga0208814_1000074_pt1 | contig 79034 bp, 77 predicted proteins | sample MalvirAntarct_55_FD_184253 | JGI IMG/M metagenome (GOLD analysis project Ga0208814, IMG submission 184253) | Marine viral communities from the Global Malaspina Expedition - Malaspina viral metaG Antarct_55 (SPAdes) (version 2) | ecosystem: Environmental > Aquatic > Marine > Oceanic | place... | reverse complement strand
CCCGGCGTATCGCTAAGACACGCTCTGGGAAGCCAGTTCTACGTGACCTTTGAAACGAAGCGGAGTTCCAGCCTGCTTAAGTCCTTGCGCGCGATGGGCTAGTCATTCAGCCCTTCCGATAGCCATTTTCGTACCCGGCGCCGGTCACGCCAGGAGGTCAGCTGATGGGTGAACGGGCTCTCCGGCACCAACCGGCATTCCGGATTGCTGAGGTCGCCCAGCTTGAAGCGGCGCAACACACCCAGCGGGTGGCGCTCTGGCCCGTAAAACGCCACTGCGCGGATTTCCAGGCAATGGAACTGCCAGTCACCCACTGGCTGGTGGCCCTGAAGCTCGATGCCGTTTAGCTCGGCAACTCGCCGCAACATGCCTTGAAAAGTGCCTACGTGAATGAAATCACCACTGCTTAACGGCCCTTGGTGGGTGGTCTGGTGAATGGCGAGATCCGGCGGCACGTCGTCTTCCATGCTCTGGCGAATGTCGGTGATATCCACTTCCAACGGCCCACGTGACGTCACCACAGAGACCACGAGCTGATTGATGAACATCGGCTCGGCACTCATGTTGGAAATGATGCAAAGCGAGCCGAGACCCTTGCCAGCGCCTCGATTGATCAGCAGGCTCGGCTGACGCTGCCGTCTGAAGTTTCGCAAGAGCAAATGCGCGTAAAACATCCAGACTAAAAGCGTGCTCAAGGAGATCAGCAAGGAAACGAGCTGCTGGTTCTTCATTAACCAATCGATCATGTAGGGCCTCGGTAAGTGATTCCCAGCTGAGACAGTCCAAACCCGACTGGGTGCCCCACCCCAATTCGGTGAGCGCCGCTCAATGCGGGGCCCGTCCAGCAGCAGGCACGAACGAACGCCAGCTGCTGCTGGTCCGAAACATGGAGCCCGCCAACAGTCGAGGGAAATCAAATGAAGAGCTTGAACATCGCTTCGTCAGTGTTACTAGCCCTGCTAGCAACGACCGCGTCGGCCAGTCAGGAACCGACTGAGCATGAGCCGGCTGACAGCAACAGCCAGGCCCAGCAAGACCTCGATAACGAGGCAAGCGCGCACGGCTACCAGAACCCTACCGGCGAAGACCCGCAACCGCGTCTGACCGAAGACACGATCGAAAATGCTCATGGAGACGACGAGGACATGAGCAACGGAGAGGAGCCTCAGGAGCGCTGATCGGCGATACGCGCCGCCATTGGCAGTCGTTGATCACCATCAGCTTGCCATCACGGCCCTCTGCGCGGGTCGTCTAGGCGTTCGAGCCAAGCAGCAGGATGCTGCAGCCAGGCGCAGAGGCGCCGCCTGAGTGCATGGCTACATTAGCCTTGAGCCGCAGCCGGGCGGCTGGGGCTGGGGCTGCGGCTGCGGCTGCGGCAGGTGAGTAAAGCACACGGCTAATCGACGGCTCGCCTGAGCGTGAAAGCGCCCCGCAGCTCCCCGGCCTTGAAGCCACGAGCCTCGTCCTCCGGGTAGTACTCGTCAATCAACGCCGCGAGTTCGGGCTTGATCGCTTCCCCATGACAGGCAAGGCAGGCCTCGCCAGTGGGAATGGCCTTCATCAGTCGAAACTCACCGTCCACCACCTCGGCATGCGACATGCTCTGCAGCGGCTCACCTTGCGCAGTGCGCTGTTGAAACTGTTCGAGCACGGTGCGCTCCCATGGATCGGGCGCATTACTCTGGTTGCGCAGTTTCAATGCCGTGCGACCCACCCGCCAAGGCGCCTCGCTATGCTCGGCAGTAATCTGCGGCGCCAATTGCTGACAGGCTTGCACCGCCTGTTGCGGCCCGCCACTTTCCACCGCCGACTTCACCGTGGCCATCAGCTGCTGCTGAAACGGAGGAATGAGCGACATCCCCTCCTTGATCAACGGATCCAGGGGCTCAGCCTGGGCGGACAAGCTCAACGCCAAACAGCTCAAGGGCAACAGATAGCGCATAAAAACTCCTTGCTGGCCTCGCGGCCGAATGCGATGAATGGAATCCAAATTCAACAGGGCCGGCTTTCATCGAACCGTCCTGCGGCCAGACAGCTGCGGCGCTGCGACGGACTTCCTAGGGGCCGCCGCCCGGGATGCGCAAGCCAGCGCCGAAAAGCAGATGTACTTACCCGTTCAACCCCGTACGCCGAAGCGCTTCATCGCCCAGCGGCCTTTGGCTTTAGCGGGTGTTCGGCCTCAGCTCTCAACGTACCAACGCACTGTGCAGCCGCGTGCCATGCAACAGGTTGTCTGCCAGCGGGCAACGGCGCTCCACCTCGGCGAGGAATTCCTGTTTCTGCTCAAGCGTCATGTCAGCATCGATCTCTACCCGCAGGCGCACTTCCTCGAAGCCGGGCCGCACACTGGTGTCACGCCCTAGCAACCCGGCCGGATCGTAGTCCGCCTCGACTTCGAAGCGCATACCACGCAGCTCCACCTTGCGCTGGTGGGCGAGGAAACGACCGATCGTTCCGAAGCAACCTGCAAGCGCCGCCAAGACCAGCTCCAGTGGACTCGGCCCAGCATCAGTACCGAACGCGGCACGCGGCTGGTCGATCAGCACCCGGTGATTGCCGCAGTCCACTTCGATTGCGAAGCCGTCACCCATACTGCCTTGAACACTGATGGTCTTCATGTGCGGTCTTGTCCCTAAGAAATTAGCCTTAAGTATTGAGCGAGCGGCTGGTGACGAAGCGAAAGCATCGAATGCTTTCCTGGCAGCGCCTTTCAGCTCCCGCCTATCAATTAAAAATAATATAATATCTATTTTGATATTTTGTTTCCAGGCAAATCTACTTCCGTCAGGCCTGCCAAACAAGCCCACCTGGTCAGATAAGGAATTCACGCAAGGAGCGAGGGCTTAGCACGGTGGTCGGAACCCAGCACTGCCCGCGGAGAAATCTGGCGAAACAGAGTGACGCGACATAGAGACGCAGAGGATGCAGAGCGACGCTGCCGCTAGGCAGAAAAATCACAAAAACGAAAAAGCCCCGTGAATCATCTGATTACGGGGCTTCTTTAAGAATGGCGGAGAGATAGTCCGCCAATTCTACTTCCATCAAGAGTAAGCAACATCCGGTAAACCACGCTGTATCCTTTTTATTTCGGGCTTTTCAGCCTATCATCGTCCAGAGAGCGCCAGACGTTTACACCCAAAGCTACCGGCAAAGGTGTGGGTCAGAGTGTAGGTCAGAGTTCAGACGATGTAGGTCGGGAGGCGCGAATGGGAAAGCTGACGGTTCGAACCGTGGACAGTCTGGTGAAAGCCGGAACGTCCGGCATGACCGGCGATGGCGAAGGGCTGTACTTTCAAATCAGCAAGACCGGGGGCACAAGCTGGGTTTTCCGCTACAAGGTTGCCGGCCGGCCTCGCATGATGGGCTTGGGACGATACCCCGAGACAAGCCTTGCAGAAGCCCGTGAAAAAGCCACAGAGTGCCGCAAGCTGACCAAAGCCGGCATTGACCCTCTTGATGCGCGAGACGCAAACCGTGAGCGTCAGCAACTGGAGGAGAAGAAAGAGCGCCAGCGCATCGAGCAAGAGCGCCTCGCCCTGGGGGTTGCCAAGGCCCGTGCCGTAACCTTCAAGACCGTGGCCACCGACTACATCGCTGCGCACCGCGCCGGCTGGAAGAACATCAAACACGCCCAACAATGGGAAAATACGCTCGCCACTTACGCCGAGCCCACCATTGGGCATCTGCCGACGCATGACGTAACCACAGCGCACCTGCTGCAGATCCTACAGCCGGTTTGGACAGAGAAGCCCGAGACCGCCAGCCGCGTGCGCAACCGCATTGAACTCGTACTGGATGCTGCGAAGGCGAGAGGGCTGCGCGAAGGCGAGAACCCGGCCCGCTGGCGTGGCCACCTGGACAAGCTGCTGCCCAAGCGGTCCAAGGTGCGCGCCGTGAAAAGCCATGCTGCTATGCGTTGGGCCGACCTGCCGGCGTTCATGGTCGAACTGGCGACGCTGGAGGCCAGCAGCGCCCGCGCTCTAGAGTTGACGATTCTCACTGCCTGCCGCACCAGCGAGGTATTAAACGCCAAGTGGGACGAGATTGATTACGAAGCGGCTACTTGGACGATCCCTGCGGAGCGGATGAAGGCCGGCAAGGCGCATCGCGTGCCGTTGTCCGATGCGGCGCTGGCCGTGCTGGACACCCTGCCCCGCATCGAGCGCAGCCCATTTTTGTTCCCAGGTATGAAACCCGGCAAGCCTCTCTCCAACCTGGCCATGACCATGACCATGCGACGCATGAACATAGGCCATCTAACCGTCCACGGCTTCCGCTCCACCTTCCGCGACTGGGCAGCGGAGCGCACGCATTATCCGCGCGAGGTCTGCGAAATGGCACTGGCTCATAAAATTGCCGAAGGGGCCGAAGCAGCTTACTGGCGCGGCGATATTTTCGATAAACGCCGTTCTCTGATGATTGACTGGGCGCAATACGCGACCACCTCACCAGCCGCTAATGTCATTCAGGGCGACTTCAAGCGCGCATGACCCAGACCCGGCCAGCCTAGCCCGACTGGGTGAAAAGCAGACTTCCCACCTGCCCGGCTGGCCGACCCATTCAGTAAGTGGGACGCCTGGGAGGGCGTAGCGGTGGCTAAGATTGCCCGAGTGAAAGATCTTCCGGAGTGGTTCGGTCTGGAAAAATACCAACAGACAGAGGCTTTTGGAGCTGCGGAGTGGCTTACCCAGCTCCGCGCACGCAAGTATGTTCACGACTGCTTCGTGTCTTTTACAAACGCGGGGCTAGATCTCCCCTACATGTCTGAGCTGCTACAGGCGGCCAAAACAGAGCTAACGCTCTTGAGAGAAAGCCCACTTGGAGATTTCTCCGACAGCACTTGGTCTCAAGTAATGGGAGATTTCTCGGAAGTTCCGTACGGGAACCCCGTGCGCGGCCTGACTTTGCTTGACCTGATAAATCAATATCGAGCTGACCATCAAGACTATGAAAACGGCCTTTGCCCGGAGAGCAAAAAGAACCGCTGGAGCCTAATCCAAACAACGTCCTTAAAGGTAATACCAGAAGAGCTTATCAGCACTTCAGTTGGGGCATTAATGGAAACCGGTGAACCTTTATTGGTCGACATGAGAGCGCCAGACCCAGTGCTGGTCGAAGCCTTTGTGGACTGGCTCAAGAAAGCACGAACACGGCAACCAATCAGCTCCAGCAAGCGAGAGCGCCCAGCCTATAGAGATTGGAAGGGGTACGGGCTGCTACCGTATTTAGATCTGCGGATCTGGCTAATGGAAACCGGCAACCGCATATCGCATCACGTCATGGCTGAGGCAGTTGGCTACTGCAAAGGAGGCGACAGTTTTCGAAAGACCGTTCCAAAGCTAGCCAACGACCTACTGTTTAGCTTGGCCGAATTAGAAGCGATGGCCGCCGTTGAGGCCACGTCGGAAAAACTCTACTCCTGACTTTTTCCGGAAAAACTCGGGACCTGAATCTCGGCATGGTGCCGTCCTGAGCTGGTGTATTGAATACATAGCCAAATCCACTACGCGTCGACGAACGCAATGGAGGTCTGGCTATGTCTGCCACTACCGCTACCCCGCCCCACCGCTTCTCCCGCCCCGAACGCCGTATCTACCGCTTACAGCAGGTCATGGACGCCACCGGCTTTGGCCGCGCCTGGATCTACGAATTGATGAAGCGCGGGGAGTTTCCCCAGGCTCGTAAGATTGGCACCCGCGCCGTTGGCTGGCCCAGCGATCAGATCGACCAGTGGGTCGCCGACCGCATGGAGGGCCGCGCGTGAAAAAGTCGACCCGCCCCGACGCAATAGGTCCTCTGTCGAAAGTTAGCTCTCATAGCTTCATCACGTTGCTGGACATGTACGGACACATCCTGAGCTTGATCCCCCCGCTGATATTGATCGCTCTGTGTTGGCTAGTGGAGGTTCGCGCTTGAACGTCTCTACCGAACACCACGCCGCGGATCATGAGGCGTTCATTCTTGACCGGATCTTCCCATTGGTTGTTGCCCATGCACGTGCGAGCAGCGCTCCGATCGAGGTCGTTGTAATGGCTACCCTTCTGAGCCTGGCGACAGTAATGCATATCAAAGGGTTGAGCCGCCGCACCCTGATTCAGTTAATCGACGCAACTCTCCTAACGATTCACGAAGCTCCGGAGGGCTTGCATTGATGCCCTCTCCGATCGATGTGGTACTCCCTCGCCTAGATGCCGTTAAGGCAATCGGAAAGCACAAATGGATGGCCCGCTGCCCTACCCGTGCGGACAAGACGCCGAGCCTGTCCATTCGTGAACTCGATGATGGACGCGTCCTGCTGCATGACTTCGGTGGCGAGAAAACCACTGACGTATTGGCCGCCATCGGCTTGGGCCTCGCCGACCTGCACCCGGGCAGCAAGCAGCGTCCCCCTCGTCGAAGCCCGAGCCGTGCCGCCATTGAGCATGAGCAGCACATCGTCGCTCTCGGTCTGTCGCTGCTCGCCCAAGGTAAGAACCTGTCGCCTTCCGATCTAAGTCGTTTAGAAACCGCACGCCGCCGCCTTGAAATGGTGGGGGTGCGCGCATGAACAAGGATCTCTACGCCTCTCATTGGCCCGAGCTCGAACAGCACGTGACTCCCCGGCCTTTGCCCGATGCGCTCCCCCCCGTACCGTCGATCGAGCCGGAGATGCTGCCGGAATCGATTCGATCTTATGTGCTGGACGTATCGCAACGAATGCAGTCGGCACCCGATTACGCTGCCGTAGTAGCCATTTGTGCCCTTTCTGCAGTGCTGGGCCGCAAGGCCCTGATACGCCCAAAGCAGCACGATGACTGGACCGTGACCCCGACCGCATGGGGAGCTCTCATCGGTGGGCCGAGCACAATGAAATCGCCATCGATGGCTGAAATGCTGCGTCCCCTCAATAGCATCGAGGCTCGCGCGGCGGTCGAATGGAAGGAACGCGCGAAGCAGTACAAGGCTGAAGTCGAAGTAAACGAAATTGAGATCAGTCTCGCCAAAACAACTGCTAGAAAGCTGATGCAGAAAGGCCAAAGAGAGGAAGCCATCATGTCGTTGGCATCCACGGAAGGCAGCGACGAGGAGCCGTCGTTAGAGCGGATTATTGTGAATGATGCTTCGTTCGAGGCGCTGGGCGAGCGGATGCGCGAGAACCCGAATGGGCTTTTGATGGTGCGTGACGAGCTGTCGGGTTGGATAAGTCTGTTGATGCAAGAGGACCGCCAATCGGATCGTGCATTCTTCCTGGAGGCATTTAACGGCAACAGTAGTTTCACCTATGACCGCATCGGACGTGGGACTGTCCGTATCGAGAATTGCACACTGTCGGTTATCGGCGGTATTCAACCCAGCCGTATCGCGCCCCTCGTGCGCGGTGCCCTGCGAGGTATCGCTGATGATGGTCTGATCCAGCGACTGCAGCTCGCCATCTGGCCTGACCCGGTCAAGTCGTGGCGATGGATCGACCGAGCGCCCGACACGTGCGCTCGTACCCGCTACTTCAACACCTTTGATCGCTTGCACGCCCTGGAGCTGCCAGGCAACGGGGATGAGCCGGCCTGCCTGCGATTCACACCCGAAGCGCAGGCCATGTTCATCGAATGGATGGAGGAGATCCAAATCGACGCTCGGGGCGATGAAATGCCTGCGGCGATGCAGAGTCACTTGCTCAAGATGCCCAAGACTGTTGCTGGTCTTGCTCTGCTGTTCGAGCTTCTGGACGGCGGCACCGAAGCGGTCGGAGGTGTCGCAACAGGTCGCGCTTTGGACTGGGGCGATTACTTACGCGGTCACGCAAACCGTCTGTACAGCGCCGCGACGCATGGTGGCATCGAAGGCGCCCGGCTGATTCTGAAACGCAAAGCAAAGCTGCCCAACCCTGTGAAGGCCCGAGAGATTCAGCGCCGGAGCTGGAGCGGGCTCTCTACTCCTGAGGAGGTCGCGAGTGCGCTTGAGGTGCTGGTCGATTATGGACATCTGACGGAGCAGGTGATGGACCCCTCACCAATGGGCGGCCGACCAACCAAAACGTACCGTTGGGTAGAGGAGGTCTCCAACGATGGGCAGGTGGCTTAACAAGGTCCAGAAATACACTGAGGGCACACCGACAGAACCGACAGAACCGACAGAACCGACAGAACCGACAGAACCGACAGAACTAGCTTTTGTCAGTTTCGTCGGTGCTGCATCAAGCAGTTTTCAGGAAAACGAATCGGTCGGACTGACTACCACCAATGGTCCCCGCCCGGATCGCGTCTGGCTGCACTTGATGGTGGTCGATGGCCGTGTAACCCAGCGAACCGGCGACCAGAAAACTGCGATCATCAAAGGCGAAGCGCACATGCGATACGGTGACAAGCTGCTGGCGGTGGTGCCCGTACCCGGCTTCGACCGCCCGCTTACCGAGGACGAAGTCATCAATGCTCTGGCAGGAACTCTTGGGGCGCCTGCAGCGCTTCCCTTGCCGTCAGATGCATGGCTGTTCCGTATTGCACGGCTGCTGGGAGTTCAGCCTGCCGAGCTACTAGACGGCAGGCATCTGGAACCACACGACCTAATCGAGCAGGCCGGCACTGCTCCTGAGCTAGTGGCTGAAACGATCCGGCGAAGTCCGGCCTGGATCAGCCGGCCGCGTGGCATCGGAAAGCAGGCTGAGACGTCCCTTTACTAGCAGTGGCCGTACCCATCCCAGCCCCACGACATGTATGGAGGGCGGAGCCACCAGTTGACCTTGTCCTCGGAGCCCGCCGGCATGATGGCATAATGGACCACATGCAGCATTTCTCTGCAGGTCTGGCCACTTGTCTTGTTCCACACCAATGACAATGGCGGTTGGTGGCCTCGGATGACCGAGATAGGAGCCTAGTCCGACGCTGGAGCGATTTTCTGCGTGCGGTGCGCTCCAACTGAGAGCTGTGCAGGGCTTATTCTTTCAAATAGTCCTCCTATGTCAGCCATAGCGTAGGGCTTCCCGAGTCTGCGAGCTCTTCAATCGTGTGCGTCCGGCCTCGGCCGCGAGGGCTCGCACTACGGCATCGACGACTACATTGAGCAAAAATACATGTGCCTCGGCATCGGTTGAGGCATTGACCGGACACCCGCGTTATCGGCTTATCCGAGGTCCGGCTTTTCGAGTCGAACGCGGGATTACGCCTGTTGAAGACTGTTGCGTGCCTCGGACAGCATCGACAGGCTGATCTTGCGTACTTCGATCTTGCTCTGTTCGATATGCGAACGCAGAAGCATCTGCGCCTCATCGCGCCGGCGTGATGCCAGTGCCGTCAGAATGCGTGCGTGTTCGTTGTAGGTTTCCTCGATCCGAGCGCTCTTGTAAAAATCCAGGCGCCGGACAATACGGATGCGATCACAGACTTCAGCGTGCACACGCATCATTTCCCGATTTCCGGCGGCTGCGAGCAAACCGCTGTGGAAGGCTTCATCCAGATCGGCGACCTGCTTCATGCCGTGCTCGCGCTCGCCCGGCGGCACCATCCAGATGCGATTGAGTTCCACAAGCGCGCCGGCCAGATCCGGCAGGCCGCATAGACGCTTGATGGCGACGCTCTCCAGTACCACACGCAGGTCGTACAGCTCGTCGATCTGGTTGAAATCCAGCGGCTTGACGGTCCAGCCGCGGCGAAACCCCACTTCCAGATAGCCCTCGCGCTCCAGACGATAGAGCGCATCGCGCACCGGTGTACGCGACACCTGGTAGCGCGCGGCCAATTCGGTCTCGCTGAAGCGGTCATGGGGCAGCAGCTGATAGTCGAAGATTTCCTGCTTCAACCGTTGATAGATCTGCTGCGCCAGGGCATTGGTCTGGTGCTTGAGAATGGCATCACCTGTCTGTCAGAGCGTACTGAGATCGACACTTACATGTGCCGAAACCACTTTCCAGCCGGCGGGAAAGCGTACCCAGGTCTGCATTTGCCGGCCAGTACGCAGGGTTTCACCGTCGCTGAATTCCGTGCTGACGGTGGCATAGTTCTCATCAAAAGTGGATATAACCGTGTTGCGCAGCTGGCGGCCGGGCCCTACCGGCGTGCAGATGCGCCGGTAGGCGGCGATATCCCGCGCACCGTAGAGGTTTTCGGCAACGCCATAACGCACGGTATGGTCGGTGTCCCAAAAGTAGTCGTCCAGCACCTCCAACTCATTGGCCAGCAGGGCGCGCTCGTAGTCCTCGAAGGCCAGGCGCACGGCCTCGACCACATGGGGCAGATTGATCAATGGCTCTTTGTCCACGCTCATTCCTCGTTCATGGCAGCGTCCAGCGCTGCCAACGTGGCGGTATGTCCGACGATCCCCCCCTGGGCGACGATCATCTCCAGGGTCGCCTGCTTGAAGGCAGGGAAATAACTGTCGGTTGCGTCTTCGATCAACAGGCAGCGATAGCCCCGGTCGTTGGCCTCGCGCATGCTGGTCTGCACGCAGACCTCGGTGGTCACACCCGCGAAAATCAGACACTCAATGCCCTGTGCGGCCAGCCTGTCCCCCAGACCGGTCGCGTAGAACATCCCCTTCCCCGGTTTGTCGATCACCCATTCACCGGCAATCGGCGCCAGTGACGGGATGATCTGATTGCCCGGCTCGCCACGCACCAGGATGCGTCCCATCGGCCCCGGATCACCGATACGCAAGCCTTCTGCGCCGCCTTCCCGCTTGGCTGCAGGACAGTCAGACAGGTCCGGCAGATGCGACTCTCGCGTGTGGATGACCAGCATGCCCTTCTCCCGGGCCAGCGCCAGCAGCGACTCCACCGCCGGGACGATGGCCTGCAACAGACTTACGTCGTTACCCAGCGCCGCACCAAAACCACCTGGTTCGAGAAAGTCCCGCTGCATATCGATAACGACCAATGCGGTACGTGCCGGATCGAAGCTGAAGGCGCCCGGCTTGCCCGGCACGCTGATCATGCTGCACCTGCCGTATGGTCAGCGCCGGCCATGTAGTGACCCAACGTGGCACGGTCAGCTTGGTCAGCGGCGACCTCGAAATTGATTTCACCCTCGTGGATCACCAGGATGCGGTCGGACATTTCCAGCAACTCGTCCAGATCCTCGCTCAGCAGCAGCACGGCGGCACCCTGGGCGCGGGCATCGCGCAGACGCTGGTGGATGATCGCCACCGAGGCGAAATCCAGGCCGAACACCGGGTTGGAGACGATCAGCGTGCGCACGTCGTGGGTCAGCTCGCGGGCCAGGACCGCACGTTGCACGTTACCGCCTGACAGCGTACCTATCGGCCGCAGCGGGTCCGCCGGGCGCACGTTGAACTGTTCGATCAGGGCCTCGGCCTGGGTCTGAATCGCCTTCCGGTTGATCAGCCAACCCTGGCGGCACAGTGGCGGCTGGTCGAAATTGCGCAGCGCCAGATTGTCCGCCACGCTCATGCCGGCGATGCAGGCATTGCGCAGGGGCTCTTCCGGCAGGCTGAATACCTTCTCCCGTTGCATCTCCCGGCGGCTGGCCTGGTAAGGAGCGCCATTGATGCGAATCTCGCCACTGACCGACTGCCGCTGACCGAGCAGCGCCTCGGTCAGTTCACGCTGGCCATTGCCGGAAATGCCGGCAATGCCGACGATTTCGCCAGGGCGCACGTCCAGCGACAGCTTGCTGACCGCCAATGTGCCCTTGTCATTGGCCACGCTCAGTTCGCACACCTCCAGCCGAGGTGCGGCGTCGCGGTCTACCGGCTGCTGGCTGGCCGGCTCGGCAGCCGCTTCGGAGGCGCCCATCATCCAGGTGGCCAGTTCCTCCTGGGAGGTGGCGCTGACCTGGGTACTGCCGACCAGCCGGCCCTTGCGCAGCACGCTGACATCGTCAGCGAAGCGCGATACCTCGCCGAACTTGTGGGTGATCATCAATACCGAAATATCCCCACGGCGAGCCATATCGTGCATCAGGCCCAAGACCTCTTCGGCCTCCTGCGGCGTCAGTACCGAGGTCGGTTCGTCGAGAATGATCAGTTGCCGGTCCAGATACAGCTGCTTGAGGATTTCCAGCTTCTGCTTCTCGCCCGCCGCCAGCGAACTGACCGGACGTTCGATATCCAGCCGGAACGGCATACGCTGCATGAAGTCATTGAGGCGCTTGCGCTCCAGAGGCCAGTCGATGCGCCAGCCCAGATCGCCACGCGATAGCACCAGATTCTCCGCCACACTCAGGCCCGGCGCGACGGTGAAGTGCTGGTAGACCATGCCAATGCCCAGCGCATGAGAGTCTCGCGGGGTACGAATCTGCTGCTGGCGGTTGTTGACCAGCAACTCGCCGTCGTCCAGCGGACCGTAGCCGACGATACCCTTGACCAGCGTGCTCTTGCCCGCGCCATTCTCGCCCAACAGCGCATGGACGGTACCGGCGCGCACGGTCAACGACACCCCCGCCAGCGCCTGAAAGCTGCCGAAGGATTTGCTCGCGCCGATGATTTCCAGGCTGATCGCACGCATGCTCAACGCTCGCTCAACAGCTCGACGAGCGACGCCGAGTTGGACACAGCACCAAACACCCCACCCTGCATCTTGACCATGTGCAGCGCAGCCAGGTGGTTACCCGGATCGGTGGCACCACAGCAGTCTTCCAGCAACAGGCACTCGAAGCCGCGATCATTGGCCTCACGCATGGTGGTGTGCACGCAGACGTCGGTGGTGATGCCGCACAGGATCAGGTTCTCGATGCCGCGGGTACGCAGGATCAGTTCCAGGTCGGTGGCGCAGAACGAGCCCTTGCCGGGCTTGTCGATGATCACTTCGCCAGCCAGCGGCTGCAGCTCCGGAATCAACTCCCAGCCCGGTTCGCCACGCACCAGAATGCGGCCACAGGGACCCGCATCGCCGATGCCGGCACCGATGCGCCGGGATCGCCAGCGCTTGTTGGCCGGCAGATCGGACAGGTCCGGGCGATGCCCTTCGCGGGTGTGGATGATATGAAAGCCCTGCTCGCGCATGACCTTCAGCACACGGTTGATCGGCTCGATGGGCGCACGCACGGCCGCCAGATCGTAGCCCATGGTGTCGACGTAGCCGCCTTCACCACAGAAATCAGTCTGCATGTCGATGATGATCAGCGCGGTATTGGCCGGATGCAACCGCCCGTCATACGGCCAGGGATAAGGATCGGAAACAAGAAAGCGCTCGCTCACGGTGTTACTCCTGGCTGTGCGGGTTGTAGAGTCGCTCGGGCGCGGCAAAGCCGCAGCTGCTTCCATCGGTATGGACCACGTCGTCCTCCCAGGGCAGGCGGTACTGGCCAGCCGCAAGGTCATGCATGTAGGTGTAGGGGCAATCCTGCGCCCCGCCCTTGACCGCCACATAACCGCGGTGGCCGAACTGATAGATATTGTTCTCCACGCCCCAATGCTTGCGCGCCTCGCGCACCAGGTCCGGACGCAGCTCGCAAGAGACGATCTCGTCCGCCCGCCCGCCGCCCTCGGCCATGGGCGTGCCATCGAAATCGACGAACATGGCTTCGCCCATCGAATCGAAGGTGCCGTCGGAACCGCACATGCACACGCTAGCGGTCTGCATCAGATTGGTGAAGGAATTGACCTGGTTGGTGATCTTCCATGAATGGCGGATCGGTGCGGTGTAGCCGGCGGTACGGATCATGATTTCCGCCCCCTTGTAGGCACACTCACGGGCCATTTCCGGAAACATGCCGTCATGGCAGATGATCAGGGCCAGCTTGCTGCCGCGCGGACCGTCACAGACCGGGATGCCGAGATTGCCCGGTTCCCACGGTTCGACCGGCACCCAGGGGTGCAGCTTGCGGTAGTACAGGCGCACTTCACCGGTATTGTCGACAATGATGCCGCTGTTGTAGGGGTTGCCGTGCGGGTTGGCTTCCATGATCGAGAAGCAGCCCCAGATGCTGTGATCGATGCAGGCCTGCTTCAGCGCCGCCACTTCCGGCCCATCCAGGGTACACATGATGTCGGGTGAGGTATCCATCGACAGCCCGTGCAGCGAGTACTCCGGAAATACGATCAGGTCCATGCCTGGCATGCTGCGCCGGGCCTTGCCGATCATCGACACGACCTTCTGCGTCTGGGTCCAGAGTTCGTCGCGGGTGTGCGGGTCGGGCAGTGTCAGCTGTGCCAACCCGATCACGACACCATTAGGTGATTTGTTCAGCCCACCAAGTCCACTTGCCATGTCATTACCTCTATCGATTGAGACTGAGCTCGCCGGGAGCTCCCGTCAGTGTTCGGTTTGGACGACAGGTCGCGAGCATCACCAGCATCGTCAGGATGTAAGGTGCCGCGCTGTACAGGTAATAGCCGGAGCTGATGCCTACCGATTGCAGCGCCGGGCCGATGGCGCCGGCCGCACCGAACACCATCGAGGCCCACAGGCAGTTCAGCGGTTGCCAGCGGGCAAAGATCACCAGTGCCACAGCCATCAGGCCCTGACCGCTGGACAGCCCCTCGTTCCAGCTGCCGGGGTAATAGAGCGACAGGTAGGAGCCACCGACACCGGCCAGAAAGCCACCCACGGCCGTGGCCATGACGCGTACCCGCAGCGGGCGGTAGCCCAGCGCCTGAGCCGACTCGGAATGGTCCCCAACCAGCCGCAGAACGAGCCCCCAACGCGTGCTGCGCAGCCCCCAGTGCAGGAAGATCGCCAACGCCACACCGATGAAGAACAACATGTTGATGTTCAAAGCCGAGCGCATGCCGGGATCATCACTCCAGGCACCCAGGGAAATGGATGGCAGCATCGGGGCCTGCGGTTGAATGAAGGCTTTACCCAGGAAGAAGGCGAGGCCGGTACCGAGCAACATCAGCGCGATGCCGAAGGCAATGTCGTTGACACGCGGTAGCGAGCAGACAAGGCCATGCAGCAGGCCAAGCAACAGCCCGATTCCACCCGCTGCCAGCACCCCGGTCCAGGCCGAGCCGGACAGGTAGGCGACCGCGTAGCCGGTCATCGCACCGGCGACCAGAATGCCTTCCAGGCCCAGGTTGATGCGGCCACTCTTTTCCGTCAGACATTCGCCCAGGCTGACGAACAGGAACGGCGTACCAACCCGCACCGCACCCGCCAACAGGGCCAGCAGGAAGGTCACGAAATCCAGATCACCCATGTTGCACCTCGGCGCTCCTTACCTTGTTGGCGTGCTCCTCGAGGGCAATGCGCCATCCAGTGATCCTGCCCACCAGCGCTTCCCAGGCGAGCAGATTGGTGAACAGCAGGCCTTGCAGAATCAGTGTCGTGGCGTCGGGCAGATCCAGCCGCCGCTGCAGCAGGCTGCCGCTGGCCTCGATGCCGCCGACCAGCGTCGCGCAGACGATGATCGCCAGCGGGTTATGCCGGGCGGCAAAGGAAACCAGAATGCCGCTGATGCCATAGCCGACGATCAGCGAAGCGTTGGCGCTGCCTTGCACCGCGCTGACCTCGTACATGCCGGCCAGCCCGGCCGCCGCTCCGCCGAGCACACAGGTCAAAATCACCAGTCGGTCGACCGGCAAGCCCAGCATGCGCGCCGTGCGCACATTGCCGCCGACCACGTCCAGGGCAAAGCCCTTGACGCTGTGGCGAACCAGCACCCAGGCCATCACGCAGGCAATGATGCCGGCGACCAGTCCCCAGTGAACGCGGAACGAATCCTCACTGATCACACCGATCATCAGTGAATAATCCAGCCCCACGGTGGACGGCTTATTCAGGCTCGAAGGGTCACGCAGCGGCCCCTCGACCAAATGGTTGAACAGCGCGATGGCGATATAGGAAAGCAGCAGGCTGCCGATGGTCTCGTTCAGCCCGCGCTTCTGCCGCAACCAGCCGTTGAGCCCGATCCAGAAGCCACCGACCAGCATCGCCACCAGTCCCATGGCGATAAGCGTCGCCAGCGGCGGCAGTCCGCTCAGCCACAGCGGCAGCGTCGCGGCCGCCAAGCCGCCCAGTACCAGTGCGCCTTCGCCACCGATGATGATCAGACCGGCACGCGCCGGCAGTGCCACGCACAACGCCGTCAGCATCAACGGCGCGGCGCGCTGCAGGGTGCTTTCCCACGCAAAGTACGAACCGAAGGCGCCTTCGAACACCAGGCTGACGGCCTCGAACGCCGGTTTGCCCTGAAAGGCCAGGAACAGCACGAACAGCGCAAAGGAGCTGATGATCGAAAGCACGGTAGGCAGGCCAGGCAATGCCAGCCTGGCCAACCTGCTTGCTAGATAATGTGGGTTCATGGATCAGATATCGCCGCGCACGCCTTCGACGAGGTAGTTCATCTGCTCCAGCACCACGTCGGTCTGCCCCAGCGACTCGCCAGCGGCCAGCACCACGTTGCCCTTGTTGTCGTTCAGCGGTCCCTTGAACAGGGTGAACTCGCCAGCGATCATCGACGCCTTGATCCGGTCCGCCTGCTCACGGGCCGCAGCACTGACATTTGCGCCGTAGACCGAGGTCTTGACGAACCCTTCGGCCAGGCCACCGCGCAGGAAGTTGTTCATGGTCTGGCCCTTCTGGGCCGCTTCGACGTGTGCCCGGTATGGGGTTTCCCAGTTCCATTCCGCACCCGTCAGGTAACCGTTGGGGGCCAGAGCCGCCTGGCTGGCGTGGTAACCGCAGCTCATCACACCGCGACGCTCGGCTGTTTCAACGATGACCTTGGGGCCATCCACGTGGCAGGTCAGCACGTCGCAACCCTGGTCGATCAGTCCGTTGGCTGCTTCAGCTTCGCGTACCGGCAGCGACCAGTCGCCAGTGAAGATCACGGTGGTGGTGATCTCCGGATCAACCGAGCGCGCACCCAAGGTGAACGCGTTGATATTGCGCAGCACCTGGGCAACCGGTTTGGCCGCGATAAAGCCGATGCGCTTGGTTTTGCTCATGTGGCCGGCGACCACACCATTGAGGTACTGGCCCTCATCGATATAGCCAAAGAAGCTGCCGACATTCTTCGGATGCTTGCTCTCGTCCCACAGGCCACCACAGTGCGCGAAACGCACATCGGGGTAGCGCTGGGCCACGCGTAGAACGTGGGGATCGAAGTAGCCGAAGGAGGTGGCGAAGATCAGCTCCGCGCCATCCTGACGGATCATCGCTTCCATCGCCTGCTGCACTGCGGAGGTTTCCGGTACGTTCTCTTCTTCGATGACCTTGACGTTGGGCATGCTGCGAATGATGCGCGCAGCTTCAGCGTGTGCCTGGTTGTAACCGAAGTCATCCCTAGCCCCTACATAAACGAAGCCAACGACCAGGGGCTTATCTGCTGCGCGGGATGTGCTGAAAGGCATCGCGGCGGTAACGCCGATAAGCCCAGCCAGCTTGAGGAAGTTACGACGATTACAGTCCGACATATGCAGAAGTCCTTAGAGGTATACATAGTTATATTCAAGCTTGTATACATGACTCCAAGCAGGATATATGCCAGCCTTTGGCGCAAGAAAAATCGTCGTTTCTCGAACGAATTCAGCCCCCGTCGCGCTCCACACTGTTGCATTACGAGACTTAGCCGCCCCACAAAAGGGCAATGCAACCGGTGCCGACGCAGGCCGGCGGCGCCGCACCGAACCGCATCAACCTGACCTCACGCTCGTTTTAGATGCATCCGTCGGGTGTTCTGTGAACCCGATCACCGAGCCCGCGGGATAACTGAACTTCAATGCGCCGACCAGGCCGCACCATGCGCGCCTTGCCACACAACCTAGTCCGACGCTGGAGCGATTTTCTGCGTGCGGTGCGCTCCAACTGAGAGCTGTGCAGGGCTTATTCTTTCAAATAGTCCTCCTACGTCAGCCATAGCGTAGGGCTTCCCGAGTCTGCGAGCTCTTCAATCGTGTGCGTCCGGCCTCGGCCGCGAGGGCTCGCACTACGGCATCGACGACTACAAGCAAGGACAAGTGGCTATGGAAAGTATTATCTCTCCTGAAGAGCCGTCTTCGGACGGCGTCCCGTTTATACGATCTTTGACGTCGGACGTTTTTTTATCCGGCTTCATGGCCTATAGCCAGGTCTATGACGACTGGCTACGCGACCAGCCAAACGACTTCAACCTGATCACCTCGATGCTCAAAGCCAATGACGAAGTACGGTTGCACTCACGAGTGATCTTCTCATGGCTCAACCCCCAAGGTTCGCACCGGCAGGGAAACGCGTTCGCAAGGGAGTTCATGGTTATGCTCGGTAGCGATTTAGCGAGTTGGCTGGACCTGTCGCGTCTGAAGGTGTTTCGCGAGAAAAATCGTATCGATCTTTGCCTCACCGACGGACGTCGTTACCTGATCATAGAAAACAAGCTCGATGCCCCAGACCAGAGAGGCCAGGTCCGTCGATATGTTGAGTTTGTCCAAACGGAGCGGGAGGCGCTTCCCGAGGACATTTTGCTGATTTTCTTGACTAAAGGTTCACGCAATCCAAGCAAAAGGAGCCTGGCAGAATGGGCAATCGAGCCAGACGGAAATGGGCGATTGCGCCTAGTTGATGAGAACGGCAAGGAGCAGGCTGGTTACCGGCACTGCAGCTACGGCACAGACGTGCTCGAATGGCTCGAACGCTGTGAGGTACGGCTCTCGTGCAGCAATGATGGCGGTCGCCTGGATAACTTGCGCTTTGCGTTCGGCGAATACCGCCGAGTAGTTGAGCGAATCTCGGGAAAAACGAAGGAGACAAGGATGGCGCTTGAAGCATGGATACTTGAAGGTGGAGATCCGGAAAGTATGCATAAGCGCATCGCTTGCGCAGAGTCGATCGTCGAGCAGATGTGGAAGTTAAAGGCGCGCTGGCTCAAGCATGCGATGACCGAGGGCATGGATGTTCTGCTGGCGCGTTCGGCAGGGTATGTGGAGCCAGTCAAACCCGAAGACCTCGGTGTAACGACAGTTCAGGAGTTCAAATCGTCTCATGCCACCGCATTTTTTTCCCCAAAAACACGATGGCACCCCAACAAGGGACGATTCTGGAAGGTCACGAAAGGTGCTCATGCAGACAGGCTAGCTCTGGTGATCTGTATCGGAAAGGCCTGGTTACATGTGGGTCTGTTGCCCTTGCGTGCCGGCAAACTGAGCGACGGCGTCTGGATTGAAAATCTCGACGCCAGAGCCTTGAACATTAGAAAAAATCCAATTTCTGAAAAGGTCCTACTTGGATTTCGCTCTTTTGGAGTACCGCTGGAACAAGCCATCCTACAGATGGCGCCGTTCGAGCGCAGTGAGCAGGGGCAGGTGGTGCAGTCGATTGTTTCGATGTTGGTTAACGAGTCCACAAATGGCAATAGCCAACGACTCGGTCTAAATAGATAGAGGAACGAGAGGGGTAGCATACGCGAGCGTCAACGGATGCAGCGGGTCGCCGGACTTGGACAGCCCGAATGTCAGAACCGGCTTCCCTGATCCGTGGAGCAGAGCGAGGGTGTTTTCTAGGTGCGCGTGGAGTTCTTTGGGTATTTTTCCTCGCGCGCCCCAACAGGGGATGAGCACGTCTGCATCGGCCGCAATCGATAGCAGATGCAAGGCATTCTCCGCCCCTACCGGATCAACCACGGTGCGAAGCGCTTTCACATCGGTCGAGCGGTAGGCAAAGACGTTACCCACCACGAAACGGCGAGCACCGTTGACTTTTGAAAAACCAATCCATTTGCGGACAGTCGCATCATCCAGACTCGCATCGGCGGTCGATGGATTGACCCCAAAGAACGCAAATACTTTTCCTTCTGGCTGAACGTCCCGCTCGAGGCGATACCGAAACTTGCCGCATGGGCTGATGATCGCAGACATGAACTCTCTCCTTGCCAGCAATCGCCGGCGGTTCTCTTCGTTGTTTTCCGCCCCCAAGTCAGCAGGGGGCGCTCATTATTGTGTCGCGACTCAATGCTGCCTGGGTATCGACAGTGATCTAGCCAAGCTCTTCCAGGCGCCTAAACCGCCTTGCCTTGCCCGCTGAAACTCCCAACGAGCATTTTGTAGATCACCAGCGCAAACGCCCGGCTCTTGGTTTCGTTATCCAGCACTTCCAGCGACAGCTTCTCGTGGTCGGTCATGGCGTCCAGCACGGTGTCCAGCACGCGCTTGGGGAACAGGCCGTGCATCACTTGCTCCACCGAGTGGTTGTTCACCTGGGCCATCACATCCTCTTGGCGGCTGATGCGATTGGCGATGCCGGTAAGGAACTGCAGCTGGTCGTCGTCGCTTACCTCGGCACCGAAGATGTCGTTCAACGCTTCGATGATTTCTGACAGGCGCTTTTTCTCCGGGTCGTGGGGTTTGCCGCTGCCCACATCGCTGCCGGGCTTGAGCGTGTAGTCACCGCCCTCCTCGCTCAGGCGCAGCTGATGCTCGGCGCGCTTGCTCAGGCGGTAGTGGCTCAGTTGCAGCTCACCCACGTCCACGTCGTCCTGTTGCAGGCGATCCACGCGCAGTAGCGGGTGCAGGTGCTTGGCGTACACGCACAGCTGCTCCAGCTCGCGGTCCTCATAGGGCACGATCTGCGAGAGGAACTCGTACAGGCGCACGAAGCTCTGCAGGTTCTTGCGGAACAGGTCGAGTTGGTCCACCTGCTCGCCGGCCTCTTTCAGCGCGTGTTCGGCTTTTTTCAGGCCGGCACTGTCGCCATTGGCTTCGGCAATGCGCTTGTAATCCAGCGCCTGCTGACGCGACTCAACGGAGAAGGCATAACGCTTGGCAAAGCGCTCCTTGGCCGGCGTGCAGTAGTAGCTGAGCTTGCTGGCGGCCGCCTTGGGGTTGAAGAAGGCCATGGCAAAGGCCTCGACCTCCTGCCAGTGATAGATGCCCTCGGCGTCCAGCGTCTTCTGCAGGTCATAGATGATCTGCGGGTCGGTCACATCGGTCAGCTCGGCCTTGGTGTAGTAAGGCAAAAAGGCGTCGAGAATGTCCTGCGGCTCGTTGAAGAAGTCGAGGATAAAGGTTTCCTTGCTGTCACCGAAGGTACGGTTCAGCCGCGACAGGGTCTGCACGCAGTCCACGCCTTGCAGCTTCTTGTCCACGTACATGGCGCACAGCTTGGGCTGATCGAAGCCGGTCTGGTACTTGTTGGCCGCGATCATCACGTTGAAGTCCTGGGTGTCGAACGCCTGCGCCAGGTCGCGGCCATTCAGGCCGGCATTGAGCAGGCTGCTGCTTTCCGTCACCTCTTCAGGGATCACCTCATCCGCCAACACGCTGCCTGAGAACGCCACCAGTGGGTGCACATCGTTGTAACCCATCTGCTGCACATAGGCCTTCAGCGCCAACTGGTAGCGCACCGCTTCCTGACGGCTGCTGGTCACCACCATTGCCTTGGCCTGGCCATTCAGCAAACCACGGATATTGGCGCGGAAGTGCTCGACGATCACCTCGACCTTCTGGCTGATGTTGTACGGATGCAGGCGCACCCAACGTGCCAGCTTGATGCGCGCCTTCTTGCTGTCCACCTCGTCGTCTTCGCCATCCGGGTGGGCGATCTTCCAGGCGGTGCTGTAGGTGGTGTAGTTGCGCAGCACGTCGAGGATAAAACCCTCCTCGATGGCCTGGCGCATGGAGTACAGGTGAAATGCCTCCGGCTTGTTGCTGGCACTGGGCGGCAGCGTCGGATCGGCCGGGCGACCAAACAGCTCCAGGGTCTTGGCCTTGGGCGTGGCGGTAAAGGCGTAGTAGCTGATGCGCTCATTCGGTTGGCGCGCCTGCACGGCGGCGTCGAGCAGCTCTTCGGCGCTGACTTCCTCGGCATCCAGCGCATCGCTGCCGAGAATCTGTTTCAGCTTGCTGGCCGATGAGCCGGTCTGCGAGGAATGCGCCTCGTCGGCGATTACCGCGTAGCGTCCGCTGGCCAGCTTGGGGTACTTGTCCAGAGCATCGAACAGCGCCGGAAAGGTCTGGATGGTGACGATGATGATGCGCGTCTGCTCGGCCAGCGCCTCGGCCAGCTGTTCGGATTTGCTCTGGCTGCTGGTTTCACGGTTGATCTGTTTGACCACGCCCTGGGCATGCTCGAACTGGTAGATGGTGTCCTGCAGCTGCTTATCCAACACGGTGCGGTCAGTGATCACGATTACCGAGTTGAACAGGCGTTGGCCGTCAGCGTCGTACAGCGAGGCCAGTTGATGGGCCGTCCAGGCGATGGAGTTGGACTTGCCCGAGCCGGCGCTGTGCTGGATCAAATAACGCTTGCCCGGCCCTTCGGCGCGGGTGGTGTTGATCAGCTGGTTGACCACTTCCCACTGGTGGTAACGCGGGAAGATCATCGTCTCCTTGGTCACCGGCGCGCCGTCGAAGCCTTCGCTGGTTTTCTTGTCCAGGTGCAAAAAGCGCCCCAGCACCTTTAGCCAGGCATCCGGCTGCATCAGGCGTTGCCACAGGTAGCTGGTGGCGTACTGGCTGTCGTCCTCTGGCATCGGGTTGCCTGCACCGCCTTCCGAGCTGCCGAGGTTGAACGGCAGGAAGAAGGTGTCTTTACCCACCAGCTTGGTGGTCATCGCCACCTCGTTCTGGCCCACGGCAAAGTGCACCAGCGCACCGCGTTTAAAGGTCAGTAGCGGCTCGGGTTTACGCGTGAGCGGGTCTTTTACCGGGCGGTCATAGCGGTACTGGCGCTTGGCGTTTTCCACCGACTGCTTGAACTCGCTTTTCAGCTCCAGCGTGGCGGTGGGGATGCCGTTGACGAACAGCACCAGATCCAGCCGTGGGTTGTAGCTCTGGCCACTGCTGCCAGCCTCACGCGCATGCGGCGAGTAGGACACCTCCGGCACCACGCGCAGGCGGTTGCATTGGTAGCGCTTGAGGGTGTCTGGGTTCATGCCGTGGTCGGGCTGAAAGCTGCACAGCTCCACCTTTACCGCCGGCAGCTTAAAGCCATGGCGCAGCACATCCAGGGTGCCGCTCTGCTCCAGCTCGCGCACCAGCTTTTGCACCAGTACGTCTTCGGGGTTGCTCGGGTTGGCCTTGGCGAACTTGTCCCAACGCTCTGGCCAGGCGTCCTTGAAGTAACCGAGCACATCTTCGGTATACAGCGCAGTACGGCGGTCATAGCCGCTGGCAACACCCACCAACCAGCCTTGGGTGGCCAGGGCGTCGATGATGTCTTGTTGAAACTGAGCTTCCTTGCTGTCCGCCATTACACGGCCTCTTCTACTAATTCAGGAATTGGCGCGCTGGCCGGTGGCTGCCAGCCGCGCACGTCGATTTTGCCGGTGACGGCAGCGGATATTAGGGCGGAGCGGCGTTCTTTAAGCAGCTCAATCCCCTTGATGCCCTCAAGCACTAGTTGATCAAACTCTGAAAGAGCCCCTTCTAAGAACTTGGCAATTTCCAGCTGCTCATGACGACTGGGGCATGGGATAAATTGGCTTGTAACTTTGCTGCCGGTGATCAACGGTTGCGCTGACTTGTCGGAAATCTCGTTCAGATTTCTAGCATCCAAGACATGGACAAGATAATTGATATCAAATGATCTGCGATCAAAGTCGAGAATCAATGCGTTATCACTCACCCAGGCTGGTTCATAAATTTTGTGCACATTTCCACACAGAGCTCCCACTCGTCCGATGACAATTAGCGGGGGGGATACATTCGTCTGGGAGGTAAACCCCATAACACCATTGCCGCCAATAACGGGGTGCGGTTTATCGTCTTGGGCTTGGTTCTCAATTAAATCTGGAGAGATACCATCGCCGCTTTTAATTCTCGCTCTCCACTTTATCGCTAGTACTACCCAATGCGCTGGCACCTCGCCTAGCCACTCCACGCCGGAGTCTTTCATCGGCACCATTGGGTCGAGGCCTTTGGTAACGGCGTGGGAGATGACGGCCTGGCGCTTCTCCTTGAGCAGTTCGATCAGGCGCTGCTGCTCTTCGATCAGCGCGTCGATGCGGGCGGTTTCGTGGTCGAGGAAGCGGGCGATTTGGATTTGTTCAACTCGGGCAGGAAAGCAAAACCGCTCCTGTAAGTACGACTCAGCATCAAGATTCTGGATGCCAGTAACCTGTTTCACCGAAGGGTAGTTAACCCGACCGTGGTAAAGATTACCGAAGGCATAACAAAGAAACTGGCTATCGAACTCCGCGAGCGGTCGCATTCTCGCCACGAAGTTTGAAGTAATCGCTTCAAATTCATGTGTGAATAAAACGACACAGCCAACCAGCGTTTTTTCTCCGCCTCCAGACTTCTCAATCAGCAAATCACCTGACTTGATTAGTCGCGACTGTCTTTCTTTAGGCGTAATGCTTCTGTAGGTCAGCTTATCGAGCCCAACAGTCGAAAAAGATCGCTCGAAGTCGGCAACTCGGATGACTGCAATATCATTCTCGCCATCGAGCTCATCGCCCCACAACCCGTTTACACACCCATCCACCGTACGTTTCAGTGAGTAAACCGGCCAGTGCTGTGGCACCTCGCCCAGCCACTCAACGCCAGAATCCTTGTATGCCGGATAACGGGGAAAGCTCATGCCGACAGCCCTTCAATCATCTGCTTGATGCGGTCGGTGCAGGCTTTCAGGTCGCGGTCGATCTCGGCCAGCGGGCGCGGTGGCTGGAATACATAGAAGTGACGGTTAAACGGAATCTCGAAGCCGACAATGCCGACCTCGCCGTCCTGCGCATCGGTTTTGCTTTCGTCGATCCAGGCATCCGGCACATGGGGGATGACTTCGCGCTGGAAGTAGTCGTACACCGACTCGCCCAGCGGCACGTTCTCGTTATCGCGCAGGCCAACATCCGCTTCCGGCTGGCCCTTGGTCATGCAGATATCCGCCTCGGAGTCGCGCTCGCTCAAGGCATTCAGCAGGGCTTTTTGCTCCGGCGTGCTGAGGCTGACGCTGTGTGCGGTGAGGGCTTTTTTCAGGAGCTTGCTGAACTGCTCGCGGTTGCGGTGCAACACGCTGGCGTCCAGCGCCTGCAGCGCCTCGACAAGCTGTTGCTGCGCGGCGGGTTCGAGTTTCTGGATAGCTTTTTCGTCCAGCACCTTGGCGATGCGCTCGGCGCTGGTTTGGAAGTTCAGGCGCAGCGGGCGTTCGACGGTGATGCGCCGGTAGCCGAAGGCGTCGATGGGGAAGATTTTGCTCTGCGCGGTTTGCTCGAAGCTGCCATACAGGCGCACGAGTTCGCTGATTTGATCCTCGGTGATGTACTGGCGCTTGCTGCCCAGCGACTTGCGCATCTTGGCGTAGTGTTGGCTGCCGTCGATCAACTGCACCTTGCCCTGGCGAGCAGCGGCCTTGTGGTTACTGAGTATCCACACATAGGTGGCGATGCCGGTGTTGTAGAACATGTCCGTCGGCAACGCGACGATGGCTTCGACCAGATCGTTCTGCAGCAGGTAGCGGCGAATCTCCGACTCACCCGAACCCGCGCCGCCAGTAAACAGCGGCGAGCCATTGAGGATGATGCCGATGCGCGAGCCACCGTCGCGCGGGTCACGCATCTTGCTGACTAAGTGCAGCAGGAACAGCAGCGAGCCGTCGGACACCCTCGGCAGACCAGGGCCGAAGCGGCCGTCGAAGCCTTTGTGGCTGTGCTCGTCGGTGATCTGCTTCTGCACCTTCTTCCATTCCACGCCGAACGGCGGGTTGCTGAGCATAAAGTCGAAGCGCTTGTCGGCCAGCTGATCGTTGGACAGGGTGTTGCCGAGCTTGATGCTGGCCACGTCCTGGCCCTTTATCAGCATGTCCGCCTTGCAGATGGCGTAGGACTCGGGGTTGAGCTCCTGGCCGTGCAGCGACACGCTGACCTTTTCGCTGATGGACTGGATGTACTCATCCCCCTCGGACAAAAAGCCACCTGTGCCCGCGGTTGGGTCATAGATGGTGACGATGCTGTTGGGTGCGAGCTTGTGGTCCTGGTCGGTGATCACCAAGGAGGTGGTGAGGTGCACGATATCGCGCGGGGTGAAGTGCTCCCCGGCCGTTTCGTTGGAGCTTTCGGCAAACTTGCGGATCAGCTCTTCGAAGATGATGCCCATGCCAAAGTTGCTGATGAACTCGGGGCTCAGATCCGTGGCGGCGAAACGCTGCACCACCTGATACAACAGGTTGGCGGTTTCCAACTGCTGCACGAAATCTTCAAAGTGGAAGTGCTCGAATATCTCGCGGGCGTCCTTGCTGAAGGACTGCACGTAGCGCATAAGGTCGGCGGCGGTCTGGGTGTCGGACAGCGTGCCGAGGGTCAGCGGCGAGGCGTTGAAAAATTGCTGGCCGGCGGCGCGCAACAGAATCATCTCGCGCACGGTATCGGGGCGGCCTTCCTGAGCGAAGGTCTGCTTGATCACCTCATCCTTGGTCGGCGCAAGCACGCACTCCATCCGGCGCAGCAAAGTGAACGGCAGGATGATGCGGCCGTACTGCGATTGCTTGAAGTCACCGCGCAGCAGGTCTGCGATGGACCAGAGAAAAGCGGCCGTCTGGGAATGGTTTTCCGTGTTCACGCTACAGCTCCTGGAGATACGGCGAAGCCGGTGAGTTTAACCCGGCGATATGCGACTGAGTGCATGCGAATCCGCGCTGGGAGGCACATTAAGCCGCTCCAGCGGGTGCGTGGACACTGTCAGGATGCACACTTAAACTTTTGCGACGCTCGAGAGATACCTCAAGGGCGAGCGCACATGCGGCGCCGGCTGAAATGCTTCTGTATAGGTAAAGCAACTTGGCGGACGAGCAGCGATGGAGCGATAAAGGCCCTTCCCCTCCCCTGGCACCTCGGTTGTAATGACAGATACATCCACCGGACGGAACACCTATGCGCGGCCTGCCTACAACCAATACGATTTCCAGGGCTATGTTCGAAGCCGATCCAATGCACACCTGTTGCGTGGAGAATGCCTGCTTCGACGAGTATGACCGGGTCGCTGCAGGTGCAGTGGCGTACTTGGAGAACGGCTACACGCTCTCCCAGGCACTGCACAAAGCCTTGCAAGACTCGTTCGGCCCAGAGCTGACAGCTGGCCGGGACCTGTCGCACGTTCTAACGTTCGTGGAGCTGTCTGCCGGCCGCAACGGTAAGGAGCTAGCCGACTCGTACCACAACGAGATCGAGGGTCGTTGGTACAAGGAATACTTCCTCACCTTCTCCGAGACCGGCACCATCAAGGTTCGGGTCAAGTTTGAGCAGAGCACCGCTTGGATCGCCGAACGAAAAATGCAGCCTCAAGACATTACCGCGCTGATCGATCCAGAGACGGGTGACTTCCTAACAGCCATGACCTTTGACGACTGTCTGTTCGAGCTGACCAGAGTGGACCTTTCATTGACCAGGAAGACGCTGACCATCTACGCGAGACAGCCCAGAGAAGAGCCGACGGACAACTGAGTTGCTACGGCAGTGCTCGCCGTGAAACAAGACGAAGACTTGTCAGGCGTCGCGTCCAACCCAGGCGAAGTTTTTTTCCGACAGCCTGGCCTCGCCGCTCCAGCGGTACGCACAGAGTTTGGCGCGGCTGGGATCTTGGCCCGCGATGCTGTAGTCCAGGCATGCGATCTGATCTGTCATCAATGTGGGTGTGCCACTCATCCAGTAATGACCGATGAACAGCGGCTTGCTGCCGTCGTAGCCGGGCTGCAGTTCGGCCGGCACGGGTTCGTGGGGAATCTGCTCGATTATAGAAGGCGGGACCATCGCCAAGTCACGATAGGTCAACTGCTCGCCCTCATGCCACCAGCGCGTGCGAGTACGGGAGCGCCGGTGCCCGTACTTGTCCTTGAAATGCAAACCCGACGGTAAGGGAATCTCCATCCCCTTCAGGAGGGTTTCCACTGCATCAAAGGCTTCACTGCCCTCGGTGCATACAGCCGACCAGGAGCCTGAGCGAATCCGTGCGTGCACATCCAGGTGAGATGCCAGCGCCTCAATCTGTCGGGGATGCCAGCAGGCATGAATGACCCGCAGGCCGCCGAGATCCAGATAAAGGGGCAGCGTTTTGAACCACTCGATCGTGTCCAGGTGCTGACGGGAGCCCTCGCCGATCTGAACAAGAAAGGCGTCGTGCTGCTCGCGATTCTTATCCGAGTGAACACGTAGGAACTCCCCAGTTCGTTCAGCACAAGGCGTAGCCCAGGCAACCGCATTGAATTCATGGTTGCCCATGACAGCCAGCGCGTGGCCCGCCTCGACCATGCGACGAGCGATCTGGACGGTTTCAACTTGCTCGGGGCCGCGATCAACGAAGTCGCCGAGGAAAATCACTTTGCGCTCAACATGCTGCCAGGTGCCTTCCCGCTCCTGATACCCCAATTTGCGTAGGAGGCATTTGAGCGCCGACGCGTAACCATGAATGTCCCCGATCAGGTCGTACATGCGATTCGTCCTTGGTAAACGTTTTGGATAGGATCCAGAGGCCTTCCATGATGACACTATGGTGGAGCGCAAAAGCTAGTACGCAACATGGTGCGCACGGAATAGCCATTATCGGAGAGGTATTCTGGACGCATCAGTCCACGATATATACGAGCCCCCTTCTCGACGCATAACTGCGAGGATGCCCGCGCATGGTGGTATCCGGTCAGGTATTCAACCTAGTATCCATTCGATCGGAGTTGCGAACGTCTGCTAGGGGACGACGAATCACTTCTTTGGGTCTTCATTTCTCTTTTGGCAAGGACGGTTATGAACGCGGATCTCGATCGCTACGAGGGCTGCCTAATGGGGTTGGCCTGTGGTGATGCCGTAGGCACAGCAGTGGAGTTCGTGCCGCGGGGGCGGTTTGCGCCATTAACAGATATGACTGGCGGCGGGAAATTCAGACTCCGCAAAGGGGAATGGACTGACGACACCTCGATGGCGCTGTGCCTCGCGGAAAGCCTGATCGAGTGTAACGGCTTCGACCCACTCGACCAGATGCAGCGGTACTGGCAATGGGCTGATCAGGGGCACAACTCGTGCCGGCCACATGCTTTCGGCATCGGCAAGACCGTTGCGGCAGCTTTGACTCGCTTTCACCGAACCGGCGAACCTTACTGCGGCTCAACGGAACCCAGCTCATCGGGCAATGGCTCACTGATGCGGCTAGCACCTATTCCCATGTACTACTTCAGCGACCCGGACCGAGCGTTGGATTTTGCTGCCTTGGGTTCGGCCACTACACACGGATCAGAGGAGTGTCTCGCTAGTTGCCGTTATTTCGCATTGGTCCTTTTACGAGCTTTAGCCGGTGAACGAGACAAGGCTAAGCTATTTCTAACTCGCCTGGAGTTAGATGCCCCGGAATCAATGAAGCGGATCATCGACCAGCGTTTTCGCTATGCATCAGAAGCAGAAGTGTCTGGGTCCGGTTATGTGGTGGAAAGCCTGGAGGCTGCGCTCTGGTCTTTCTGGCATACGGACAACTTCCGGGACGCGATACTCGCGGCCGCAAATCTTGGCGATGATGCGGACACTACAGCTGCGATATGTGGGCAGATTGCTGGTGCGTATTACGGGAGCAGCCAGATCCCCGAGGACTGGGTTAGCAGTTTGTATCGAGGCGAAGACATCCGCCGGATAGCTCGTCAGCTGGCAGCTTTCCCAGCGCCCTGCCCGTTCCATGGCCCTGAGTCGTCATAATGACGATTATGCTGAAGCGCCTGTGAGGGCAATCAAACTGAACAAGGCTGCAGCAAGTAGCCGGGGTGTGAGTAGGCAGGAGTGTTGGCTTTGGCCAGTGTTGAACAGCAAAGGAAGCATCTATGACCGCCCAGTTAAGCGACTCGCTGCGTTACGAAGGTGAGACTTTACGGTTATTTACCTTACCCCTAAACACGTACTGGAACATGGCCAGTGCGGCCAACAACAACGATGACGACAGCCCGGAAAAGCGGCGCGACTTTGCCGATATGGGCACCTGGTGCTGGCGCAGGCATACCGCATTATGGGCAATCGAACAGGGGCATCTCTATCTGATCGGAATCCATGCGACTTACGAAGATGGGGGTAAAGCTATGCTGGAGGACTTTTTCCCCGGATACCCGAATCGCGTATTCGCACATTGGTACAGCGGTCAATTGCGCTGCTCTCGCGGTGAGTTGCTGGAGTATGTGCACGCTGGCTTTGGCAGCCGGTATGAGGAAGATCTGCTCATCGATATCGCTCGCGGCGTCGTCAAGGACCAGCACGTAATAGACAACCGCACGGAGTCGGAGCGGCAATGAAGGCGCTGTTGATCGGCGTCGGTGTCTATCTGCTGGGCGGGCTGGTGTTCATCGCTGTAGCCGAAGTCAAATCACGGCTGCAGTGCAAGGACGAAGTGTCCCTCGAAGATGAGGACTCGTATCTTGTATGGCTTGTGTTGCTTGTTTTATGGCTGCCGGTCATAGCTTATGCACTGTGCGAGTCGTGGTTACATAAGCCGCACGTCTCACCGGTCTACCGCGAATTTCTGGCCACCCCCGAGTCGCTCGTCCAACGCTATTCGAAGGAAGAGGCGGCACAGATGGAGATATACCATGATCCGTTTGGAGCGGTTCCGCCCGTTCCGTTTGGCCATCTACACGAGGCATGGCTGCGTTTTCGGGAGCACGTTGGTAGTGAAGACGAGCTTTGGTCATTCACCATAGATACCCGCAACGACCCTGGCATCGAAGCGATGAGCAATTATGGAACCGTGCACGGTTACGCATTGGTAAGAAACAGCGCTGTAGTCCAGGAGATATATACACGTATGGGGTAGCCGGATTTTTTCACTGAGCTACTCAGCGATCGGAATCTGCCGCCGCACGCCGGACTGCTGAAGCCATAACACTATTGATTGATCAAGATTGTTTGCCTCGACGGGCAGCGAACGGCCAGGAGCGGACCTCTAATACCTGTGAGAGAATCCGGACCAGACTACCTAAGCTAGAACGGACTCTCCCTTTCATGGAATTGAATCGCCCTTCACTCTATGACATCGCATGTCACTTCTGCGTCAGTCGCATTATCGGCGCGGCAATTCCCTACACTCGCCTGAGTAACATCCTCGAAAGCATGTTTCACGGGCGACCGCTCACTGCATTGTCGCTGAGCTACCTGAAGCAGCAAGAACTCAACGAATTGCATCAGCTGGCGATCGGCCAGATCACATATGAAGCCTTCATCGCTGCTTTAGACCCCGAATTAGTAGCGCGCGAGCAGGCTGCCAGAATTGAGCACCAAGCTAAGGAAGCAGAGCTTTTGGCCCAACAGGCCGAACGGGCGGTACAGCGCAAACGCGAGGGCGAAGCAGCAGAAGCTGCCCGTATTGCTCGCACGGCGCAGTCCAATCGTGAGCGCGAAGCTGCTGAGGCAGCTCGCATCGTCCGCGAAGCCGAGTGGGCGGCGCAGTGCAAGCGTAATTGTGAGGCTGCTGAAGCCATGTACAACGCTCGCATGAGTGAACCCGGTTACATCGCTCCGACTCCATACGACATTGCCCGGCACTACCGGGTGAGCCACCTTCAAGGTGCGGTTACCTCGCCACTGAGCAATATCCTGGGGGCTCTCTATCAAGGCCGTCCGCTTTCAGCAGCCTATCTTAACTACCTCAAGATCAAGGGGTTCCCCGGACTGTATGCACTGGCTATTGGTCATGTTACCTACGAGTCGTATATTTCAGACCTAAACGCAGCCGAGGTCGCACGGACAACGGCCAAAGTAGCTCGCCTCGAACTGGCCGAAGCACAAAGACGCCGGCGTGAGGCTGCCGAGGCCGCCCTCATTGCCCGCGAAAGCGATCCCGCATACATCCTGCGCAAGAAATACGGAATTCTCACCACCGCTCAGCCTTTGTTGCCGCGGTTGATGGGTATCCTTCAGAACATCGACGCCGGCAACCGACTGGCCGATGACGATTTCGTTTGGCTCAATACTGAGGGTCTCGAGCATTTCACTGAGAAGCTGCGGAAGACCCACCATCTACGCGAAGCCGAATTCTGCGGCAACGAGTACCGTCGCACCCAGGATCCGTGGAACGCAATCAACGCCAGTGGCCACTATCGAAAGTGCGATCAGCCAGAGTCGGCACTTGAACTACTCGCCGGTGTACCGACCAATAAACTCAAAAATCCCAAGATCCACTCAGCCATGTGCACCACCCACGGTGGTGTCATGCGCGATCTGGGGCGGTGTAAAGAAGCTCTTCAGCTCGGCAAGCAGGGCCATGAGTTACAGCCGAGGAACTTCCGTCCGTGCACTCTGCTAGGTGCTGTGTGCATGGAGCTAGGCGACTATGTGGAGGGGCATGACTGGTACGCCAAGGCTGAGGAGCGCGGTGCCAGCAAACAGAGCATCGACACCGAACTGCGGGGCATCTTCGTCCGGGCGGACAACTCCCAGCGTGAAACAATGCGAGCGTCCTTGTTGGCAAAAGATCCGGACCGTTACCACTGGGTGAATGACAAGAAATATCGCAGCGAATCGACGCCAATTTTGTAGACGAAGCCAAGCGTCCGTTGAGGCTTTGCAGCAGCCCATGAATGGGCCGGAAGCCTTGCGCTGACAGTGTCGTCTAGCGGCCAATAGCGGACGATGATGAGGGACGGCCCATCGGAGCTATTTCCTCACCAGTCTAGAGCTGCATCCGAGTGAGTGGTAACTGTAGCCTGTGCTAGCAACACGCCGGCTGGAGGGGACAGATGGGCTTTCCTGCCTGATGAGCCATGGCAAGGAGAGCATTCATATGGTTCAAATGCGGCGTTTCCAACTTAATGCTGGCATTTCGCCTCATTTCGCGAGATTTTTATCTGCAGACCTGACATCGCCACGGCAAACCTCAAACAGGCACATTTGCTCATCCCTAACCAGAGGGGATATCAGGGTCACCGCTTTCGGACAAGTGATTCGATGAGTCTTTTAGGACTCACAGATCATCAAAAGGACGTTATTGATGCTTATAAAAAAATCGTCGAATGCACCAAATCCACTAAAAGTCTGGCTGAGCGAATTCCTATTCAACCGTGAGCTGTTCAAAGGCCCACATGGCAAACCCCTCTATAGCTATCAGGTGTCTGAGAAAGAGTACCAATCACTCCTTGATCTGTTGAAACAGCAACTCATAAGAGCGAACAACCCCGTGCATGCCACGCACTTGGGGGCCTGCTTCTGCCTTGTCGTCAGTGAACAATATCGCCGCAATTACAACAGCTCCTGGTCCTGGTCTGGAGCCGAGGCAGAGCTGGGGGTTTCGCTGACTCCGCAACAGCATGCAGCGCTAACCAACGATGGACTGGCCTACTGGAAGAGGCCGATACGTTACCGGGACAGTGGCCGCGACTGGCTGGGATCGCTGTTCGCCGAGGGCGGTCTGCCTTGGCCACTGGTGCAAAGCGAGTCACATGGTTTCGGGCGGGCCGTACGCCGGGGCATCAAGCACTTCTATCGGACCGAGGGCAACCGGAGGACCACGGCTGACCTGATGGCCGACTTCGAAGAGGGCCTGCCGACCGCTTTCCGCAATCTGGAGACGCGCCGACTGCTGGCCGGCATCGTCGACCAGCTCATGTATCTGGTCGAACACTACCCCCTCAAGGATCAGCAGGACCCAGCCAGCTACCTCGATCAGCAGGCTTCAGGCTGGACGGATGCCTTCCCAATCCCGCTGGATGAAAGCAATGCCCGCACCCTGCTCAATGACTGGCTACGCGATGCCGGCCAGAAACGTCAGGAGCGCAAGGAGGCACTCGAGAAGGCTCGGGCGTTTACCTGCGAGCACTTTCTGCATGGCTCGCTGCCCCAATGGTCGATACGCACCGATCTGATCCTTCCCCCCGAAGAAACCTTTGCGATAGATCCGACGACTCTGGGCAGCACCCGACTGGAACTGGCCTACTACGAAGGTGAGCGGCTGCTGGCCCGTGGTGGTGCCGTTTATGGCCAGCTCACCGCAGAGGGCATCAGGATCCGCTTCGCCAACCCTCAGGTCACGGTGGAGCGGCGCACGCTCGACGAGCCGCTGAGCCTGCGCCTGTTGGATAATGGGCGCACAGTACATTGCCTGTTCTTCGATGGCAGCGCACTCGATTACCGGGAGGCCCCCCTGGTTTTCGAGAGTCGCTCCGATCGCTGGCAATTGGTTGCCACATCCAGCTGCTCTCTGGCGTCCGGACTGGCTCGGCTGCGTATCCCCCTGGACTTTTCCATCACCTGTGAGGGTGCCGCGCCAGAAACCCTGGCACAGGATGCGGAGAATGGTCGCTGGCTGGAGATACACTCGGACCTGTCTCTCTCAAAGTGGGCCGACCACTACCAGATCGAACTGAATCAGGCTGGCGGCGACGACCGCAAACCCTCCCTGGCGGGCGTTTTTGCACTCTACGAAAGCTCTCCCTCGATCGTCTTCCTCGGCTGGCCACGCCTTGAGCTACCCGAGGGCTATCCCTACCCCCGCGATGAGCTGCTCGAGTTCGTCAATGGCGAGTTGCTGGACCGCCAGCGCAACAGCAGCTATGGCCTCGTCCGCTATACCCTGCGCAACCGCTCGGGCAAAACGCTGCTGCAGCGCCGCTTCGGTGTCCTGCCCAAGGAGTTCAGTCTTTCCCTGTTCCCGGGACTGGGACAGCAGCCTGCACGCCTACTGCCCAAAGGCGCACGTCTGCTTGACCTGCAGGTCGTCAGCGATAGCCTGGCAGTGGAGCAGTCCGAACATACTCTGCACTTGCGCCACCAAGGCGAGAGCCCCCCCACGACCTTCATCCTGGAAGCCAGCCAGGGCCTGCCGCCCCTTCAGCTCCGTCTACCCTACCCGTACCAGGGGGCACGTCTTCTGGACCAGTACGGCAATCCGTCCCGGACCCGCGAGCTGACACTAGCCGAGCTGATCGGCTACCGCATCGCGCTGACCTCCGGTCTTCCGCAGGGCCAGACCTTCCACATGGAGCTGGAGCTGATCTGTACGGAGCAACTACACCCGAAACGTGCCTTCGGCATCCGGGTGGGCTCAGCGCCTGTCATGCTCAACCTGTTCAGCTACCTGGGCGACATGCAGAACATGCTCGGCGCAGTTGACGAACAGGATGCCTATATCAGGCTTTCCCTGGAAACCGAACAGCCACTACTGAAACTCGATATTCGGCGCTATGGTGGGCAACTCCAGTGGGAGGGGCGGCATGCATTCTATATCTGCAACACCACCAATGCTGCGATGCTGGATGACGTTCAGGCCGAGGCGATGCTCCTGTCCGACCCCAAGTGCACGCCGTTACGTCTGACCGAGAAGACCAGCGAGACGGTGGGCACCGGATGCTTCGAGATTCCGCAAAAAATGCAGTCTCAGGGGCCATGGCTGATCTATCCGGGCGAACACTCTAGCGTTCGCTTCCGTCCCGGCCTGTATATACCGCCGGACAGCAGCCTCGACTCCAAGTCCGAGTTGTGCTCCCTGCATCGCGCCGCCGAGCTTTTCCACCCCCAGCACAATCCGCATGTCATCGAGCAGCAGATTGCTGCCATGGCGACCGACTTCAACCACAGTGGCTGGCAGTATCTGGCCGACCTGAAGCAGCACTACCGCCACCTGCCGTTGTCGTCCTTCGAAACCTGGAAAGCCCTGTCGCGCAATCGGGAGGCACTGAGCTTTGCGGTATTCCGGCTGGAAATGGACGAATCTTTCTGCGCACGCACACGCGACGAGCTTGCTGTCATCTGGGAAGCCGTCCCGCTTCCGCTATGGGTGCAGGCCTACCAGCTATTCCACGACAGCATGCGCCTGACCGGTCTTCCCGAAGCGCTGGTCAACAATCTCGTCTCGAACCGGGCCAACGTGCTGCGTTGCATCGTTTCCGGCTTCGACTACCTGGGAAACTATCTGAGCACCGGCAATCGCAGTTCGCTGACCAAGCTGCCACCGGAAAGTGTTCTGCCTATCTGGTACCAGGATCTACGGCGCCTTCACGAGTCCAATCGGAACTGGCCCACCCTGCTCGGCAACGAGCTTTCCAGATGGGTCGACAAGCAGCGGCTACCCCCTCTAGTAAAAGCCCTTTCGCTGGTGGAGTTCACCGATGCCGTGGCCTACCTGCCGATCTTCATGGCCTTCGTCACCGCCGGCAAAGCCAGAATCACCGACCTCCCGGCGACACCGGCCTATCTGAAATTTGCCATTCGCCAGGCTTCCGATTTTGACCGTCAGGGCTGGTTCATACCGGCGCACGCCCTGATGGTGTCCTATCTGCTCGCCTCGCAGGATGAGGCATAAGGAGTTGCAATGCGCTTTTTCAGGAGTCTGATCGAGCAAAGCCTTGAACGCACCCGCGAGGCAACGCTCGGTGTTCTGGGCATCAATCATCCGGGCCTGCGCCAGCACCTGAGCCAAAGCATGGTGAACGAGTTGGGAGCCGATGGCTGTTTCCTCGCCCCACTAGTTTTCGAACACACCTTTGGTTGGCAGGAGTCAGATGTACGGCTGCAGGAGTTGCAGGGGGAACTACTTTCGGCAAGCCTGCTGGAAACGCTGGAGCGACCTCACTATCGGCCAGATCCGGATCTTCCCGTCGAAAAGCGGCCATATCGATTCGGTAGGCAGCAATATCCGTACGTCCATCAGTTACAGGCCTGGCGTACCCTGCTCGATGAACAGCCGCGCTCGGCTGTCATCACCACTGGCACCGGTTCGGGCAAGACGGAATGCTTCATGGTGCCGATCCTCGAGGATCTGGTTCGCGAGCATGAGCGCAGCGAGGCAGCCCTGGTGGGCGTCCGCGCCCTGTTCCTCTATCCGCTCAATGCTCTGATCAACTCTCAGCAGGAGCGGCTCGACGCCTGGACCCAAAAGTACGGCAACAACATCCGCTTCTGCCTGTACAACGGCAAGACCGAAGAACGCGCCGACAAGGTTCGCAAGGATCAGCAACAGAAGCCCAACCAGATCCTGTCCCGGCAATTGCTGCGCAAGGAGCCAGCTCCCATCCTGATGACCAACGCCACCATGCTGGAATACATGCTGGTCCGTCAGGTCGACAATCCGATCCTGGAAATCTCGCGCCAGCAGCAGTCGCTGCGTTGGATCGTTCTCGATGAGGCGCACACCTACGTGGGCTCCCAGGCAGCCGAACTTTCCTTGCTGCTGCGCCGGGTGGTCCAGGCCTTCGGCAGGCAGCCCGAGCAGATCCGTTTCATCGCCACCTCGGCCACCATCGCCGGCGCCGATGCCAAGGAGCGGCTAGAACGCTATCTCGCCGGTCTCGCGGGCATTTCAGCTGACCAAGTCGAGGTCATCGGTGGTTCGCGAGTCTGGCCGGATCTCGCCTTCGACTCACCAGGCAAGACCGTAGCACTACCGACAGTCCGCGATATCGAGCCGGAAAGCGAAATATCCCCTGCCCGCTTCGAGGCACTCTGCCAGAGCAACATCGCCCGGCGCCTGCGGCACGCCGTGATCAGCTCTGCCAAGCCCCTCGACCTCAACGACCTGGTAGCCGAGGTCGCCGACCAACTACAGGGCAGCAACCGGCTCGAACGGCAGCAGGAAGTGCTCGACTGGCTCGACGCCATGACCGGTACTCACCCGGCCGAGAAGAAACCGCCGTTCCTCAAGCTGCGAGTCCACCTGTTCCAGCGCATGCTGCATGGCCTCTGGGCCTGCGTAGATCCACGGTGCAGCGCCAAAGCCAGTCATCTTCAGGACTGGCCGTTCGGCAATGTCTATGTGACCCAGCGGGCGCGCTGCGAGTGCCATGCGCCAGTGTACGAACTGGGTTTCTGCAGCGACTGCAAGACGCCACACCTACTGGCAGAAGATCGCAATGGCGAATTGCACCAGCCCAGCCCTTACGCCGGCGACGAGTTCGCCCTCAATCACGAAAACGGTGGCGAGGACGCGCCAGCCGAAGTGCTGACAGCGAATGCCGCCAGCACACGCCTGATCATTGCCGGATTGCCGGCTGCACATGAGCCTTACGTCTCAATCACTCTGGATCTTGAGAGCCAAAAGCTGGGAGCAGTCAATGCCGCCCGGAATATCAATCTCTGTTTGGTTAAAGAAGGAAAAGAGGGTACAGGCAAAAAAGAAAAAGACTTCGCCTGCTGCAGCCTCTGTCAGCACTCGACTTGGGGATCGAGCGACTTTCTGAGAAAGGCCTACCTCGGTGCCCCCTTCTATGTGGCCAACGCGGTACCGACGGTTCTGGAGTTCTGCCCCGATCCAGACAAGGAGGATTGCCAAGGCCGCTCTCCCGAAGAGCTGCCGGGGCGCGGCCGCAAGCTGATCACGTTCACCGACAGCCGCCAGGGCACAGCGCGCATGGCGGTGAGGATGCAGCAGGAAGCGGAGCGCTCCCGGCTACGCGGGCTGGTATTTGAAACACTGAGGAATGCGCAGGCCAAGGCCGATGCCGCTCCGAGGGACATTCCCAACGGTAGTCCAGCCGAACTGCTCACTCTGGCTGGAAATCTGGAAAAACAAGGCTTGGCTGGCATGGCGGCAGAACTGCGCAAGCAGGCCGAACTTTTGCAAAGCGGCGCAGCGCCTACCAATCAGGCCGAGACCATTCCTTGGCCGCAGATGGCCGACACCATCGCGGCAGCGAGGGATATCGACAAGTTCATCCTGCGCTACAACCGCTATGCCAATCCGGCGCTGTTCGATGGCAGCGAAGGCGGTCTGACCATGGCGCGCCTGCTGCTGGCCCGCGAGTTCTCCCGGCGACCCAAGAACCAGAACAGTACGGAAACGCTGGGACTGATCAAGGTTGGCTACCAGGGACTGGAGAAGGTGACGACCCCTCCACCTATGTGGGCCGAGACCCGAGCGATTCCCGCACTGGGCACTGCAAATGATCCCAGAAGCGCTCTGACGCTGGACGACTGGCGAGACTTCCTCAAGGTGGCGCTCGACTTCTACGTCCGGGAAAACACCTTCATCCCGATGGAAAACAAGATGCGCCCCTGGATGGGCAGCCGCTTCAGTCCCAAGGCGCTTTACTCGCCCAAGAGCGACGTACAGGAAAGCAGCACCATCAGAAAGTGGCCGCAGATCAAGCCGGGCACGCCCCACCGCCTGATCAAGCTACTCGAACTGGCAACCGGCCTGAATCGCACCATGAATGCGGATGCCGACAAGATCAACAGCTGGCTTGAAGCAGCGTGGCTGGCGCTGGTCAATGCAGCCATTCTGGAGTCATCCGATACCGGTCACCGCTTGCATCTGGAAACACTCACCTTCTCGCTGCCTACAGAGGGCTGGGTCTGCCCGCTGACCCGGCGCATATTCGATACCACCTTCCGTGGTCTGACACCCTATCTGCCGCAAAAACTGCTGAGTCAGGACTACCGCTGTCAGAAGATCCAGCTTCCCGCCCTGAGCACACTGATGCCGGACGGCTCCCCGGTACCCAAGCAGGTACAGATTCGTCAGCTGGTCGCGAGAGACCCTGCCATCACCCAGCTGCGCCAGGAAAGCCTGTGGACGGATATCAGCGACCGCACGGTCGAGGGTGGCTTCTACTATCGAACCGCAGAACACTCGGCGCAGCAGTCGGCAAAACGGCTGGATGACTATGTCGAGGAGTTCAAGCGCGGCGATATCAACGTGCTGAACTGCTCCACCACCATGGAGATGGGCGTGGATATCGGCGGCATCTCTGCCGTGGTGATGAACAACCTGCCGCCACACCCGGCCAACTATCTGCAGCGCGCCGGTCGAGCCGGACGACGTAACGAGGCAAGGGCTATCGCCTATACGCTGTGCAAGGCCGATCCGCATAACCAGCGTGCCTTCGCCAATCCCAAATGGCCGTTCGTGACTGCCATTCCGGCACCGAGCATCACCCTCAGCTCTGCGCGAATCGTGCAGCGGCACGTCAACTCGCTGTTGCTGGCGCTATTCCTGCGCATGCACAGCAGCAATGATGGCGACCGTACCAAGCTGACCCTGCACTGGTTCTTCGCTCCAGACGACTCACCCAGTCAACAGTTCATGGCCTGGCTCACGGCAAGCCCAAATGAGTTTGACAGTGCAGTGAAGCAGCTGGTGCGCGGCACCTGCCTGGAGGGTCGCTCGCTCAACTCGATCACCGGCGAAACTCGGCTGGCATTGCGCGACCTCGAGGAGCGCTGGCTGGGCGAGTATCGCAATATCAACCATAAGCTGCAGGCCGCCAGCGACGGGCCGTACAAGAACGCCCTAGCGCTGGAGAAGCAGCGCCATGAAAACGAGTATCTGCTCCGCTATCTGGCGTCGTCTGCATTCCTGCCGGGTTATGGCTTCCCGACCGACGTGGTGAGCCTCAAGACCTACAACTTCGAGGACTTCCTGCATCAGCAGCGAAAAAGCGATGCCAGTCGCGAGGACAGCATCTTCGACAACAAGGAAATGCCTTCGCGCAGCCTGAACATCGCCATTCGCGAATATGCCCCCGGCGCTCAGGTGGTGATCGATGGCCGCGTCTACCGTTCTGCCGGTGTCAGCCTGCAGTGGCATGCCGACGGGCAGGTCAACGAAGCGCAGAAATTCGATATCGCCTGGCGCTGCCCTGAATGTGGCAACACCGGCGTGATCGAAAACGCCTATGCAAATAACGAGGGACTGTGCTGCTCGCATTGCACGACCCCCATTCCACTCAGCGAGCGCCGCATGGTGCTGCGTCCGGGTGGCTTCGTGACTGACTTTTACGAGGAAACCACCAACGATATCACTTCGCAGAAGTTCATTCGCGTCGAGCGACCGCGCATCCAGCTGAACGGCGAAAGCATCTCCCTACCCGACCAGCGCTGCGGCTTCGTGCGCTTTGGCCATGAAGGCAGCGTCTTCCATCATTCGTCCGGCGAACATGAAACGGGTTATGCCGTCTGCATGACCTGTGGACGCGCGGAATCCATGCTCGCCTCGGGCGAAGTGCCCAAGGATCTGCAACCCGATAAAGCGCACCGCCCAGTTGGCGGACTGGCCGGCGGCCGCAAGGCGCACGACTGCTCAGGCGAAGCAGTCAAGGCCAATCTGCATCTGGGCTACCAGATTCGCACCGATGTGCTGGAGATCTTCCTCAAGAATCCGCTGACTGGCGAATGGCTGCCGGATACAGCCAAAGGCCGTTTGATCGCGACAACTCTCGGCGTTGCCATACGCGATGTGATCGCCGAAAAGCTGGGCATTGCCAGCAGCGAAATGGGCTTCAGCCATCGCCTTGATCGCGACCGGGACGGTGGGCAAGGCCGCTCCGTCATTCAGCTATTCGATGAAGTCAGCGGGGGGGCCGGCTTTGTGCTGGCTGGCCTGGGTGACATTCCTCAGCTACTGACTGAGGCAAAGGAGCGTCTGCGCTGCCCGGCCAACTGTGAGAATGTCTGCTCACACTGCCTGGCCAGCCAGGATAGCCGTGTCGAGCGTGAAGAGCTGGATCGCAAGCTGGCGCTGCAGTGGTTGAGCGAATCCCAACTGGTCGAGCACCTGGGACTTCCCGATATATTCGCGGGCTTGCACGGCGCGCGCCACTGTTCGGTTGGCCCTCTGCGGGAGCTGAGTTCCGTCATCAATTCACTGGATCGCCGTGATCAGGCTGCGTCTGTCCTGGTATGCCTGCACGGTGATCATCAGGATTGGGATCTGGACCATCCCCGAGTCAGGGAGCAGATGCTGACCTGGGCTATCGCCGAACGACTCAAAGTAAAAGTCGGCATTGCTGATCCGGCGTTGTTGAGCGTGGAGCAGAGGGAAACCTTGGCACTGCTTGCTCGTTTGGGTGTTGAGCTGATCGAGCTGCAAACTGAAACGTTGCAAGCTCCCCATCTGGTTGTCCAACTATCATCTCAGGCTGGCGTCCGGAGCCTGTACAGCAGCATGAGTAGCGTCGGAGTACCGGGGGCTGATTGGCTACAAGGCCATGCCGATGTGGTCTGGGTTACCAGCAGACTGATGCCTACCGTGACAGGAAGTGTCATCGACAGCAGCGGCTGGAACCAGCATCCGCAGGGGGCTCGCATAGTCGAAGTTACTTCGCAACTCGACGGTCCCGTCAAGACCCTCAAGAAACGCATCGCCGCGCTTATCGACGCCCAGATGCCAGAGTTGGCCTCCCTGATCGCCAATGACCAAGCTGTCTCCATCAGCTACTCGGATCGCTACCTGAAGTCGCCTTGGTCACTAATGCTCCTGAGCAGCTTCCTCGAGCTTTTCCGGAGTGAAAAACTACAGTCGCTGTCTGTGCAGACTTTGGCGCCGAGCGGTAGCCAGCCGAGCTATCTGCTCAGCCATGACTGGATGCGAGCAGACGATCAAGAGGCGATTCTCGAACTCTGGCTGAAGAGTCAGTTCGATATAGTTCCGAACATCAACGTCATGAACAGCCCCCGCGATCTGCTGCACTGCAGAGTCATCACTGTGAACTGGATGTCTGGCAAGATCAGCAAGATCCTGCTGGATCAGGGCATGGGCTACTGGCGTGGCCGGATGCCGTACAGGGATCAGATGGGCTTCGACTTCAACGCCTCCCCTCACGAACAGGCTTTGCAGATGGTCGAAAAACATTCATCCGCTCACATGCAGCAAAGTGGGGAGTGGCCGACTTATATAAGTTGCTCGATGAGCTAAGTCATCCTGACTGATATGGGCCCTCGCTTGGGCGGTAATAAATTTCCGCCCAAGCGGGGTGGCAGCATGGTAGGCAACGCTTAGAAATTGAAGCAAATTCTTCAGTAATCAACATTGCTGCTTGCATAAAGCGGAACGGCCCAACGTAAGCTCTTGGCCGGTCGCAGCCCGTCATGACCGCCCCTTTCGGCCCGCCCATCAGTGAGCGGCTGTTTCGACCCAACGCGGCCGTTCGCATCTCGTAGGACCATAGAAGGTGCCGTGAAGGCGTCTGTATGCTCACGATCCATTTCAATCAAACTTTTGGCGAACCCAGCATTCGACCCACCATAAGCAGCATCTTTAGTACGCAGTGGGCGGTACGCAGCTTGGTACGCACGGAATCGGCCAGTTAGTGCGCTCTGTAACGGACCGCTGGGCAGTGCCAATGAACCGCCCCGGGTATCGCGGAGGCTATTGTGTTTGGGTCAGGCTGCCACTGGAATGGCTGCCTGACGCTGTTCGTATAGTGCCTCAAACTCCGCTGGCGGCCTATTTCCTATCGGCTCCAGCAACCGCTGATGGTTGAACCAGGTCACCCACTTCAGCGTTTCCCACGCCAGGCTTTCTACGCTTTTCCATGGCCCGCGCTTGTGGATCAGTTCGGTCTTGTAGAGGCCATTGATGGTCTCTGCCAGCGCGTTGTCGTAACTGTCACCGGTGTTGCCAACCGATGGCTCGATGCCGGCCTCACCCAGCCGTTCGCTGTAGCGAATCGACAGATATTGCGAGCCCCTGTCGCTGTGATGAACCAGCCGGTGAGGCTCAGGACGACGGGCGTGAAGCGCCTGTTCGAGCGCATCCAGAACAAACTCCGTGCGCATGTGTCGACTGACGCGCCAGCCGACGATGAACCGCGAATAAACATCCACGATGAACGCGACGTAGGCAAATCCCTGCCAGGTTGAAACAAACGTGAAATCGGCGACCCAGAGCTGATTGGGATGTTCGGCGGTGAACTGACGCTTCACCAGATCTCTGGGACTGGCATTGCCTGGATTGGCTTGCGTGGTCTTCACCGTCTTGCCTCGTGCCGCACCGCATAGCCCCATCTCACGCATCAATCGCTCCACTGTGCAGCGCGCCACGCCTTGGTGTTCGCGATGCATCTGTCGCCAGACCTTCCTGGCCCCATAGACCTCATAGTTTTCCTGCCAGACACGGCGGATCTGCACGGCAAGCATCTCGTCACGGACTGCTCGAACCGAGCGTCGTGAGTGATCGCGTAAACGTGCGGCATGGCGTCGGTAAGCCGATGGAGACACTTGCAGCACGCGGCACAGTGGCTCGACCCCAAAGGCTTTGCGGTGCTCGTCGATGAGCGACCAGATTACTTCAAACGGCGGTCGAGTTCCGCCTGGGCGAAAAAAGCGCTGGCGACCTTGAGGATCTCGTTGGCCCGCTTGAGCTCGCGAATCTCGCGTTCCAGCTCTTTGATGCGAGGATCTGCCGAGGGGGTGGGGCTTGAGGGGGAAGAGGTCTTGCGAATCCAGTTGCTCAAGGTCTGGGCAGTGCAACCAATCTTGCTGGACACCGCCTCGATGGCTGCCCATTGGGAGTCGTGCGACTCCCGGACCTCGTAGACCATTCGCACGGCACGCTCGCGGACTTCAGGGGAAAACTTCGGTGGCTTTGGCATAGTGGCTCCAGTTTCTCAAAAGGTGGAGCCTCCGCGATACCCGGGGCGGTTCACCAAAGCTTAACAAGCGCAGGTTAACAAACCGATTAACATCGAATTGGAGTGTGTAGATACTTCTAATTGTTCTGACATCGCTAAGCCCGACGGAGGCTATAGCGCCTCGCCGCGAGCCGTACCTAGCTAGGTATCCAAGCTGGTATCCATCGAAATTGATTATCAAAAACCCGTAATAAACGGGCCTACTTCATAGGTGAAACACAACCGCAGAGTTTTTATCTTCGCGTTTCTATCGATCCTTGATCGGTCACATAGCATCATCCGCACCCAAGTACGGTTTGGAGGCAGCGACATGCGAAATGCGATCTGCGCGGCAGAGATGCCCGTGACACTCGGAGGACAGACCAAGCAGGCATTAGAGTGGGCGATAGAGCGCGGCCTGAAATGGCAGACGGTGAAGATGCGCCGCTATCGGGGCGACACGTGGAACGAGGCGTTGCGTCCGAATCTGCGCCCCCGGACTTGGATGAAAGGGTGGACGATGAACCCAGCCCGCTCAGAATGATCCTGTGGCGCTCACTAGTCTTCCTAGCGAGACGGTCTCCTTGCGGCTCGGCTTGCGAGCGCGCCTTCGGTCCGTCGCCAGCGCGAAGGTATCCAACCCGGTATCCATTGAATCGATCCATCCAGGTCACACGGCAGACTCGTTCGTGGCCATGTGGTAAGCAGTCACGACAGACGCTCAACTGGAGCCGCGAAGAAGCAGCCAGTCGCAGATTCTAAGGAACCTCAAAAAAGAAGGCAGCGGCAGAGGCAACGACCAACAGAGCCAAGCCAACGCCGCAGTGTAGGTCAGAGTGTAGGTCAAAGACCCTTAGGCAGACCCAAGAAACGAGAAAGCCCCGGAATCCGGGGCTCTCAGATTAAGTAGTGGCGGAGAGATAGGGATTTGAACCCTAGGAACTGTTGCCAGTTCAACGGATTTCGAATCCGTCCCGTTCGGCCACTCCGGCATCTCTCCAGCGGCGCGCATCATAGCAGTTCAGTGTGTTTTGTCTAACCCCAACTGCGCAGATTTTTTAGCGATGCCGTAGCAGGACAGCGATGCTGAGCGCATTAAACTCCCCGCTGGTCGCCAGCCGATCAGCTGGTCAAGCGCGTCAGTGCTTCACGGTATTTATCGGCGGTCTTCTGCGCAACATCAGCCGGCACTGGCGGTGCTGGCGGCTCTTTGTTCCAGCCGGTGGACTCGAGCCAGTCGCGGACAAATTGCTTGTCGAAGCTTGGCGGGTTGCTGCCTTCAGCGTAACTGTCTGCGGGCCAGAAACGGCTGGAGTCAGGAGTAAGCACTTCATCCATCAGCGTCAACTCGCCGTTTTCATCGAGGCCGAACTCGAACTTGGTATCAGCGATGATGATGCCTCGCGTCGCAGCGTATGCCACAGCTGCGCTGTACAGCGCGATCGACGTGTCGCGCACCTTCGCCGCCAGCTCTTTACCGATGATGGCTTCGCACTGCTCGAAGGAGATGTTCTCGTCGTGATCACCCACGGCCGCTTTGGTAGAAGGCGTGAAGATCGGTTGCGGCAGCTTGGCCGCTTCTTTCAGGCCAGCTGGCAGCTGGATCCCGCACACGGTTCCACTCCGCTGATACTCCTTCCAGCCTGAGCCAACGATATAGCCACGCACGATGGCCTCCACTGCAACCGGCTTCAGTCGCTTGGCCACCACCGCCCGCCCCTCAACCAGGGGCAGCTCCTCGGCTGGCACAACGTCCTCTACCTTGTCACCAGTGAAATGGTTAGGGACGAGCTGCGCGAGCTTGTCGAACCAGAAGTTGGAAATTGCGGTAAGGATCTTGCCCTTCTCGGGGATCGGCTCGGCAAGGATCACGTCAAACGCGGAGAGCCGGTCGGTAGCGACCATAAGCATGCGCTTGTCGTCGATTTCGTACAGATCACGCACCTTGCCAGAATAGATTTTTTTCAGGCTCAGGGAGCTGGGAGAGGTCATGGCTTTTCTCGCGGTTGCCGAACCTACGCTGGCTTGCGCAACAGCGCAGACACAACGACTGGATCAATCATCAAACGAAACAGGCGAAACCGAGAGGTTTCGCCTGAATGGATTGGGGCGGACTGTCTCGTAGAGTCAGTCCAAGCTGTCCTTGAGCATGTTCAGCACGCGTCGGGACACATCAGCCGGAGCGACGGTGTCGAGGTCCTTGTCGAGGGTGACCTGAACCTTGCCGCCCACATCAGTTACGCGTACCTGATAGCGTTCGGCGCGGGCCTCGATCTCTTCGCGGTCAGGCGCTCCACCGAAGAGCCGGGAGAAGAAACCAGGTTTCTCATCCGGATTCGCCGCACCTTCCGACAGGTTGATGTAGTAGACGCCGAGGCTTCGATCAAGGTCCTCGACGAGAATATCGCTCGCCGCCAGCGCGCGACCGATACTCGACCAACCACGGTTGAAGTCCGTATCGAGCTGCAGCACCGGCTCGCCGCTACCGGCCTCACTCAGCGTCACACGGCTTGGCGCGTCATACTCGCGCTCAGCCAGCAGCGAGGCTGAGCCACCTTCGACAGTGCTGCTGTTCAGCCCTGCCTGCAGCTCATCGAGCAGTACTCGATCGCGCTCAGCATTCACCGGCGCGTCCGGCCAGGCAACATCGGCACTGCTGCCGGCAGGACGTTGAACGCTGACCAGGAAGATTTCACTGGTATCACGCTGAACACCTGGCTCGACGCGAACCCGGACGCGGGTCTCGCCTTCACCCAGTCCAAGATTGCGTACCAGCGCCGGCGCGAGCTGATCACGGGTCTGCCAAGCTGTGACGAACTCACCAGTCTGCGGTCGCTCTTCGGCAATCTGGAAGCCATTGTCGGTAAAGAACTGACGGGCTGACGCCCATACCTGCGAAGGCGCTCGCAGTGCAACAAGCCAACGCGCATCTTCGGAAGTCTGCAGGCTGTACTCGCTCACCTCTTCGGCGGCGACCAGACGTTGCGGACGGGGCACTTCGTACTCGCCTGTCGCGCGACTGTCGGCTACCTGCTGGGGGATCGGCAGCAGCGGCTCGATCGGGCGCAGCTCGACATCGCCAGGCACCTGCATTGGCGGCACCTGCTGTGCCTGCAGGTAGTCGCTGCCACGGTCGCGGAAATACCCGTCATCACCCCATAACCAGCCACAACCGCTGGTTCCAGAGATAATCAAGGCTAGGGTCGAGAGGCCGGCCAATCGCTTCATGCATGTTCCTTCATTAATAAACCAGTACACCTGAACTATCAGGCCAGCACACCTGACTGACGCATCGCAGCGCGAAGCGGCTCGTGGCAACGCTGGCTCAGCCAGGTAAGCGGCAGGCGAATGCCCTCCGGTATCAGGCCCATCTCATGCAGTGCCCACTTCACCGGAATCGGATTGGCCTCGAGGAACAGCGTCTGGTGCAGCGGCATCAACAGCGCATTAATGGCGCGCGCCTTTTCTGCATCGCCAGCAATGGCAGCGGCACACAGCTCGCTCATCGCACGCGGAGCAACGTTCGCGGTAACGGAGATGTTGCCCTTGCCGCCCATCAACATCAGCTCAACGGCAGTAGCGTCGTCGCCGGAGTAGACAAGGAAGTCATTAGCCACACGATCAAGCACCTCCTGACCGCGTTTGAGGTCACCGGTCGCTTCCTTGACGCCTACGATGTTTGGCACTTTCGCCAAGCGCTCGATGGTTTCAGGGAGCATGTCACAGGCGGTACGCCCGGGGACGTTGTAGAGGATCTGCGGAATCGCTACAGCTTCGGCAATGTGACGGAAGTGGAGATACATCCCTTCCTGCGTCGGCTTGTTGTAATACGGCGTCACCAGAAGGCAGGCGTCGGCGCCGGCCTGCTTGGCATTTTCAGTGAGTTCGACGGCTTCGCGGGTGGAGTTGGCCCCTGTGCCTGCGATTACCGGAATGCGGCCGTTGACCTGATCAACAACGCGACGGATGACTTCGATGTGCTCAGAGACTTCGAGCGTAGACGCCTCACCAGTGGTACCGACTGCAACGATTGCATTGGTGCCTTCCTGTAGATGGAAGTCGACAAGCTTGCTCAGGCTATCCCAATCAAGGCCACCTTGCGCGTCCATGGGAGTGACCAACGCCACCATACTGCCCGCAATCATGCAACCCACTCCTGCCGGAAAAAGAGAGGCGTAATGGTACAAGGCTCCCGAGCGCTTTGCGAGCACGCTGGAGGCATCGCCCGCCGGAACGACTGAGCGTCGAAGTGGCAGGCGACTGTCGCCCCCAGTTCACGCATTCCCACTGACGACGCTTTTCGCTACCCTTAGCTGTTTTCGGCTTGGCTGGCCGACCGATTCATCACCGCCAGGAATCTGCATGTCCACCCCCCCAGTACCCCGAGAACAGTTTCTCGTCATCAGCGCCATGGGCCGTAGCCCGATGGCGCTCACCAACGTGCTTTGCCGAGCCAGCAACGAGAATCGCTGCGCCGTGGTAAGCACGCGCCTGACCCGACACGGCGAATGCTGTGCCTTGGTCCTGGAAATCACCGGAACCTGGGACGCGCTTGCTCGAATGGAGACGGCGCTGCCCGGCCTGGCCAAAAAGCACGAGTTCACCACTAATGTAGTGCGCAGTGAAGCGCTGGAAACCCGACCGCAAGCACTGCCTTATGTGGCGTATGTCAGCTCGGCCTATAGACCTGACATCCTCAACGAGTTGTGCCAGTTCTTCATTGATCACCGTGTCGAGCTCGAAGCCCTCACATGCGACACCTATGAGGCGCCGCAAACGGGCGGCACCATGCTCAACGCGACAATGACCGTGACGCTGCCTGCCGGCACGCAGATCAGTTGGCTGAGGGACCAGTTTCTCGATTTCGCCGATGCCTTGAACCTGGACGCATTGATAGAGCCCTGGCGCCCTCAGAATCCTTGAGTAGGAAAACCACTATGCCTGTTGCCATTGACCAACCGGTGCCAACCTTCCACGCACAAGCCACCAGCGATACACAGGTCAGCCTCGAGGCGTTGAAGGGCAAGCAGGTGGTCCTGTACTTCTACCCGAAGGACAATACTCCGGCCTGCACCACCCAGGGCCAAGGCTTTCGCGACCAGCACGACGCCTTCGTCGCCGCCAACACGGTCGTGTTCGGCGTATCGCGAGACAGTCTCAAAACCCACGAAAACTTCAAGGCCAAACAGGGCTTTCCCTTCGAGCTGATCTGCGACAAAGACGAGCAGCTTTGTCAGCTATTCGACGTGATCAAACTGAAAAAGCTTTACGGCAAGGAGTATCTGGGCATAGACCGGAGCACCTTCCTCATCGACGCCGACGGCGTGCTGCGGCAGGAATGGCGCGGGGTGAAGGTGCCTGGGCATGTCGAAGCTGTATTGCAGGCCGCACAGGCATTGCAGCAGCGCTAAAAAACTGCGTAGCGGGCAGCAACGCTAGACAACACGCAAGCCCGCCTTCACTTGCCAGCTTATTGCCGCCGGCGCGGACGGCCCAGCACCTACCCGACGTGATCCACCACAGGCACCGTAGCCGACCGACGCGGCCACGCGTACAGCACTGCCTTGAACAGGGTTGCTAGCGGAATCGCGAAAAACACGCCCCAGAAGCCCCACAGGCCTCCGAACAGCAACACAGCGCAAATGATCGCTACAGGGTGCAGGTTCACCGCCTCGGAAAACAACAGCGGTACCAGAACGTTGCCATCCAGTGCCTGGATGATGGCGTAGGCCACCATCAAATAGATGAACTGGTCGCCCAGCCCCCACTGGAACAAGCCGATCAAGGCGATGGGAATGGTCACGACCGTCGCACCGATATAAGGCACGACGACCGAGATTCCGACGAGCATCGCCAGTAACGCCGCGTAATTTAGCTCCAGAGCGGCAAAAACCGCGTACGACACTACCCCGCAAATCAGGATCTCGATCGCCTTGCCGCGGATGTAGTTGGCAATCTGTACGTTCATTTCCTGCGCCACCTGCGTGATCAGCCCACGCTCGTGTGGCAGGTAACCACCGAGCCAATCGTTGATCTGCTGGCGATCCTTGAGAAAAAAGAACACCAGAATGGGCACCAGGATCAGGTAGATCATCAGGCTCAACAGCAGAGGCAGGCTCGACAACGAAGAGGTGAGCATGATCTGGCCGTAGCGACCGACCTCGCCTCGAATGAAATCGATAGCGCGCAGCACCTGCACTTCGGTGAGCAACTGAGGGTAGCGCTCGGGCAAAAGAAGCAGCAGCGATTGCCACTCGACCAGCATCCGCGGCAACTCGTTGAACAGCGTCAACACCTGCTGCCACATCAACGGCGCCAGGAATAGAATGCAGACGGTCAGCAGGCCGATGAACATCAGAAAAACCAGCCATACCGCTACCAGATGCGGCAGCTTGATTCGCTCCAGCGCGCCGACCAATCCTTGCATCAGGTACGCCAGCACCAGCCCAGCGATCACCGGGGCCAGCATGTGACCGAGGGTCAGCACTGTCGCAAAGGCGACCACCAGCAACACCCCAAGGACCACCGCTTCCTCGTCCGAGAAATAGCGATGAATCCAGCCTCGCAACACGTTTAGCATATACCTTCCTTAGCGACCGTCAGGCCTTGCGCAGCCAATAGCGATAGAGCCCTTGTTGCGCCTCTTCGTGAAGCAGCGTGTGACCAGCCAACTTGGCGAAACTACGAAAATCGCGTTGCGACCCAGGGTCTGTTGCCGTCACTTTCAATACTTGCCCGCTGGACAACCGATTGAGCTCCAGTTTCGCCTTGAGCAACGGCATCGGGCAGTCCAGCCCGACCGCATCCAGCTCGGCATCGCAGGCCATGCCAGGGGCACCCTGTTGAGTCATGTTCATCTCCTCGAAAGGGCTGCAGGATACCGAGCTGCGCCCGGCTCTGGCCAGCGACCCGAGCACAAGGCTACAGTAGCGCTCCCGCCTTGAAGAGCCAGTCTGGATGAAATTGCTGCGCCCCACCCTGCTCACACTCGCCTGCCTGATCGGCCAGCCGGTGATAGCAAATGACCTACCCTCGCTCGGTGACTCCAGCTCCGGCATTGTCTCGCCAGAGCAGGAGCACCAGCTGGGCAGAGCCTGGCTCAGCCTGTTACGCGGGCAGGTCCCACAGCTTTCCGATCCACTGCTCAAGGATTATCTGGAACGCAGCGTCTACCGCCTGGCCGAGACCAGTCAGCTACAGGACCGTCGCCTGGAATTCGTGCTGCTCGACAGCCCGCAACTAAACGCCTTTGCCGCACCGGGTGGGATCATAGGCGTCAATGGCGGACTGTTCCTCCACGCCCAGACTGAAGCCGAATACGCCTCGGTACTCGCGCACGAACTGGCCCACCTGTCCCAACGCCACTTCGCTCGCGGATTGGAAGCGCAGAAACGTATGCAGCTGCCGCTAATGGCCGCCATGCTTGCTGGTGTCGTTGCTGCTGCAGCTGGCGCGGGCGATGCTGGCATCGCCGCCATCATCTCGACCCAAGCGGCAGCAATTCAGTCTCAGCGTCGTTTCTCCAGACAGAATGAACAGGAAGCCGACCGGATAGGCATCATCAATCTCGAACGAGCTGGTTACGACCCCCGGGCCATGCCTGAGATGTTTGGTCGTCTGATGCGCCAATATCGTTACGACCAGAAGCCACCAGAGTTCCTGCTTACTCACCCGGTCACCGAATCACGTATTGCCGATACCAAAAACCGGGCTGAGCAATACCCCGACACCGGAGTTGAAGACAGCCTGCGCTATCAGCTCCTGCGCGCGCGCGTGGAGCTGAAGTTCGAAAGCACACCAGGAGTCAGCGCCAAGCGCTTCCGCGCGATGCTGGCCGACGACCCGACCCTCGACGCGGCGCGCTATGGCTTGGCGCTGGCGCAAATGAAAAGTGGCCAGCTGCAGGAAGCCGCGACGAATCTCGAGTCACTGCTGGCAAAGGAGCCAGACGACGCCACTTACAACCTGGCTCAGATCGAGCTGGACATCACCGCTAACCGACTTGCCGCTGCGCGTGCGCGCATGCAGACCTTGCTTGGCCTTTACCCGGGAAATTACCCGGTACGACAGGCGAATATCGATCTGCTGATTAAGGAAACCAAACTGCAGGATGCTGAGCAACAACTCAACGCACTTGTGGAGGCCCGGTCGCAGGACCCGGACATCTGGTATCAGGTTGCAGAAATCCGCGGGCTCACCGGCAACATAATCGGCCTGCATCAAGCTCGCGCGGAATACTTTGCGCTAGTCGGAGACTACGATCAGGCGATTGAACAGTTGGACTTCGCCAAACGTCGTTCGGACAACTTCCAGAGCGCGGCACGAATCGATGCCCGGCAAAAGCAGCTGATCGAAGAAAAGCGAATGGTGGAGGACATGTTGCGCTGAGTCGTGCAGCGGCTGAACGCTGCGGCACGACTCAGACCGACAGTCGGCCCCGCGAGCTGCGTCAGGCGTTGCCAGCCTGCCGGATGCGCGCAGCCTGAGTGAATTCCAGCATGCGTTTGAGCGGCTTGATCGCTCGCGGAATCAATGCCGGATCAACCGTTATCTCGTCACGGCCAGTGCGCAGGCAATCCAGCGTGCGCTCAAGGGTATTCATTGCCATCCACGGGCAATGAGCGCAACTCCGGCAGGTCGCCCCACTGCCAGCCGTCGGCGCCTCGATGAACTGCTTGTCAGGGCAAAGCTGCTGCATCTTGTAAAAGATCCCCCGGTCCGTAGCGACGATGAACATTGGATTGGACAGGGTCTGGGCAGCCTTAATCAGCTGACTCGTCGAGCCTACAGCGTCAGCAAGCGCAATCACCGACTCGGGCGACTCGGGATGAACCAATACAGCCGCATCGGGGTACAGCGCTTTCATGTCCTCCAGCTGCTTCGACTTGAACTCCTCGTGGACAATGCAGGCACCGTCCCATAACAGCATGTCGGCGCCAGTTTCACGCTGCACATAGTTTCCGAGGTGCTTGTCGGGGGCCCAAATGATCTTTTCACCGTTATCCATCAGGCTCTCGACGATTTCAAGGGCGCAACTGGAGGTGACGACCCAATCGGCACGCGCCTTCACCGCGGCCGACGTGTTGGCGTAAACAACTACGGTACGCTCTGGATGCTGGTCGCAAAATGCCGAGAACTCCTCGACCGGGCAACCCAGATCCAAAGAACAGGTGGCCTCCAGCGTCGGCATCAGGACGCGCTTCTCGGGATTCAGAATTTTTGCAGTTTCGCCCATGAACTTGACACCGGCGACAACCACGGTCTGCGCGCTATGTTCATTGCCGAATCTTGCCATCTCCAGCGAATCCGAAACGCAGCCGCCGGTTTCTTCGGCTAACGCCTGGATCACCGGGTCGGTGTAATAGTGGGCAACCAGCACCGCATTCTGCCGCTTCAACTCGGCGGCGATATCGCTGCGCAACTGCGCCTCCTGCTCGGACGTCAGCGGCTTGGGCTGCTTGGCCGCCAGATGAGCCTGCACAAGAATACGTTCGGGTATTTGCGTCATGTTCGCTGGTTCCTGCAAGCACGGCGGTGTACGAGCCGCCGATTATAGCCATCGAGGCCGAGAATACGGACGTAGCGAAAGGAAAGGTGAAGCGAGGAAAGACCGAGCATTTCACCCCTGCCGTTACCAAGGGGGCGGAATACTAGCCGAAGCTTTCAGAAAAGTGAAAGCGGATGGGGGCACAACAAATACTGGCCTGAACTGAAAAGCCCGCCGACTTACGTCGGCGGGCTCTGCATCACTTACCTTTGAGCATGTGTCCGCGCTCTTCGAGATTGGTGTGCCAATCCATGGCCTCGTGCAGCAGGTGTGGCGTCTGCCCACCCTTCTTGCAAGCCGCGTCGAAGTAGGCGTTCAACGCATCACGGTAGGACGGGTGCACGCAATTATCGATGATCGCACGCGCACGTTCACGCGGCGCCAGACCACGAAGGTCAGCCAGCCCCTGCTCGGTCACCAGGATGCTGACGTCGTGCTCGGTGTGGTCGACATGAGCGACCATCGGGACGACGCTGGAGATGTTGCCACCCTTGGCGATCGACTTGGTGACGAAAATGGCCATATGCGCGTTACGAGCAAAGTCACCCGAACCGCCGATGCCGTTCATCATCTTGGTGCCGCCAACGTGGGTCGAGTTGACGTTGCCGTAGATGTCGAATTCGAGTGCGGTGTTGATGCCGATGATGCCGATACGGCGCACTAGCTCCGGATGGTTGGAAATTTCCTGCGGACGCAGTACCAGCTTGTCCTTATACTTTTCCAGGTTGCCGAACACGCGGTTGTTGCAGCGCTCGGACAGGGTGATGGAGCAGCCGGAAGCAAAAACCATCTTGCCCGCATCGATCAGATCGAAGGTGGAGTCCTGCAGCACCTCGGAGTACATCACCAGATTTTCAAATGGCGAATCGATCAGACCGCACATCACCGCGTTGGCAATGTTGCCGATACCAGCCTGCAGCGGGCCGAGACTGTTGCTCAGACGACCTGCATCGACTTCCTTCTTGAAGAAGTGGATCAGGTGGTTAGCGATAGCCTGAGTCTCATCGTCCGGCGGCGTGACTGTGGAATAGGAGTCAGGCTGGTCCGTAACGACGATAGCAGCGATCTTGGCTGGATCGATCGGGATGGCGCCTGTGCCGATGCGATCATCGACTTTCAGCAGTGGAATCGGCTGGCGATTCGGCCGCTCACCCGGGATGTAGATGTCGTGCAGACCTTCCAGATTGGGGTTGTGCGCCATGTTCAGCTCGATGATCACCTTGTCGGCAAACAGAGCCAGGTTGGCGGAGTTACCCACCGACGTGGTCGGCACGATGTGACCATCTTCTGTGATAGCAACAGCCTCGATGATGGCGAGATCAGGTTTCTTGATCTGATGGTTACGCATCTGTTCGACGGTATGCGACAGGTGCTGATCGATGAACATGACCTCGCCCGCGTTTATCGCCTTGCGCAGCGCTGCGTCTGCCTGGAACGGCATACGGCGGGCCAGCAAGCCAGCCTCAGCCATCAGCCCGTCCAGATCGTTGCCAAGGCTGGCGCCTGTGATCAGGCTGATTTTCAGCGGGTTTTCCTTGGCGCGCTTGATCAGCGCCATGGGAACGGCCTTAGCCTCACCGGCACGGGTAAAACCGCTCATGCCGACAGTCATGCCGTCGAGAACATGGGTAGCGGCCTCGTCGGCGCTCATGACCTTGCTATGCAGGGAGGACAAGCGGATGCGATCAGAATACATTTGAGCCTCGAACCACTGTGAAATCGGAAGGTCGCAGTCTAGTACGTTTAAAGACGGCCGGGTCACATACCAAGGTCGTAGAGGAATTGACCTTAATAACCGTGTCGCCCGCTCGTTCTTATAAATTTATAAACTGCGGATATAAAAAAGCCGGATGACCTTTCGGCCTCCGGCTTTTTCGTTCCCTAAGGGAATTTGGTGGGTCGTGTGGGATTCGAACCTACGACCAATTGGTTAAAAGCCAACTGCTCTACCAACTGAGCTAACGACCCGATGCGGAGCGCATGATACTGATTTGATTGAGTAAATCAAGTTTTTTTTGAATCACTGGTAGCGCGTAGGGTCAGCGACACCAGCTTCGTCGAAGCCGGCTGCACGTAATCGGCAGCTGTCGCACTTGCCGCATGCGCGCCCATCTTCGTCAGCCTGATAGCAGGAAACGGTCATGCTGTAGTCGACGCCTAAACGCTCTCCAGCTTGGATAATCTCGCCTTTGCTCAGGTCCTGCAGCGGGGCATGAATGGAAAACCCGCGCCCTTCTACGCCCGCCTTGGTGGCCAGATTTGCGAGCCGCTCAAAGGCCTCGACAAACTCCGGACGACAATCCGGATACCCTGAATAGTCGACTGCATTCACACCAATGAAAATATCTCGGGCACCCAGCACTTCAGCCCAACCCAAGGCCAGTGAAAGAAACAGGGTGTTGCGTGCCGGTACGTAGGTGACTGGTATTCCTTCTCCTAGCTCTTCAGGCACAGCGATACTGCTATCGGTCAAAGCCGATCCGCCGATCCCGTTGAGATTCATACCAATAACCTTGTGCTCAACTACGCCCAAATGTTGAGCCACGCGCTCCGCAGCCTGGAGCTCTGCGCGATGACGCTGGCCATAATCGAAACTCATGCTGTAGCAGACATAACCATCAGCCTTGGCCATCGCCACCACGGTCGCCGAATCGAGCCCGCCGGATAGAAGCACCACCGCTTTTTTGCCAGTCATCATTAATACCTGTCGAATATCGCTGCGAGCCGCAAGGACGCACCGGCGGTCAGTGCCCAGGGGCATCGTTCCAGAGAATTTTATGCAGCTGCAGCTGCAGACGCACCGGAAGGTTATCACTGACGATCCAGTCGGCCAGCGCGCGCGCATCCACCTGTCCGTGACTAGGCGAAAACAGCACCTCATCCACCCGCGCATCCAGCCTGTACTCAATCAGCTTTGATACTGCCCAGTCGTAATCTTCGCGAGAACAGATCACAAACTTGATCTGGTCATTCGGCGTCAAATGACCGATGTTCTCGTAGTCATTACGCGCCACCTCTGCCGAACCTGGGGTTTTCAAGTCCACAACCCGACTCACCCGCACATCAGTCATCGATATGTCCAGCGCACCACTGGTCTCCAGCGATACTTCATAACCGACATCGCATAGACGTTCCAGCAGCGGGATGCAGTTCGGCTGAGCCAGCGGCTCGCCACCGGTAACGCACACATAACGCGGTCGATACTCGGCGATGCGGGACACAATTGAGTCGAGCGACATGACTTCACCGCCACTGAAGGCGTAAGCGGTATCGCAGTACTGACAGCGCAGGGGGCAGCCGGTTAAGCGGACGAATACAGTGGGCAAGCCACTGGTACGCGTCTCCCCCTGCAGCGAGTAGAAAATTTCGGAGATTCTTAAAGTTGGATGCATATCGGCCACGGGCGTGACAGCTAAACAGGCCATCCGCCTCCGTTGCGGGAAGGGGGCGCGATTCTAACGAAAAAACCCGCCGAATAGGCGGGTTTGAAGCGGAGCAAAGTGTAGCTCTATCGATTCAACTGACGCTGGGCCAATTGCGCAGCCGAGCTATTCGGGTATTCAGCAATGACCTGACGAAGAATTCCGTTAGCCTTATCACGGTTACCCAAACGCAATTCCACATCAGCGAGTTTGTACAGCGAATCAGGAACTTTGTTGTGCTGAGGGTACGCCTGACTGACCTTAGCGAACGCCTGTCCAGCACCCTGCAAATCTCCCTTGGCGAGATTCACTTCTCCCAACCAATACTGGGCGTTACCCGCATAAGGACTGCTCGGATACTTGCGGAGAAAAGCAGCAAAGGCCTGACTGGCCTTATCGAAGTCTTTTGCCTTGATAAGGTCAAATGCGGCGTCGTAATAGAGCTTTTCCTTTTCAGGATCGGCCGATTGACTGCCCGCCGTTTGCGGCGCAGAGCCACCGTTTGGGGCCTGTACCGGACCACTGGCATCGATGACACCAGCAGCTGAAGAATTCTGACTGGCCGATCCGCCCGTGGAGGCGTTCGACAAGCGACGATCTAGATCTTGGTAGCGTTCCAGCCCTTCTTGTTTCAGGCGCTGAATTTCATTCTGTTGCACTTCCAACATCCCGCGCAATTGCGCGATCTCTTCCTGCATTTGCTGCAACTGCACGAAGAGCATGCCCTGCGCCGAAGACGGAGCTGACGCCCCGCCTCCGACATAGGCACCGCCAGTATCCGACCCGGCTGAATATCCCGACCCGACCGCACCACCTTGGGCTTGCGAGTCATAGTCAACAACCGGAACCTGAGCTGCCACAGAGAGTGGCAGACCAAGTGCAAGAAGCGTCAGAGCATAACGGTGCTTGAGCATGGCTTATTACTTACGCAGTTCAACGCGACGGTTCTGAGCCCAGGACTGCTCGTCGTTGCCCATGGCAACTGGACGCTCTTCACCGTAGGAAACCAACTCCAGCTGTGCAGGCGATACGCCCTGCAGAACCAGGTATCGCTGAACAGCTTTGGAACGACGCTCACCCAGAGCCATGTTGTACTCGCGAGTACCACGCTCGTCAGTGTGGCCTTCCAGAACAACGCGGTTGCCAGCGGACTTCAGATCCTTGGCATGAACGTCCAGAGCGCGCATGGCTTCCGGCTTCAGGTCTGAGCTGTCGTATTCGAAGTAGAAAGTAGTGATAGCGCGCAGAGCAGCTTCTTCGCTCATGCTGCCGTCAACGGCACCGCTATCAGCACCGTAACCAGCGTTCGGATCAATGGCAGTGGAGCCTTCGCCAGAGTCGTCGCCGCCCTTGGACGAACAACCAACAGCTACGGCCATAGCCAGAGCCAGCGCAGCGAACTTACCGAATTTCAGCATTTCCATGTGTAACAACCCCAGGTGTGTTTTGGTTAGTAAAGCGTTGATACCGCATCAGTTCAGGTAAGGGGACCACGATGGCTCACGGACTTCGCCTTGAGCAGTAGGAAGCGGGAGCCTAACTCGACCATTGATTGATACGAGCATCAAGACTCCCCGGCCCTGCTGGCGGGTCGCGTAGATTAGCATGGTGCCATTAGGCGCAACAGTGGGCGATTCATCTAAACTTGTCTCGGAAAGAATGCGCAGATTCCCACGTTGCAAGTCTTGCGCCGCCACCTTGAAGTTCGTGTAACCCTCCTGACGGTGAATCATGACCAGCGTCTTTTCATCTGCAGACAGCTTCGGGTTGGCGTTGTAGTTGCCAACAAAGGTAACGCGCTCGGCGTTATTGGTTCCTAGGCGCTGCTTGTAGATCTGCGGTTTGCCGGCACGGTCTGACGTGAAATAGATGGTCTGGCCATCAGCGCCCCAGAAAGGCTCAGTGTCGATTGCATAATGATCGGTAAGCCGCTGTAGTTGACGCGAGCCGAGGTCCATCACATAGATCTCGGGATTGCCGTCCTTCGACAACACGAATGCAAGGCGATTGCCATCCGGCGAAAACGCTGGCGCCCCGTTTAGCCCTTCAAAATTAGTGATCTGTTCGCGACGGCCGGTATCGACATGCTGGATGAAAATCCGCGGGCGTTTTTGCTCGAACGAGACGTAGGCGATGCGGCGTCCATCAGGCGAGTAGCGTGGAGAGAGAATCGGCTCGCGGGACTGAAGCAAGGTAACTGCACGAGCACCGTCATAATCGGAACGCTGCAGGGTATAGCGCGTATTCGCACCACCAAGACGCTCAACGGTGACATACAGAAGGCGAGTCGAGAACGCACCTTTTATACCCGTGAGCTTTTCAAAAGCCTGATCGGACGCGTAATGCGCCATGTCTCGCAGTTGGTCCTGAGCACCACCGACGGTGCCGGTCAAAACCTGCTGCTCGGTAGTTACGTTGAACACTTCATAGCGAATCTGCAGCTTGCCGGCGCCTGGCGTTATGTTTCCGACCATGACGTATTGCGCGCCGAGAGCCTTCCAGTCACGAAAGATGATCTCAGTGCCGCGGGTGGGCAGACTGATCATGTTCTGCTTGGGAATCGGCTGAAATATTCCAGTATTGCGCATGTCATTGCCGATTATCTCGGCCATGTCTTCAGGCAGCACGGTACCGCCCTGCCAGCCAAACGGAACCACCGCGATAGGAATGGCGCGATCGGCACCGCTGGTAACGACGATGTTTTTCTCCTGAGCGACGGCACTGCCCAATACGAACAGGAGAAGAACGATGAAACCTCGAAGGTAATTGATCACAACGCTAGATCCTCAGGCGTAAATGTCATCGTGAACGAGCGATACGGCTGAAAGTCCTGAGCAGAGAGCCCCTGCATTTCGGTCAGCCGACCAATATTCTTTACTGCCGCTACCGCGGAACTGTCGAACGGAGCATCACCACTTGAACGTGAAACTGTCGCAGCGGTAATGGTGCCGTCCGGCAGCATGTTGACTCGTAGCGTAACCGACATGCTGTTTCGAGCCGACGGTGGCCGGGTCCAGTTTTCAGCGGCACGCATGCGAATCAGATCGTCGAAATTCCCGGAGGTCTGATCGCCCTGGGTATCAGCCAGCGCCTGCTGTCGCTCCGTATCATCGGAAAGCAGCTCGGCCAATGCCTGTGCCTTCTTGTCTTCAGCAGCTTTGCGGGCGGCCTCGGCTGCAGCTTTCTTTTTTGCCTCCTCGGCGGCTTTCTTCTTTGCTGCCTCAGCGGCCGTTTTTTTCTTCGCATCTTCTGCAGCTTTCTTTTTCGCCGCTTCGGCTGCTGCCTTCTTCTTTGCTTCCTCAGCGGCTTTCTTCTTCTGTGCTTCTTCGGCCGCTTTTTTCTTGGCGATCTCCGCCTGCTTCTGTTGCTCGGCTTTCTTTGCCTCGTCAGCTTTCTTGGCTTCGGAGGCTTTCTTTGCCGCATCAGCCTTCGCTGCCTCGGCCTTTCGAGCCTCGTCAGCCTTTTTTTGTTCCGCAGCTTTTGCGGCCGCCTGCTTTTGTTGCTCTACCTTGCGCTGCTCCAACTGCTCGGCTTCATATTGCTTTGCTGCGGTCTTCTGCGCTTCGCCGGCGATTTTCTGATTCGTCTGTACCTTCGCCTGACTCTGGGACTTGAGCTGATACAGGGTGGCCTGGACGATAGGCTTGGACGGCGGTAGTTCTGGCGTCATGGCAAAGCTGACGAACAGCGTCGCAAAAATGATTACATGCAGGCCCACCGCCAGAATGGTGGGCCAATAGAGGCTCTCAGAGCGCGAACGATCCGGCTGCTGCATCAAGGCGCCTCGGTAATCAGGCCGACGTTACCCACGCCCGCCTCCTGCAACCCACCCATAGCCGCCATTACCGAACCATAATCCACGGCTTTATCGCCTCGCACGAAGACCTGGATCTGCTTACCCTGACTACGGTTCTGGTTCATGATCGCGGTGACCGCCTTGGTCATTTCGTCGAGTGTCAGCGCCTTATCCTGGACGGTATCCGTATCAACCTCACTACCGATATTCCAGTAGTAAGTCTTGTCGGCCTTGATCGAGATTGTCAGGACCTGCGCATCATTATCCTGCGGCAGCACCTCGCTGCTCACTTTCGGCAAGTCGACTTTCACGCCTTGGTTGAGCATCGGAGCGGTCACCATGAAGATCACCAGCAGGACCAGCATCACGTCGATGTACGGCACTACGTTCATCTCGGCGACGGGTTTGCGTCTGTTGCGAATTCTTGCCATGGCCTATGGCCTCAATCTTCGGAGGTGTGAACTTTGCGATGGAGGATCGCCTGGAACTCGTCGGCAAAGGTGTAGTAACGACCGATAAGCATCTCGCCACGCGCCGCGAAACGGTTGTAAGCAATGACCGCTGGAATTGCCGCAAAAAGACCGATTGCTGTGGCAATCAGCGCTTCGGCAATACCTGGCGCAACCGTGGCCAGCGTGGCTTGCTGAACCTGAGCCAATCCGCGGAAAGAGTTCATGATGCCCCACACAGTACCAAACAGGCCGATATAGGGACTGGTGGAACCCACAGTTGCCAGGAACGGCAGGCCCTGCTCGAGCTTTTCTTCTTCACGAGAGATGGCGACTCGCATCGCACGGTTTACGCCATCCATCACCGCGTCTGGGTCAACACCCTGCTGTTGACGCAGGCGGGAAAACTCCTTGAAACCAGCACGAAAGATCTGCTCGACACCCGAGTCCGGGTCCGGATTGCTTCCAGCCTGTCGATAAAGTTTGGACAGGTCGATGCCCGACCAGAAACGCTCCTCGAAAGCATCCAGAGAACGCTTGGCGGCGCGGATCATATTGCCGCGCTGAAATATCAAGATCCATGAGGTCACCGAGGCGCCTACAAGAATCAGCATAACCAGCTGAACCACAAAGCTGGCGTTGCTGATCAGGCTCCACATGGACATATGATCGACGTTGGATTCCACGCTTACTCTCCTGCTGGGGGTAGACCCGACCTGACGAAAGCGGCACGCAGCAGCTCTGGGATAGGACGGGGTTTCAAACTCTCGGTGCGCACACACGCCACCACGAACTGCCCCTCGCAGAGCAGTACATCATCATCAGCTCGCCGCACCTGCTGTTTGAAACGCAGGCTTGCACGCTTCACTTCGACCACTTCGGCTGTCACCAGCAATTCGTCGTCCAGACGCGCCGGCGCGTGATAACGCGCCTCACTGGAATGCACGACAAAAAGCAGGTCTTCACCGACCAGCTGCGACTGGGCAAAACCCAGGCTGCGTAACCGTTCGGTACGGGCCCGCTCCATGAACTTGAGGTAATTGACGTAATAAACGATGCCGCCCGCATCGGTATCTTCGTAGTACACGCGACAACGATGGGAGAACAATTGAGCTTGTGATTCCGCGCGCATACTAGTGCTAGGCCCTGCAATTGCCAATTGGGTAAAACAAAGAAATTTTCGTCACTCTGTGTCGCCACTGAAAAGATCGGGAGTCGGTGTATCTCCTAGACGTTTCGGCAGGTTCAAACCAAAGTGCAAATAGGCGTGCCGCGTGACGACGCGCCCCCTCGGGGTGCGCATGATGTAGCCCTGCTGGATCAGATAGGGTTCAAGCACATCCTCGATGGTATGACGCTCTTCGCTGATGGCAGCCGCCAGGCTGTCGATACCAACCGGACCGCCATCGAACTTCTCGATCAGCGTCAGTAGCAGCCGGCGATCCTGATGATCCAGGCCGCACTCGTCGACATCGAGCATGTTCAGCGCGAGGTCCGCCGTATTACGGCTGATCTCGCCATTGCCGCGCACTTCGGCGAAGTCGCGCACCCGACGGAGCAGGCGATTGGCAATACGCGGGGTACCGCGGGCGCGCCGGGCAATTTCGACAGCCCCTTCCGCCTCGATGGGGAGACCGAGAATTCCGGCCGACCGCGTGACAATGGTTGCCAAGTCAGCCGTCGAGTAGAACTCGAGACGCTGGACGATGCCGAAACGGTCGCGCAGCGGATTGGTGAGCATGCCGGCCCGCGTCGTCGCGCCAACCAGGGTGAACGGCGGCAGGTCGAGCTTGATCGAACGTGCGGCGGGCCCTTCACCAATCATGATATCGAGCTGAAAATCCTCCATCGCGGGATAAAGCACTTCCTCCACGATTGGCGACAGCCGATGGATCTCGTCGACGAACAGCACATCACCTTCTTCCAGGTTCGTCAGCAGCGCCGCCAGATCGCCCGGCCGCTCGAGCACAGGCCCCGAGGTGCTTTTGATCGAGACGCCCATTTCCTGCGCGATGATGTTGGCGAGCGTGGTCTTGCCCAGGCCCGGCGGACCAAAAATCAGCGTGTGATCCAACGATTCTTTGCGCCCACGCGCTGCACGGATGAAGAGGTCCATCTGCTCGCGTACTACCGGCTGACCGATGTATTCGGCTAGGCTCAGCGGGCGGATCGCACGATCGAACTGTTCTTCGCGCTCACGGCCAGTGGCCGTGATGAGGCGGTCAGCTTCGATCATGAGCACCCACCTTCCGCCAATTCCGCTTCAGGCAGATCCGTCACGAATAGCAATGCCTGGCGCAACGCGGACGCGGCAGCAAAGCGAAATAAAGGCACACAAATCCGCCTCGTGACCAACGCCGTGGTGAACATTTGATATTGCACGTTAGACCATTCCCTTCAGTGCACGGCGGATCAGGTCTTCACTGCTCAAATCTTCTTCCTGTACGGCGGATACGGCTCGGCTCGCCTCTTGCGGTTTGAAGCCAAGGGAAATCAATGCGCTGACTGCGTCGCTCTCGGCGCTTGAGACTGCCACAGCACCGCGAGGTTCCGCCACAAGCGTGGCGATGGACGGCATGGTCTCCCAGGCCTTGAAACGATCCTTCAGCTCAACCAGCAGGCGCTCTGCGGTCTTCTTGCCGACCCCAGGGATCTTGACCAGCACCGAAGTATCCTGCGCCTGAACACAGCGCACCAACTCATCCACCTCAAGGCCGGACATCAACGCGAGGGCGAGCTTTGGCCCGACACCGTTGAGCCGAATCAGCTCTCGGAACAGCTCTCGGTCGCGCTTTTCAGCAAAGCCATACAGCAGATGCGCGTCTTCACGCACCACCAGATGGGTATGCAGCGTGACCGGCTCACCCACCGTCGGCAGGCGATAAAGAGTGGTCATTGGCACCTCAAGCTCATAACCGATGCCATTGACGTCAAGAATCAGATGAGGCGGCTGTTTCTCCGCCAGGGTCCCGCGCAAGCGTCCAATCACTGTGATACGTCCTCGTTCGATCGATTCGCAACCGCTGGGATTGCTCAATACCTGCCTCCGGCATCAGCGCCGTAGCGGTCGACTACAGGCGCAGGCGACCGGCTCTTCGCTTAGCACCAGCAAGGCCATGCGGAATAAGGCTCTGACGATGATGTGCATGGCACAAGGCAATTGCCAGAGCGTCAGAGGCATCAATTTGCGGTTTCTGGGTCAACTTCAGCAGGTGCATTACCATCATTTGGACCTGCTGCTTGTCCGCACCCCCAGTTCCTGCAATCGCCTGTTTCACCTGCGTGGCGGTGTATTCGGAGATCTCGAGGCCCTGCTCGGCAGCAGCCACTATTGCAGCCCCCCTCGCCTGCCCCAATTTCAAAGCCGAATCGGCGTTACGCGCCATGAACACCTGCTCGATGCCCATCGTCACCGGCCCATGCAGACGAATGACTTCGCTGACACCGCAGAATACTGCCTGCAAGCGTGACGAAAGCTCACCGCTGCCCGTGCGTATGCAGCCCGACGCCACATACTCGCAGGTGCGACCGTTATCCCGCACCACGCCGTAGCCGGTGATTCGTGAGCCCGGGTCTATCCCGAGAATTAGCGTCATGACACCGCCATACTGTCTATTTATCCAGCCGCCAGTATAAGGACGCCCCTTCTCGACGGCCAGAGACATAACGAGGCAGCAGACACTCCTCGAAAAAAAACCGGAAGCACCTTTGGTGACTTCCGGTTCTTTGTTTACGGCAATGGGTCAGTCCAGCTGCTCCATAAGCTCATCCGGAATCTCAGCGTTATGGTAGACGTTCTGTACATCATCCAGATCTTCCAGCGCATCAATCAGGCGAAGCACTTTCTGCGCAGTTTCCAGGTCAGTAACCGGCGCAGCGATCGACGGGATCATGGCGATGTCCGCCTCGTCACCCTTGAACCCGGCCGCATCCAGCGCTTCATTAACGGCATGAAAATCCGTAAAGCTGGTAGACACCAGAGCCGAGCCGTCATCGCCCATCTCCACATCGTCGGCGCCGGCTTCCAGCGCCGCCTCCATCAATGCGTCCTCTTCGACGCCCGTCGCAAAGCTGATCTGCCCCTTGCGATCAAACATGTAGGCCACCGATCCATCCGTGCCGAGGTTACCGCCGTGCTTGCTGAAGGCATGGCGCACCTCAGCTGCCGTACGGTTACGGTTATCTGTCATGGCCTCGACGATGATGGCGACGCCGCTAGGCGCATAGCCTTCATAGGTCAACTCGACGACATTGTCGGCCTCGTTGTTGCCGGCGCCGCGTGCAATGGCACGGTCGATCACATCGCGCGACATGTTCGCAACCAGCGCCTTGTCGACCGCCAAGCGCAGACGTGGATTGTCTGCGGGAATAGGCCCGCTCTTGGCGGCGACCGTCAGCTCGCGAATGAGCTTAGTAAAGATCTTGCCGCGCTTGGCGTCCTGACGCCCTTTGCGGTGCTTGATGTTGGCCCATTTGGAATGACCAGCCATTAACTGCCCCCTTTCCGATCAACTTTTCATCTTGCTGAAACCAAGAGCCCAGGTTTCCCTGGGCTCTTGTGCCGTCATTCGGCTTTCGGCTGCTCACGCAGGCGAATATGCAATTCACGCAGCGCCTTGCCATCCACCGCACCTGGCGCCTGGGTCATGACGTCCGCGGCACTCTGGGTTTTCGGGAAGGCGATGACTTCACGAATCGACTGCGCGCCGGTCATCAGCATCACCAGACGGTCGAGGCCGAACGCCAGCCCCCCGTGCGGCGGTGCACCGAATTTGAGCGCGTCGAGCAGGAAGCCAAACTTTTCGTCCTGCTCTGCTTCATCGATGCCCAGTATGCGAAATACCGTCTGCTGCATTTCTTTGCGGTGAATACGGATCGAACCGCCACCCAACTCAGTGCCATTGAGCACCATGTCATAGGCACGCGACAGCGCACCAGCAGGGTTGGCCTCGAGTTCTTTTGGCGTGCATTTCGGCGCTGTGAACGGGTGATGCAGCGCACTGAGCGAGCCGTCATCGTTCTCCTCGAACATCGGGAAGTCGACCACCCACATCGGCGCCCACTCGCAGGTCAGCAGCTTCAGGTCATGGCCAAGCTTGATGCGCAGCGCACCGAGCGCCTCGGATACGATCTTGGCCTTATCCGCACCAAAGAAGACGATGTCGCCGTCGACAGCACCAACCCGATCGAGTATCACGTTGAGCTTGTCTTCCGGGATGTTCTTCACGATCGGAGACTGCAGGCCCTCGACGCCTTTGGCCCGCTCGTTGACCTTGATGTACGCCAGCCCCTTGGCACCGTAAATGCCGACGAACTTGGTGTAGTCGTCGATCTGTTTGCGCGGCATGCTCGCACCGCCCGGGACGCGCAGCGCGGCGACGCGGCACTTGGGATCATTCGCCGGACCGCTGAATACCTTGAATTCAACCTGCTGCAGCTGATCAGCAACATCAACCAGCTCCAGCGGAATACGCAGATCCGGCTTGTCGGAGCCATAGCGACGCATGGCTTCTTCGAACGGCATGTGCGGGAACTCGCCGAACTCGACGCCCAGCACTTCCTTGAACAGCTTGCGCACCATGCCTTCGGTGATTCCGATGATGTCAGACTCTTCGAGGAAGCTGGTTTCAATGTCGATCTGGGTGAATTCCGGCTGGCGGTCTGCACGCAGGTCTTCATCGCGGAAGCACTTGGCGATTTGGTAGTAGCGGTCGAAACCCGCAACCATCAGCAGCTGCTTGAACAGCTGCGGTGACTGCGGCAACGCGAAGAAGCTACCGGCATGAGTCCGGCTAGGCACCAGATAATCACGCGCACCCTCAGGGGTCGGGCGCCCGAGAATGGGCGTTTCCACGTCGAGAAAACCATTCTCGTCGAGGTAGCGGCGAATGCTGGCAGTGATTCTCGAGCGCAGCTTGAGCTTCTCGGCCATCTCCGGCCGGCGCAGATCAATGAAGCGATAACGCAGACGAGTTTCCTCACCCACATCGCTATACTCATTGAGGGGGAACGGCGGGGTTTCCGCCTCGTTGAGAACTTCGAGCTCGTAACCCAGGACTTCGATAGCGCCTGACGTCATGTTCGGATTAACCGCACCGGCCGGACGCAAGCGCACCTTGCCGGTAATCTTGATTACGTACTCGCTGCGCACCTTGTCTGCGGCGGCGAAGGTTTCGGCACGGTCGGGATCGAACACGACCTGAGCCAGGCCCTCGCGGTCACGCACATCGAGGAAAATGACCCCGCCGTGATCGCGGCGACGGTGAACCCAGCCGCAAAGAGTGATTTCCTGGCCGTCCAGGCTTTCGTTCAACTGGCCGCAATAGTGGCTGCGCATCATGGTGAGGTTCGCTTCTCGCATCTTGAAAATTCGTTGGGTCGCTCGAATCGCGACTGTGCAGACGGTTGCCAACTGGCGCGCCGCCTGAGATGTCAATCGTCGGCAATGGAGGGATCAAGCACCAGCACATCAGTACTTCCTCGCACGGCAAAACCAGCCGCCCGACACAAGCGCGGGATTATATCTGCATAATCATTTCAACGCAGCCGACTGCCGATAGGGTCTAGCAATCGAGCCCATAACCACCGGTATTGAACGGAAGCCGTCACCACCCTTCCAACCCCTTGATCGCCACTGCAAGCGCAGCGCTTCACCAAAGACACTCGTTTTCTGGCATAAATGTCAGCGAATTCACCAAACAGGAGAGAACCATGGAAATCGACATCGGTATTGCCGAACAGGATCGCGCCGCTATTGCGGAGGGCTTGTCCCGCCTGCTGGCCGACACCTACACCCTGTACCTGAAGACTCACAACTTCCATTGGAACGTGACAGGGCCGATGTTCAACACCCTGCACACTATGTTCGAGACGCAGTACACCGAACTGGCACTGGCTGTGGATGACATTGCTGAGCGGATCCGCGCGCTGGGCTTTCCTGCTCCGGGCACTTACGCGGCCTATTCGAAGCTTTCATCCATCAAGGAGCAAGAGGGCATCCCTGCTGCTGAAGAGATGATCAAACTCCTGGTTGAAGGCCAGGAGGCCGTAGTCCGCACGGCACGTGGCATTTTCCCGCTACTGGAAAAGGTAAGCGACGAGCCTACTGCTGACCTACTGACTCAGCGCATGCAGATTCACGAAAAAACCGCCTGGATGCTGCGCAGCCTGCTGGCTGCCTGACCGCTAGCAAGCGTACCCGCGTGCAACCGGGATAGCCGCATGAGCGGTTATCCCGCCGAAACCCCTCTAAAGCAAACCGAACGCTGGAAAGCTCAACACGACCCATCTCACCCTCGCTCAATCGCCAACCTCAACCTTATCGAATTGAGCGACGCCACTCTTTACTGTTAAATTCGCGCGCGCCGTAGGCCGGGCACCATCAAATATGAGCGATCGCCGCACTTACGCTCAGCGTCTCCACTTGCCCGAAAGCCTGCCGTTTTCTGTCGTGCTATTTAACTGCGAGTCATAAGAATGCTTAAGATCCTTCACGTATTAACGGGCGTAGCCGCCCTGTTGTTATCGTTCGTACCCAGCTTGACCGGCGCCATGCCTCTGCTGGTTCAGCCTGCAGCGTTGTGCCTGCTGCTTCTGGGCCTGCTGAACGTGCAGTTCGCCGCCTCAACTCAACTGAACACCAACGGTCATGCCCGTCCGCTTTTATTCGGCGCATCCGCACTGCTAATCGCTTCAGTCGCCATCCAGACTGCCATCGTATTGATTCCAGTCGCCAGCGTCGCAGGCCAGCCGGCAACCTTGGCCAGTCTCATGCTCGCTTTTATCGCCGTACTGCTGCAATTGGCAACAAGCCAAACCAAGGCCCCAAGCGCGAGCAGCTCCAACCGCGGCTCTGGCAAAATCCGCAAAGCCCAGCCCAGCCACGCCACTGCTCCGACAGCAGGACGCGAGACTGGCACCGTCAAGTGGTTCAATACTTCAAAGGGTTTCGGTTTCATTTCCCGTGACAGTGGCGACGACGTCTTTGTCCACTTCCGCGCAATTCGAGGCGAAGGCCACCGGGTACTGGTCGAAGGCCAACGCGTCGAATTCACAATCATGATGCGCGACAAAGGCCTTCAGGCTGAAGACGTAGTCGCCGATCAGCCGAGCCACTGACTGCTCAGGCAGGGCGCCAGCGCTCTCTACTGTTATAACGCCGCCGCCCTGTCAATAATGGGGCGGGGGCGCTTCGTCTCCCTCCCCCTCCACCCTGCTTTGCAGGTCTTCCTGCCGCCTTGCGAGCAAGCCCAATTGCGCCTGCAGCCGGTCGACCGTACGCTGCTGCGCGACCAGCACATCGCTTAGTGTCTGGATAGTGTCGTCCTGAAAAGCCAGGCGCGCTTCCAGGTCGGCAATGCGTTGTTCCAATTCCATTACCTGTCCTCCTCGAACTGAAAGCCATTAGCGAGGACGAGCTTCAGCTTTTGCCTGATGCCCGTCAGCTGCGCTTCACTATAAGGTTTGGTCGACTGGAAGCCCCACACCGGGGCCGGCCAAGCGGCGTCGTCCCGACGCCGGGCAATCACATGCACATGTAATTGGCTCACGACATTGCCCAGTGTCGCCACATTCATCTTGTCCGCGCCAAAGGTGTCTTTGAGTATTTCCGCCAGGGCCGTCGCCTCTCGCCACAACAACTGTTGATCGGCCGTGTTCAGCTGAAACAGCTCACTGACCTCTTCCCGACGGGGCACCAGGATGAACCATGGATAACTGGCATCATTCATTAACAGCAACCGGCATAACGGAAAATCACCCAGCGTCACCGTGTCCTGCTGCAAACGTTCATCGAGAACGAACATAACGGTCTCCTTTGCCTAATTTGATGTCGGCGCCAGCTAAGCTTTGTCTGGTCGTTTGCGGCAGGATACTCCAGCACCCGAAAGCGATCAGCAAGGCAACGTGCACCGGCGAGGTGCAATCAGGTCAGAAACCAGCTCTGCTCTAGCGCAAGCGGCAACATGCCTCGGCTCGAATCGGCGCCAAAAATCAGTGAATGAATTTTGTGCACGGTTATTGCTTTGAACAAAAAAGCTGCATGAACGGGGGAAGAAAATCGCGGATAGCTGAGTTAAGCTTGCTCGCGCCAGTTTACCCAGCTACACAGTAATTCTCGGAAATACATTCCAGACTTGCTGCAGGTCACGACCAGCTAGGCAAACGAAGGACTCAATTGAGCTTGTATACCGAAAATAAAGATGCCTCTTTCCGGCGCACGCAGGAAAGCAAGCACCAATTTGAAACCAAAGGAGCAATCACAATGCAAGTGATGAAGTGGAGCGTTATCGCAATGGCCGTTGCGGCCGGCACGTCGCAAATGGCTTTTGCGTCCAGCCAGTCCGAATCGGAAGGCTTTGTTGAAGGTAGCAGCCTGACCATCCTGAACCGCAACCTGTATATGAACCGTGATTTCCGTGATGATGCTACGCAGAGCTATCGCGAAGAGTGGGGTCATGGCTTCATCGGCACCTTCGAGTCCGGCTTTACTTAAGGCACAGTTGGTGTTGGGGTCGACGCAATCGGGCTACTCGGCGTCAAACTGGATACAGGTCGCGGCCGTCAGGGCAACGGCATATTCCCAGCAGTACAAGGCGACGAACACGTTGCCGATGACTACTCTCAAGCTGGCGCGGCCGTTAAGCTCCGCATATCCAACACCGTACTGAAATACGGCACCCAGTTTGTTGCTCTCCCTGTTTTCTCGACAGATGATAGCCGCCTACTTCCTGAAACAGCCGAAGGCGGCTTGATCAGCAGCAGCGAAATTGAAGGTCTTGAGCTGAATGCGGGCCGCTTTACCGCTCTAAGCGCCCAGCGCGAGTCCAGCCATGACGCAGTGGGACTTGACGAGATCATCTTCGTTGGGGGCACCTACGCTTTCAGTGACAATGTCAGCACCTCGCTGTACTACTCCGACCTGAAAGACGCCTTTGAGAAGTACTACGGCAACGTCAACTACAACATGGACTTGGGTGGCGAGCAGTCCTTGGCCTTCGACTTTAATATTTACCAGAGTGAATATGAGTCGGAGTATGTCGGCACCGCTAACGACGAAGACAACACAATATGGAGCCTTGCCGGCACCTACGCTTTTGACGCGCATAAGTTCACTGTCGCGTACCAGCAATCCCATGGCGGCGTAGATGGCGTTGGCTACATCTATGGCGACGACGGCGGCGGCACCGTCTGGCTGGCGAACTCGGTTCAGTATTCCGATTTCAACGGCGAAGACGAAAAATCCTGGCAAGCGCGCTATGACATCAACATGGCCAGCTACGGTGTTCCAGGTTTGAGCTTCATGACCCGCTATGTTAGTGGCTATGACATCAGCACGCCGACAGGCACTGGTGAGGAGCGCGAGTGGGACGTTGAAGCCAAGTACGTTGTGCAGGACGGCGCCGCGAAAGATCTTTCGCTCCGCCTCCGTCATGCTAAGTACTGGTCCGACAGCGACTATGCGCCTGTTAACGGCACTGACCTGACCGACCTGCGCCTGATCGTCGAGTACCCGCTGAGCATCCTGTAATACAGGCCTCTCAGTTGTAACTCGAGCTAAAAAGAAGCCCGGCCCTGCGCCGGGCTTCTTCGTTTATGCATGTGCATGCTATCGGAACGATTCTGTACGTCTCCGTATCGCCACCGTACAATGCCTAGCCAAATTCTCCGCTCTGCAAGGACACAACGGCCCACATGCGCACCAGTCAGTTCCTGCTCTCGACCCTAAAAGAAACGCCATCCGACGCTGTTGTCATTAGCCATCAGCTGATGCTGCGTGCCGGGATGATCCGCAAGCTGGCGTCCGGCCTCTACACCTGGATGCCGATGGGGCTGCGCGCGCTACGCAAGGCCGAGGCCATCGTTCGCGAAGAAATGAACAAGACCGGCGCGCTGGAAGTGTTGATGCCTGGGATACAGCCTGCTGAACTCTGGCAGGAAACCGGCCGTTGGGAGCAGTACGGCCCTGAGCTGCTGCGTCTGAAAGACCGTCATGACCGCGAATTCTGCGTTGGCCCGACTCACGAAGAGATCATCACCGACCTGGCGCGCAATGAGCTGAACAGCTACAAGCAACTGCCAATCAACTTCTACCAAATACAGACCAAGTTTCGCGATGAGATCCGTCCTCGCTTCGGACTGATGCGCGGGCGCGAATTCATCATGAAAGACGCCTATTCGTTCCATGCTGACCAACAGTCACTGCAGGAAACGTATGACCGGATGCATGAGGCGTACTGCAAGATTTTCACGCGTCTGGGATTGAATTTCCGTCCCGTTCAGGCAGATACCGGCTCTATTGGCGGGACGGGCTCGCATGAGTTTCATGTACTGGCCGAGTCCGGTGAAGACGATATCGCCTTCAGCGACAGTTCCGATTACGCGGCCAACATCGAGAAAGCCGAGGCGATCCCCCGCGAGACTGAGCGCGGCTCTGCGACCGAAGAGCTCCGTCTGGTGGACACCCCAAACTGCAAGACGATTGCTGCACTAGTCGAGCAGTTTCAACTGCCTGTTGAAAAAACGATCAAAACCCTGCTTGTGCGGAGCATCGAGAAGGACCAACTGGTTGCACTGATCGTTCGTGGTGACCATGAACTGAACGAGATCAAGGCTGCGAATCTGCCTCAGGTCGCACAACCGCTAGTATTCGCGACCGAAGCGGAAATCCGCGCGATTATGGGTGCCGGTCCTGGCTCGCTAGGCCCGCTGAACTTGCCGATCAGCTGCGTCATTGATCGTTCTGTGGCACTGATGAGCGATTTCGTGGCAGGAGCCAACCAGGAGGACAAGCACTACTTCGGCGTCAATTGGGAGCGTGACCTCCCGCTACCCGAGGTGGCGGATCTACGCAACGTGGTTGCAGGCGACCCAAGCCCCGATGGCGTCGGCACGCTGATCATCAAGCGCGGCATCGAAGTCGGGCACATCTTCCAGCTGGGGACCAAGTACAGTCAGGCGATGAACTGCACCGTGATGGGCGAGAACGGCAAGCCCGTCACCCTGACCATGGGCTGCTACGGCATTGGCGTGTCTCGTGTCGTCGCGGCCGCAATCGAACAGAACTACGATGACCGCGGCATCCTCTGGCCGGATGCCCTCGCCCCGTTCCAGATCGCGCTGGTCCCGATGAAGTATGAAAACCAGGCCGTCCGCGAAGCAACCGATAAGCTCTACGCAGAACTCACTGCAGCCGGCTACGACGTCCTCCTCGACGACCGTGACAAAAAGACAAGTCCAGGCGTCAAATTCGCCGATATGGAGTTGGTAGGGATACCGCATCGCATAGTGGTAGGCGACCGCGGTCTTGCCGATGGCACTCTGGAATATAAGCATCGCCGTGATGCCGAAAGCCAGGCCGTCCCGGCTGCCGACATTCTCGAATTCATCAATTCCCGCGCCAGCCGCTGACGGAAATCATGCTCAACCGAAGTGCTTCAACCTGCGCCATGCTTTGCATGGCGCTTTTTATGAGCGGCTGCGCCAATCAGCTGCCTCAACGCAGCGAACAAGAAGCCCGCACCGAACGCAAACTGCTCAATCACAGCCTGCGCATCGAAGTAGGCGCGCCATTGCTCGAGCTTCCCCAGCGGCGCATCCGTATACTCGATCAGAAGACCTTCGAGGTGACTGACTTCGAGGTGACACGGCGCTATGACCGCTATACGCCCTACCAACCCTGGCGCGAGCTGTACGAAATCCCGCTGGGCGCTGTAGCAGTGGTCGCAGGCGTCGGCGCCAATGTGCTCAATGTGGTGTTGCTTGGCAACCTGCCGGAAAGCGCTACCCGCGACTGGATCAGCTATGGTTTTGCCGGTCTCAATCCTTTCATCAATGCCGAGTCCAACGGACGATCGCAGCAGAACCTTGCCAGCCTCGACGAGCAGCGACGCGACGCCCGGCTCGAGTATTCCAGCCTGCCGTGGGCTGAGCGTCCGGTGCAGGTCGTCACAGCTAACGAGACGCACGAACTGAGCACCGACCGCAACGGTGTGCTGCGCTTGAATCTGCTTGATGGCCCCTTCGCCGACCAGGACATCAGCCAGGTAGGCAAACTCCAGTTGCGGGTCGAGGACTCGCAGGACGGCACCCGAGCTGACGCCACGCTTCTCGTCAGCCGCGCACTGCGTGGCAAGCTGCTCGAAGCGCACGACCTGATCTTCGATGACCTCGAAGGTGACGATGTCAATCAGTGGGTACATCGCGTCAAGCGGCTTTCAGAGCTTGGCCTGGAGGAGGAAGCCAGCGAGCTTGAACAGAGCCTGATTGAGCTGACCCGCAACGACCCAGACTTGCAGCAGGAGTTTCTCCAGACCCTGATGCAGGACGCAGGCCGTCAGGCTCACGATACCGGCGAAGGCGACTAGGCTGCGCCATGAAGCCGCTCCCGCTCCTGTGGCTGCTGATGCTGTTCGCTGCCTGGCCAGTTTCTGCGACTGTTCGCCAGGCGCCGGAGCCAGAGCTTCGCGAACTGATGCAGCGCACCGTCGCTGAAGCCGAGAGCTTCCAGGATCGCTTTGATGCCGAAGTCTGGCTGCTCGATATGTCAACGCGCCTGAAGCGCTACGTTCGTGACCCGCAGGAGCGTCTGACTTTGCTCCGGTTGGTGCATCAGGAGGCCAGCAAGGCGGGGCTCAAACCAGATATCGTTCTGGCACTGATCCATGCTGAAAGCCACTTCGACCGTTTCGCCATTTCCAGCGTCGGCGCCCAAGGCATGATGCAGGTGATGCCCTTCTGGAAAGCCGAACTGGGACGACCGCAAGACAATCTGACCGACAACGCCACCAACCTCCGCTACGGCTGCACCATCCTCAGTTACTACCTGAAGAAGGAAAACGGTGATATCAACCGAGCGCTGGCTCGCTATAACGGAAGCCTTGGCAAACATCACTATCCAGCAAAGGTGATCGGCTTCTGGCAGGACTTTTGGTACGTAAAACCGTAAGTCCCCGGGCGTACCGCGAATTGCCGCTACCCTTCACTGCGCAGCTTATCCAGCCGAGCCAGCAATCCTTCCGCCGTTTGCTCACCAACCAGACTCTCGCGGACCTCACCGGCAGAATCGACGATATAGGTCACCGGCAGCACTGCACTGCGCGGAAGACCCAACCGCTCCGCCGGATCGACGCTAAGCACCCTGAAATCAATGTTCAGCTGCTCGGCTGCTGCGGCCAGCTCGTCGCCTTGCAGCCCGTCAAAATTGACCCCCAGCACGGTGATGTCGTCTTGCGACTGATCCAGTGCGTTCAATTCCGGGATTTCGGTACGACAGGGGCCGCACCATTCGGCCCAGTAATTGATCAACAGCCACTGCCCGTCGAGCTGCTGCGCCGTGACAGCTGCGCCGTGCTGGTCCGCCCCCCAATCCTCACTACAGCCCACCAGCATCAAGCAGGCGAAGGCACCGAGCATTCCGCTGAGTCCTCTGTTCATCCTCGTACACCTTATGCTGCTGATTATCGGCCTGTCAGACACGCTGCGACTGCAGCCAGTCTGCGACGCTACCACCAAAGAGGTTGGCCTGCTCGCGCTGCAGCAGCTCCATGGATTGGCGCAGCGTTGGATACCAGGGCTCATCCAGACGCTCCGGTAACGCCTGCTTACCGGAGAGCGGCCAAGGGTTGGAGCGCAACAGCTGATCAAAGCTGTAGCTATTGAGATCGCGACAGAGCACCCAACCGGACGAGCCGGTTCGACAGACGAGCTGCTCCTGTTCGAAGAATTCCAGGATCTCGTCCCACTCATCCTCGGGTAGCCTCCAGCCGCTCCGGTGCGCGTCGCGCAAGCGAACCTCACGCCCGGCCTTTTGGCTTTCGTAGAACACCCGCAACAAGCCGAGCATGACCAGTAGACGCGGCACCGAGCGCCGCCGCCACTGCTGCGACGATGACAACCCGCACACCAGTTCGGCGCCGAACAATACGATCATCCAGGAAAGGTACACCCACAGCAGAAACAGCGGCACCGCGGCAAAAGCCCCGTAGATCAATTGGTAGCTGGGGAAATAGCTGACATACAAGCCGAACAATTGCTTCGCCGTTTCGAACAGCACAGCGGTAAAGGTCCCACCTACCAATGCATGCCGCAGCGGCACGCGTGTATTCGGCACCGCCGCGTAGATCAGCGTGAACGCCGCAACACTGAGCAGCAGCGGCATTGCTTTCAAAACGGTGCGTGCACCGATCAAAGCATGCGGTCCCGATATCAGCGACAACGAGGTGATATAGGTGCTCATGGCGAACCCCGCCCCCAGCAACAGCGGCCCAAGGCTAAGGATTGCCCAGTACAGCAGGAAGCTTGAGATTCCACGGCGCGGTTGGCGCACGCGCCAGATCACGTTGAACGCCTTTTCGATGGTCAGCAGCATCATTAATGCGGTCGCCATCAGAAAACCCACGCCAAACCAGGTCAGCTGCCTCGCCTGGTCAGTGAACGCGACCAGATAGTCCTGAATGGTCGCACCAGTGGAGGGGATGAAATTGCTGAAGATGTACACCTGGATCTGCTCACCGATTCCCTGGAACGCTGGAATGGCGGACAGCATGGCGAAAGTCACGGTCATCATCGGCACCACTGCGAACAGAGTGGTATAGGTCAATGCGGCAGCGCTGTGTGGGCCGCGATCCGCGAGGAAGCGCTGCACCAGAAAACGACCGAACTCCAGAAAATCCTTGATCCGTTGATGCATTCAATCCCCTCGGTGCCAGTCGCGATCGTCGAAAACCGATTGCCCGCAGGCCGATAGCAAACAAAAGCCTACCTTGGCAGACAGCCCTCCGCGACCACCGTTTCAAGCCCCACGGCTTTGAGGGTTAGAATGGCCGCCTAAACTGGCGCGAAGCAACCTAAATGACCGACCTGATCCTTTACCACAACCCACGCTGTTCGAAATCACGAAACGCCCTGGAGCTGCTCGAACAACGCGGCCTCACCCCTTCCGTGATCCGGTATCTCGAAACACCGCCGTCGGCCGACGAGCTCAGGCAGATCCTTGCCCGACTGGGCATCAGCCCGCGCCAGCTGCTGCGCAGCGGCGAGGAAGAATACAAAACCCTGAACCTCACAGACCCAACGCTCACCGACGAGCAGATCATCGATGCCATGGTTGCGCATCCGAAACTGATCGAACGCCCGATCCTGGTAGTTGGCGATACTGCGGTGATTGGTCGGCCCCCGGAGAAGGTACTGGAGATACTGCCATGACTGCACCCTACGTCCTTGTGCTGTATTACAGCCGCCACGGCGCCACTGCGGAAATGGCCCGGCAAATTGCCCGTGGCGTCGAACAGGCAGGGCTTGAGGCAAAATTGCGCACCGTACCGGCCGTGTCAGCGGAATGCGAGGCTGTTGCGCCTGCTATCCCGCAGCAAGGCGCCATCTACGCAACGCTGGATGACCTGAAACATTGCTCCGGTCTGGCGTTGGGCAGCCCCACCCGCTTCGGCAACATGGCTGCCCCACTGAAATACTTTCTCGATGGCACCAGCGGGCTCTGGCTGACCGGTGAGCTGGTAGGCAAACCAGCCGGCGTGTTCACCTCGACTTCCAGCCTGCACGGCGGGCAGGAGTCCACTCTGCTGTCGATGCTATTGCCCCTGCTTCACCACGGCATGCTGGTGCTCGGTTTGCCCTACAGCGAAAACGCCCTGCTTGAGACTCGCGGCGGCGGCACGCCCTATGGCCCCAGCCACCATGCCGGAGCCGATGGAAAGCGGCTGCTGGACGAGCATGAAATCGATCTTTGCCGCGCACTGGGCCAACGCCTCGCGCAGACCGCCAAGCGTTTGGAGAATGACCGTGGCTAGAAAGCCCAAACCCCTGCCATCGCTCGAATGGCTGACCCCACGGGTAAAACTCAGTCGCGCCATCAGCCTGGCCAGTTTCATTGGACTGGCCGTGCTATTGGTGGTCTGGAATCTGGCGTTTGCCGACCTGCACGGCGCGCGGACCTGGGTGGTGGTCAGCATTCAGCTGATTCCACTCCTCCTGGTGGCGCCAGGGATGATCTCAGGGAGCCCGCGAGCCCATGCCTGGACCTGCTTTATCGTCAATCTGTACTTTATTCAGGGCGTGCTTGCCGCTATCAACCCGGCGCGAATGGTTTACGGCTGGCTGGAAGCGATCATCAGCCTGACGCTTTTCATAAGCGCCCTGCTCTATACCCGCTGGGCTTATCAGTACGGCCGCAAAGCGGCAGGCGAGAACTGAGACGAGACGGGGGGGAGGCGCAAGATTCTGAGGTAACGTTGAACGGCGTCGGTGGGCTGAAGCCCACCCTACGCCAGCAGTTCAACCTACTCCAGGGTGAGCCGTATGACGACGTTTCGGCTCGGCTTGGCAGTGCTGCCCTGCAAAGCCGTGCCGAACTCAACAGACTGCAGCCGGCATTCCTACCAGCCGAGCGTTTCCTTGAGAAACGGAATGGTCAGCTTACGTTGCGCCTGAAGCGAGGCTTGATCGAGCCGGTCGAGCAACTCGAATAATGCGCTCATGCTGCGGGCCCCACGCGTGAGAATGAAACGACCGACATCGTCCGGCAGATTCAGACCGCGGCGCGAGGCTCGGAGCTGCAGCGCACGCAGTTTGTCCTCATCCGAAAGCTCCTGCAGCTGAAACACCAGTGATAGACTCAGCCGGGATTTGAGGTCTGGAAGCTGCACCGCAATTTCTCGCGGAGAGGCATCAGCGGCGAGCAACAGCCGTCGACCGCTGTCGCGAAGGCGATTGAACAGATGGAACAAGGCTTCTTCCCACACCGGATCGCCCGCTATCG
>Ga0208814_1000072_pt1 | contig 80332 bp, 72 predicted proteins | sample MalvirAntarct_55_FD_184253 | JGI IMG/M metagenome (GOLD analysis project Ga0208814, IMG submission 184253) | Marine viral communities from the Global Malaspina Expedition - Malaspina viral metaG Antarct_55 (SPAdes) (version 2) | ecosystem: Environmental > Aquatic > Marine > Oceanic | place... | reverse complement strand
GGGCAGGCCGACGAAAATCTTCAACAAAGAGGTAGCGCAGCCACATGTTGTACGATAACGTATCTCCAAGGCTGAGGCCCTATATCATCTACTCTTTGTTTCACAGGATGCTCGAACAATGAACCCACAAGAACTGAAGGCCATCCTCTCTTCTGGTTTGCTGTCTTTTCCGGTCACCGACTTTGACCAGCAAGGCGACTTCAGCCGTGCCGGCTACATCAAGCGTCTGGAATGGCTGGCTCCTTACGGCGCAACGGCACTGTTCGCCGCGGGCGGCACGGGCGAGTTCTTCTCGCTGACCCCGCAGGAGTATCCGGACATCATCAAGACCGCCGTCGATACCTGCGCCGGTCAGGTACCGATTCTTGCCGGCGTAGGCGGTCCAACCCGTCAGGCCATCGCGTACGCCCAGGAAGCTGAACGTCTTGGTGCAAAGGGCCTGCTGCTGCTGCCGCACTACCTGACCGAAGCCAGCCAGGAAGGTGTTGCACGGCACGTGGAAGAAGTGTGCAAGTCAGTGAACATCGGTGTCGTGGTCTATAACCGCAACGTATGCCGCTTGACCGCACCGCTGCTCGAGCAACTGGCCGAGCGCTGCCCGAACCTCATCGGTTACAAGGATGGCCTCGGTGATATCGAGCTGATGGTTTCCATCCGCCGTCGCCTGGGCGATCGCCTGACCTACCTTGGTGGTCTGCCGACCGCAGAAGTCTACGCCGCTGCCTACAAGGCCCTGGGCGTGCCGGTCTATTCATCGGCAGTCTTCAACTTCGTACCGAAGCTGGCCATGGACTTCTACGCCGCAATTGCGCGTGAAGATGACGAAACCGTCGGCAAGCTGATCGACGATTTCTTCCTGCCGTACCTCGACATCCGTAACCGTTGCAAGGGTTACGCAGTCAGCATTGTCAAAGCTGGCGCGAAGATCGCCGGGTATGACGCCGGTCCCGTCCGCGCACCACTGACCGACCTGCGCCCGGACGAGTACGAAGCACTTGCAGCGCTGATCGAGAAGCAGGGCGCTCAGTAAGAGCACGTCAGACCAATCACTCGCCCCAACCACTGCGGTGCCTTTATTGAGACAGGCACTGCGGCGGATCTCACGAAGGAGAGCGTTACGTGGCAGACGCAAAACGTTATGACAATTACATCGATGGCCAATGGGTAGCTGGCAAGAATTACCAGGCCAACATCAACCCGTCCGATCTGTCGGACGTTATCGGCGAATACGCCCAGGCGGACGCCTCGCAAGTCGAAGCGGCCATCGCCGCCGCACGCAAGGCTTTCCCTGCGTGGTCCACGTCCGGTATCCAGGCGCGTGCTGACGCCTTGGAAAAGGTCGGGCTGGAAATCCTTGCCCGCCGCGAAGAGCTGGGCAACCTGCTGGCCCGAGAAGAAGGCAAAACCCTTCCGGAAGCCATCGGTGAAGTCACCCGCGCCGGCAACATCTTCAAGTACTTCGCTGGCGAATGCCTGCGTCAGGCTGGCGAGACGCTGCAATCGGTTCGTCCGGGCGTCAGCGTTGAAGTCACTCGCGAGCCGCTGGGCGTGATCGGCCTGATCACCCCGTGGAACTTCCCGATTGCCATCCCGGCCTGGAAGATCGCTCCGGCACTGGCCTACGGCAACTGTGTTGTCATCAAGCCGGCTGATCTGGTTCCCGGCTGCGCCTGGGCCATCGCTGACATCATCTCGCGCTCCGGCTTCCCGGCCGGCGTGTTCAACCTGGTGATGGGCAAGGGCCGCGAAGTGGGCGAAGCCATCGTCAACGATAAGCGCGTCGATGGCGTCAGCTTTACCGGTTCGGTGGGCGTCGGTCGTGGCATTGCGGCGACCTGCGTGGGTCGTCAGGCCAAGGTTCAGCTGGAAATGGGCGGCAAGAACCCGCAAATCATTCTGGACGATGCCGACCTCAATACTGCCGTCGAACTGGCCGCGCAGAGCGCGTTCTATTCCACCGGCCAGCGCTGCACCGCCTCCAGCCGCATCATCGTCACCGAAGGCATCTACGACCGCTTTGTCGAAGCCATGATCGAGCGCATCAAGAAGATCAAAGTCGGTTCGGCACTGGAGCAGGGCGTTGACGTAGGCCCGGTGGTTTCCCAGGCCCAGCTGGACCAGGATCTGAAATACATCGAAATCGGCAAGCAAGAAGGCGCACGCCTGGCCTGTGGCGGCGAGCGCGTGAGCTGCGGCACCGAGGGCTATTACCTGGCGCCAACCCTGTTCGTCGACAGCACCGCCGACATGCGTATCAGCCGTGAAGAGATCTTCGGGCCGGTCGCCAACGTGGTGAAGGTGAAGGATTACGACGAAGCGCTGGCGATGGCCAACGACACAGAGTTCGGCCTGTCCGCGGGCATCTGCACCACGTCGTTGAAGTACGCCAATCACTTCAAGCGTCACTCCCAGGCCGGGATGGTGATGGTCAACCTGCCAACCGCTGGCGTCGACTACCACGTGCCGTTCGGCGGTCGCAAAGGCTCGTCCTATGGCCCGCGCGAGCAGGGCCGTTACGCCCAGGAGTTCTACACCACGGTGAAGACTACCTACATCGGCTGATCAGCTGAGCCGCCCAAAGGCGCAACCCGTACGAGTCACTCAATGACTCGGCGGGCCGCGCCAGCGGCAAATAGATTGCTACACCGCAATGTGGACCATAAGAACAAAAGAGAGACACATATGAACGATTCTGTGAATCAAGGTGCTCCGGTCATCACTGAGCTCAAGGTGGTCCCGGTCGCAGGACAAGACAGCATGCTGCTCAATCTGAGTGGCGCCCATGGTCCGTACTTCACCCGCAACATCCTCATTCTCAAGGACAGCGCCGGCAACACGGGTGTCGGCGAAGTCCCCGGTGGCGAGGCCATCCGCAAAACGCTGGACGATGCTCGCGCGATTCTGATCGGCCAGTCGGTCGGCAACTTCAACGGTCTGCTGAACCAGGCGCGCAAGGCATTCGCCGATCGCGACGTCGCGGGCCGGGGCTTGCAGACGTTCGACCTGCGTATCGCCATTCACGCCATCACCGCCATCGAGTCGGCACTGCTCGACCTGCTCGGCCAGCACCTCGGCGTGCCGGTTGCAGCACTGCTCGGTGACGGTCAGCAGCGCAACGAAGTCGAGATGCTCGGTTACCTCTTTTTCATTGCCGACCGCAACAAGACCGACCTTGGCTACCGCGACGAATCGTACGCCAGCGATAACTGGTTCCGCGTGCGCAACGAAGAAGCGCTGACCCCCGAGACCGTCGTGCGCCAGGCAGAAGCTGCCTACGAGCGGTACGGCTTCAAGGACTTCAAACTCAAGGGTGGCGTGCTGCCGGGCAGCGAAGAGGTCAAGGCGATCCGCGCACTGGCCGAGCGTTTCCCCGATGCCCGCATTACCCTAGACCCCAACGGCGCCTGGTCGCTGGCTGAAGCCATCGATCTGTGCAAGGACCTGCACGGTGTGCTGGCCTATGCCGAAGACCCCTGTGGTGCAGAAAACGGCTATTCCGGCCGTGAAGTCATGGCCGAATTCCGCCGTGCCACCGGCCTGCCGACCGCGACCAACATGATCGCCACCGACTGGCGGCAGATGGGTCATACCATTCAGCTGAACTCCGTGGACATCCCGCTGGCGGACCCGCATTTCTGGACCATGAGCGGCTCGGTGCGCGTCGCGCAGATGTGCCACGAATGGGGACTGACCTGGGGCTCGCATTCGAACAACCACTTCGACATCTCGTTGGCCATGTTCACCCACGTGGCGGCTGCCGCACCGGGCAAGATCACTGCGATCGATACCCACTGGATCTGGCAGGACAACCAGTACCTGACCCGCGAACCGCTGCGGATCGTAGGCGGCAAGGTGGCCGTCCCGGCGAAGGCGGGTCTGGGCGTGGAACTGGATGAAGATGCCTTACAGAAGGCCCATGAGCTGTATCTGGAAAAAGGCCTGGGCGCGCGGGACGATGCCGTTGCCATGCAGTACCTGATCCCGGAATGGACCTTCAACAACAAGAAGCCTTGTCTGGTGCGTTGAGACCGACGCGAGAAACCGCGCTAGAGCAAAGCAGACAGCCCAAGGGAAATGCGCGGCTGCGCAGGCGAGTAGGGTGGGCTTCAGCCCACCGCTTGCAGCCTGAACATCTACCTTGGTGGGCTGAAACCACCTTGCCGCGCTGCGCAACCAGACCAGAACAACAACCGGCCTGACCGGAGACCGAGATGAACGACGCCGTGGAATTGATTCAGCATCAGGATTCGCCACGCTACATTCGCCTCAACGAGGCGGACAACGTGGCCGTAGTGGTCAACGATGGTGGTGTACCGACCGGTGCCCGGTTCGAGGACGGCCTGGTGACGGTCGAAAATGTGCCGCAGAGTCATAAGGTCGCGCTGGTCGATATCCCGCAAGGCGAGCCGGTACGCCGTTATGGCCAGATCATTGGCTACGCGCTCGAGCCACTGCGCCAAGGCTCCTGGATCAAGGAAACCCAGCTGAAGATGCCCAGCGCGCCGCCGCTCGACAGCCTGCCGCGCGCAAACGCCGTGCCGGACAAACTCGAGCCGCTGGAGGGCTACACCTTTGAGGGCTATCGCAACGCCGATGGCACCGTGGGCACTCGCAATATCCTCGGCATCAGCACGACCGTGCAGTGCGTGACCGGCGTGCTGGAGCATGCAGTCAAGCGCATCCGTGACGAGCTGCTGCCCAAATACCCCAACGTCGACGACGTGGTCGCGCTGACTCACAGCTACGGCTGTGGGGTGGCCATCAACGCACGCGACGCCTACATCCCGATCCGCACCGTGCGCAACCTGGCGCGCAACCCGAACCTGGGCGGCGAGGCGCTGGTGATCAGCCTCGGCTGCGAAAAGCTCCAAGCCGAGCAGGTGATGCACGAGGGCGATCCTTCGGTGGATCTGCGCGACCCCTGGCTCTATCGCCTGCAGGAATCCAACACCGGCTTCGGCGAAATGATCGAGCAGATCATGGCCCTGGCCGAAACGCGGCTGAAGAAGCTCGATCAGCGCCGCCGCGAGACGGTGCCGGCGTCCGAACTGGTGCTGGGCATGCAGTGCGGCGGCAGCGATGCCTTTTCGGGCATCACCGCCAATCCGGCGCTGGGTTATGCCTCGGACTTGCTGGTTCGCGCCGGCGCCACCGTGATGTTCTCCGAGAACACCGAGGTGCGCGACGCGGTGTTCATGCTCACCGCACGTGCCGAGTCGACTGAAGTCGCCGACGCGCTGATCGCCGAGATGGACTGGTACGACCAGTACCTGGAGCGCGGTGCCGCCGACCGCAGCGCCAACACCACGCCGGGTAACAAGAAAGGTGGGCTCTCGAATATCGTCGAGAAATCACTAGGCTCGATCGTCAAATCAGGCAGCGGCGCCATCAATGGCGTGGTCGGTCCGGGCGAGCGGGTTGATCGCAAGGGGCTGATCTTCTGCGCGACGCCGGCCAGCGATTTTGTTTGCGGCACACTCCAGTTGGCAGCTGGTATGAACCTGCACGTGTTCACCACCGGCCGCGGCACGCCATACGGCCTGGCCATGGCGCCGGTAGTCAAGGTGGCGACCCGTACCGAGCTGGCCGAACGCTGGCCGGATCTGATCGACATCGACGCAGGACGCATCGCCAGCGGCCGGGCCACTCTCGAAGAGCTCGGCTGGGAGCTGTTTCACTACTACCTGGATGTCGCCAGCGGTCGCAAGAAGACCTGGGCTGAACAACACCGGTTGCACAACGACATCGTGCTGTTCAATCCAGCGCCCATCACCTGACCACAGCGCGAAAGCGCATCCGCGTGATGCGCTGCATCGAGTGGTCAACTGCGGAGATCGAGATGAGCAAGCTGCCGGACGAATTCATCCGCGCCGTTGAAAGCGTCGTCGGTGAGCTCGGCATCGTTCGTGATGCCGAGCGCATGCACAGCTATCTGAGCGACTGGCGCAACGCTTACCGTGGCGAAGCTGCTCTGATAGTTCGCCCGGCCAGCACCGAAGAGGTCGCCTCCGTGGTGCGGCTCTGCAACCAGTACCAGGTTGCATTGGTGCCGCAGGGCGGCAATACCGGCTTGTGCGGCGGCTCGATCCCGGACGCCAGCGGCAAACAGGTTGTGCTATCCCTGACGCGCATGAACCGTATCCGCGAAGTCGATGCAGCGAACGAGACCATTACGGTCGAGGCGGGGGTGATTCTGCAGAGGGTCCAGGAGGCCGCGGCCGACGCTGGGCGGTTATTCCCCCTGTCCCTCGGCGCGGAGGGCAGCTGCACGATTGGCGGCAACCTCGCCACCAACGCCGGCGGCACTGCCGTGCTGCGCTACGGCAACATGCGTGACCTTGCCCTGGGACTGGAAGTGGTACTCCCCGACGGTCAGATCTGGAATGGCTTGCGCGGCCTGCGCAAGGACAACACAGGCTATGACCTCAAACACCTGTTCATCGGCTCGGAAGGCACGCTTGGCGTCATCACTGCGGCGGTGCTGAAGCTGTATCCAGCCGTGCGCAGCGTGACGACCGCCTGGGTCGCATTGCCCAGCACGGAAGCGGCGGTTCAATTGATCGGCATCATCCGAGGCCTTTGTGGAGATCGGCTGACGGGGTTCGAGTTGATGTCGCGGCAGAGTGTTGAGTTCGTGCTCAGTCACGTCGCCGGCTGCAGCGATCCCTTTGTCGCGGCACACCCCTGGTATGTGCTGATCGAGTTGAGCGATACCCAACCTGACGCGCCGCTCAATGACCTTCTTGAACTCGGGATAGGCGAAGCCCTGGAGCATGGGCAGGTGAGCGACGCAGTCGTCGCCAGCAGCGAAGCGCAGGTCGCGGCGCTGTGGGCGCTGCGCGAAGGTATTTCCGAAGCCCAGAACCACGAAGGCCCTAGCCTCAAGCACGACATCAGCGTGCCGGTGAGCTGCATTCCGGCGTTCATCCAGTCAACCGATCAGCGCTTGCTTGAGCAGTTTCCCGGCGTGCGCATCGTCGCCTACGGGCATGTTGGCGATGGAAATCTGCACTACAACATCAGCAAGCCGGTCGGTTCTGACGATGCGAGCTTCAAGGCGCAGCAAGAGGCGATCATGCACGTCATCTACGAGGCCACCGCCGGATTTCAGGGCAGCATCAGCGCGGAGCATGGATTGGGCCAGGCCAAGCGCGCCGCCGCGCGGTTGTACAAGCAGCCGCTGGAACTCGAACTGATGCGCGCCATCAAGACAACACTTGATCCCAACGGCCTGATGAACCCGGGCAAGGTGCTCTGAGCACGCTCATCACCCATTTATCAACCCATTCGAGGTAACCCCGTGACCTGCATACTCCAGATCGGCCCGCTGACTGAACGTTTCAACCGTGGCCTGGCTGCGGAGCATGAGGTGCTGCGTTTCTGGGAGGAGGGGGCCGATGCGTTGGTTGCCCAGCACGCCCAACGCATCGACGTCGTGGTGACATCAGGTCGATTCGGCTGCACATCGGCGCTGATCGAACAATTACCCAACCTGCGGGCGATCATCAGTTTCGGCGTCGGCTATGACGCCATTGATGTGGCCGCTGCACGGGCGCGAGACATCCCGGTGAGCAACACTCCAGACGTGCTCAACGATTGCGTGGCGGATCTGGCCTTCGGATTGGTTATCGCCACCGCAAGACAGATGTCGCGCGCGGACCGCTTCGTACGTGCAGGCAAGTGGCTCTCCGGCGGCTTGCCGTTGGCGACGCAAGTGAGCGGGAAGCGACTCGGCATTGTCGGCCTCGGGCGAATCGGAGAAACGGTGGCCAAGCGCTCCAGCGGCTTCGACATGGAGGTGCGCTACCACAATCGCCGCCCGGTCGAAGGCAGCGGCTATGGCTACGAATCAGACCTGGTCGAGTTGGCGACGTGGAGCGATTTTCTCGTTCTGACCTGTCCCGGCGGTGAGAGTACCCGCCACTTGATCAATCGAAGTGTGCTCGATGCGCTTGGCTCGAAAGGTATTTTGATCAACGTTTCGCGCGGCTCCGTGGTCGACGAGCCCGCCCTGGTCGAGGCGCTGACGGAAGGACGGTTGGGCGGCGCGGGTCTCGATGTGTACGCCCACGAACCCAAGGTGCCGCAAGCCCTGATTGATCTGCCCAACGTCGTTCTGCTGCCGCACATTGGCAGCGCCACCGAGGAAACCCGGCTGGCCATGGAAGAGTTGCTGTTCGCCAACCTGCGTGCGTTTCTCGAGCGCGGCGAGGTGCTGACGGCTGTCTGAGCACACACACCCGTGCGTTTCAGATGAGTAGGCGGCCTCGGTCGCCGGCGGCCCAGGCCAAAAGCCTCGGTCAGATAACTACAGAGTGACATCCCCTGGGCGCCCAACGCCGCGAGCCACAAGCCCGCAGGTGCTAGGCGCCATTCAAATTCAAATCCTCGAGCGATACGGCTTTCATAGGAGACGGCGCATGGCTGACCTTCACTCTCTGACCGAGGTCGAGCTTCAGCACGAATCGCTGCGACTGTCGGTTTGCCCAGCATTGGGCGGGGCAATCACTCGATTGAGCGTCGATGGCATCGATTTGCTACGACCTTGGGACGGCTCCGACAGCGTTCGACGTACCGGTTGCTTTGTCCTTGCACCGTTTTCCAATCGCGTCGGCGATGGCGGGTTCATGCATGAGGGAACACGTTATCCGTTGCGCAACCTGTCTGCCGAACACCCGTTGCCGATTCATGGAGTCGCCTGGAAGCGCGCCTGGAGTCTGACCGAGCAGACCTCGACCATTCTTCGCCTGACATTTACGCATCATCCGGAGGGGGATGGTGTGCGTGACTGGCCGTTCGCTTTCAGGGTAGAACATGAGATCAAGCTCGACGATACCGGCGTTGCACTCCAACTGCGGTTGCGCAACATCGACAGCCGCTCGATGCCCGCTGGACTTGGCTGGCACCCGTATTTCCTGCGCCATGAGGCGTGCCAGCTGCAGTTCGAAGCGCAGGGTGTCTGGCAGAACGACGCTCAAAACCTGCCGTTCAAGAAGGCGACGATCCCTGCTGAATGGGACTTTTCATCCGAGCAATCACTTCAGCAACCCAGCCTGGACAACTGTTTCGTAGGCCGCACCAAGCCAGTAACCATCCGCTGGCCGAACGAAGGGGTAGCGCTGACCATGCACGCCAGCGAGTCACTCGATCATCTGGTCGTGTTCACGCCACCGGCAGATATGGGATTTTTTGCGGTCGAGCCGGTTTCTCATGCCAACAATGCCCTTTGCATGGACGATCCGGACGCAAACGGAATACAGGTGCTGCAGCCAGGCGAAACAATGCAGGTCAGTTGCAAACTGCAGATTCAGCGTATGGCTCGTACGCTCCAGTAGCGTCTCACCCAGGTGTTGATAGCTCAAAGTCGCAGGGGGGCCGAGAGGTGCGAGCGCCCATTCAAGAGCGCTCGCGTTCGGTCATGCCGGGCTGATGTTTTGGTTGATGCGGAAGAGATTTGTCGGGTCGAACTTCCTTTTCAGATCCACCAGTCGCTGGTAGCTCGTGCCATAAGCGAAGGCGGTGCGCTCAGCTTCATCACTGGTCAGGAAGTTCACGTAAGCGCCACCACTGGCAAACGACTGCGTACGGTCAAAAAACTCCCGCGCCCAGGCAATGCAACGAGCATCCTCATCCGCCGTTTCCCAGCGGACATGCACATTCATTACATAGTTGGCGTCACGACTCGAGTAAGCCATGGCGTCAGGCTTGGTTCGTCCTGTTTCGCCACCTATCGTAGCGACGAATATCTCGCATTGCGGTGAGGGCAGTGCATTGGCGTATTCGATGACGGTATCGATCAACCCCTCCTCGAGCTCTGAGAAATTGTGAGATTTCCAGTAGTTTCGGGAGCCCGGCGTCAATAGCGGATCGAAGACCTGCTGCCAATCGACATACGGCTGCACGCCGATGTGCTCGCCGTAGGCGGAACCGAACTGCCTCAGTGCCTCCACATGTTTCATGCCCTCATCGGGGTCGCCTGCGTAACAAACGGCCAGCACAACGATTTCTTTGCCGTGGACCTCTTCGGCCAGGAACGGCAACGGCGGCGCCTTGCGGGCAACCATCCAGACGTTGAGCTCATCCGGCATCCTTTCGGTGAAACGAGCGAACTGGGTGATAACGGATTTCGCCTGTTCAAACGGAAAGACGATGAGGCCGCACAACACGTCAGGCCCTACCGGGTGCAGCCGAAATTCGAAACGGGTGACGATGCCGAAATTCCCACCGCCGCCGCGAAGCCCCCAGAACAGATCCGAGTTTTCCGACTCACTGGCGTGCAGCTGACGACCATCGGCGACTATTACATCCGCCCCCAGCAGGCTGTCTACGGTCATGCCGTACTTTCGGCTGAGCCAACCAAAGCCGCCGCCAAGGGTCAGCCCGGCCACGCCCGTGGTGGAGTTTATGCCCAGAGGAGTGGCGAGGCCGTGTGCTTGCGCAGCCGCATCGAAGTCAGCCAGCGTGCAGCCCGGCTCGACATAGCCTCTACGTTGTTCCGGATCGATACTGACGTCTTTCATAAGCGAGAGATCGATCATCAGGCCGCCGTCACAGACTGCATTCCCAGCAATATTGTGTCCGCCGCCGCGGATAGAGAAAGGCAGGTCGTGTTGGCGAACGAAGTCCAAAGAACGAACCACGTCGTCAGCTGAACCGCAGCGGGCAATCAGCGAAGGACGGCGGTCGATCATGCCGTTCCAGATCTGGCGCACTTCGTTGTATTGGGGATCTTCGGGAAAAACGAGCGTGCCCGCAAAGGCCGCGTGAAATGCGTCTGTCGCGGTGTTTGAAAGCTGATTCATAACGATCACCGTTGAGTATGCCGGAAGGCACGCACAAGGCCTGCCCACGGCTGTGAAGGGGAGACTACGACCTTCTGGCGATAGTCGATGCCTCACAGCACCCCACAACTCGGCATTCGTCAGCGGATATGCACAGTATAGGCACTCAAGTCAATAGTGCCCGGCTGATTGAGAGGTTTCAGTGCATGGGATGGGCTTTCTCGCTCTGCTAATCCCTACAGTGGCAAAAAAAAGCCCGTCACTAGGACGGGCTAAAGTTTCCGCAACAGGAGCGAGGAGTGTTGCGTCCAGCGTGGTGGTGACGCTTACAAGATCGAGATCGGGTAGTTGAAGATCAGACGGTTCTCGTCAAACTCGTTACGGCTGAACGAGCTGTCACGACGCATGCTGGAGTTACGCCACTTGATGTTCAGATTCTTCAAGGCGCCGCTTTGTACGGTGTAGGCCAGCTCGGATTCGCGACCCCATTCCGAGCCTTCGTCACCGCTTGCTGTGGTGATGTTGTCGCCGCTGATATAGCGGTTCATCAGGACCAGGCCAGGGATACCGACGCCAGCGAAGTTGTAGTCGTGGCGGATTTGCCAGGAGCGCTCATCGGCCGCGTCATAGGCGGAGTTGAAGCTGTCGTTCGCCAGCGATCCACCGCTGGTTCCGTTGACCCGCATCCACTGATCACCGCTGACTTTCTGCAGGCCGACGTAGAAAGTGTTGGCACCGGCTTGCAGGCCGAACAGACCGGAATAGGTTTTGTTGTCCAGATCACCGGCCAGGGCGCTGCCTTCATCCTTGCCGGTGAAGTAGCCGAGGTTTGCGGTAAAAGCGAAGTCCTCTCCGAGAGGCTGCACGTGCAACAACTGGACGTAGCTCTGCTGGTAAATGTCTTCGAGACGGGCGTGCCACAGGCCGACTTTGGTCTTGTCGGTGAATGAGTATTCACCGCCAGCAAAGTTGAAGCGATCCGAACTGGCACCACCGAAGAACATGTCTTCCATGCTAGCGTCATCACGTGTGCTGTTCTGACGCATCTGACCGCCGTAGAGTGCCAGGTTCGTTATTTCCTTGGATGTAACCATGCCACCCTGGAAGGTTTGCGGCAGCGAGCGGCCGTCATCCGCACGGAGCACGGGCACAACAACCTGCCACTCACCGACACGCAGTTCGGTTTCCGACATTTTGGCTTTGGCAGCCACGGCCATCCGACCGAAGTCATCCGCTGGGTGGCGATCAGCACCAGTGCCGTGAGTCGGGAGCAGGCCAGTTCCGTAGGTGCCGGAACCGCCGTCGAGCTTGACTGCCAAACCGGCCAGCACATCAACGCCAAAACCTATCGGGCCAGGGGTGTAGCCGGACTGAGCATTGAGAATGAAACTCTGGGTCCACTCCTCAGCCTTGTTCTGGCCGCCGTTGTAGGCCGGGCCTACGAAATTACGGTTGATGTAGAAGTTACGAGCGTTGAGTGTGACCTTGCTGCCTTCGACAAAACCGTCCGCAGCGTAGGCGGCGGCAGGAATGCCGAGCGCCAGCGACAGAGTGCCTGCGAAGACGGCGGCAGACAAAGAATTGCGTGGGGTCATTGTTGTTGTGCTCCCTTTTTTGAGTAGTCCGCCCAGTGCGACAGGTGTCAAAGACGAGGCGGGATAAAGCGCGACCGCTGTTCAAAGCGACGCTGTCGGCGCAAAAGACCTGATATCAGTTGTCGTACGACAGATCGGATTATGGCTGCCGAGTGTCACTTGTCAATTCAATTTGTAAAGAATTGTGAGAGCTCAGACTTTGGTCTAATGCTCTATTTGGCAGGCTTTAGACGTCGAAGAGCAGCCAGTTGATATGGGCGTGTCAAGAGATAGAGATACGATGACCTCGAAGCGACCTCTACCTATTCGGCAGAAGCCCACCAAACCGGCAGGAGTCGTCTGATGTCTTGCCTGGCGAAGCGGTCGTCGATCAAGTGAACAACGCCGACGTCTTCGGTGGTGCGAATAACTCGGCCGGCGGCCTGCACAACCTTTTGCAGCCCAGGGTAGAGGTAGGTGTAGTCATAGCCCGCGCCGAACAGCTGATCCATCCGCGCTTTCATTTGCTCATTGACGGGGTTGACCTGTGGCAGTCCCAACGTAGCGACGAAAGCGCCGATCAGACGCCGACCCGGCAGGTCGATACCCTCGGAAAAAGCACCACCCAGTACGGCGAAGCCAATACCGCAGCTTTCATCCGTAAAACGTGCAAGAAAGGCATGGCGCGCCTCTTCATGCATGCTCCGTGTCTGCTCCCAAAAGGGCAGCTGCGGATGCTGCGCAGCGAGCAGGTTGGTCACTTGCTGCAAGTAGTCAAAGCTGCTGAAGAACGCCAGGTAGTTTCCAGGACGCTCTCGAAATTGCTCGACGAGCAAATCGACAATCGGCTGAAGTGAAGCGTAACGGTCGTGATAGCGGGTCGAAATGTGCCGAGCCAGACGCACCTGCAACTGTTCGGACTGGAACGGAGAGTCCACATCGAGCCATACGTGGTTGAGCGGCAGGCCGAGCGTGTCGGCGTAGAAACGCTGCGGGCTGAGGGTGGCTGAAAACAGCACGCATGAGCGCGCTTCGAGTAGGCGCGGCTTCAGGAACGGCGCAGGCAGCACGTTGCGTAGACAGAGCACAGAGGCGCGTGTCTCACTCCGTGTCGGGAGCAGCGTGCAGTCGAACAGCGAGTGATCTCCGAACAGCTCAGCGAGCCGGCAGAAATGCATCGCATCGAAGTACACCGACTGCAGCGCCGGATCGAGACCTGCGGGGTTTTCCGCGAGATGCTCGGTGATTGCGCTGACCGCTTGTTGCAGCGCGCCAAGAAGCTTGTGTGGCAATTCCGGCTGGACCTGATAGCTCAGGGTCTGCAGACGGTGCACATCACCCCAGCAGCGCAGCACACGCTCGACTGGCCTCTTAAGTGCTGCCGGAAGTATCTTCCGTAAGCCTTTGAAACTGCGAATGTCCAACTCGGCGCTGTACATCGCCCTGGCGCGTTCCAGCAGGTTGTGGGCCTCGTCCACCATCAACCCGATGCGCCACTGATTGACCAGCGTCAGACTGTAGAGCAGGGCGCTCAGATCGAAGTAATAGTTGTAGTCGCCAACGACCACATCGGCCCAGCGAGCCATTTCCTGGCTGAGGTAATAGGGGCAGACCTGATGGCCCACCGCCACCTCGCGCAGCGTCGGCTGATCGAGAAACGGTCGTCTTATCGCCTCGGCGCGCGCAGCGGGAAGGCGGTCATAAAAGCCACACGCAAGCGGGCATGATTCGCCGTGACAGGCTTTGTCCGGATGCTCGCAGGCTTTGTCCCGTGCGATCAGTTCCAGCACGCGCAACGGCGACGAGGCCTTCAGGCTGGCAAGTGCGTCCAGTGCCAACTGCCGACCGGAGGTTTTCGCGGTGAGAAAAAACAGCTTGTCGAGCTGCTGACCGGGAACTGCTTTCAGTTGCGGAAACAGGGTTGCGAGCGTCTTGCCAATACCGGTTGGCGCCTGCGCCATCAGGTGGGTACCGGTGCAGGCGGCCTTGTACACCGCTTCGGCGAGCTGTCGCTGGCCGCTACGAAACTCACCGTAGGGGAATGTCAGAAGTCGTATTGCCTGGTCACGCTCGGCTCGATGGACCAGCTCCTGTTCTGCCCAGACAATGAAGCGTTGACACTGGGTTTCGAAAAACGCCTGCAGATCTTCAGCGCTGCAGGTTTCGATCAGCAGGGTTTCCTTCTGGCTGACCACATCGAAATACACCAATGCGATGTCCAGTGACTGCAGCGAGCGCATCTGGCAGAGCAGCCAACCATAAACCTTGGCTTGCGCCCAGTGCAGGTGGAGGTGGTTGTCCGGTTGCCGGGCAAGGTCGCCTCGGTAGGTTTTGATTTCTTCCAGCTGATTCTTCGTTGGGTCGTAGCCATCGGCGCGGCCGCGCACGTATAGATTGCGGTAGGTGCCTTCAAGCGTGACCTCCCGTTCGTACCCATCGCCACGCCGCGCGGTGACCGTGGCGTGACCGGCGATACCTTCCAGCGCGGTAGGCGAGGGCGTGAAGCGCAGATCCAGGTCACCCTGCTTGGCGGTGAACTCGCACAGGGCTCGCACCGCGACCCGATAACTCAAGGCGCAGCCTCCGACCACTGCACGTAGCAAACCGCGAGCGGAATCTGCTGCCTCAGCGCGAATTCGATCCAGCGCTTCTGATTGTCCTGCAAGCGGTCGCCAGGGCCCTTCACTTCGATCATTCGATAACGCTGCTCGCCGGGCCACAGCTGGATGAGGTCCGGCAAGCCGCTGCGATGGTTGGGCACATCCTCAAGGATGCGCTGAAAAAATGCGCGCAGATGCTCGGCTGGGATACAGGCGAGTGCCAGCTCCAGCAATGCCTCGTCGAACAGCCCCCAGCTGACGAAATGCGACTGCAGGCCAAACTTCTCTCGAAACGTGCGACGAATGCAGACACGGTATTCGTCAGTGCCGAGCTTGCTCAGACACTCGTCGAACAAGCCGGCACGACGAGCATGGAAATCAGGGCGCGTCAGATCAGCCGGGCCGGCGTGAAACGGGTGAAAGAACGCGCCAGGCAAAGGCGCGAAAATAGCGTCCCAACAGAGCAGACCAAGCAGCGAATTGATCAGCGCGTTTTCAACGTAGTAAACCGGCGCATCGCTGCGACCGAGGTGCGCGCGTACGGCCTGCTCGACGCTCATGCCGTCGGGCCTGGGCAGGCTCAGGTCTATGCGTTCTGGCTGCGCCGCGCGCACCTGACGCGCGGCCGGCTTGCCCAGCGCGCGTAGTAGGCGCGGCAGAATACGCTGCAGTTGCTGGGCTTCATGCTCACTTTCAGGCTTGGCCTGCGCCATCAGGGCCAGCTGCATGGCGGCCTCTGGCTGGTCGCAACGCTCCAACACCCGGATTGCACGCTCGCGTGCGCCGCGATAGCAGTTGGCTGCATGCAGGCGCAGCGCCAAGGGCAGATCACCGTTGCGCTCGCATTGCCTGGCGATGCTCAGTATCAGTTTGCCGCGGCGATTTTCCAGCCATTCATTGGCGTACGGCGTCGACGGGATATCGGATAGCACCGCTTCTACCACTTCTCCTGCCTCGAAGCGTTCACGACAGTGATGCAGGTGCAGATAGGCATCCACATCAGCGCGCGCATGGAAGGCGCGGGAAGCCGGGGAGAACGCGACCTGCTCGTAGCGAAAAATGCCTAGATCGGCGAGCACGAACTCGGACCAGTCTTGATGGATGTTGCCGAAGAACATCAGCCGCAAGCGGTCGCCCAGATCGCCAATCGTCAGTGCGAACGCCGCGTCCTCAAGCCCCTCACACCAGCTGGCAAACGGCTTTGGCTGGGGCGCTCCGTCCAGCATGGCCTGGAGTAAATCACTCTTGCGCTGGCCGCTATTTGCCGCACCGCCACAGACGCGAAGCAGCTCGTCTTTTTTCAGCAGACCAAACAGCTGGGCCAAATCCAGCGTCGGGTTGATCTCGACCCAGCCGTGTTCGATAAGCGCAACGGATGCCTGCATTGGGCAACCAATCTCCGCGTAGCGCAGCTTGCTTGCGCGAAACAACGTGCCTTTGCGCATGACCATGCGCACCAGCAATGCCTGCGCAGCCTGCGGAACCTGATGAAAATGGTCGAGAAAGGCGCGCTCGTGATCGTGCAGCAGATCACCGTGGCGCTCACCAACCCAGGCGAGCACTTGGCGAAAGTTGTCGAGGTAATAGAAGGGGTTTTCCAGCGCCTGGCGCATCGAACGTCCGGTTCGGTCGAGCATGGGCATGGCGCCCACAAGGCTGTGTATTTATACAGTTATCAATGGTTTTGGCAATGCCTGGACGATCAGTGGCGACGACCTCTGCACCGGCGGGGCTTGGAGAGCTATAGAGTAAGGCTTGGCGCTCAACCCACCCGAGCCTTGGCCGGGTGGGTTGAGCGCAATGAGGATCAGACCGTGCGGGAAAAACGGCCCCGTTGCTCGCCGCCCAGATAGGCGTCGAACGCCATGGCGACGTTGCGCAACATCAACTGCCCCTGAGGCAACAGAACCAGGGCATCGTCATTGATTTCCACCAGCCCGTCGGCGACATGTTCGTCCAGCTTGGCCAGCGAGTCGGCGAAATAATCCTGGAAGTCGATGCCGTAGCGCTGTTCGATTTCGGCGTAATCGATGCGGCCATGGCACATCAATGAAACGATCACGTCGCGACGCAAGCGATCGTCCTCGCTGAGCTGATAGCCGCGGTGCACCGGCAACATACCGTCGTTGAGCCGAGCGTAATACTGAGATAACTCCTTTACGTTCTGGCTGTAACTGTTGCCGACTTTACCGATGGATGAGATACCGAGGCCGATCAGGTCACAATCAGCATGGGTCGAGTAGCCCTGAAAGTTACGCTGGAGCGTGCCATTGGCACGCGCGAGGGTCAGTTCGTCGTCAGGCAGTGAGAAGTGATCCATGCCGATATAGACGTAGCCCGCCTCAGTGAGCCGCTGGATGGTCAGCTCCAGCAGTTCGAGCTTTCGCTCGGGTGGCGGCATGTCTTCCGGACGAATCAGCTTTTGCGCCCGAACCAGATCCGGCAGATGCGCATAACTGTAAGCCGCAATTCGATCCGGGCGGATGTCGATGATCTTGTCCAACGTCACACCGAAGCTTTCAACGGTCTGCAGCGGCAGGCCGTAGATGAGATCGACGCTGATCGACTTGAATCGGGCGTCACGCGCAGCCTGAACCAGTTCTCGGGTCTGCTCTTCAGTCTGAATGCGATTGACCGCTATCTGCACTTGCTCGTCGAAATCCTGTACGCCAAAGCTCAAGCGATTAAAGCCAAGCTCGCGTAGCTGATGGATCTGAGCCGGGGTCACGGTACGTGGATCGACTTCCAGCGAAAACTCGTGATTATCACTGCCGTCCATGTTGAACGCGTCGTGCAGCGTCGCCATGAGATCAGCCAGTTGGTCACTGGTGAGATAGGTTGGTGTGCCGCCGCCGAGGTGTAGTTGAGTCAGCTTGCGCGAGCGGTCGAAGAGCGCGGCCTGCATCCTGATCTCGCGCTTGAGGTAATCGAGGTACTCGACGGCGCGATCGGTCTTGTGAGTAATGATCTTGTTGCAGGCGCAGTAGTAGCAAAGGCTTTTGCAGAACGGGATATGGATGTACACCGACAGCGGCTTGAGCGTCGGGGCCTCGTTGGTTTCCTGCGCAGCGCTGCGGTAATCATCTATGGCAAAGGCCTGATGAAACTGCGGGGCAGTGGGGTAGGAGGTATAGCGAGGACCGGGACGGTCATATTTCTCGACCAGGGCGCGGTTAAAGCTCGGCGTTTGGTCCATGTAGGGTTTCACCTTGATTGCATGATTGTGAGTGGCTGGGCCGGGCAGGGCGGTCGGCAGCCTGCGACATCTTGGCGCGAATTATCGCGTTTCCCCAGGCGGACTGGGCCTGTCCCAGATCAAGAACCGGTCAGGCTGGACGCGTGGACGCCGAGCGGTCGTCACATAAATAGTAGGCCAAGCTGCCGCATGCGCGGCAGCTGCCATTCGTGATTACAGCCGGAACTGGCTAACCAGACGATTCAGCTCGGCCGCCAGCTGCACCAGTTCTTCACTGATCTGTGAGGTTTGAGACGCATCGGCCAAGGTAGTGTCAGCAATCGTACTGATAGTGGTGATGTTGCGGTTGATTTCTTCGGCAACCGCGCTCTGCTCTTCGGCCGCCGTGGCAATCTGGGTGTTCATGCCGTTGATGGTATTCACTTCGCCCGCGATCACGGTGAGGCTCTGAGCGGTCTTGGCTACGCAGTCCGAACCGGTTTGTGCGCGAACCTGGGCGCCTTCCATCGCCTGTACGGCATTACGGACTCCTGTTTGCAGTTGCTCGATAGTGCGCTGGATTTCTTCGGTCGACTTCTGCGTGCGCGAGGCCAGGGTGCGCACCTCATCGGCCACCACAGCGAAGCCGCGACCCTGCTCTCCGGCGCGAGCAGCCTCGATGGCAGCATTCAGTGCAAGAAGGTTGGTCTGCTCGGCAATACCGTTGATGACGTTCAGCACCATGCCAATGCTGACACTGTCGGTTTCGACCTGCTTGATCACATGCGCCGCTTTTTCGATGTCCTGAATCAATACCTCGATGCCATCCAGTGCCTCGGTTGCGAGGTTGACGCCAACGCGCGATTCATCATCGGCGCCGCTCGAGGCCGATGCTGTCTCGTTAGCATGCCGAGCCACTTCCTGAACGGTCGCGCTCATTTCATTCATGGCCGAGGCGACCATGTCGGTTTCACTGCGCTGCTCCATGACTGCGGTCTGGGTCTTTTCCGCAACGTTCGACACCCGATTCGATACCTCACCTAGCTGGTGGGTCACGGCGGCCACCGCTTCCAGACTGCTGCGGAATTTGAAGATCATGCGGTTGAACGCAGTGCCCATGGCGCCGACTTCATCCTGGGCGTGGACAGCCACTGTACGACTGAGGTCTTCGTCCTCCGTCATCGCCTCCATGGTGTGACGCATGTCGTTGATACGGCTGATGATCACCCGGCGAATGATGTAGCCCATGACGACCATACCCGCCAGTAGCAACAGCGCCTGGATCACGGCTGAAGTCAGAATGTTGCGATGCACCTCGCCGTCCAGTGCGGACAGATCGTAGCTGATACGGACCGCGCCCATCACGGTGTCCTGTGGAACCTGGTGGCAGGTCAGGCAATTGGTGCCGCGGTAATCCTGTTGCGCGTGGATCGGATTGATCACCGTCAGTACACGGCCATTCAGGCCCTCGCTCACTTCCACGGTGGCGTCGCCAGCAAGCGCACGGTTGTCCAGCTCGTCCTTGGGGGCCTGATGCTCGAATCCGGGGCCGAAGACCTTGGCCACTGGCTCGCCGCGGATGATGCGTGCATCGATCACTCCCGGCCGGGCAAGAATCTTGTTACGCAGCACTTCTCGCTGGCCCATGGTGCCGGTCAGCATCATGGTATTGATACTGTCGAAATAGGAGTCAGCGGTATCCTTGGTCTGCTGTTCGACGACATGCAGTATCAGCTGCTTCTCTGAACCCGCCGAATAGAACAGGGAGGCTGCCAGGACCAGGGCGAACACCACCAACAGGGCCAGGTTGATTTTGGTTTGAACGGACATTTGCCGAGCTGGAGAGGTACTGTTCATCCTGTTCCTTAGGTACTGCGCTGCTACACGAAAACGAAACCTTCACGAGGACGCGGCGGACCACAGCGGGCGTCCGGTTCAGGGCTTAGCCGCTCTATCTGCCTGACTTATCGGCCGGACATCCCTTCTCTTTACAAGGTTTCTCGATGCCGCCCGACCGCAGGCAAAGTGCTATCAGCAAAGCCAGCGACATCGTAGTCGCTGTTCGATCGCGTTGAGCCATGGCTCGCGATGAAAGGAAATCAAACTCAAGGTTTGTTGATCCAGATCAAGAAATACCGAGGAGCCAAAGGGCGACTTAAGGCGCTTATCTAATCGCGCGGCGAGCGTCCGAACATTCGGCAGCACCAGTCCATTCAGCACGCAATTATCCTCTCGGAGCGCTGGAAGGCCGCAACGGCAAACTATTTCCTAAAGCCTCTTGGCAATTTCGGCGAGCCGGTCCACGCTATGCCGAGGCCGTGTCAATGACCATCCGTCCGGATTATGGGGGGTGGCGAAATTAGCCCAGCCGTATTCGAACCCCGAAGCGATTCGGCGGTCGTAGCCTCTAGTCAGTCGCCGTTGGCGGGACATGCAGGTTATGGCTGCTGACCGATCCAGGCGCAGTGCATCAATTGGACTCATCTTTTCAAGGACTCACATGATCAAGAAATGCCTTTTTCCTGCGGCCGGATATGGCACGCGCTTCCTTCCTGCGACCAAGGCCATGCCCAAGGAGATGTTGCCGGTAGTGAACAAGCCCCTGATTCAATACGGGGTTGAAGAGGCACTGGCTGCTGGGCTGAGCCAAATTTCGATCGTTACCGGTCGCGGCAAGCGCTCCCTGGAAGACCACTTCGACATCAGCTACGAGCTCGAACATCAGATCCGTAACACCGACAAGGAAAAATACCTGGTCGGCATCCGCAAACTCATCGATGAATGCAGCTTCTCGTATACCCGCCAGGTCGAGATGAAGGGTTTGGGTCATGCGATCCTCAGTGGCCGTCCACTGATCGGCGACGAGCCCTTCGCTGTCGTCCTGGCCGATGACCTGTGTATCAACCTCCACGGTGATCCGGTACTGGCGCAGATGGTCAAGCTGTACAACCAGTTCCGTTGCTCGATCGTTGCAATCCAGGAAGTGCCGCCGGAAGAGACCAGCAAGTATGGCGTGATCGCCGGCGAGATGATCCGTGACGACATCTTCCGTGTCAGCCACATGGTCGAGAAGCCCAAGCCGGAGGATGCACCGTCCAACCTGGCAATTATTGGTCGCTACATCCTGACGCCGGATATCTTCGACCTGATTGAACAGACCGAGCCAGGCAAAGGCGGCGAGATCCAGATCACCGACGCTCTGATGCGCCAGGCTCAGGACGGTTGCGTACTGGCGTACAAGTTCAAGGGGCAGCGCTTCGACTGCGGCAGTGCCGAGGGCTATATCGCGGCCACCAACTTCTGCTATGAGAACTTCTACCTGACCGGTAAAGCGTTCTAAAAACTAGCGCTGTGCAGGAAGCCACCTCCGGGTGGCTTTGTGCGTTTCAGGGAACGGGCATTTCCTCAGCGCCGGGCCCAAGGGGCTGACCGTAGCTGAACTCGACATAGTTGCCAGCCGGGTCGCGAACACCGCAGTAATAGCCAACGGGGTAAGGTTCGTCCCTGGGCTCCCAGATCAGACAGCCAACCTGCCGCGCCTTGTCAGCAATTGCATCAACCTCGGCGCGACTGGATAGGGCAAAGCCAAAATGGCTGTAGTCATTGTCAGCCAGTCCACGGTCCTGCCCGCCGGGCATGATAACGAAGATGAACTCACGCTCTTTTCCTGGCTCGGCCATCCAGACAATGCGCGATCCCTTGCCGGCGCGCTCATGAAACACGTGCATTCCACAGAATCGCTCATAGAAGGCAATACAGGCGTCCAGATCGGGCACGTGCAGGGCGAGATGAGTGAGGGTAGGGCGCATGCGATGCTCCTTCAATGAATCCAGCCAACGGGCTGGGTTATGCTGTGCGATCTACAAGGGAGACAACAGTTCATGGCTTACGACTTCGATCTATTCGTCATCGGCGCCGGTTCCGGTGGCGTCCGTGCCGCCCGATTTGCAGCTGGCTATGGCGCCCGCGTGGCGGTAGCCGAAAGCCGTTACCTGGGCGGCACCTGTGTGAACGTCGGCTGTGTGCCGAAGAAATTGCTGGTCTACGGCGCCCACTATGCCGAAGACATTCACGAAGCCAAGGGCTATGGCTGGACCATCGACGGCGCCAGGTTCGATTGGGCTTCGCTTATAGCCAACAAGGATCGCGAGATCCAGCGTCTCAATGGCATCTACAAGAACCTGTTGACTGACAGCGGCGTCACCTTGCTGCAGGCCCATGCACGCCTGGTTGACCCGCATACCGTCGAGGTCGATGGCAAGCACTACAGCGCCGAGCACATTCTGATTGCAACCGGCGGCTGGCCATTCGTGCCGGATATCCCAGGACGCGAGCATGCCATCACCTCCAATGAAGCCTTCTACCTTGATGAGCTGCCCCGGCGCGTCCTGGTGGTGGGCGGTGGCTATATCGCGGTCGAGTTTGCCTCGATCTTTCATGGCTGCGGTGCGGATACCAAGCTGCTTTACCGCGGAGACCTGTTCCTGCGTGGTTTCGATGGTTCGCTGCGTGATCATCTCAAGGATGAGCTGATCAAAAAGGGTCTCGACCTGCAGTTCAACGCTGACATCACCCGCATCGACAGACAGGCAGACGGTACGCTGCTTGCCACGCTGGAAGACGGCCGCACCCTCGAGGCGGATTGCATTTTCTACGCCACCGGGCGTCGGCCTATGCTCGACGGGCTAGGGCTGGAAAACGTCGACGTAGCTCTGGACAAGCGTGGCTTCATTGCCATCGATGATCAGTTCCGCACGACGACGCCATCAATCCTGGCAATCGGCGATGTAATCGGTCGAATCCAGCTAACCCCCGTCGCGCTCGCCGAAGGCATGGCGGTGGCTCGGCAACTCTTCAGGCCCGACGAATACAGGCCAGTCGAGTACCACAATATCGCTACAGCGGTGTTCAGCCTGCCAAACATGGCGACAGTCGGGTTGACCGAAGAACAAGCACGCGAAAAAGGACACAAGGTGGTGTTGTTCGAAAGCCGTTTTCGACCGATGAAGCAGACCATGACCGACAGCCTAGAGCGAAGCCTGATGAAACTGGTCGTCGACGCGGACACCGACAAGGTGCTGGGCTGCCACATGGCAGGCCCCGAAGCGGGAGAAATCATTCAGGGCTTGGCCGTTGCGCTGAAGGCCGGCGCTACCAAGCGAATTTTCGACGATACGGTGGGTATCCACCCGACCGCTGCTGAAGAGTTCGTCACCATGCGCACCCAAACAGGAATCTAGATAACAGTTGCGCCTAGTTGCGGCGAGCTTGCGGAGACGGCGAAGGAGGAGGGGGCCAGCTGCATCAGCCGGCCCTTTGCCGCAGAACGCGACCCGCCTCTGGTTTGGTTTGCGCCAAATGTTGTGTCGTTCCGCTGTCAGTGCTGCATGTGTTGGTGAGTGCTAGGCGTCGGGGCTTGTTCCTGGATGGACACCTCGACGGTTACTTCACCCGCATGCTCGAATTCGAGGGTCAGCGGAAAACGTTCACCCGCAGCGAGCGGGGCGCTCAGTTCGAAGAGCATGACGTGGCTACTGCCTGGCTTGAACTCGACCTCGCCACCCGCAGGCACCTCGATCGAATCGATCTGCTTCATGCGCATCATGTCGCCTTCGTGCACGTGGGTGTGCAGCTCAGCCTTCTTCGCGCGCGGTGTGTGCACGCCCAACAGCCGGTCCGGCGCATCACCCGGGTTTTGCAAGGTGAAATAGACGGCACCGGTGGGGGCGGAGGGCGGCATGGCGCGCGACCACACATGAGTGGCCTCGGGTGTTGCACCCATCGTCTGGTGGTGAACGTGGTTCTGATCAGTTGCCGTTGCCGACAAGCATGCCGTGCTGAGCGCAATAAAGGTTACCAGGCGAAGCAACATGGAGATCTCCGAGGTGTTTGGAAGCGCAGCACATTAGCATGCTGCGTCCCGCTGACGTTGATCTGCGTCCCTGACGCGCACAGGCCAGTGTGGCGGCTGCGCGACTTCAATCAATCCGCAGTACGATGATCAACGGAACCTGCAGCGCCGCATCGTTTCTGTTTGAATGACACACGAACCTTCCGATCGGAGATGCATCAGCACAATGGAACGCAGTCGCTGGAGTCACAGGTTGCTGTCTGGCGGAAAGGAGCCCGATCCGCGCTTTACCCTGGCCAACGAACGGACCTTTCTTGCCTGGATACGAACGTCGCTCGCGGTGCTGGCTGGCGGCGTTGCGGTCGAGGCCTTCGCCAGTGAAATCTTCCCGCTGGAGATACGCAAGGTTCTGTCGATTTCACTGTTGCTACTGGCGATGTTCATCAGCTCGACCGCTTGCTTCCGCTGGCTGACTATCGAGCGAGCCATGCGTCATCAGGGGCCGTTACCATTCCCGCTGTTGATCCCGATCTTGTCCATCGGTGGCACGCTGGTGACGCTGGTCCTGATCGCTTTCGTCGCGTTACGCAACTGACTGAACGCCAATGCATATTTCCTTTCGCCGCCGTCTGGAGCCCAAACCGCCGCCGCTACCACTGCATGAAGACCCTGGACTGCAACCCGAACGCACATCGCTGGCCTGGGGCCGGACCCTGCTGACGTTGATCACCGTAAGCGCACTGTTTCTGCGATGGATGCCTTACCACGGGACATTCGTCGCAGTGTTGGTCGCGCTATCCCTGGCCACTGCGCTGGGCATCTGGACGTCCCAGCAGCGACGCTACACGCGTAGCGCCAGCGGGGTGAAAAGCGGGCGGATCCAAGCTGATGCGCTGTCAGTACTGTGGCTCGGTGTGTCGGTTTTCGTGCTAGGCGTGCTAGGGCTCTACACCATCATTTTCCTGCCAATCAGCAGCTAGACAGTATTCATAGAGAGGCTTTGATGAGCACCGCCAATCAGCAATTTGCCAGCGACAACTATTCCGGAATTTGCCCGGAAGCGTGGGAGGCGATGGCCCGCGCCAACCAGGGGCATGATCGCGCCTACGGTGACGATCAATGGACGTCGCGCGCAGCCGACCATTTCCGCCAACTGTTCGAAACTGACTCCGAAGTGTTTTTCGCGTTCAACGGTACAGCGGCCAACTCACTGGCATTGTCATCTCTATGCCAGAGCTATCACAGCGTGATCTGCGGCGATATCGCACACATCGAAACCGACGAATGCGGCGCACCGGAATTCTTCTCCAACGGCTCCAAACTGCTGGTGGCGCGGACCGAACAGGGCAAGCTGACGCCCGCGGCCATTCGCGAAATAGCGCTGAAACGCAAGGACATCCATTACCCAAAACCGCGCGTAGTCAGCCTGACCCAGGCCACCGAAATTGGCACTGTCTACCAGCCAGACGAGCTCCGCGCCGTCAGCGACACCTGCAAGGAGCTGGGGCTGCATCTGCATATGGATGGCGCACGCTTTGCCAATGCCTGCGCTTATCTTGGTCTGTCACCGTCTGAATTGAGCTGGAAAACAGGCGTAGACGTGCTCTGTTTTGGCGGCACCAAAAACGGCATGGCGGTCGGCGAAGCCATCCTGTTCTTCAATCGAGATCTAGCCGAGGATTTCGAGTATCGCTGCAAGCAGGCTGGCCAGCTTGCGTCGAAGATGCGTTTTCTATCCGCGCCATGGGTAGGCCTGCTGGAAGGTGGCGCCTGGATGAAATACGCCGCACACGCGAACAGCTGCGCGCAGTTACTTGCCAAACTGATCAGCGACGTGCCCGGTGTAGAACTGATGTTTCCAGTGCAAGCCAACGGCGTCTTTGTCAGCATCCCACCATTAGCGCTCGAAGCACTGAGGAGCCGCGGCTGGATGTTCTACACATTCATCGGCGTCGGCGGCGCACGCTTCATGTGCTCATGGGATACCAGCGAAGAGCGTGTGCGCCAACTGGCAGACGACATACGCAGCGTTGTTCTGGAAAATCAGTAAACCATGGAAGAAGAGCCGCACATGTCATCCCAAAGCAGGAGGCTTGTGCGGCGAGAGTGCGGTCGGTTTGTCTCACACAGCAATCGTGAGTCCACGCGAACACATTAATCAGATACGCTATTTAACATAATATACATTATGCGAAGCGCCTAGCGCTAACGCCACGGGCGTGATGGGTATTCAGAGTCAGTCACAATCGTGACCTCTTGAGCATACGGCGACTGCTGTGGCGCGAAGCTGGCCGGCTGCTGCGGTGCTTGCTGCATGGTCTGCTGCATGTTTTGGCCACCACGATCCGGAACGGCGGGATCGAAATACCCCTCGGTCGATGACTGCATGCAAAACTCGAATTCGGTCTTATAGCGCGTGCCCTGCTGCGTATAGCACTGGCACGTCGTGAGCGCATCGTTGATGTAGCGGACGGCCTGCTGGCGAGCGCGGGCGCGATCGACAATCCGCGTGTCGGTGCTGGACATGCAATAGAGCCGCGGATACGACACTGGCTGGGTTAGCTGATCATAGATCGGAGCTGACGATGGCAGGTCCGCAACCCTGGGCAGCTGCCGCTCCAGGTATTCGGCTGTGGTCAGCCTGGGGGTTCCACCATTGGCCGCTTCGGGGGTGAATCCGAGACTGCTGGTGACACCGCCTATCAGGCTTTTGGCAGAATCCTGAATGCTGGTTGGTGGCTCAGCCTCGGTTTCAACCACGTCAGCGCTGCCGCTGAGGCGGTCGTATACGCGGTAGAACGCGAAGCCGCAGACCAGGAGCACACCAACAATGACGTACACACGAAACGGCACCTTCACCTTTACGTGATGGCCAACAGCGGACTTGTATGCACCGAAGAAACTTTTATCGACACTAACAATCGTTCGCTTAGCAAAGGCGCGATCAGACACCTTTTCAAAGTCGGTCGCCTTCTCATACTCATAACGTGAAATCTTATTAAGGCCGAACGGCCGCCAGTAATGAACATGATTGCCAACCAGCCGCCGAACTTCCACATCGATAAATCGCATGTCCTGGGTTACGAGGTGGATGTCGAACCCTTTATGTCGGTGCGTCTGGAAGTGCGCAATGTAGTCCGGACGTTCCTTCCTGGTGTCGCGAGGCTGGAAGAAATGCTGACACTCATCTACGAAAATAATCGAGTTGTCCGGCAGCTCAAACCACTTATGCGGGTCTTCAAACTGGTACCACTGCCCTTTTAACTTGGACGGATCAAGGTCGGTGATGTTGTGGTAATAAACCGGACGATCCTGTTCAACGCTGGCCGCGTCAACTTCCTTGATTGTGTTCAGTGTCTTGCCGTGACCGGGCAAACCAGTATGTAGAAAAATCATAGTTAGGCCTCAAGTACGCCGATATTCTTTTTACGACCGGAAATTTTGTTCATGCCATTCAAGACAAGTCTGGTGGTTATAGCAGCAAACCAGATATTGATAACCACATCGAACTTAGCAAGTCCTAACAGTGCCTGAGCGGCTGGCGGCAAGCTGGAAATATTGTTGGTTACATACTGAAGCGCCTGATCGAGCACGACATTAATACCCATGTACGCAACAACACCAATGCCGAGCGCCTTTAATGCCATTTTAACCAGGGGCGTAACGATAGTGAGCAGTAGGATTGCCAGATAGTAAAAGTGCATTACTCATTGCCTCCGAAAGCAGCGCCGACATAAACAGCAGCCCAGAGAGCAGCCATAGCAACGAATATCCAAGAAAAGGTGCTGGCGAGTTCGCAGGCCGGCTCGAACGAATAACCGAAGGTGCCTCCGCTCGTGCTAGCAGTAAGCGGCTGGGGACAAGCTGCTGGGAGAAACCGCGTCGCGGTATTGATGAAAGAAGGAACTTCGACTTCCTGTTCGTCTAGTTCGAACTTGTCACCTTTAAACATGTTTTCGATATTGGCCTTGTTTGACTCATAGTCCGCCATCTTTTCATCGTTGCAGCGCATGGCTTTCTGCTGGCGGAGTACGGCGCACTGAATGGCGTCACCCGTGCAAACAAGCGATGCGGTACAGGCCTCGCCACCAACGCTAGAAACGACGCATTTGTTCGGGTCGGTGGCTGGGTCACAAGCGCCCGGTTCTTCACCGTCACCGTCGCCAGAACCATCACCAGAGCCATCGCCACCACCGGAGCCGCCATCATCACCACCGCCATCACCGGATCCATCACCAGGATCAGTACCGCCTCCCCCGTCGCCTGGATCAGTGGGATCGGTTGGGTCCGTAGGGTCGGTCGGATCAGTGGGGTCCTCGGGGTCAGTTGGCGTATCAGGGGAACAGAACGTGCCGTTGAACGTGTAGCCGGTGGGGCACTGGCTGGTGTCATCTGGAGGCGGCGTATCGTCGGGATTGGTGACCTCAGAGGTAGCAGCAGGGGCTTCTCGTGGCGACTCACCACCGGTGCATTGGAAGCCGGCGCTGGCGTATTCATAGGAGCAGAACACGCCGGATGGGTCACCAGACGTATAGGCGTAGCAATTGTTCGGCGCGGCATACCCGAAAGTGTATTGGCAGCTATTAGCGCAGACACTTCCAGGCGGCTCGGTGTGAGGCTGTCCAACTGAGCTACTTACTTTGTACTGATGAAGAATTGTTTGACCGTTGGTTGATTCGCAGGGGTTAACAGGTTCAGGTACAACGCACTTACCTAACGAAGAATCGAACTCGGAGCCTGCTGGGCATGATGTTCCATACCGGCGAGCCTCATATGATGTAGAAGAATATTTGTTACCGTTTGAAAAGTAAAAAACACAGGTGTAAGTGGTGTCTGACTTGCGAACGATTTGAGTGCTAGAAGGGACAATATCAGATGTTGGCGGGCGCTCTGAAGCATGGGACCGGCACGCAGTGAGCGCATCAGAGTGAGGCCCATAATTACCTGGAGTAGAGAGCCAATAGAAGTCTTGAGCGGAAGCTGAACTTACAAATAAAAGGGAAAGAATAAAAAGCAGCGGCCGACGACGGTTGCCCTCCTCCGTCGGTCTAACCGACGGCGGACGCTGCGTTACTCGAAAGACGAAGTTGATGATATCCATATTAGAGCCTTCCAAAAAGTAACGCGGCCATGGCTAGAGTGGAAACAACCAGGACGAACGTATCGGGCGAAAGAGTCATTACCGCACCCCTGAAACAAGAAGGCCCACCGAAGTGGGCCGCTGGCATAAGTTACCGTTAGCGAGCAGCGCGCTTGACGTAACCGAAAACCGCTACAGCGATGGTCAGGCCAACAGCAGCCCAGCCGAGAACATCAATGTCGCCTTTCTTGGCTTCCATTTCCGCAACTGCGGCAGCGGAATCAGCGAAGGAGTAAGCCGAAGCAAGCATGATGGTGCCAGCGGCAGCTACTTTCGGGGCGTACTTACGAGCAATGGAACGAAGTTTCATGTGGTATTTCCTTATCTCATGACACGTTTTAGGCAGAGGAAAACAAACACCGAAATGAACAGCTGCATTGCGCCGTCATAAAGTGCCGTAGATTCCTCAGGGGTTATGCCGGACGATGCATTTATCTCCGACGCGAGTCTCTCGCTTGAGAGGGACAGGAGTTCACCGGTGCAATTGATGCCACTGGCTGTAACACTCCAAGTTCCATCGCAAGCAAGAAAATTCATTTAATTAGTTCGAGCCTGATACTTTCGCCGGGGCTTGCTGAACAGCTTGGGGCGAGGAAATGCGGCGAGACTGGCGAACATCGAAAGTAAATTCGGGGCGCTTATCTTTGGTTGTCAGAAATACATCGACTTCATAACTACCGACTGGCAGAACTTCATTCTGAGCCGATGCGAAATATTCAATTTCCTGAGGGTAAGGCACGCCCGGTATGTGCATATATGCCTGACACATGAAGTAAGGCTTATTGGACTTTGCACCAATGCCCTGCTTGTTGATGTTGCCGGTAGATTCGATCTTGATTTTTCCAAACATGACTTTCACCTCTTAAAAGCCGAACAACTCGGCAACGCAGGGAGTGCCACGCTCCTGATGGACCAGGAACCATTGGCGTTCGGGCTTGATGCCCTTGGACTGGCGAGCTTCGACGGCTGCCAGGGTTTCGGTTACTTGCTGCTGAAGCGTGGAATTCATGAAAGCGCGAGTGCGCTGCTGATCATCGAGACGGCGGCGCTGGCCAGTGGTTAGCTGGGTGCCTTGGAAGCTCACAGTTCGCATGACAGCTCCATTTCGAGGCGATCGATGGTCGAGCCAAGCACGGCGGAATGCTGGGTGTTGAACACGGTCAGCATGGCGTCGCTAATTTCGCCAGAGACGTAAAGGCCGCGTGTGTAGCCATCGAGCGAGGCAGAGGCAAAAGCCAGTTCGTAATGGTCGGAAGCGTGCTTGACGGCGCAGAGCAAGCGAATTCGCTCTTGCTCACTGCGAGGCATTGGGCTCGCGTCAAACGTCATGCCGTGGGCTGGGCGACAAGCGACAGCGGTCATCACGCAGCCACCTGCAAATGGTTCGGGCGCTGGTACCAGCTCGGAATTGGCAGGACGGTGGACTTGGTAATTTCGCGAGCCTGACGGACAAAGACCGGCGCAAAACGGCTGGTGTCGCAGGCGTTGCGGATGTTGATGCCGATGCGGTTGAGGCGGGCTGCGTGGGTCTTTACAGCGGACTTGTCGAAGTCGAATTGCTGGCCATGCATCCACTGAATCGCATACATGGCTGTGGTGTTTGCGGCGCGGGTATTTTCAACAATTTGCTCAGCTAAGAGCTGTTCAGATATGGAAACGATGTCCATTGCGGTCACCTTCAATCGCTCGTCAATTCTCAAAAACTCGTCGTGGAGTTCGGCAAAGCGCCTTTCATCAAAGAGGCCCCAATAGCAAAGGGCTTCGCGCTGGAGAAATTCGTTCTTCAGCTCCTGCTCCATGCGCACAACACCGAACTCGGCGCAGTAGTTGCGGACGCGCTGGACATACAGGTATTCGGAGGATTGATCGCCATAGAGGCGCTTGATCTTCGGGAGCAGGTTTTCGTCCATTTCGAAGGCTTTGTCATAAGCCTTGCGGTACTGGAGGCGGCCGCCCTTGCCGTTGCCCTTCGGGGTCCAGGAAACGGTCCGACCGTTGGGATAGAGAAAGCCGATGCTGTGGCCAATGCGCTGGGAAGAAACACCACGCAAGTAGGCGAGAACGTTGCCCTCTCCTACCGATACGTTGGTGGTCAGGTCGATACGCTCGATCTTTGCTCCATCGGCAACACGGTCGCCGGACTTAGCGCCGGAAACGCCATCACGAAGATCAACGCGGGTGCAGCGGGTGAAAGCTGGCAGGCCGTATTCGGCAAGGATGCGGTTGTAGACGGATATGCACTGCTCAATGGTGGTGAAACCAAAGAGGTTGTCCGCGCGCCCTACCCGGCTCGGATTGCCTTCCATGCGTATCTTCCGCCCGGTTACATGAACCGTAACCGAAGTGGAATGGCTGGCCTCATGCTTGAAGCGTGGTTGCTTGGTGGAAAGAACTTCGTTGGTGTTTGTGTCGATTGTGATGGTCATCACATCGCACACGACCGGAAGGTCATGTGGGTGCTCTTGAGAAACCGTCAGCCAATCGAAAAACATCCCTGCTCCCCTTGTTGCATGCATGCATGCAAATCACATTGATGCGGAATGTATACGGGTGAACTTGCATGCGTCAACACAAATCACATGCATGCACGTATCCTTTTATCGGGTGACCAAATGGACCAGACCAAAATGCCTGCGACGATTCGCCTGTCTAACGCCGAGCAAGAGGCAATCAGGCAAAAATGCATAGAAATCAACAAGTTACTGGTAAAGCGCGGACAGACACCCATGCGCGACAGCGAGCTAGTGCACAAAATCCTTGAGAAATCAGTGACTTGCGTGCAGGTAGATGCACAGGGAGAGGTCGTGCTGGAGGGGTGCTAGTACGGGAATCCATACCAAAGTGGGGGTGTAACAGCACCCCCACCCCGCCGAGCTCCAAAAAGCGCTGCTGATCGCTACCGAATTGCCATGACCTAACCGGATCAGGTGTTGGGCGTCCTGGGAGACTGCAAGGCAAAGCCAGACACTGCCAAGGTAGCCAGGATGGCAAATCAGGGCGCGGATTGAGGTCGGTGGGGGACAGCAGGACGGGGACGCGAAAAAGCCTCCAGGGTGCCGCTAAGGCCGCTGGGGGCTTTTTTGTGGGGCGATGGTTGAGGCCGCTACGCGGGTGTCGTCGCAGAGGCTCAGAGGTACGTCAGGAATGCGTGCAGGCGACTAATATGCCGCAAGCGGCATGGTCGAGGTCACCGAACGCGTGTGCGGTGAAAAGCATCAGCTAGATCGCGAGTGCGGCGTTCCTCTGCCTTCTCAATACAATCGATGCAAATGTAAGGATCGACAGGATCGCCAGTAGTAAAAATCTGGTCTTGATCACCGAAGCAACCGCAATGGCTACAAGCTTCGACAGTGAGGTTATCCATTGATCAAATCTCCCTGTGCTACATGGTCTAGCAATGCCCTTGCCGAGTCGGCGGCACGCTCGATGGTCTGGTTCTGAACGGCAATCAACTGGCGGAGGTTGGCGATTTCCTGCTTTTGCTCGCGGACGATTCGCGATAGGTCGACAGCATCGAGAGCCGCCATCTTGAACGCTTTGCTTGCGACGTTCTGTCCGTACTGGGCGCGCATGAGGGTAGCTTGAGCGTCATCTACTTCAAATTTGATAAGCATCGTTTTGGTACCTTTCCCTTTAACCAGGTTCGTTCCTCGATCGGGAAAATGGTACCAAATCATTCCGAGCCTTCAAAGCGTTTTGGTACCTTTTTGAGTCCTCGAGGCGTTCCAGGATCTCGCTTATTGGTACCGTTTGCGCATCGCATAATCGCGGGTTGATGTTAAACCGCTCGCCATGGCCTGCGGATATTCCCATGACGGCGGCTAAACATAACCCGCAGCCCCATTATGCGAAGCGCCTAGCGCTAACGCCACGGGCGTGATGGGTATTCAGAGTCAGTCACAATCGTGACCTCTTGAGCATACGGCGACTGCTGTGGCGCGAAGCTGGCCGGCTGCTGCGGTGCTTGCTGCATGGTCTGCTGCATGTTTTGGCCACCACGATCCGGAACGGCGGGATCGAAATACCCCTCGGTCGATGACTGCATGCAAAACTCGAATTCGGTCTTATAGCGCGTGCCCTGCTGCGTATAGCACTGGCACGTCGTGAGCGCATCGTTGATGTAGCGGACGGCCTGCTGGCGAGCGCGGGCGCGATCGACAATCCGCGTGTCGGTGCTGGACATGCAATAGAGCCGCGGATACGACACTGGCTGGGTTAGCTGATCATAGATCGGAGCTGACGATGGCAGGTCCGCAACCCTGGGCAGCTGCCGCTCCAGGTATTCGGCTGTGGTCAGCCTGGGGGTTCCACCATTGGCCGCTTCGGGGGTGAATCCGAGACTGCTGGTGACACCGCCTATCAGGCTTTTGGCAGAATCCTGAATGCTGGTTGGTGGCTCAGCCTCGGTTTCAACCACGTCAGCGCTGCCGCTGAGGCGGTCGTATACGCGGTAGAACGCGAAGCCGCAGACCAGGAGCACACCAACAATGACGTACACACGAAACGGCACCTTCACCTTTACGTGATGGCCAACAGCGGACTTGTATGCACCGAAGAAACTTTTATCGACACTAACAATCGTTCGCTTAGCAAAGGCGCGATCAGACACCTTTTCAAAGTCGGTCGCCTTCTCATACTCATAACGTGAAATCTTATTAAGGCCGAACGGCCGCCAGTAATGAACATGATTGCCAACCAGCCGCCGAACTTCCACATCGATAAATCGCATGTCCTGGGTTACGAGGTGGATGTCGAACCCTTTATGTCGGTGCGTCTGGAAGTGCGCAATGTAGTCCGGACGTTCCTTCCTGGTGTCGCGAGGCTGGAAGAAATGCTGACACTCATCTACGAAAATAATCGAGTTGTCCGGCAGCTCAAACCACTTATGCGGGTCTTCAAACTGGTACCACTGCCCTTTTAACTTGGACGGATCAAGGTCGGTGATGTTGTGGTAATAAACCGGACGATCCTGTTCAACGCTGGCCGCGTCAACTTCCTTGATTGTGTTCAGTGTCTTGCCGTGACCGGGCAAACCAGTATGTAGAAAAATCATAGTTAGGCCTCAAGTACGCCGATATTCTTTTTACGACCGGAAATTTTGTTCATGCCATTCAAGACAAGTCTGGTGGTTATAGCAGCAAACCAGATATTGATAACCACATCGAACTTAGCAAGTCCTAACAGTGCCTGAGCGGCTGGCGGCAAGCTGGAAATATTGTTGGTTACATACTGAAGCGCCTGATCGAGCACGACATTAATACCCATGTACGCAACAACACCAATGCCGAGCGCCTTTAATGCCATTTTAACCAGGGGCGTAACGATAGTGAGCAGTAGGATTGCCAGATAGTAAAAGTGCATTACTCATTGCCTCCGAAAGCAGCGCCGACATAAACAGCAGCCCAGAGAGCAGCCATAGCAACGAATATCCAAGAAAAGGTGCTGGCGAGTTCGCAGGCCGGCTCGAACGAATAACCGAAGGTGCCTCCGCTCGTGCTAGCAGTAAGCGGCTGGGGACAAGCTGCTGGGAGAAACCGCGTCGCGGTATTGATGAAAGAAGGAACTTCGACTTCCTGTTCGTCTAGTTCGAACTTGTCACCTTTAAACATGTTTTCGATATTGGCCTTGTTTGACTCATAGTCCGCCATCTTTTCATCGTTGCAGCGCATGGCTTTCTGCTGGCGGAGTACGGCGCACTGAATGGCGTCACCCGTGCAAACAAGCGATGCGGTACAGGCCTCGCCACCAACGCTAGAAACGACGCATTTGTTCGGGTCGGTGGCTGGGTCACAAGCGCCCGGTTCTTCACCGTCACCGTCGCCAGAACCATCACCAGAGCCATCGCCACCACCGGAGCCGCCATCATCACCACCGCCATCACCGGATCCATCACCAGGATCAGTACCGCCTCCCCCGTCGCCTGGATCAGTGGGATCGGTTGGGTCCGTAGGGTCGGTCGGATCAGTGGGGTCCTCGGGGTCAGTTGGCGTATCAGGGGAACAGAACGTGCCGTTGAACGTGTAGCCGGTGGGGCACTGGCTGGTGTCATCTGGAGGCGGCGTATCGTCGGGATTGGTGACCTCAGAGGTAGCAGCAGGGGCTTCTCGTGGCGACTCACCACCGGTGCATTGGAAGCCGGCGCTGGCGTATTCATAGGAGCAGAACACGCCGGATGGGTCACCAGACGTATAGGCGTAGCAATTGTTCGGCGCGGCATACCCGAAAGTGTATTGGCAGCTATTAGCGCAGACACTTCCAGGCGGCTCGGTGTGAGGCTGTCCAACTGAGCTACTTACTTTGTACTGATGAAGAATTGTTTGACCGTTGGTTGATTCGCAGGGGTTAACAGGTTCAGGTACAACGCACTTACCTAACGAAGAATCGAACTCGGAGCCTGCTGGGCATGATGTTCCATACCGGCGAGCCTCATATGATGTAGAAGAATATTTGTTACCGTTTGAAAAGTAAAAAACACAGGTGTAAGTGGTGTCTGACTTGCGAACGATTTGAGTGCTAGAAGGGACAATATCAGATGTTGGCGGGCGCTCTGAAGCATGGGACCGGCACGCAGTGAGCGCATCAGAGTGAGGCCCATAATTACCTGGAGTAGAGAGCCAATAGAAGTCTTGAGCGGAAGCTGAACTTACAAATAAAAGGGAAAGAATAAAAAGCAGCGGCCGACGACGGTTGCCCTCCTCCGTCGGTCTAACCGACGGCGGACGCTGCGTTACTCGAAAGACGAAGTTGATGATATCCATATTAGAGCCTTCCAAAAAGTAACGCGGCCATGGCTAGAGTGGAAACAACCAGGACGAACGTATCGGGCGAAAGAGTCATTACCGCACCCCTGAAACAAGAAGGCCCACCGAAGTGGGCCGCTGGCATAAGTTACCGTTAGCGAGCAGCGCGCTTGACGTAACCGAAAACCGCTACAGCGATGGTCAGGCCAACAGCAGCCCAGCCGAGAACATCAATGTCGCCTTTCTTGGCTTCCATTTCCGCAACTGCGGCAGCGGAATCAGCGAAGGAGTAAGCCGAAGCAAGCATGATGGTGCCAGCGGCAGCTACTTTCGGGGCGTACTTACGAGCAATGGAACGAAGTTTCATGTGGTATTTCCTTATCTCATGACACGTTTTAGGCAGAGGAAAACAAACACCGAAATGAACAGCTGCATTGCGCCGTCATAAAGTGCCGTAGATTCCTCAGGGGTTATGCCGGACGATGCATTTATCTCCGACGCGAGTCTCTCGCTTGAGAGGGACAGGAGTTCACCGGTGCAATTGATGCCACTGGCTGTAACACTCCAAGTTCCATCGCAAGCAAGAAAATTCATTTAATTAGTTCGAGCCTGATACTTTCGCCGGGGCTTGCTGAACAGCTTGGGGCGAGGAAATGCGGCGAGACTGGCGAACATCGAAAGTAAATTCGGGGCGCTTATCTTTGGTTGTCAGAAATACATCGACTTCATAACTACCGACTGGCAGAACTTCATTCTGAGCCGATGCGAAATATTCAATTTCCTGAGGGTAAGGCACGCCCGGTATGTGCATATATGCCTGACACATGAAGTAAGGCTTATTGGACTTTGCACCAATGCCCTGCTTGTTGATGTTGCCGGTAGATTCGATCTTGATTTTTCCAAACATGACTTTCACCTCTTAAAAGCCGAACAACTCGGCAACGCAGGGAGTGCCACGCTCCTGATGGACCAGGAACCATTGGCGTTCGGGCTTGATGCCCTTGGACTGGCGAGCTTCGACGGCTGCCAGGGTTTCGGTTACTTGCTGCTGAAGCGTGGAATTCATGAAAGCGCGAGTGCGCTGCTGATCATCGAGACGGCGGCGCTGGCCAGTGGTTAGCTGGGTGCCTTGGAAGCTCACAGTTCGCATGACAGCTCCATTTCGAGGCGATCGATGGTCGAGCCAAGCACGGCGGAATGCTGGGTGTTGAACACGGTCAGCATGGCGTCGCTAATTTCGCCAGAGACGTAAAGGCCGCGTGTGTAGCCATCGAGCGAGGCAGAGGCAAAAGCCAGTTCGTAATGGTCGGAAGCGTGCTTGACGGCGCAGAGCAAGCGAATTCGCTCTTGCTCACTGCGAGGCATTGGGCTCGCGTCAAACGTCATGCCGTGGGCTGGGCGACAAGCGACAGCGGTCATCACGCAGCCACCTGCAAATGGTTCGGGCGCTGGTACCAGCTCGGAATTGGCAGGACGGTGGACTTGGTAATTTCGCGAGCCTGACGGACAAAGACCGGCGCAAAACGGCTGGTGTCGCAGGCGTTGCGGATGTTGATGCCGATGCGGTTGAGGCGGGCTGCGTGGGTCTTTACAGCGGACTTGTCGAAGTCGAATTGCTGGCCATGCATCCACTGAATCGCATACATGGCTGTGGTGTTTGCGGCGCGGGTATTTTCAACAATTTGCTCAGCTAAGAGCTGTTCAGATATGGAAACGATGTCCATTGCGGTCACCTTCAATCGCTCGTCAATTCTCAAAAACTCGTCGTGGAGTTCGGCAAAGCGCCTTTCATCAAAGAGGCCCCAATAGCAAAGGGCTTCGCGCTGGAGAAATTCGTTCTTCAGCTCCTGCTCCATGCGCACAACACCGAACTCGGCGCAGTAGTTGCGGACGCGCTGGACATACAGGTATTCGGAGGATTGATCGCCATAGAGGCGCTTGATCTTCGGGAGCAGGTTTTCGTCCATTTCGAAGGCTTTGTCATAAGCCTTGCGGTACTGGAGGCGGCCGCCCTTGCCGTTGCCCTTCGGGGTCCAGGAAACGGTCCGACCGTTGGGATAGAGAAAGCCGATGCTGTGGCCAATGCGCTGGGAAGAAACACCACGCAAGTAGGCGAGAACGTTGCCCTCTCCTACCGATACGTTGGTGGTCAGGTCGATACGCTCGATCTTTGCTCCATCGGCAACACGGTCGCCGGACTTAGCGCCGGAAACGCCATCACGAAGATCAACGCGGGTGCAGCGGGTGAAAGCTGGCAGGCCGTATTCGGCAAGGATGCGGTTGTAGACGGATATGCACTGCTCAATGGTGGTGAAACCAAAGAGGTTGTCCGCGCGCCCTACCCGGCTCGGATTGCCTTCCATGCGTATCTTCCGCCCGGTTACATGAACCGTAACCGAAGTGGAATGGCTGGCCTCATGCTTGAAGCGTGGTTGCTTGGTGGAAAGAACTTCGTTGGTGTTTGTGTCGATTGTGATGGTCATCACATCGCACACGACCGGAAGGTCATGTGGGTGCTCTTGAGAAACCGTCAGCCAATCGAAAAACATCCCTGCTCCCCTTGTTGCATGCATGCATGCAAATCACATTGATGCGGAATGTATACGGGTGAACTTGCATGCGTCAACACAAATCACATGCATGCACGTATCCTTTTATCGGGTGACCAAATGGACCAGACCAAAATGCCTGCGACGATTCGCCTGTCTAACGCCGAGCAAGAGGCAATCAGGCAAAAATGCATAGAAATCAACAAGTTACTGGTAAAGCGCGGACAGACACCCATGCGCGACAGCGAGCTAGTGCACAAAATCCTTGAGAAATCAGTGACTTGCGTGCAGGTAGATGCACAGGGAGAGGTCGTGCTGGAGGGGTGCTAGTACGGGAATCCATACCAAAGTGGGGGTGTAACAGCACCCCCACCCCGCCGAGCTCCAAAAAGCGCTGCTGATCGCTACCGAATTGCCATGACCTAACCGGATCAGGTGTTGGGCGTCCTGGGAGACTGCAAGGCAAAGCCAGACACTGCCAAGGTAGCCAGGATGGCAAATCAGGGCGCGGATTGAGGTCGGTGGGGGACAGCAGGACGGGGACGCGAAAAAGCCTCCAGGGTGCCGCTAAGGCCGCTGGGGGCTTTTTTGTGGGGCGATGGTTGAGGCCGCTACGCGGGTGTCGTCGCAGAGGCTCAGAGGTACGTCAGGAATGCGTGCAGGCGACTAATATGCCGCAAGCGGCATGGTCGAGGTCACCGAACGCGTGTGCGGTGAAAAGCATCAGCTAGATCGCGAGTGCGGCGTTCCTCTGCCTTCTCAATACAATCGATGCAAATGTAAGGATCGACAGGATCGCCAGTAGTAAAAATCTGGTCTTGATCACCGAAGCAACCGCAATGGCTACAAGCTTCGACAGTGAGGTTATCCATTGATCAAATCTCCCTGTGCTACATGGTCTAGCAATGCCCTTGCCGAGTCGGCGGCACGCTCGATGGTCTGGTTCTGAACGGCAATCAACTGGCGGAGGTTGGCGATTTCCTGCTTTTGCTCGCGGACGATTCGCGATAGGTCGACAGCATCGAGAGCCGCCATCTTGAACGCTTTGCTTGCGACGTTCTGTCCGTACTGGGCGCGCATGAGGGTAGCTTGAGCGTCATCTACTTCAAATTTGATAAGCATCGTTTTGGTACCTTTCCCTTTAACCAGGTTCGTTCCTCGATCGGGAAAATGGTACCAAATCATTCCGAGCCTTCAAAGCGTTTTGGTACCTTTTTGAGTCCTCGAGGCGTTCCAGGATCTCGCTTATTGGTACCGTTTGCGCATCGCATAATCGCGGGTTGATGTTAAACCGCTCGCCATGGCCTGCGGATATTCCCATGACGGCGGCTAAACATAACCCGCAGCCCCATTATGCGAATCTCGTTATCGTTCAATGCGCAGGTTGGTAGCGACCACTCAAGGGCTCCAACCAAACCGAATTTATGGGCGACTTTGCCATCCACCCGCAAACCTATAACCATCCGAACTTCCTTATCCGCCAAGGTGGTCATCCTGCGTCGGGCCATTGAGCGTGCCGCTGATGTGGTCAGTCACCATTGGCGCCAATTTCAGTCAATAAATCGGAGAACGCCGTACCGCAGTGGTTACAAGGCTTTTTTTGCATAGAACCCCAGCCTAAGACGGACTTTGCGTCACGTCGAGATAGCGATTTTTTGCATCTCTGGAACGTTAAGGTGGCTAACAGGGACGTCGATTTGTGCTCTGCATGGCAACGTGCTCATAAAAAGAATCGCATTGAGATCTGAAAAGTCATAGAAAATTACAGCGGCGTCCGTTTCACCTTTGATTTCGTTGAAGTTTTAAAATTAAAGTCACTAAAAAAGAGAGAAAGCACACGTGAGCCGTCAGGCTGACCTTAGCTAGCGTGGCGGTAATCGCTGCTCGGGGGTATGAGCGCGGCAGATGTGGATATCTGATGTTCAGGCCGTCAAGCAGTGCATCCCGAATAGTTGTTTTGTTGGCCCACGGATTTCTTGCGATACACCGATGCCAATTGCCATAGGCTGGATAAGCTCACACCCACCTACCTTGGCAATGCTTCGGTTAGGGCTTTGCCAGTCGTCGCGTTCCGGGGGGTTGTAGCTGCATCTAGACGGACTTAGGGTCGCCCGTTCACAGACCTGTTCAGCCTGAATGCCTTGCCTAGGTCCAAATGCGGGAAACAGCCAAGGAGTTGCTTACCGAATCTTCGCACGGGCCTATGGCATCATCCAGACGCGATATCCGATAATCACCAGACCCGGATATTACTCTATACTGGCGGGGAGTACCTATTTAGGCGCATCTACCCAGGCTGGCCATTTTTATGTCGCAACGTCCCCAACCGTTCTTCGAGACATTTGATCGCTTTCACGAACTCAACTTCCTCCACCTCAATGGCGAGCTTCCGGTGGTTCGGGACTTCCTCCTTGGTTTTGGTGATGGGCTTGAGGCGGCTGAGGGGTATCGCGCCGTCCGGGGTTTTCTGAAGTCCTACGCTGGCAACGAAGCTACTTACAACTCTTACAGAACCCATGTTGAGCGCCTGTTGCTCTGGTCCCTGCTAGTGGCCGGTAAACCCATCGTCGAGTTGCGTCGACGAGACGCCGAAGCTTTCATGGAATTCTGCCTCAATCCACCGTCTGACTGGATTGGTCCTGTGGTGAAATCCCGCTTCTTGCGCTTGGGCAGCCGCAAGAAACTCGACACTGACAGCTACATTATCAATGAGCAATGGCGGCCCTTCAGCCACACCGTGGCGAAGCGCGAGCGCAAGATCGCCAGAGAGGCCGTGGCCACCCTTCCCTCCCGTCCCTATCGCATGTCCCAGGGCTCCGTGGCCCAGGTGTTTGCGGTATGTGGCAGCTTCTTCCAGCACGCCATTGATGAAGGCCTGACCGAGGTCAACCCGTTCCGGGCGGTGAAGCAGAAATCCATCTATAAGCAACGCAACACTCTAGATGTCGCTTCTCGCTCACTGACTCAGTTGCAGTGGAGCTATGTGATCGAAACCGCCGAGCAGATGGCTGTCGCTAATCCGCTGCACGAGCGCACTCTGTTCATCGTTGCCACTCTGTTTTCCATGTATCTACGGGTGTCCGATCTGGTGGGGCGGGATAACTGGAGGCCCACGATGGGTGATATCCGCCGCGATAGCATGGGTAACTGGTGGTTTCATGTGGTGGGTAAGGGAAACAAGGCGGCGAAGATCAGCATCCGCGACGATTACATCCAGAACTACCTAGTGCGTTATCGTCGGCACCTGCAGCTCTCTTCCCTCCCCTCCGCCCACGAAAAAACGTCGTTGATCAGCACGCTTAAGGGTCGAGGCGGCCTTTCCGACCGTCATATCCGGCTTCTTCTGCAAGAAGTGTTCGACAGTACCCTGGTGCGCATGGCCCAGGAAGGTTGGAACAACGATGAGATCGACCAGTTGCGTTCGGCGTCATTGCACTGGCTGCGACACACATCGGCCACCTTCGATGCGCCGCATCGGGACATGAAGGATCTGCAGGCCGATCTTCGCCATAACAGCCTCAGCACCACCCAGAATACCTACTACAACTCACTTGACGAACAGCGAGCTCACTCCGTGAAGGGGCTCAAAATAAAAAACTGAGAGTGCTCTCGCCTCAAACTCGCAGGTGAGCGACAACAAGGATTCAATATCCCCAATTCAATTAAACGTCGAGGCGATATAGCGTGACTCCTCGGCAATCGATCTCTGTCGTTGTTCCGCCTTATCGACGGCGGCGCTTCCGTGCAAATGGAGTGAATCTTTGAGAAAGTTCACGGCGCACTTTTCAGCCAGTTCCCAGTTCCTTAGCAAAAGATAGGGAGCGTCAGGTAGCCACTGCGCATCGTCAACGTTGACAGTGCGCTTATCTGGCTAGCCCCGAAGCTTCATTCGTCAGCGGTGCTGAACTGATGGTCGACGGCGGCTTTACTGCCTAAGGAGCAAGCCTATGAGCATTAGCATTATTGGAGCCGGTGCCATTGGCACCGCACTTGCCCGATTACTTGGTAACCGTCCGCCGAACCCATCTCCCCGCTTCTTCCAGATAGCGGCATGGTGTGCACCTATTTTTGGTGGACACCATTTCAAGCCACTTTCTGGAGGGTTTCGTGTCTCGACAGCGCCGTACATTCCCCAAGGCTTTCAAGGCCCAGGTCATCGAAGAGTGCGCCCAGTCCGGTGCTTCCGTCGCCGGCGTGGCGCTCAGCCACGGGCTCAATGCCAACCTGGTGCATAAATGGATTCGTAAGCAGCGCGAGCCGCTACCGGTCGTATCTGCACGCTTTATCCCGGTGCCGCTCGGCATCCTGCCTTCAGAGCAGGCCAGCTCTGAAGAGCTGACGATACGAATCGAAATCCCCTACCACGCCGGCAGTCTGTCGGTGCACTGGCCGGTGCAGGACGGCGAAGGCTGTACACGCTTGCTGCGCGGGCTGCTCGCATGATTCGCATCGATCGCATCTGGCTGGCCACCGAGCCGATGGACATGCGCGCCGGCACCGAAACCGCATTGGCCCGTGTAGTGGCGGTATTCGGTGCGGCGAAGCCGCACTGTGCTTATCTGTTCGCCAACCGCCGCGCCAACCGCATGAAAGTGTTGGTGCATGACGGTGTAGGGATCTGGCTGGCCGCGCGGCGATTGAACCAAGGCAAGTTTCACTGGCCAGGCATCCACCGCGGCTTGGAAGTTGAACTCGACACCGAGCAGCTTCAGGCTTTGGTGCTCGGTTTACCCTGGCAGCGGGTTGGTGCAGCCGGTGCGATCACAATGCTGTAGCGCCGGCCATTAGCCTATCGCTTTATCTGCGCGGATCGCCTGCTCTGGCACAATCAGCGGCATGACTTCCTTGCCCAATCTCGACCAACTAACACCTGAGCAACTGCGCGCACTGGCCGCCCAGTTGCTCACGCAGGTCGATGCGATGGGCAAAAAGATCCACCGTGATCAAACCATCATCGAGCAGCTCACCCACGAAATCGCCTGGTTCAAGCGCCACAAGTTCGCCAAGCGTAGCGAGCAACTAAGCCCTGAACAGGGCAGCCTGCTGGATGATTTGCTCGACACGGACATCGCCGCCATCGAGGCGGAACTGAAAACCCTCAATCCTCCGGCTGAACCCCGCCAACAGCCCAAGCGCGCGCCGCTGCCAGCCCAGTTTCCGCGTACTGTGATCCGTCACGAGCCGCAGAACACTCAATGCGCCTGCGGCTGCCCGCTGCAACGCATCGGCGAAGACATCAGCGAAAAGCTGGATTACACGCCTGGCGTGTTCACCGTCGAACAGCATGTGCGTGGCAAGTGGGCCTGCCGCCAGTGCGAAACATTGATCAGGCGCCGGTACCAGCCCAGGTGATCGACAAGGGCATCCCGACTGCCGGCTTGCTGGCTCATGTCATGGTGGCCAAATACGCCGATCATCTGCCGCTGTACCGGCAAGAGAAGATCTTTGGCCGTGCGGGTCTGGCTATCGCGCGTTCGACATTGGCGCAGTGGGTCGGACAAACCGGCGTACAGCTCCAACCATTGGTCGATGCCCTGCGCGAGGCGGTACTGGCGCAAGGCGTGATCCATGCCGACGAAACCCCCGTGCAAATGCTGGCCCCTGGCGAGAAGAAAACCCACCGGGCTTACGTCTGGGCATACTGCACCACACCCTTCGCCGACCTGAAGGCCGTGGTCTATGACTTCAGCCCAAGCCGTGCAGGTGAGCATGCGCGCAATTTTATGGGTCAGTGGAATGGCAAACTGGTCTGCGACGACTTCGCCGGCTACAAGGCCAGCTTCGAGCAGGGCATCACCGAAATTGGCTGCATGGCCCACGCCCGCCGCAAATTTTTCGATCTGCACTCAGCGAACAAAAGCCAGTTAGCCGAACAGGCGCTGCACTCCATTGCCGGGCTGTATGAAATCGAGCGGCAAGCACGGCACATGAGCGATGAAGAACGCTGGCGAATACGCCAGGAAAAGTCTTCACCGATCCTCGATGCGCTGCATGACTGGATGCTGGCCCAGCGTGATCGGGTGCCCAATGGATCAGCCACGGCAAAAGCCCTGGATTACAGCCTAAAACGCTGGCTAGCGCTGACGCGCTATCTGGAAGATGGAGCCGTGCCCATCGACAACAATCAGGTCGAGAACCAGATTCGGCCTTGGGCATTGGGGCGCTCGAACTGGCTGTTTGCCGGTTCACTACGCAGCGGCAAACGGGCGGCTGCGATCATGAGCCTGATCCAGTCAGCACGCCTCAACGGTCACGATCCGTACGCCTACCTGAAGGACGTGCTCATGCGGCTACCAACGCAGCGGGCAAGCGAAATCAGTCAACTGCTGCCGCATCAGTGGATACAGCCTGAAGCAGGCATGTAACCACAGCGGTGTATCACCCCAAACAGCCTACCCGTAATAGTCTCGCACTGATTTTTTGGGCGTTCACGATGTGATACACGGTAAGCGTTCAGCGTGTGATACAGCTACCCGTGCAGCCTGTGATACAGATACGCAAGGTGAGTTAGCTAGACGCTTACCCTCCTAAGGCGCAATAGCCAGGCCATGAGAGCGTCCGCTTCTGGCCCGAAAGTGGCCTAACGATTAGTCACACGCGATCGCGGGCTGCTATACACGAACGAGGCACCACCACCATAGCTGCGCGAGCAGGATCACTTCACTAAAGGCTCATCCATGACTATGCGAGCAGTATCGGGAGCGACGAAGAATCGGTACGCGGTACCGAAAAAAGAAGACGGAAAGGTTCTTGTGTAATTGATGTGACCAGGAGAGGCGCTCGGCGTGAGTGTCGAAATAGTCGCCCCGGGGTGCGGTTGCGGTCGTAGCCCTGAAACTGGTCGAAACGATAGCGGTCGCCCGATTGCACCATACCGCACTGGACCACTGCGTTCGATCGATAGGATTGTTTGCAGCCTACGGGAGGATGACAAATGACCGGATTGGCGCTATGCCGGCCGATAAAGCCACTAAGTTCTGTCATGACGTCTAAGATCTTTTCTAGCGACTGCACAGATCACCTTCGCGTGGCGCTCAGGTTGGTAGATTACTCAGCCATGAACCCATTCGATCTCCCGCTTCAAGGACGATGACCACAACTGAATAGGTCAACGGCGCTCAAAACTGGCTTACGCCGTTTAGCGTGATTGCTCATTACGATACAGCAGGTAGCTTAGGATCGACCGCAGCTTTCCAGCTTTGACCGGTTTGTTCAGCACCGGGACTCCGACGCCTTGCAGTTGACGGCGGCACTGGTCGCTGCGGTCAGCGGTAATCATCACCACCGGGATCGGGACGCCGAAATGTACCCGCAAGGCCTGCGCCACGTTCCAGCCGGTCGCACCCTGATCCAAATGGTAGTCGGCAAGAATCAACTCGGGCGGCAGCTCATTCAGAGCCGCCAGAGCAGCCGCCTCGTCGGAGGCGACTAGCACCTCGCAACCCCATTGCCCGAGTAGCGCGGCCATGCTGTGCAAAATGCTCAGATCGTTATCCAGTACCAACAATCGGCGCCCTGGCAGCGGATCGCCCATCATTGGCATCATCAAAGGCGCTTCGCTGACTGATTCCCACGGCACCGCGACCAGGGGCACGTCAATGCTGAATACCGAGCCGCGACCCGGCTGCGAGCGAACATGTATGTGGTAGTCGAGCATGGTGGCGATCCGGTCGACGATGGCTAGTCCCAGGCCGACCCCCGCGCGTTCAGCGGCGCGCTGAACGCCCAGTTGGTTGAATTCCAGAAAGATTGACTGCATCTGATCCGCCTCGATGCCGCAGCCGGTGCGCAGCGCATACGCCGGGATGTAATGGTCGAAGCCAAGACCTTCCGATTCCGCCACCGATTGGAATTCGGAAACCAGCGGCAGCAGCACTTCATCCAGACGGTACACCTCGATGTCCGGCTTGATCGCTCGTTGATCGAGCTTGGAAATGTCCAGCAAGTCGGTGAGTAAATCTTCCGCACCTTCCAGCGCCTGATGCGCTCGCTCGACGAGATTCCGTTCCGCGCCGGGCAAACTCCGCTCGCGCAAGGTCGATATCAACAGGCGCGCCGCGTTGAGCGGCTGCAACAGATCGTGGCTGGCCGCCGCTAGATACTTGTCCTTGCTTTGGTTGGCCGCCTCGGCTGCATCACGGGCCTTGCGCAGTTCGACAGTTCGTTCGGCGACGCGCTGTTCCAACTGCTCGTTGAGCTGCAGCAACCGCAGCTGAGCCAATTTGCGCTCGGTGATATCGGCAACGAAACCCTCGACCAAACCATCTTCATCCGGTTTGAGCAGCAAGTTCATTATTACGTCGATCGCGCTACCGTCCTTGCGACGCAAGCGGGTCTCATAGCCAAACAGGCCCCGTTGATCACTAAGAATGCGGCGGATGCGGTTCAGCTCTTCCTCACCGCCGACGAATAGATGATGCGATAGATCGGTTAGCCCCCAGAGCGCGTCCGAGGGGCTGTCGTAGCCGAGCATACCTGCCAATGCGGGATTGGCCGCGCGGATGCCTTCCTGCAGGCTGGCTTGAAAGATGCGATGCACTGCATGTTCGAACAGCCATTTGTAGCGATTGCGCTCGGCTTCCAGCTCTTCGAGGCGCGCAACCAGTTCTGGATAGTGACTTTTACGAGCCGAATGCGTGCCAAGCCCAAGCAGGCCAGCGAGAGCGTCGTCCTGCTCAGAGTGCTTCGGCATATACCACTTCGACGTCGCGCTGGGTCGACGAGCGAGGATTGGTCAGGATGCAGGGGTCCTGCATAGCGTGCCGCGACAGGAAAGGGATGTCCGAAAGATTCACGCCATGCAACCCCAGCGTTTCGTTGAAACCAATGGCTTGCTTGAGCTGAACCAGATGAGCGACCAGACCATCGCGAATCTGCGCATGGGTCATGCCGCGCGTATCGATGCCGAATGTTTGCGCCACAATTTTGAAACGCTCGGGCGCAGCGCTGTAATTGAACGCCACTACATGCTCGACCAACACTGCGTTGCACAAGCCATGCGGGAGGTCGAGATAGCCGCCAAGGCTATGGGACATCGCATGCACTGCACCGAGAATCGCATTGGAAAACGCCAGCCCGGCCTGCATGCTGCCGAGCATGATTTTCTCGCGCAGCTCGATATCTGCCGGATTGGCGATCATCTGCACTAGATGACCATTGATGAGGCGCATCGCTTCCAATGCGTGCGGGTCGGTCAGCGGCCCGTTGCCGGTCGAGACGAAGGCTTCGATGGCATGCACCAGCGCATCAATGCCGGTACAGGCCGAGAGGAACGGATCCATGCTGAGGGTCGTTTCCGGATCGATCAGCGACACATCGGGTACGGCGCCCTTGCTGACGATGGAAAACTTCATCCGCTCGGTCTGGTTGGAGATGATCACGAACTGCGAAACATCTGCGGAGGTGCCGGCCGTGGTTGGGATCAGAATCAGCGGCGGGCTCGGCACGCGCAGCGTGTCGACGCCTTCGAATTCAATGATGTTGCGACCATGTGCGACCGCAATACCGATGCCCTTGGCGCAGTCCATCGGGCTGCCACCGCCTACCGCGACGATGACGTTGCAGCCTTCGTTGCGATAGACCTCAGCGCCCAGCATCACTTCCTCGGAACGAGGATTGGCCGAGACCTGGGTAAACAGATGGTAGTCAATGTCCTGGCGGGTCAGGCTTGCCTGGACGTCGCCGATCCACCCTGCGGCAACCACACCTGGGTCGGAAACCAGCAGCACCTTGCGTGCGCCAAAGTTCTTCGCGTAGTTGCCAGCACTGTGCCGACAACCCGCACCAAACACGATCTCGGGGGAAACGAATTTGCGCTGCAGACTAAGATTGGGGCTCATACAACGGCCTATAGTTATTATTTTGTTACGTTCGCCAAGCCTACTGTTTTCTACGATCAAAGCAATCCACAACGGTGCATACGGCCATGAATGCCAGCCGGCTCAGCGAAGAAGCTCCGGATAGAAGCGACATTCCCGCTCCAGCGCATCGGCCAGGTTGGTCGCCTGCCGGAAGCCGTGGCGCTCTTCTGGATAAAAACAATATTCGACTGTCACGCCTCGTTCGCGCAGAGCGGCAACCATGGACTCGGTCTGCTCGGGTAGCACCACCGCGTCTTGCCCGCCTTGAAAGAAGACCACCGGCACCCGAATCAGCCCCGCATTGAGTAACGGCGTCCGCTGCCGGTAGCGCTCGGCGTAGAGCTCTGGATCGCCTATCAGCCAATCCAGATAATCGGCTTCAAACTTGTGCGTAACCCGGCGCAACGCCAACGGATCACTGACGCCGTAGAGGCTGGCACCGCCGCTAAAATCAGCATTAGCAGCCAGTGCGCAGAGCGCGCTGTAACCGCCCGCGCTCGAACCCCGGATGAACGTTCGCGTCGGATCGATCTGGCCGTTCGTGGCGAGCGCCTGTACCGCGGCGCAGGCGTCTTCCACTTCGATCACACCCCATTCGCCTCGCAACTGCTGACGATAAGCACGCCCGAAACCGCTGCTGCCGCGGTAGTTGATATCAGCCACGGCGAAACCGCGCTGAGTCCAATATTGGATGCGCGGATCGAAGACCGGGTAGCTGGCGGACGTAGGCCCGCCATGCATGAACACCACGAGCGATGGCTGTTCTTGTGAAGGACCTTGGCACTGTGCATTGCTCGGCGGGTAGAAAAATGCGTGCGCCACCTCGCCTTGCCCGGTAGCGAAACTGAACGCCTGGGGGCACGACAACTGATCGGCCGCCAAAGGCTGTTCGCCTCCGGCGAGCATTTCGATGCAGCTGGTAACCCTGTCGATTGCTAACACGGCAGGCGTCAGGCCCGACGAGCCTGCTATGCAGTAAAAGTGTCGCTCGCCGGCAGCAAGTTGGCGGCAACGGCTGAATTCCATCGCCAGCTGGCGTTCATTACCTTGGCTGTCTTGTTCGAACAACAGTCCGTAGCCATCCATTATGCGTGTCAACAGCAAAGCGCCGTCCGCCGAGGGTAGATAGCTCACCGTTCCCAGCTGCCAGGGCGCCGGGGCATGATCACACCCAGCCGCAGCCGCGCCGGTTACCGGAACAAGGCTGTCGTCCTGCATTCTCCAAGGCTGCCACCAGCCTTCGCGGTCAGTCAGGCAATACAAGGCGCCATCCGGAGCGAAGCGCGGCTGTTGCAGCGACTCATTTCCCGCTGCGCCGGCCAGGCACCGCGGCGCTCCCCAGCGATCATTTTCGGTACGTTCGGCAATCCAGAGGCTGGTGGACGTCCAAGGTTGTTCGGGGCGTTGCCACTCGATCCAGGCAAGACGTTGGCCTGTCGCATCCAAGGTCGGTGACGAGTAAAAGTCGCTCCCCTCGATAAGTACGCTTCGGCTGCCATCAACCAGCGAAACGCTGACCAGACGATGCTCTGAGCGAGCTTCTTCGGCGGTTTCTTCCACGGCGAGAATGGCCCGCTGGCGCGTGTCGAACTGCAGATCACCGTACCGGCAAGCGTCGTCATCGGTCAGCGCGATGGGCGGCGTCGCTGCGTCCGTAGATAGGCCCTGCAGGTAGATTTGCTGATCCTGCTCGTTGACGAACGCAACCCCGGCGTCGGTCAGGCAGAAGGCACCGCCGCCGTATTCGTATACACGGCTGCGAAGCGAGAACCCGGGCGGCGTGAGGCTACGCAAGCCGCGAGCGTGCCAATACCACAACGTGGAACGCACATCGGCCGGATCGTACTGAACCCAGAACACGCCCCCATGGCCAGCGCGAAGCTCGGCAAAGTCACAACTTGCAGAGGCGGCATCTTCGGCAGTCCAGTCGCTGGGCCAGAAGCCATAGGGGATTGCGGTCTTGGTCATCCAAACGGTTCCAGTCGGTTAGGCGTCGATCGATGACCTTATACCCTGAGGATCAGCTTCGATGCCTTCTCGTTACGAAAGGTCAGCTCATCAAGCCCGCGTGGCGCTTCTTCGGCCTCGGTGCGGGCGGCAAGAATCTTGTCGTGGTGCGCAGACTTGCTGCACACCGGATCGGCATTGGCCGCATCGCCAGTGAGCATGAAAGCCTGGCAGCGGCAGCCGCCGAAGTCCTTTTCCTTCTCGCCGCAGGATTGGCAAGGCTCGGGCATCCAATCGAAACCGCGAAACTTGTTGAAGCCAAAAGAATGCTTCCAGATCTGCTCGATGCTCTGCTCGCGAACGTTAGGGAAGCTGATCGGCAGTTGACGCGCGCTGTGACAAGGTAGCGCTGTGCCGTCCGGTGTGATGTCGAGAAACAGGTTGCCCCAGCCGTTCATGCAGCCCTTGGGACGCTCTTCGTAATAATCGGGCGTGACGAAGATCAGCTTGCAGGGATGGTTTTCGGCGGCGAGTTTGTCGCGCCACTGGTTGGTGATGCGCTCGGCACGCACCAACTGATCCTTGCTTGGTAGCAGCCCGGCGCGATTGAGTTCGGCCCAGCCATAGAACTGACAGATGGCGAGCTCCACGAAGTCGGCTTCCAATTCCAGACACAGCTGGATGATGCGCTCGATGTTGTCGATGTTGTGCCGGTGGGTAACGAAGTTCAGCACCATCGGATAGCCATGCGCTTTTACCGCTCGTGCCATGGCGAGCTTCTGCGCGAAAGCCTTCTTCGAGCCGGCGAGCAGGTTGTTCACCTCCTCATCGGCGGCCTGAAAGCTGATCTGGATGTGGTCGAGCCCGGCGTCGGCGAACGAAGCGATCTTCTCTTCGGTCAGGCCGATGCCCGAGGTGATCAGATTGGTGTAATAGCCGAGGTCTCGCGCCGCTTTGATCAGCTCGGCCAGATCTTGCCGGACCAGCGGCTCACCGCCGGAAAAGCCCAGTTGCGCCGCGCCCATCTCGCGGGCCTGTCGGAACACCTCGATCCACTCGGCAGTGCTCAGCTCGTCCTTGCTGCGGGCGAAATCCAGCGGGTTCGAGCAGTACGGGCATTGCAGCGGGCAACGATAAGTCAGCTCCGCCAGCAGCCACAGCGGCGGACCGGGCTCAAAGCCGGGCTTAGCGAAGCTCGATCCAGAACCGTTCAACGGCCACCTCCAGAAACGCGACGATATCTTCCTCAATCCCTTCTGCATCCGGGAAGCGCGCCTGCAGATCGGCGACGATGGCGCCGACGGTGCGAGCCCCATCAACTTCAGCCAGTACCGCCGCGGCACTTTCGTTGAGCTTGATCATGCCTTCGGGATAAAGCAGAACGCCCTTGCTGCGACGTGGTCAACCGCGGCGCTGCTATCTACGGCGACAAGATTTACTTCGGCACCCTCGACGCTCAGGTGGTGGCGCTGAACAAGGACACCGGCAAGGTCGTCTGGAAGAAGAAATTCGGCGAGCACGGCGCGGGTTACACGATGACCGGCGCGCCCACCCTGATCAAGGATCAGAAGAGCGGGAAGGTTTTGCTAATCCACGGCAGCTCCGGCGATGAATTCGGCGTTGTCGGCAAGTTGTTCGCACGCGATCCGGACACGGGTGAAGAAGTCTGGATGCGGCCCTTCGTCGAAGGTCACGTTGGCCGACTGAACGGCAAGGAGAGCACGCCGACCGGCGACATCAAGGCGCCCTCCTGGCCGGATGACCCGAACTCACCCACCGGCAAGAAGGAAGCCTGGAGCCAGGGCGGCGGCGCTCCGTGGCAGAGCGCGAGCTTCGACGCCGAAACCAATACCATCATCGTCGGCGCGGGCAATCCGGCGCCCTGGAACGGCTGGGCACGCACCGCCGATGGCGGAGATCCGAAGGATTACGACAGCCTCTATACCTCTGGGCAGGTTGGCGTCGACGCCACCACTGGCGAAGTGAAGTGGTTCTACCAGCACACACCGAACGATGCCTGGGACTTCTCCGGCAACAATGAGCTGGTCCTGTTCGATTACAAGAACAAAGATGGCAAGACCGTCAAAGCCACGGCCCACGCCGACCGCAACGGCTTTTTCTATGTGGTCAACCGCGAGGACGGCAAACTGCAGAACGCCTTCCCCTTCGTCGACAACATCACCTGGGCCAGCCACATCGACCTGAAGACCGGGCGGCCGGTGGAGAACGAGGGCCAGCGCCCGCCGAAGCCTGAGCCCGGCGAGGCGCACGGCAAATCAGTGGAAGTCTCACCGCCCTTCCTCGGCGGCAAGAACTGGAACCCCATGGCTTACAGCCAGGATACTGGCCTGTTCTACGTTCCCGCCAACCATTGGAAAGAGGACTACTGGACCGAGGAGGTCAGCTACAAGAAAGGCAACGCTTACCTCGGCCAAGGCTTCCGCATCAAGCGCATGTATGACGATCACGTCGGGATTCTGCGTGCCATGGACCCCACCACCGGCAAGGTCGCCTGGGAGCACAAGGAACCGCTGCCGCTCTGGGCCGGCGTCCTCGCCACCAAGGGCAACCTAGTGTTCACCGGTACAGGTGATGGCTACCTGAAGGCCTTCAACGCGAAAACCGGCGAGGAGCTCTGGAAATTCCAGACCGGTAGCGGAATCATCGCGCCGCCGATCACCTGGGAACAGGACGGCGAGCAGTTCATTGGCGTGACCGTTGGCTACGGCGGCGCTGTGCCGCTGTGGGGCGGCGACATGGCTGTGCTGACCAAGCCGGTTGCTCAAGGCGGCTCGTTCTGGGCGTTTCGAATCCCTAGTTGGGAAAACCAGACCGCCAAACGATAAGACGCCGGCTGTGCTCGATGAGCGAGCACAGCCGCACACGGAACAGCTGGCGGGACATGAACTGGATTGGCCTACAGAGTTGGCGCTCTCCTGGCCTGACGGTCCTCGCCTGAGCCGGCTGCTCTTTCTTCACCTATCGAACATGGGAACCGCCATGAACATATCCCGCTATCTGCTGCCCATCGCAGTGATCCTCAGCGCGCCGCTGCACGCTGACGACCAGCCGCCCACCATCAATGGCTGTGTCATCCAGCCAGAAAGCAAATGTGCCAACGCCGATCTTCGCGGCGCCGACCTGAGCAACCAGGACATGCGCAAGATGGATCTGACCGGCGCCGATCTCACCGGGGCCAACCTGAGGCATGCCAATCTCGACCTGGCCAATCTGGAGAAGGCCAACTTGACCGGCGCCACCCTCACCCGCGCCAGTCTTCAACAAGCCAACCTGCGTCTGGCGAACTTCACCGATGCGCAATTGGTGGCCATTCAGGGTTGGGGACTGTTCGCGCAGGCCGCGCGATTCAATGGGGCCAACCTGACTGCGGCCAATCTCGAATTCGCTCGTTTGAGCGGTGCGAAGTTGCATGGTGCCAACCTCACCGCCGCCAACCTGGAAATGACCTGGCTAAGCAAGGCCGACCTCGACCATGCGAATCTGACCGACGCTAATTTGCAGGAAGGCAAGCTCAACGATGCCAATCTCGGCAACGCGACCCTGACTGGCGCACGCCGACACTATGCAACCTTTCAAGGCAGCAATATGGACGGTTGCTTCGATTGCCCAGTGGACTGGGAGAAGTAATACGACGGGTGCATCGAACCAGCGCGCCATGCGCTTTAATGGCAGGTGCGCGCCCGTTCCCAGGGGCGACGATTCAGCGGCTTGAAGTGGAGGCCCTATCGATATCCGCATTCCCCAGTTGACCGACCTCGAGCGCCTGCCCCGCTTCGACGGTCTCGCCCTCGACCGTATCGTCACGCCGTCGACGCCCGAGGAATTCGCCCAGGCCGTCGACGACATCCTGACCTTTGCACAGATCGGGTTCGATACCGAATCCAAACCCACCTTCACAGTAGGCGAGCTGTCCAGCGGGCCTCACCTCATTCAGTTCGCAACGCCAACAAAAGCCTATCTTTTTCAGATCGGAATACCCGGTTGCGTCGAGGCCGCTAAGCGGGTGCTGGAGACGGACCAAGTATTGAAAGTCGGATTCGGTCTGGCGTCCGATCGCAGCCGTCTACGCACCCGGTTGGGGATCGAATTGCGGCACAGCGTCGATCTTGGTTCGGCGCTGAGATATCACGGCAAGAAGGGTCAGGTCGGGCTTCGCGGTGCGGTGGCGGCGGTACTGGGTGCCGGTATAAGCAAGTCACGCAGCGTGTCGACTTCCAACTGGGCTAACAAAAATCTGGCCGAAGCGCAGCAGCGTTATGCCGCCAACGATGCCTATGCCGCGCTGATGGTATTTCTTGCATTGGATGCGCAGTCGCGAGCGTTGCTACTGGATCGAGTGATATGAGGCTCGGCCTGGACGACGGACCGTCCGGCCTGAAATGCATACTCAACGAAGGATTGCCGGGTTCCTTTCGCCATCCCTGCCCCAACGTCTATCCGGCGCTGGATGTCCTTTCGCACGTTGTGTTGCAGCTTGAACCGAGATCTGGCTGACCTCTCCGCGACTGCTGAGAGGTCCGGCCAATGATTTTATCGTCGACACGCACCTCCCTGTGCCGTCGTTTTTTACGCTTACAACGCATCCCAAACGTAACGTACGCCCAACCAGCCAGCACGCGGCGCACCGGGCGCGATGAACTGCTCGTGGCGCCACTCCTCCGGGTCGGTTTCGAAGGCATTGCCAGCGCCTACGAAAGGGTTTTCGGCCAAGGCGCCGCTCGTGGCATAGCGCTTGTCGAACAGGTTGTCGACCCGACCGAACAGAGTCCAGTCACGAGCGAAGCGGTAATCGGCACTCAGATTGACCACCGCATAACCCGGCAGTGTGCCGCTGCCCTCGACCTCGTCGTTGGACTGATGACGATTGTTCTCATTGCCCCGCACATACTGCTCGGAATACGCCAGCACAGTTGTACCGATACGAAGCCGATCGTTCAGATTCCAGTCCAAGCCGAGCTTGAGGTTGTGTTTCGGCAACCCTGGCAGGTAGTCGCCACGGGAGATGTGAATCTCGTCATCCGGGCAGCCGCCCTCGCCCTCGGTGCTGTTGTTCTCGGCCAGGATGCATGCAGAGGACTGTAACGTGGCGTGCAAGTAGGTGTAATCCACCCGCCAATCGACCGGCCCTTGCTCGCCGGCCAGGCCCAGCTCGATACCTTGGCGCCTTGTGCGGCCGAAGTTGGTGAAGTAACCCTTGCTACCACCGGTTCCGACGAACAGCAGATCATCGTGGTTAAGGCTGCGGAAGGCCGTGACGTTCCATTCGGTGCCGCTGGCCAGCTGGCCGCGCACGCCAAATTCCAGGGTGCGAGTGACGACCTGTTCCAGGAATGGATCGGCGGCCATGGCGTTGGGCAGGCTGCAGGGATTTTCCGGATCGGCACAACCCAGTTCGATCGGCGTCGGCGCCCGATTGCCTTGGGAGTAACCTCCGTAGAGGGTCACCGCGGGCTGTAACTGCCAGGCGAACCCCAGCGCCGGGTTCAGCTTGCGATAGGTGAAATCGCCATTGAGGTCATCTCCCATGCGATCGGTGTTGACTACCCGGGTGCGGTTGTAGCGTAGCGAGCCGGTCAGCTGCAGCGCGTCGGTTAGCGACCATGTGTCGGTGGCGTAGAGACTGGAAGTGCGGGTGCGACCCAACAGGCTATTGGCTGGGTCTTCGGCCTCGGTGGCAAGAATGCCGCGCTTATCGGTCAGCTCACCGCCTTGCTCGCTCTGGTGAAAGCTGGCGCGGGTGTTGTCGTGGGACAGGCCAAAGGCGAACTGGTGGGCCCCGGCATGACGGGACCACTGCAGGGCCAGGCCGTAGGCGCGCTGGCTAGTACGGGTGCGGTTCAGCACGCCGGTTTCCGGACCCTCGCCGGCCAGGAAGCCGTCGTCTTCCCACTCTTCATATTCGTCTTCGTACTCATCGTTTCCGTCACCGTTAAGGGTCGCTGTGCGGGTGCGCCGCAAATAGACGGTGCCGGACAGCCGGTCGCTATCGCTCAGCCAGTGACTGCCGGAAAACGCCATTAGGTGGCTACGGTTCTCAGTCTGGTCGGGATAGGTAAAAATCGCGTCGCGGTCCTGCTCATGCATGCTTTCGGGGATCAGTCCGTTACCAATCAGATCGTTGTCAGCATGAGCCAGCGTCAGGGCCAGGTCCGTGCTGTCTGTGGTCCAGGCGAATTTGCCGAACAGCTGGCCTACCTCAGACGGCGAATGGTCGCGCCAGCCGTCTTCATCCATCCCTTCGGCCGCCAAGTACCAGGAAAACTCCTCATGTTGGCCGCCATGCTCCACTGAGCCACCGTAGCGGCCAAAGGAGCCGCCGTAGAGTTGCGCCGCGCCGCCAGGATGAGTGTCGCCCCGCTTGGTTTCCAGCGCCAGGGCGCCGCCGAGTGTGTTGAGGCCGTACAGTGGGTTGGAGCCAGGCACCAGAGCCGCCCCAGCGATGGCGGTCTGGGGAATAAGGTCCCAGTGCACCACGTCGCCGAACGCTTCATTGATGCGCACGCCGTCGAGAAACACCGATAGGCCTTGGGCCGTGCCCAGTAGCGGCGAAGCGGTGAAGCCCCGGTAATTCAGGTCTGCCTGATAGGGGTTGCCCTGGGTCTCGTTGAGGTTGACGCTCGGCAGACCGCGCTGCAGTTTTTCTGCCAGAGACTGCCCTCCCAGCTTGCGCAGGCGCTCGTCGTCCAGGGTTTGAATGTTGGCCGGAACCCGATCCTTCGGCAGATCGATGCCGGGCAGCGGAGTCGTGGCGACAACCTCATCACTCTTGAGCTCGAGTGGCTCCTCAGCCTGGGCGAAACCAGGCAACAAGCCGGCAACGGCGAGCGAAAGCAGCGTGCGACGGGGCGTCCAGCTGCGGCAGATCTGATATTGCATGGGCATTCCTTGTTCTTGTTTGGCGGATCGTGCCGGGGCGGGTTTGCGGGCGACTCTCCATGCTGGCCGATGTCGGCTGGCAAACTGCCAGAACTGATTATCGAGAGCTTCCGCGCACCGCCGATAGGGAAAAATTCCCGGTGCTGCCGGGAATTTTTCCCGACCCCGTGGCGATTGGTCTTACTACCGCCGGAGTAATCCGGAACGAAGGCCTTCGAACCAGATGCTCGATGCAATGCCGGCTCTGGCCTGCTGATCGCCGACCGTCCATACGATTTTTTGGAATACCGGGGCCCTGGTGAGGCTGGCCTTTCTATTGGCTTCAGCTAGTCGACCTGAGGCAGTGCGGATTTTCGAAAAAGGGCGCGTGCGCCTGACGTCGAGCGCTAGAAAAAATTATCAGGAATCGCTACGGACGGGAGCGTGCAGCGCTGACCTGCGTAGCCTCGACCTACCATTTTGCGGGCGCTATCAGAGATATCGGCAAGGCGATTGGCCTTCCGCCTGACCAGGTGGATGCGTTAGCAAAATGCTGCGGTGCCTGGAGCGATCAGATGCCGCCACCGGAAAGGCTTCGAGAAGCGGGCTTTGACCCAGACAATCAGACCATCCGGATGGTGCTCATCCTAACTGACCTCCTTGTTGGGTTTCCTCGTCATCTGTCTCAGCACCCTGGGGGGTTCGTTATTTCGGAGCATCCGTTGTCCACACTGGTACCGGTAGAAAATGCTGCCATGGCGGATCGCACAGTAATCCAGCGCCATCGTTCAGCGCCTGCGAGAAAGCCGGCATGAGCACGTTGGGGATGCCTTCTTCCAGACCTATTCCAGCCATCACGATATGGATGAACGTGTCGGGGGTGGCCGCGGTGAGCGCACTGTTGAGGGCAAGCTCCGGTCGCACGCTGAGAGGCGTCGTTGCGCTTTTGTAGTGGCATGACCCGCAGGCTGCCCAGTACAGGACGGCTCCGGCGTCGGGTTCCAGGCGGCTGCCGAGAGCGGAGGTCGCCAGCGCTTTGGCCAGCGCTTCATCGCTGCCTGTCTTCAGTGCGGAGGAGCCGTTGAGGTCGGCAAAATAGACGGCTATTGCCTGGATATCGGCGTCGGGAAGCCTGCCCAGGTCGTGCACGACGTCCGACATCTTGCCCGCGGCAACGCCGTGCAGGGCAGTCGCTCCGCTGCGCAGGTAGGTGAACAGCTCGTCTTGGGTCCAGGGTAGCGGTGTGGTATTGGCAGCCGTCAGTGCCGGCGCGAACCAGCCTTCGATCATCGCGCCCGCGTAGCTGTCGTCAGCGGCTTTCTCGGCGCCCAGCACGTTGCGTGGCGTGTGGCAGGCGGCGCAATGGCTCAAGCCCTCGGCGAGATAGGCGCCGCGGTTCCATGCTTTGCTCTTGCCGGCGACCGGCCGATAGCGGCCCTGGTCCATAAACAGCAGCTTCCAGCCGGCTTGCAGGACGCGGATGTTGAAGGGGAACGGCAGGGTATTGCGCTGCGCCGGCGCGCTCACCGGCTCACGCGTCATGAGGAAGGCATAGAGTGCCCTCACATCCTCGTCGGCGACCTTGGTGAAGTGGGGGTCGTCTCAGAAAACGGAAAATAAAGCACGCTAAGCCGGTTGCAGAGGCCGTAGCGGCCTGAACTTCCCCGCGCCGATCTTGGCGCTGCTGCGCCATAGGTAATCACCGGTCAGGTTGATGTGCTCCCAGCCGAGTGGCGACAGGTACTGCAATAGCGAGTCATCGACGGCATGACCATTGCCGCGCAACGCATGCGCCGCACGCTCCAGGTAGACCGTGTTCCACAGCACGATGGCCGCCGTCACCAGGTTGAGGCCGCTGGCCCGGTAGCGCTGCTGCTCGAAACTGCGGTCACGGATTTCACCAAGGCGGTTGAAGAACACGGCACGGGCCAGCGCATTGCGCGCCTCGCCCTTGTTCAGCCCGGCATGCACGCGGCGGCGTAGCTCGACGCTTTGCAGCCAGTCGAGGATGAACAGCGTGCGCTCGATGCGGCCCAACTCGCGCAGCGCGACGGCCAAGCCGTTCTGGCGCGGGTAGCTGCCGAGTTTCCTGAGCATCAGCGAGGCCGTCACCGTGCCCTGCTTGATCGAGGTGGCCAGCCGCAGGATTTCGTCCCAATGGGCGCGGACGTGCTTGATGTTGAGCGTGCCGCCGATCATCGGCTTGAGCGCGTCATAGGCGGCATCGCCCTTCGGGATGTAGAGCTTGGTGTCGCCCAGGTCGCGGATGCGCGGCGCGAAGCGGAAGCCCAAGAGGTGCATCAGGGCGAAGACGTGATCGGTGAAGCCCGCCGTGTCGGTGTAGTGCTCCTCGATCCGCAGGTCGGATTCGTGGTACAGCAGGCCGTCGAGCACGTAGGTTGAGTCGCGCAGGCCGACATTGACCACCTTGGTGTGGAATGGCGCGTATTGGTCGGAGATGTGGGTGTAGAAAGTCCGTCCTGGGCTGCTGCCATATTTTGGGTTGATGTGCCCCGTGCTCTTTGCCTTGCTAGCGGTTCGGAAATTCTGTCCGTCCGATGATGATGTGGTGCCATCGCCCCAGTGCCCGGCAAAGGGATGCCGAAACTGAGCGTTGACCAGTTCAGCCAACGCTGTCGAGTACGTTTCGTCGCGGGTATGCCAGGCTTGCAGCCAAGCGAGCTTCGCGTAGGTCGTGCCGGGGCAGGACTCGGCCATCTTGGTCAGGCCCAGGTTGATCGCGTCGGCCAGGATCGTGGTCAACAACAGGTTCTTGTCCTTGGCCAGATCGCCCGATTTCAAGTGCGTGAAGTGCCGGGTGAAGCCCGTCCACTCATCGACTTCGAGCAGCAGTTCGGTGATCTTGACGTGCGGCAGGACCATGGCTGTCTGGTCTATCAGCGCCTGCGCGGTGTCGGGCACCGCCGCATCCAGCGGCGTGATCTTCAAGCCCGACTCGGTGATGATGGCATCCGGCAGGTCGTTGGCTGCCGCCATGCGGTTGACGGTGGCAAGTTGTGCTTCCAGCAGCGTCAGCCGCTCATGCAGATATTGTTCGCAGTCGGTGGCCACGGCCAGCGGCAATTCGCTGGACTGCTTGAGGCTGGTGAACTTCTCGGGCGGTACCAGGTAGTCCTCGAAGTCCTTGAACTGGCGTGAACCCTGCACCCAGATGTCGCCCGAGCGCAGGGAGTTCTTCAACTCGGACAGCGCGCACAGTTCGTAGTAGCGCCGGTCGATGCCCGCGTCGGTCATCACCAGTTTCTGCCAGCGCGGCTTGATGAAGCCGGTCGGTGCATCGGCTGGCAGCTTGCGGGCGTTGTCGGTGTTCATGCCGCGCAGCACCTCAATGGCATCAAGCACGTTTTTGGCGGCGGGCGCGGCCCGCAGCTTGAGCACGGCAAGGAATTCCGGTGCATAGCGGCGCAGGGTGGCGTAGCTCTCGCCGATGCGATGCAGGAAATCGAAGTCATCGGGTTGCGCGAGCTTCTGCGCCTCGGTGACGCTCTCGGCAAAGGAATCCCAGGACATGACGGCCTCGATGGCGGCAAACGCATCGCGGCCTGATTGCTTGGCGTCGATCAGCGCCTGACCGATGCGCCCGTACAGACGTACCTTGGCGTTGATGGCCTTGCCTGACGCCTGGAACTGCTGCTGATGCTTATTCTTGGCAGCGTTAAACAGCTTACCCAGGATGCGGTCGTGCAGGTCGATGATTTCGTCGGTGACGGTGGCCATGCCCTCGGTGGCCAGCGCCACGAGAGTGGCGTAGCGCCGTTGCGGCTCGAATTTGGCCAGGTCGGCGGGTGTCATCTGGCCGCCCTCGCGGGCAATCTTGAGCAGGCGGTTCTGGTGAACCAGCCGCTCGATGCCGGTAGGCAGATCGAGTGCCTGCCATGCCTTGAGGCGTTCGATGTGTTCCAGCATATGCCGCGAATTTGGCTTGGCCGGAGACTGGCGCAACCAAGCCAACCAGGTCGTCTTGCCGTTGTCCCGGCGCTTGAGCAGATCGTCGAGGCGGCGGCGATGCGCGTCCGCCAGTGGTTCGGCCAAGGCGTCGTAGATGCGCCGGTTAGCACGGGTGATCGCCTCGGCACTCGCCCGCTCGACGGCGTTGAGGGCGGGCAGAATGACCGACTGCCGCCGCAGGTGCCCGATCAAGGCGCTGGCCAGCACGATGCCTTTGTCGGTTTGCATCGCCAGCTCGGTCAGCATCTGGACGGCCTGCCGGTAATGGCTCATGGTGAAGGGCCGGAAACCGAACACGGTTTGCAGCTCGCTCAGGTGCTCGCGCCGGGTCTGCTCCCGCTGGCCGTACTCGTTCCAGCTTTCGACGCCGACCTTGAGCTGGTCGGCGACCAGCTTCAACAAGGGCGGGAACGGTAGTTCATCGACGCCCAGGATGACGCCGGGAAAGCGCAGGTAACAGAGCTGCACCGCGAAGCCCAGCCGATTGGCTGGCCCGCGCCGCTGTCGGATGATCGAGAGGTCGGTATCGTTGAATGTGTAATGTCGGATCAGGTCGTCCTTGGAGTCCGGCAACGCCAGCAGGCTTTCCCGCTCGGCGGCGGACAGGATGGAACGACGTGGCATATTTACTGATCCGTTCTCAAGTATTGATACAGGGTTTCGCGACTGATTCCGAATTCACGAGCAAGCTTGGTCTTTTGCTCGCCAGCCTCGACACGTTGGCGCAGTTCGGCAATACGCTCAGACGACAGGGATTTCTTCCTGCCACGGTAAGCCCCGCGTTGCTTGGCGAGCGCAATACCCTCGCGCTGACGCTCGCGGATCAGGGCGCGCTCGAACTCGGCGAACGCGCCCATCACCGAGAGCATCAGGTTCGCCATCGGAGAGTCTTCGCCAGTAAAACTGAGGTGTTCCTTGACGAATTCGATATGCACGCCGCGTTGTGTCAGCGTTTGCACGATCCGGCGCAAATCATCGAGATTGCGCGCCAGGCGATCCATGCTATGCACCACCACGGTGTCGCCGGTGCGGGCGAAGCTTATCAGCGCTTCCAGTTGCGGACGCTTGACATCCTTGCCGGATGCCTTGTCGCTAAAAGCGCGATCAACCTTGACGCCTTCCAGTTGCCGTTCCGGGTTCTGGTCGAAGGTGCTGACCCTGATATACCCAATGCGCTGTCCAGTCATGGAATTCCCTGCAAAATGTCAGGGAAGACTCTATGACCTTCAACGAGATATGTCAATAAATTCAAAATTCAATCCTATCCTGACGCAATTTACACATGGCATCTGACATCAGGTTAGGGTATGCCTCAACCTGACGGCGGCGAATCACAAGCGTCCGGTTTGACGCTGGTTTCGGTCGCAGTGCTGGCCCGCGCCTGGAAGCGCTGATAGCACTCCAGCCCGCAGAAATGCTCCACGTACTCGGCCCCTTCCGGCGTGAAGGCGGCATCGAGCGGGATTTCCTTGCAGCACACGCAGCAACTGGTGCTCGGTTCATTGGCGTTCATGGTGGTGTTCCTCCATTGGTTGACGAAGCCGACGAAGGCCGCCGCCGGCATCGGCCTGGCGAACAGGAAACCCTGCACCGTGTCGCAACCCGCCTGCCGCAACCACGCAAGGCAGTCGGGTGTTTCCACACCCTCGGCTACCACCTCCATGCCCAGCCCGTGCGCGAGCTGGATCACCGCCCGCACGATAGTTTGGTCACGGGCATCATCCGGGAGCCTGGCGACAAAGGATTGGTCGATTTTCAATGTGGTGATGGGGCAGCATTTCAGATGTTGCAGGCAGGAATAGCCGGTGCCGAAGTCGTCGGCGGCGAAGCGCACGCCGATGGCGCGCAAGGCGTCGAAACTGGCGAACAGGGCTGGATTGCCGAATGCGACCGATTCGGTCAGTTCGATCTCCAGAAGCTCGGCGGGCAGGGCCATATCGGCCAGCACCCGCTTTACCTCGTCGTCGAACGTTGGCCCAACCTGGCTGGCGGACACATTGACGGCAAGACGGAACGGTTGCCATGCCGGTCCTTGCCACTTGTGCATCTGGCGACAGGCCTCGCCCAGCACCCACGCGCCTATTTCCGGCATCAGGCCGAACGACTCGGCCAGCGGCAGGAACTGGCCGGGCGGCAACAGGCCAAGCCTCGGATGCCGCCAGCGCATCAACGCTTCCGCGCCAGCGATCCGGTGATCGCGCAGATCGACCAGCGGCTGGTAATGCAGGTCAAGCTGTCCGCGCGCCGCCGCCTGCGCCAACTCGGCCGCCGTCCATCCGGCGGGCTGCGAACTCGTCATGATCCGCCCCGGAAGGCGCGCAGCAGCCGCGTTACGGCCAGAACGAACAAGCCGGTCAGCGCGAGCGCGGCAACACCCCAATGCTCGCCAAGGAAGGCACCGGCGGTCGTCCCGGCCAGCACGGCGGCGAGAATCGGCAGATGGCAGGGGCAGGTCAACACGGCCAGCGCACCCCACAGGTAGCCGGAAACGGGTTGGCGCGTCTCGGGCGGCAGTTTGTCAGGGGCGTTCACGGCAATGCCTCCTCGTGCGCCCGCTCGGCTGGCATGGAGGCCAGTTGCGCGTCCAGATGGGCCAACGCCGCGCGCCGCCGCTCGACCAACTGGCGCAGCACGGCAAGCTGCGCTGCGGCTTGTGCGCCGTCCGCTGCGTCGAGCGCACGGCACAGCCGCGCCAGGGCATCCAGGCCGATACCCGCCTCGAAGGCCGCGCGCACGAAGCACAGCCGTTGCAAGGCCGCATCGTCGAACACGCCGTAGCCGCCCGTGGTGCAGGCCACCGGCCGTAACAAGCCGCGCACCAGGTAGTCGCGCACGATATGTACGCTCACCCCAGCGTTATGGGCCAGTTGCGATACCGTGTAGGCGCTCATCGCACACCTCCTTGTCCTCACCCGGCGCAGCAGGAAAGCTGCTTCACATCCTTGTTGAAGGTCTGCGCCGCGAGCTTCAACCCTTCGACCATCGTCAGGTAGGGGAACAACTGGTCGGCCAGTTCCTGCACCGTCATCCGGTTGCGAATCGCCAGTGCGGCCGTCTGGATCAGTTCGCCCGCTTCCGGGGCCACTGCCTGCACGCCGATCAGTCGTCCGCTGCCTTCTTCAACCACCAGTTTGATGAAGCCGCGCGTGTCGAAGTTGGCGAGCGCGCGCGGCACGTTGTCCAGCGTTAGCGTGCGACTATCAGTTTTGATGCCGTCATGGTGCGCTTCCGCCTCGCTGTAGCCTACGGTCGCCACTTGCGGGTCGGTGAACACCACGGCCGGCATCGCGGTCAGGTTCAGGGCCGCGTCACCGCCGGTCATGTTGATCGCGGCGCGAGTGCCGGCCGCTGCCGCCACATAGACGAACTGCGGCTGGTCGGTGCAGTCGCCTGCGGCGTAGATGTGTTCCACGCTTGTACGCATGCCGGGGTCGATGACGATAGCGCCTTGCGGGGTGAGCGTGACGCCCGTCGCATCCAGTGCCAGCTTGCGTGTGTTGGGCGCGCGGCCGGTGGCGACCAGCAGCTTGTCGGCGCGCAGTTCGCCGTGCGCCGTGGTGAGCACGAATTCGCCGTCCCCTTCACCATTGATATACGCGACCTGGCTGGCCTGGGTGTGTTCCCTCACCTCGATGCCCTCCATGCGGAATGCGGCCGTGACGGCTTCGCCTATAGCTGGGTCTTCGCGGAAGAACAGCGTGCTGCGAGCCAGGATCGTCACCTTCGCTCCGAGTCGGGCGAACGCCTGCGCCAGCTCCAGCGCCACCACTGATGAGCCAATCACGGCCAGGCGCTTAGGAATCGTCTCGCTGACCAGCGCTTCAGTGGAAGTCCAGTACGGAGTGTCTTTCAGGCCGGGAATCGGCGGCACGGCCGGGCTCGCGCCGGTGGCGATCAGGCAGCGGTCGAATGCCACCACGCGCTCGCCGCCGTCGTTGAGTTGCACGATCAGGTTGCGATTGTCCTTAAAGCGGGCGGAGCCGTGCAGCACAGTGATCGCCGGATTGCCCTCCAAGATGCCTTCGTACTTGGCGTGGCGCAGTTCATCGACGCGGGCCTGCTGCTGGGCCAGCAGCGCCGTGCGCTGGATGGTCGGCGTGGTAGCGGCGATGCCGCCATCGAACGGGCTTTCCCGGCGCAGATGGGCGATATGGGCGGCGCGGATCATGATCTTGGACGGCACACAACCGACATTGACGCAGGTGCCGCCGATGGTGCCGCGCTCGATCAGCGTGACACGTGCGCCTTGCTCGACGGCCTTCAGCGCCGCTGCCATCGCGGCCCCGCCGCTGCCGATGACGGCGATATGCAATGCGCCGCTGCTACCCGTCTTGTCGTTTCTGCCCAGCAGATCGCGCATCTTGTCGAGCAATCCGCCCGGCGTCGAAACTGAGGGGGCATCGGCCAGCGTGGCCCGATAACCGAGTCCAGCTACAGCGGCCGTCAGCGCGTCGGGTGACGTGCCGACCTCAATGGCGAGCTTGGCGCTGCCCTTGGCGTAGGAGACATCCGCTGATTGCACGCCGGGCACTTTCTCCAGGGCGTCCTTGACATGCACTGCGCACGAGTCGCAAGTCATGCCGGTGATTTTGAGAGTGCTCATACCATCGTTCCTTATTCGTGTGGGCCGCCGTGTCGCACGGTCAGCCGTCTTTCACAAGCGCTTGGCGGGGAGTTCGCAGCCGTCCGGTCCGCAACGGCGATGCGCCGGCGACACGAAGTCCCAGATCGACACCCCAATCATCAAGGCCAGGCCGACGTACATCAGGTTCGCCGTCCACCAGTTGCCGAGCAGCCAGACCGTGGCCGCAAACACGATGGCCGGGCCGATCATGCCGAGCAGACTGCGCAGCCATTGCCGATGACTGAACCAACCCAGCGCGTTCGCCAGGAAGGCCAGCGCGGCAAACAGCGGCAGCAGGCGGCTGATGAACAGTCCCTCGTACTGGCTCAAGAAGCCCAGCCCGATGGCCGCGCCGAAGCTGGCGAGGGCTGGAAAGCAGGCGGCGCAGCCCATCGCGGAAACGACGCTGCCGAGCGCGCCGGTTTTATCGGCAATGCGTGTCATCAGTCCCATGAAGCGGCTCTCGCTGTTGTCGTTGGCTTGCTGGCTCACTGCTTGACGCTGGACGGATAGCCGGCGTCTGCGGTGGCCTTGGTCAGCTTCTGTACGCTGGCCTTGGTGTCGTCAAAAGTGACGACGGCCTCGCGCTTCTCGAAGCCCACATCGACCTTGCTCACGCCTTCGACCTTGGAGAGCGCTTTCTTGACTGTGATCGGGCAGGCGGCGCAAGTCATGCCGGGAACCGCTAGCGTGACGGTCTGGGTAGCGGCCCACACCGGGGCAACAGCGGCGGCGAGGGCAAGGGAGGCAAACAGTTTCTTCATGATGAACTCCTGGTTAATAGAAAAATGGAACGACATAGGGAAATCCAAGCGCGACCAGGACCAGCACGGCCACGATCCAGAAAATCAGCTTGTAGGTGGCGCGCACCTGCGGAATCGCGCAGACCTCACCTGGCTTGCATGCCTGCACGGGCCGGTAAATCCGCTTCCAGGCGAAGAACAGCGCCACTAGCGCCGCGCCGATGAACAACGGTCGATAGGGTTCCAGCACCGTCAGGTTGCCGATCCAAGCACCGGAGAAGCCCAGGGCGACCAGTACTAGCGGCCCCAGGCAGCAGGTCGATGCAAGAATGGCGGCCAGCCCGCCGGCGAAGAGCGCACCGCGCCCGTTTTGTGGTTCAGACATACGTTGGCCCTTTTGAATTTGGATTGGATAGCGTAACCTTACTTCCGTACTCATGTACGGAGTCAAGCGATATGGAAAATAATTTGGAAAACCTGACCATTGGCGTTTTTGCCAAGGCGGCCGGGGTCAACGTGGAGACAATCCGCTTCTATCAGCGCAAGGGCCTGTTGCCGGAACCGGACAAGCCTTACGGCAGCATCCGCCGCTATGGGGAGGCGGACGTGGTTCGGGTGAAATTCGTGAAATCGGCACAGCGGCTGGGGTTCAGTCTGGACGAGATTGCCGAGCTGTTGCGGCTCGACGATGGCACCCACTGCGAGGAGGCCAGCAGCCTGGCCGAACACAAGCTCAAGGACGTGCGCGAGAAGATGGCCGACTTGGCGCGCATGGAAACCGTGCTGTCTGAACTCGTGTGCGCCTGCCATGCACGAAAGGGGAATGTTTCCTGCCCGTTGATCGCGTCACTACAGGGCGAAGCAGGCCTGGCAAGGTCAGCTATGCCTTAGCGTGCTTTATTTTCCGTTTTCTGAGGTGCCCCCTAACCGCAATGAATCCTCAACGTTCAGGCATGACCTGGAACCTGCTGCTGCTAACCTGGCTGGTCGCACTGGTATCGACCCTATCCGCGCTGTTCATTGGCGAGGTGATGGGCCAGGCACCCTGTGTTTTGTGCTGGTTCCAGCGCGCCTTTATGTTTCCGCTGGCGGTGATCCTGGCCATCGCCTGCTACCGCTCGGATTTCACAGTCTGGCGTTACGCCCTACCGCTGACCGCTATCGGTGCGGCGCTGGCATTTGTTCACACGCTGCTCTATGCAGGGCTGATTCCACAGCCGATCCAGCCCTGCACGGCCACCGGTCCATCCTGCTCGGGCGCCGGAATGACACTCTTCGGCGTGGTGCCCCTGCCGGCACTCGCCTTGTTCGCCTTTATCCTGATCGCCATCCTGCTCATTCTCATCCGTCGGAGAACAACTTCATGAATCGCCGTTCCGTGGTCCTGATCACCAGTGCCGTGATCCTGGCCGTTTTTGCCGCCGCCGCATTCTTCTATTCCCCCTCGCAGTCACCTCAACAGGCCCAAGCTCCCGGTTCGACAGCCCAAGAGACCGCGACACAACCCAAACAGAACGGTGGCCAACTGGTTCGCTTCCACTCGCCGGTGTTCGGCCCAACGCAAGCGCCAGTAACCATTGTCGAGTTCTTCGATCCTTCATGCGAGGCATGCCGCGCCTTCCATCCCTATGTGAAGCAGATCCTCGCCGAGAACCCGGAAGATGTACGTCTGGTGCTGCGCTATGTACTGTTTCATCAAGGTTCGGAAGAAGTGGCGCGGATGCTTGAGGCGGCGCGCAAGCAAAATCTCCATGAACAAGTGCTGGAGGCTGTGCTGGAGACCCAGCCCGGTTGGCACGACGACCCCAAGGTAACGCAGGCATGGGCTGCTGCCGAGCGCGTCGGTTTGAACTTGGAGCAGGCCCGCCAGGACATGCATACGCCTAGCGTCAACGCCGTGCTTGAAACGGACATGCAGGACGTCAAGGCCGTTGGGATTCGTGGCACCCCGACCTTTTTTGTAAATGGTCGTGCGCTCAGCGAGTTCGGCCCGGAGCCGCTGCGCCGATTAGTGAGCAGCGAAGTGGCCAAGGCACGGGAATGACACTATGAGCGCGCTGGAGAACCGCGTGCCACCGCTGCTCGTAGCGGGCCTGATCGCTCTGCTGATGGGGTTGTCGGGACCCAGATTGCCGAGCATCGAACTGACATGGACCGCGCGTCTGACCGTCGCTTTGCCGGTACTGTTCCTGGGGCTCGGCGTGTGTTTCGCCGGCGTACTGTCGTTTCGCCGCGCACGTACTACTGTCAATCCATTGCAGCCGCAGCAGGCTTCGGCATTGGTGGAGGCTGGCATCTACCATTACAGCCGCAACCCCATGTACTTAGGCTTCGCCATTACTCTGGCGGCTTGGGCGCTGGCCTTGGCCTCGCCTCTAACCCTGCTGGGCGTGGTTGCTTTCGTGCTGTACATGAACCGTTTCCAGATCGCAGCTGAAGAGTGGGCGCTGGAAGCTGCGCCTGGCGCCCGCAACGCGCGAATCGATTAGCCAGTCGCTCGAAGCGACAGGCGGTTGATGTTTGACGAGCGAGACGTGGCGGTTGTCCGCTGTCTTGCTGGCTGAATACGGAGCAGCTCCCAGCTTACGGCGCACCTTGTCGAGTTCAGAAAGTTCACTTTGCTACTCTGGTCAGCCCGTCGAATGGGTTGATGGGTGTGAGTTGAGCGGAGCAAGAAAGCATGAGCTACAGGGTTGATCTTGGCTTAGGAGGCGAGAGCATTGGGTGATAAGTGCGCTCTACCGTCCGACTTAACCTCGGGAATGCGCTACAAGACGTTTCTGACAAGGGTGATGGCTTTACTAGCCGGAGGCGCCATGCCGCTTGCCTTTGCCCCTGTGGGCTGGGCATGGATTGCGGTGATGGCTCTTGCCGCATTGTTTGTCCTGGTCGCGCAATCTTCAAGGCGTCAGGCGCTATGGTCGGCCTACATATTTGGCCTTGGTTACTTCGGCGTAGGTGTCTCCTGGGTCTACATCAGCATCAGCCAGTACGGCAATGGCCCCGTGGTGGCAGTGTTAGCCACAACGGCCTTTGTCTCGCTGCTAGCTCTCTTCCCATGGGGCGTCGCGTATCTCGTACGCCGCCTGCACCCTGAGATCGATGCGACGGCGCTCTGGCTAGGGCTACCAGCGGCATGGGTGTTGAGTGAATGGATGCGCACCTGGTTCTTAACCGGCTTTCCTTGGCTTTTTATCGGCTACAGCCAGACCGACACCACACTTGCCACTATCGCTCCTGTCTTTGGTGTGCTTGGCGTGAGTTTTCTGGTGGCCTTGCTCGCTGGCGGGCTTGCGTGGGTTATCTTGGGCTTAAGCCTGCACCGTGCGACGGTAGCCGGTGCCGTGTTAATCGCTACTCTCGCCAGCTTGCAGATTCTGGATCGTGAGTGGACGCAGCCAGCCGCTGGCCCTATCAATATTGCCCTCTTGCAGGGAAACATCACGCAAGACAAAAAATGGGACCCGGATTCCCGGGAAATCACGCTTGACCGCTATCAGACGCTTACGAAGCAGCATCTCGGGGCCGACATCGTGATTTGGCCAGAAGCGGCAATCCCGATGTGGCATGACCAGGCTAGAGAATATCTTGCTGAGCTCGAGGTGTTAGCCGATCAGGCCGGCACCTCGTTAATGATTGGCGTCCCTATACGCGAGACGGACGGTCGCACCTACAACGCGGTGATAAGCCTCTCAGATCCCGCAGGGTACTACTACAAACGCCACCTGGTGCCATTCGGTGAATATGTTCCGCTCCGGAACTTCTTGGGTTCGGCCCTCGACGTGCTCGGGGCGCCTATGTCCGATTTCACACCAGGACGGGAAGCGCACGTCCTTAACGCAGCGGGTGTGCCCGTCGGAGCACTCATCTGCTACGAGGCGGTCTTTGGTGCTGAAGTCACGGAACTTCTGCCCGAAGCGCAGTTACTGGTGAATGTCAGCAACGATGCTTGGTTCGGCAGCTCAATCGGCCCTCTCCAGCACTTCCAGATGGTCCGCATGCGTGCCATCGAAACCGGACGTGACCTACTGCGAGCCACGAACACGGGCATCACAGCAACTGTCAGCTATGAGGGAAAGGTCCTTACACGCGCTCCTCAATTCCGCGTAGCCACCCTCAGCGCCGAAGTGACCCCCCGAACTGGCGCGACCCCTTATGTGCGCTGGCGGGATTGGCCTATCCTTGGCGTGATCGCACTCGGACTCGGTTTGCTCCTGCTTCGTCGAATTCGGCAGTATCATCGGTTGGATACATAACGCTTGCCATTCTCACAGCGAGCAGACTCTGTATCGGGTGAGAAGGAAGGGATTTGTCTACATATGGCATTGGCTCGCAGGAAAAAGCTCCAAAGCCGGGCTGGAGAAACATGAGCTGGCTGCCGGCATCCTGGCTGTGATCAACGGCCACCTGGGTGACCACGGCCTGTCGCTGCGCCAAGGCACTATCGTCGATGCCACACTGATCAACGCGCCGAGTTCAACCAAGAACAAGGACGGCAAGCGCGACCCGGAGATGCACCAGACCAAGAAAGGCCAGCAATACTACTTCGGCATGAAGGCGCACATCGGCGTGGATGACGAATCGGGCTTGGTGCACAGCGTGGTGGGCACGGCGGCCAACGTGGCGGATGTCACCCAGGTCGATAAGCTGCTGCACGGCGACGAGAATGTGGTTTGCGCCGACGCTGGTTACACCGGCGTTGAGAAGCGTCCCGAGCATGAGGGGCGTCAGGTGATCTGGCAGGTTGCGGCACGCCGCATCACCTACAAGAAGCTCGATAAGCGCAGCGCGCTATACAAAGCCAAGCGCAAGATCGAGAAGGCCAAAGCCCCAAGTACGCGCCAAGGTCGAGCACCCGTTCCGCGTGATCAAGCGGCAGTTTGGCTATACCAAGGTGCGCTTCCGCGGGCTGGTGAAGAACACCGCTCAGTTGGTCACGCTGTTCGCGCTGTCGAATCTGTGGAAGGCGCGCCGACGGTTACTGACCAACGCGGGAGAGGTGCGCCTGTAATGCGGGGAATGGCCGCCGCGAGGTGCTCGCGGCGGCTAAAAACACAGAAATGAGCGGTGATCTGATCATTTTTGGTCGATTTTCCGCTTTCAAAATCGGCGGAAGCTGAAGTCAGCCAGAAATACATGGCTACTTCAGACCATCCCTAGGGGATTGTTTATAGGCCATTACTTATTCTTGAGAGGACCAGTAGGCTCGGTGCGTGCAGCTGCTCATTGAGCGATTGTGGGCCTCAGCGTGAACAGACTTATATTTAGTTGTTGGCTAGTCGTATGAAAATGGTAAGCCGCTAGGTTTTTAGCATACCCAGAGTGGCACTAACCAAGCATCTGCCTCGCCTGTGTAAAATTCTTTAATGTCATCTCAGCTCTTCGCGATGCCTGAAGCCGATGCGATAATCGTTACCGATAGCTGACGTTTGCCAATAACTCAAAGGACGGGGTCTATATGGAGAAGAGATATGAGCACTCAAAAAATCTGCTATTTAAGTATGCAAGCAGCCAATGGCGGGGTCAGACCGGACGTTCCGGCCAGGAAGGGTGGGAAGGGGCTGGGAATAGCTGAGTGATGGATCAAATTCCCTCTTTACTCATCGCCGGCCAGCTCTTAATGGCGATAGTGGCAGGTTTGCTGCTCAACCTGACGCCCTGCGTTTTGCCTGCAATTCCCATTAAGGTCCGGACCATCTTACGAGAGGCGGGCAGCCAACGATCGCACCGCGTGCTGGCGGCATTGGCGTTCACCGCAGGAACGCTCGCGTTTTTCCTGACGTTGGGCGGACTGACCGCACTTCTGCAGTGGAGCTGGGGCACTTTGTTTCAGTCTGCGGTGTTCGTTGGTGTCCTTGTTGCCTTGATGGTCGGGTTTGCGGTGGTCACCTGGCTGGATTTGCCCATCCCGATCCCGGCGTTCGCCGCCTCGGTCCATGGCCGGCGCTACTTTGAAGCATTCGTATCTGGGTTATTGAGTGCGGTTTTGGCCGCACCCTGCGCCGGTCCTTTCCTTGGTGGAGTCCTAGCCTTTGCCGTTACCCAGCCGACGCCGGTAAGTATGGGGATATTCGGCAGTATCGGGCTGGGGTTGTCGCTGCCCTACGCAGCATTGATGCTCAAACCCGATTGGCTGAGCCGGTTGCCCAAGGCGGGGCCCTGGACCCTGGTCATTAGAGAAGTGCTCGCGTTGGTCTTGCTGGCCGCAGCCGTCTTTTTCAGCGCGAGCCTGGTGCCCAAAGCGGTTTATACCTGGCTATGGTGGTCTTGGCTGGCCCTGGTGCTGGCCTGGGGTGCCCGCCGTTTCGTCCAGGGTAATGGTACCGTGCGTGTGATCACCACAACGGCGGCAGGCCTTGCCCTTGCGATGACTGTGGAATTCGCATCCCCGCTGGGCAACAGCGAAGACGAACTCGTCTGGCAACCCTACTCCGCAAAACTACTGACGGAGACAAAAGCCCAGGGCACACCCTATTTGCTGGAGTTCACCGCCGACTGGTGCATCAACTGCAAGATACTTGAGCGCACGGTCTACCAGGAGGCCGCTGTGGCCGAAGCCGTGCGGCGCACCAAGATGGTGCCCATACAAGTTGACGTGACAGCGAGCAACCCAGAAAAAGATGCGCTATTAACTGCGACCGGCGGGCAGGCCTTACCCTTCGCAGTGGTTGTTGACCGTGACGACACCGTTATCGCCCGTTTCACGGGGCTTTTTGACACCGACAGCTTGGTCGAAGCTATCAATCGCACCGGAAACCCACAACCTTAGATACTGGAGACCCAATCATGGTGATTCGACAAAAAGGATTGCTAGCTGGAGTAGTGGTTTTTGCGATCGCGATCGCTGCGTTCATGTTGATCGACACCAACGGAAACAACCTCGACGCTGCCCAGACTGAACGTGCCGGTCTTGAAGTCCCGGTGCCGACCCGAGCAGGGTTGGCAAATTCCGCTGATAAGGTCCGCCTCACTGTTGCGGGAGGCGCCGCAGCAATGGCGGGAAAGACGGGTGATTTCGTTTTAACACTGAACATTCAACCGGGCTGGCATGTGAATGCAAATCCGGCCTCCATGGAATTCCTGATTCCCACCGTCGTCAGCTCTTCAGTCAACGGCCAGGCGCTTATAATCCCGACGCAGTACCCGCGCGGCCGGGTCAGTGACATTGTGCTGAGTGACACCGCCCTAGAGGTGTATGACGACGGTGCAAGTATTCGGCTGCGGCCCGACGAAAAACAGACCGCCGTGCTGGAAAAGGCAGGCAGGCTCGAAATGATTGTACGGGTGCAGGCCTGCAGTGACGAGGGCATTTGTCTGGCACCGACTGACCTGCCCGTTGCGCTGAATCTGGACGATACCAAGCGACAATAAGTCAGAACGGCCCTCGGAAATGACTCAATTGGGGAATGACTGTGAACAGCTTATTCTGAGTATTCCCCGATTGCCGTGGTTGCGCTGGGCAGCTCAACGCCATGCCCCACCGTTCATATCTTGAGATGGGCGAGACTCGCTTCGTTAAACACCAAACTTACATTGTGATTCGCGCATTCCGCATGACGAAGTGGCTTCGGGGCAGTGCCGGCAATCGGTCCCAGGTGATTGATAGATCCTGTTCGGGAACCTCATATTGGAGCGAGCGAGCCAGGAAGCGAACAGCAACGCTCATCAATGCGACGGCGACGCCTTCACCTGGACAGCGATGGTTAACATGCGGGTCGCCTGGTCCTTGTGGGATGAAGCAGTATGGCGACGGAGAGTTGGATCGAAAGCGCTCAGGCTTGAAACGATCTGCCTCCTCCCAGAGCTGGGAATCGTGATTGGTTCCGTATAAGTCCAGCAGGACTAAGGTGCCCCTGCCAAAGGCAAATCCTTCCCATAGAAAATCTTCTTTCACGCGAGCGCTGATCGCTGGGAAGAAGGGGTAGAAACGCCGCACTTCCTGCACAAAGCAACCTATATCTCTTTCATCTCCCGACTGCAGGTTTCTCAGACAGAACGGGTGCTTGTGCAGCGCTAGCGCTGCAAAGGTTATGAATACAGAGACGGCTACCGTCGGCCGCAGCAGATTTAGTAGTTCCACTGATGCGGTATGTAGATCCAACGGCTGTCCGTGCTGGTCCTTGTAATGGGCGATGCGTTCGAGAGGCGATTGCTCGGGTGTAGGGGGAGCGGCGCGAGTGGACTCGACAAGTTCTGCCGCCCATTGCTCCAATCGGCGACGTGCCTTCCGTGCCTGCCAGTGCTGCAGACCGATCGCGCCGGCGTGCTCATAGAGAGCTGCAAGATCTTGAGTCCATTGTTGAACATCTCTTTCAGCGATTGGAGCACCGGCCCAGTCGCATACGGTGCGGCATAGAATTTCGCGAGCAATCTCGTAGAGGACGATTGACTCACCGGGACGCCAAGTTCGCGCATACTCCCTCCAACGAACCTCGCTCAACTCTGCTAGTTCCTGCACGTTCGCGGGTGTGAGCACTCCCATGAAGAGGGCCTTTCGGTGACGATGCGCATCACCGTCCAAACCTTGGACACCGTCTTGTCCGAATAAGGTTTTTTGCAGTCGCTTGGGCGCAGCGTTCTGGCGAACGAATCGGTCAGGGTCGCAAATCAAGCGAGCAGCTTCGGCACCTGTTAGGCACAGAGTTTTCTGTAACATCAAGCGAGTTTGAAACACCGGCGATTGATGAAACTGACTGCGCGCAAAGATAAATCGGTAGGGATCTCGCAAGAAGGCCCAAGTACTGTCCAATCCGGTGTCACGCGGTATGTTTGGCATCGCTTGTACTCCCGTTGAGACTCCACCCGTTCTAGCTACGTATTGCGGCTTTCATCCTGTTCTAAAGAATTGTGACCGGCCGGGTAAGCAGATGTTGGACGAAGAGGATCAATAAATTGCCCGAAATAATTTCTGGGGTAGTCCTTTTCATGCAGCCCAACCTCAGCTTTGCCCAGCTTCCCGGCACTGTCATAGAAGGTTCCGAATAGCCGATCCCACACGGTTGAAAACTCACCGAAGTTGACCTGGGCGTCTTCGAAGTCGCGCTTATGGTGCCAACGATGGACCTCAGCAACCCCTAGCACATGCCGCAGCCAACCCACGCTGTAGTCCAGGTTCGAATGCTGAAAGGCCAGATGGACGGTTAGGATCCCAAACCACGTTGCGACTACGGCAGACGGAGCTCCAGATATGAGCAAAACCACCAGCCCCGGCCCGGCCATCAACGCCGCATGCAGAGGATGTCGACGTTCTCCGTTCATCCAGTAGAGCCGCTCAGCGCTGTGATGGATCATGTGAAAGCGCCACAGCCAATGCACCCGGTGGCTGATGCGGTGCATCACATACAGGCTCAAGTCGAGCACGGCGGCGACTAGTAGCAATTGCAGCCACAATGGGCTCTCGATCGGAAAGAGCCGAACCGAAGCCGGTACCGCATCGCCTAACTTAGCCAGAAATTCTGCAGTAAATTGAATGACAGACAGGTTCACCAGCATGTGCAGCAGATCCGTCAGGGTGTCCTGATGATCTTCCAGCCAGGCTCGCCGAAAAGGCTGGATGCGCTCCAAGCCAGCAATGAGTAGCAGCCCCGCCGCGGCGACTATGGGTGTGGTGGGCCAATACGGTATACCTGCATACAGCGCCCAAATCATGAAGGAGGCACAGCCGCCAAACACAAGTGGATAGCTCAGCCACCGTATGGCGAATCGCAAGGGAATAGACATCGCTCAGCTCCTGAGTAGGGAGCCATGACTGTATGTGGGAAGGTCCGCTTTCGGCTTGAACGAAAGAGCTACGACCCCTGAAGATCGACTTCAGCCAGGGCGGAGGAAGGATCGATGCCCAGCAGTGCCCGGAATGTCCGGGAGAAATGTGCCGAGTCAGAAAAGCCCGCCTCATGGGCCGCTTCAGTGAGTAGACCCCCTTTGGCTAGGTGCTGTAGGGCTTGTGTGAGACGTAACCATTTCGCATAGCTGCGCAGCGGCAAGCCTGTCTGTTCCACGAACCAATGGGAAAACCGTGTAAGGGATAAATGCACCAACGCGGCCATTTCTTCGCGCCTCATTTGGCCTCTATGCAGCGCTTCAATCACCTTTGTCAAGCGAGGATCTGGAATCGGTGGATCGGGTAGCCGCAGTGCCTGGCGCACCCCCGTCCTAACCTGGAGAGCGGTATGTCCTGTCTCGCGCAGCATATCGATAATCGCTACTACGTCCGCCGGGGCGATCACGACTACCCTTGCTTCTTCGGTACCCCGCATAGTTGGGGCTTCATCGGATAGTGCATCCAGATAGATCGACAGCACTCGACCAGCACTGATCCGGTGTTTCAGGCCCGCGGCGATGAAGATGGCAGCCCCTGTTTGAATGCCCAACGGGGTTTCAACCGATACAGGTGAATCGAGGCCCACTGAAATCTGATGCGCCTGATGGTGGTGCCACTCCTGGTGGCCGGCACGGCCATGAAAGATGCCGATGCCGGGCCCTATCCAGGCCTGGCCTGCCCAGCGTACGGTATCCGTTGAGAGCGAGCCTTTCATTCGTTGACTCGGCCGGCTTCCGCATTTGGGCTTAGCAAACTGCTCAGGATCAACATGGCGGCGCCACCGACGATAGCAATATCCGCCAGGTTAAACGCAGGCCAATGCCAGGACAGCCAGTAAAAATCCAGGTAGTCGATTACATGGCCTCGAAATGCGCGATCAATCAGATTCCCAACTGCCCCGCCCAAGATAAGGCTATAGCCTAGGGCTTCGCTTTTGGCTCTGCGTTTACGCAATATCAGAGCCAGCACGATCGAAACGACCAAAGCTATGACAATGAAGAAGTAACGCTGCCAACCACCCGCGTCAGCCAGGAAGCTGAACGCTGCACCGGTATTCCAGAAGTGAACCAGGTTGAAGAACGGGGTGAGAGGAATCACGGTGCCGACCGGGAGCGAACCCGTAATTGCGCTTTTCAACGCTAGGTCGGCCGAGGCAATGGCTAGCGATAGCATCCACCAGAACCCAGGAGCAACAAGAGGTGATCTAGGAGACGACCTCATTGCATTTCTCCTTGGAGAAGTCGCTGCAGCTCCGGTGAAATAGGCATCGGCGCAAAAGCACTGACCCTGGCGCGCCCGCTGTTTCCGAGCGGCACCCAGATCTTCGAGAACAGCAGGGCCGCCATGATTCGCGGTACTTGGCTGAGCACCTTTCGTAAGTCGCGCAACTGCCAGCCGGCCCTCAGCATCAGCCAATGGCTCTGAGCATGAAGAATAGGCATTCGCTGGCTCAATATGTGGGCTCGCTCCAGCCAGGAGAAAGCCTCGGTTGGCGCCTCTTCATTAAGTGCTTTCCTAGCCTGGAAGAAGGCCTCATCAATGGCAATGCTGAGAGCGGTATTCATCTGGATCTCACTTACGCAGTAGATGCCCGAGTGAACACCCTATAGCTGCTATAGGGTCAAGCGCTATGGGCGATTCAAGACGACGCAAAAATGACTTTATGCCGGATTACGAAAGAGGTTTGTCGCCCCCCAGCAGGCCCGAAAGTATCCCGCAGTCCAGACTTTGTCGTTCGTTATCGCAGCAACCTCGCAACGTCACCAGCTGGTTTTCGAGAGCATGTAAGGATGCGATCTGAGCCCTTACCTGTGCGATATGTCTATCAAGGAGCTCATTGACCGCAACGCAGGGTTGCTGCGGCTGTTCCTGATAGCTCTGCAAAACACCAATTTCTTCCAGTGACATGCCAAAAGAGCGGCATCGGCGAATGAACAGCAGTTTGTCCGCATGGCCTGCTTTATAGGTTCGATAGCCATTGTCCTCGCGTTCGGGCGGTGGAAGCAGTCCCTGACGTTCATAAAAACGAATCGTCTGAGTGTCCACTCCTGTCTGCTGTGCAAGTTGACCGATGCGCATGGTCTGTCCCTTGGTAAAAAAGCCAGTATATCCAGGCTTGACCCTATAGCCACTACATGGTTTTTAATCGGTAGAATCAAGTCCTATAGGAGAGGCGAGTCATGACTTCTTGTGATAAATCCTGTGGCTGTGGCCCTGAGCCGGTAAGCACTGAAGCGGCAGCCGCGCCTTCGAATGAAGGGACTTGGGTCAGCAGTTTTTCTGTGCCCAAAATGGATTGCCCGTCAGAAGAGCGAATGATTCGGCTCGCGCTCAATGGCTTTTCTGAACTCAATTCGCTGTCCTTTGATCTGAGCAGCAGACAGGTACGCGCTTTCCATGACGGTCCGGTTGACCAGATCGCGACCAAGCTGGAATCACTTGGTTTGGGGGCAACATTGCTCGGCACTCAACCGGCCAGCCAGGAAGCAGCTTCGGCCAATAGCGCCAGTGAAGAGCTGACTGCTTCCAAGGAGGCTGGCACGCTCAAAATCCTGCTCGGTATCAATGCCACGATGTTTGTCATCGAGTTGGGCGTAGGCTTGATTGCTCAGTCGACGGGTCTGATCGCCGACTCGCTGGACATGTTTGCTGATGCTGCCGTCTATGGTCTGGCTCTCTTTGCGGTCGGTCGGGCTGCGCAGCTGCAGGTTCGCGCTGCGCACCTGGCGGGTTTTTTCCAGATCGTGTTGGCCCTTGGGGTACTTGTAGAGGTGGCTAGACGGTTCATCTATGGCAGCGAACCTGCGTCGATGCTGATGATGGGAATTGGCTTAGTTGCCCTCGTCGCAAACGTCAGCTGTCTCTTGATGATATATGGCCATCGCGAAGGCGGTGCACACATGAAAGCGAGTTGGATTTTTTCGGCCAACGATGTGCTCGCGAATATTGGCGTTATCGCCGCAGGAGCTCTGGTTGCGTGGACAGGCTCTTCCTATCCAGATTTGGTGATTGGTACGGTAGTTGGCCTCATCGTACTCAACGGTGCGCGCCGAATCCTGGCATTGAAAGCCTGACCAACCGGATCGACAGCACCCCCATTTTCCAAACAGAGACGCGTAGCTTGTGAGTGACGTTGAGACGGCTGAGATAGAACAGCTGATGGCTGGATTGGACGGCAAAATCTCCTCGCCTATGCTGCTGCGAAAACTCGGCTCCTATAGTCGGCGCAACAAGCTCTACCATGCGGCCCAGGCACTGGGCAGCGTGATCCGCACGATCTTCCTGCTCAACTGGATCGGCAGCCGCGAGTTGCGCCAGGAAGTCACCGCGAACACCAACAAGATCGAGTCCTACAACGGATTCTCCAAGTGGTTGTCCTTCGGCGGTGATGTGATTGCCGAAAACGATCCGGATGAGCAGCAGAAGCGGCTGCGCTACAACGACATGGTGGCCTCGTCCGTGATCCTGCAGAACACTGTGGACATGATGCGCATCCTGCAGAAGCTGGCCCGCGAGGGCTGGCAGTTCACCGATGAGGACGTGTCGTTCCTCAGTCCCTATCTAACCAGCAACGTCAAGCGCTTCGGCGAGTTCAGCCTCAAGCTCAACCGGCCACCGGAGCCCTGGATCAAGGACTCGGTGTTCCAACAAGCTGCCGGCTCGCTGCGGGTGATCACACCTCGCCAGCTAGATACCGAGAAAACTACATGATCAATGTTCCTCCCGCATCCTTTCGCGTTACACCGTACGGCGAAGTCGATGCGGTGGCGTTGGAAAACCTGCGCGACGGCTTCGACACCTCTCAACTGCTCCGGCTGGTTGATCGATTGGACGCCTGCTTGTTGGAACTGGGTGGAACCACCGCCATTCGCGACGAGCTGCTGAGATTGCATGCGATGGCTCTGACGATGGTTGAGAGCATCGCTCTTACGGTGCCTGCCGAGAGTGCTTGTATCTGGGCAGAAGCCGAATCTCTACAGATGGATCTTGAGGCACTGGTTTCTTGGGCGCGCTCCGCTCAGCTCATCATTGCGCCGCTGATCAATCTTGCTCCACAGCACGAGGCATGAGCGCTCTCGCCGA
>Ga0208814_1000071_pt1 | contig 81006 bp, 65 predicted proteins | sample MalvirAntarct_55_FD_184253 | JGI IMG/M metagenome (GOLD analysis project Ga0208814, IMG submission 184253) | Marine viral communities from the Global Malaspina Expedition - Malaspina viral metaG Antarct_55 (SPAdes) (version 2) | ecosystem: Environmental > Aquatic > Marine > Oceanic | place... | reverse complement strand
TTTATTTTAAAACAAATTACAGGATCAAACTTAAATAGTTAATTAAAAGGTAATAAACTTAAGGTAAAAGAGATTTATAATATTAATTATCTATTTTTGCACCCTAATTTTATAGACTATGAGTCCATTTGCTGTTAAAGCATTACAATTGCTTCTAAGCCTTTCTTTACTAGTTGTCCTTCACGAATTGGGGCATTTTATACCTGCCAAATTATTTAAAACTCGTGTAGAGAAGTTTTACCTTTTTTTTGATATAAAGTTCTCTTTATTTAAAAAGAAAATAGGAGAAACTGTTTATGGTATTGGTTGGTTACCACTTGGAGGATATGTAAAAATATCTGGAATGATTGACGAGAGTATGGACAAAGAGCAAATGGCCTTGCCCCCTCAACCTTGGGAATTTAGATCGAAACCAACTTGGCAGCGTTTAATTATTATGTTAGGTGGTGTTACTGTTAATATTATTGTTGGGTTTGTAATTTATATATGCATTTTTTTCTTTGTAGGTCAAAAAATTGTTACCAATGATGAATTGCCAAATGGTTTTGCTGTTTCTCAAACATTTAAAGACCTAGGTTTTAAAAATGGGGATAAAGTTTTAAAGCTCAATGGAGAAGATTTTGAAAATTTAAATGATTTAAACCGTTACTTATTCTTAAGAGATGTTAATTCACTGACCGTGAGGCACAGCGATGGAAATACGGAAACAATTTCGATTCCAGAGGATGTTGGTATGACCATGTTTAAAGCAGGAGAATTAAGACCTTTTCAGCCTGTAAGAAGTAACGTTTTAGATACTATTATTCCAGGTTATCCCGCTGAAAAAGCTGGATTACTAAAAGGTGATAAAATTTTATCAGTTAATGGAGTAGCGACTCTAAATTGGGCAAGTTTATCAGAGAATATAAAAGCAAATCCTGCTCAGGAAATTACTTTAAATATCGATAGAAACCGGGACTTAGAAACATTGAAAGTAACTCCAAGAGAAGACGGTACTATTGGGATTAATAATTACGGCTTAGAATATGTAAATTCCTATAAGCAAGTGAAATATAGTTTTATTGAAAGTTTAGGAGGAGGAATTAACTATGGGTATAATGTTTTAACAGACTATGTAAAACAATTTAAATATGTATTTACATCTGAAGGTGCTACACAAGTAGGTGGTTTTGGAGCAATTGCTAGTTTATTTCCTGGCACATGGGATTGGATTTCTTTCTGGCATACCACTGCTTTAATTTCAATTATTTTAGCATTTATGAATATTCTGCCAATACCAGCACTAGATGGCGGACACGTAATGTTTTTATTGTATGAGATGGCTACTGGACGTAAGCCTAATGAAAAAGTAATGGAATATGCACAGATGGCAGGATTTATATTATTAATTACATTGGTGTTATTTGCAAACGGTAATGATGTTTACAGATGGTTATTTAAATAATAAAAAAATAAAAATTGTTTGCTGCACATAAAAATTAATTTATATTTGCACCCGCTTGTAAAACCAATAAGGCTTTAAAAAGCGAACTTAAAGTTCTAATAAAAATAACAATAATAAATTCCTCTTTAGCTCAGCTGGTTAGAGCACCTGACTGTTAATCAGGGTGTCCTTGGTTCGAGTCCAAGAAGAGGAGCAAAACAACCCTTTATATCTTTGATGTAGAGGGTTTTTGCTTTTATAGGGTTTTAATTTAAGACACCTAAATATAACAAATTAATATGAAATAAGGTATTAATTGGCAGTTATATGACAGTTAATTATCGTTACGTGTAAGTCTTTGAGGACTTCCACTTCACTACAAGATATATACGAATAAAAAAAAACCTACTAAAAGCAAGGGTGGTATCTTAAAAGGTTAATTAGGGTCACAGTTAGTGAAGATGCACCTCTAACAGAAGCAAACACACCCAACTTCACCAACTGTACTCCTTAACCATTTAAGATTACAAACCACTCTATTAATTTAGAGTGGTTTTTTATGCCTTAATTTTAATTAACTAGTTTAGCATTTTATAAAAACAATAAAAATAATGAAAAAACTTACCTATTTATTTTTAGCTTTATTAATCGTTTCTTGTAGTGATGATGATAATTGTGAAATGATGACCACTATAATTGCTGATTGCGAATGTTCTTATATTGATATAAATACTTACACTGTTTCTACAACAACTATTGACGAAGAAAATTGTGAAATTTTAGAAGATTGCTATTGTGAATGTTATAATGATTCTGACGAGGATGGGATTTGTGATGAAAATGAATAATTTTAAAAATAATGGAAAGAGAGATAGAGTATTATTAAAATCATTTCAAATTTATAGATGATATACCTTTTAAGCCATTCTATTAATTTAGGATGGTTTTTTTTATGCTTAACTATAATTAACTACTTTTGTTTTAAAAACTAAATAGAATGAAAAAAATAATAACATTATTAGTGTTAGTAACAGTATTGGTAGGTTGTAAGGATTATAAACAAAGAGAACAAAAGGGGTTTAAAGAAACCCTTAAAGTCAATGATAGCATAAAACTGGCAGAAAAACAATGGATAAACTCAAAAGAAGGAGATTCCATTAAACAATTACTACTCAAAGATATCCCTTTTGATGGTGTTAATTTATCTAATGTTGTATTCGAAAATGAGGCGATTTGTTGTAATACCACATCTAACACCAAATCATTCATTAAATATGCAATAATAAGAGGTAGTGAGTCAAATTGGAGATTTAAAAAAAAAGGTGATTATTTTGAAGTTATTTCACAAAATAATATAGTTAAGGAATTTAATGATAAAAAAGAAGCTGAAAACTTTATAGCTACAAGAATTTGGAGAAACCAATTGGAAGCAAATTCGGCTAAAGTGCTATTAAATAAAAATAAATATAAAATAAGCGAATTGAATTTTTATGAATTTAAAAATTGGTTAAGAAATGTAGGTTTCCTAAAAGAATCTTCTGAATATTAAATTATAAACCTTTCAAGCCATTCTATTAATTTAGGGTGGCTTTTTTATGCCTTCGGTTGTGTGGTTAGTTGTTTACATAATGGTATTACATTAAAGGCATATCTTCCTCTTTTAATTCAGCTATTTCTAACCCTTTTAAGTAAGTTAAACTTACATTTATAGAGAATACCCCATAACTTACTGTAGCTTAGTTATAGAGCTTGTACGCTTAAATATTTCTAATGCACCTGATTTGTTTCTGCTATAAAAATTGTTCTTATTTATTGTGAGAACCATCACAAAATCCATCAAGGTTTTGAGTGTTTCCACACCCACATTTAGGTTTGTCTGACATAATATTTATAATTTAAATGTAAATATATTATTAAAACTCTTTAGAATGAATATAGATTAAGCTTTAAACACTATTACTGGTCTACCATTTATAAACAGGATAATTGTTATGAAATTTGTATTTAATTGTATTTAATTGTAAAATTGAGCTCCAAAGGCCAATTGCCCTCATACCTATAAACACATTACTATGACTTTAAATTCTAAAATAAAATTACTTGCAGTTCTACTATTATTGATAACTAAGACCACTATTGCTCAAAAAGAAGAAGAACAACCGTTTATTATTTCGGAAGATGTTGTCATTAAAAAATATCACAATCAAGATGAACTTGAAAATATGCAAAAAGGTCAGCTTATGATTTTGTACAATAGGCGTATTGAAGTACTTATTAAGATTCTACCAAATATCGCTTTTACTACCAAACCTTCTATAACAATGAGTTCTATGGGTATTCCTTATAACAAAGAAAATCGAAATGCGCTCAAAGATAATATTGATGCTGCGACCACTTATTTTAAAAATACTTTAGAATTTCAGGAAATTGTTCTTCCTTATTCAGATAAAGATAACTTAATTTCTGCAATATTGTTTTATGAGGAAACTTTGAAAGCATTGCATACCTATGATGATTTTAAATAGATAAATAAAACTTTAAAACTATAATTTCTTTCTTATTCAAACAATAGTAATTCAATGTTTACCTTATTGGTATGAGTAATTTTTTAAAGAAATCGTTATACTGATCTCTAATTGGTAAACGAGATTTAAATAAACGTAACGATTATCTGCTAAAAATTGCATTTGTAAGTAAACTTATTAACTCAATGAGTTCATTGATCATTCCTAGCAACAATGAAAACTGACATATGGTTGAATATGACAGTAATGCAATAACCAAAAAATATTTATAAAATTATATGTTTTCAATAATGTGTACTTTCTTAATTAAAATTGCTTTATTACTATCATATTATTTTATAGGAAAATTTGGGAAGAATTACTGTTTTCATCTTTATTTTTCCTACAAACAATCTTATAAATGTTAAAATAAAGCGCATTTAATCGAATAAATTGGTATTTAATGGATTTAATCTAATTGTATTGTTACTATTGTAGTCAATATTATAATTACATTATCATGAAAATTAATTACTACAATATTATATTTTTAATTATTTTTCCTTTTGTATGTTTATTTTCTCAACAGGAAAAAGGAATATATGGGAACGAAAATTGGTTAAATATTTGGACTGAATTTAATTCTACTGATCAACAATATCCTGAACCTACACAAATTCTATCTGGAAATATCACGAAAGACACTAAACTGTATAAGAAGGAAATTTACCTTTTGTTGGGTAATGTATTTATTACAGATAATGTAACTCTGTCCATAGAACCCGGAACTTTAATACTTGGCGATTTTAACACTAAAGCTTCACTTGTTATAAGTAATGGCGCTAAAATTATTGCTGAAGGAACCCTAACAGATCCTATTATTTTCTCATCCAATAGAGGTGTTAAGAAAAGTGGAGACTGGGGAGGAATATTTATTTTAGGTAATTCGCCTACAAATAGGTTAGAGGAAAGGTCGAAACTAGATTACGGTTTTAACCCTTCTTCTCCAGAAATGATACTTTATGGAGGAACTGATAAGGAAAGTAATTCTGGTATTTTAAAATATGTAAGAATTGAATATGCAGGAAAGAGAACCAAAAATTATGGTTATTACAATGGTCTTACTTTGGCAGGAGTAGGTAGCGAAACGATTTTAGAAAATATAATGGTAAGTTATTGTCAAGGAGATTCTTTCAGTATTCTTGGAGGGAACACAACACTTTCTCAATTGGTATCTTTTCGATCGAAAAGAAGTGATTTTAAATTCAATTATGGAGCACAGTCTTTTATGACAAATTCTTTAGCTATAAAATCTCCATATTATTCTTCTTCCGATGGAGCGAGTAGTATTTATTTGGCATCTTACAACAACATGGAAGAGGTAGATATAACCAAAAAAGGCACAAATCTTCAAGCTGAAAACCTGACACTTATGGTTTTGAGTGATCATTTAGATGCAGACACAAATGTTGGTTTGGTGCATGAAGCAATGTATGTAAAAGAAGGAGCTTCATTTTCTATGAATAAAAGTATTTTTTCAGGGTTTAACCCTGCGGTTGTTTTAGATAGTAAAATAGTTATAAATAACGAAAATCTCAATAAGATGGGATTCTCTAATATGTATTTCAATAACTGCCAGGGTAATATTTTTACAGAAAACATTTCTAATAATGAAGACTTAGAGAATTGGTATGGCAATAATGCATTCGCTAATGTATATTCACGAGGATTAAATTCTGTGACCTTTATTGATGTTAATAAATTAGATCAACCAGATTTTAGACTTCGAATTAACAACATTATTGCTATTAGTTTTACAGAATAATTACATTCTAAAAACATAAAAAAATATCACTTATATGTCTTGATAATTTTTGGATATACGGATATAGCTAATTACATTTGATGTTGTACACATAAAAACATTTAAGTGATTAAAAATACTATCATATATTCACATATTGTTGCTTGTTTTTTTATGGCTTCGTTCATAGAAAAGATGAATGCACAAATTGTTATAGGAACCCCTAATCTTCAATTTACTCAGGCATGTGCAAATGACTCTTTTAATACTTTTACTTTAAATTTTGTGTTTAGTCCTGAATCTGGAATAAATTCTTCCAATCAGTTTATTATTGAAATGTCCGACTCTGAAGGCGATTTTTCCAACTCGAATATTGTTTTTACTTCAAGCCCTGGATCTATAAATTCCTCGCCAGCTTCAGTTGATATTTCTCTACCCTTAAATACCGCAGGCGAAGGGTATAAAATTAAGATAAAAAGCACCGATCCAGTCGCATCAAGCGCTTCCTCTAATAGTTTTTCTGCCTATTACAAAATACAGGATAGTCCTTTTACAATTAATAACCTTAATGCAACTGCAAATTATTGTCCTGGAGGGAGTTATCTTTTAACAATTGACAACCCTGGCACTGGTGCTAATAATTCTCCTTTAAATTATCCTTCCTTAACCTTTAACTGGTTTAAGGAAATTTCTTCTACAACATTTATTTTTTTAGCTCAAAGCAATACACTGTCTGTAAGCGAAGAGGGAAAATATTTTGTTGAAACTAATTATGGAACCTGTACCTCTAATTCTTTTTCGAATCGAGTACTGGTATCTGAAGCCTCATCCGGTGAGGAAGTATCAGCAACTATAGTCTCTAGTTCGGGAAATCCATTTTGTGCTGCTGATGCTCCAACGATATTGAGTACGGTGGAAGGAAATAGTTATCAATGGTATAAAGACGGGATATCCATCTCTGGAGCTATTAACCAAACTTTTGAAACCTCGATTTCTGGCACCTATTCGGTAATAGTAAATTTTGGGAATTGTGAAGCTACGGGAGCTATTGAATTAGAAACTGGAGATTTTACAAGCAGTTTAGACGTTCCAAATATAAATATGCTGGAATTTGGAGATACGCTAAGCGTAACAGTTACATCTTCTGCGATCAATCCTAATTTTCAATGGTTTTTAAATAACGAATTAATACCAAACGCTACCCAAAATATATTAAATATAACAGCTTTTGGAAACTATAGTGTAATTATTACTCAAACTAACGATTGTAATGCAACAAATGAACTTTTATTTTTAGTAGAGGAATTAATAAACCCTTTTCCTGAAGTAGAAAATATTCCAAACCTAATAAGTCCAAATGGCGATGGTATTAATGACACTTGGGTGATTCCTTTGCCGTATGTAAGCGGTAGTAATACAGAAGTAATTATTTACTCAAGTCAAGGAAAAATTGTATTGAGCACAAAAAATTATTTAAATAATTGGCCATTAGAATACCTCAATTTAAGCAGTGTAAATGAAGTCTATTATTATATCATTATACCTGAAAATTTGGAACCAATAAAAGGTGCTATAACCATCATAAAATAAAGTGAAAACAATATCCATCCATATCATCTTGTTATTCTTTTGCTTAAAGACAGGTTATTCTCAGTCCGATGACGGAGTGGTTGCACTTGATATTCCCGTTAGAAATTCATTGACGTTCAACAGGTATGTTACAAATCCTACTTTTAGTTTTGTAAGAGAACAAAACAAGTATATAACGGCAACAAGCAAAAGAGAAATGCTTGGAATTGAAGATGGTCCACTCACCTATTTTTTTAATTATTCCGGACGTATTAAAGAAAATATAGGTGCTGGAATCGGTGTTTTTCAACAAAACTATGGAGTTCTTACTACCTTTGGAGGAATCATCAACTTTGCTTACAACGCACGAATTCAAGAAGATAGTAATTTTACATTTGGAATGAATATTGGAGCTTATAGAAGTGGCTTAAATAGTGGAAACGTTATCACTAATATTGACGATCCAGCCCTTAATAATATTCCTTCAAACTTTTTATTAACCGTAAATCCTGGATTGAATTATGGAACAGGGTTCATGGATTTTGGTATTTCTTACAATAATATAGTAACCTATAATTTCAATGCTTCTGCGTTGGTCGAGGAAAATCCTAAACAAGGTCTACAAGGCCATATCATGTATACAGGCTATATAGGTGGTTATGGTTTTTTCGGAAATAGTAAGTTTTCAGCATTGGCTGAATCTGAATTTCAAAAAGAAACCACAATCGTTTCAGGAGCAATCATGATAACTATACCTAAAGGAATATGGGCTCAAGTAAGTTATAATACTCAATATGGTGCGTCTGGAGGTTTAGGTGTTAATATAACTCCACAAATTGCTATTGAATATAATTATGAAAAGCCATTTGTGGGACTTTCCGATTTTGGTGCTTCACATGAAATCACCCTAGCTTATAGATTTAAGAATAATAATTATTATGATTATAGTAGAGATGATGAATTAGCAGGACTATTAACCTTTGAAAAGAAAGAAAGAAAAGTCAGTAAAACACAAGAAAAAACAACTACCGATGATCAAGATAGAATTGCAATTGAAGAACAAGCAAGGCTAGTCGCAGATGAGCAATCCAGAATACTAGCTCAAGAGCAAATAATCCTTGATACTGAAGAACAAGCACGATTAGTTGAAGAAGAACAAGTAAGAATCGCTGCTGAGGAACAAGTAAAATTGGATACTGAAAAAGAAGCTAAAGAACGTGTGATTGAAAACCCAACAGATAATATTGGTAAATCTATTAGTGAATTGACTCTAGAAACAGAACGATCTAATGAAACTCAAATTCAATTAATTATTGCCCTGGAGTCGGCAGTTGCAATTAAGGAAAATGATTTAAAAGATTTGAAGGAAGAAAATGACCTTAGTGAGCAAAATATTTATGTAGCACCCAAACCTTTTAAGAGTCTTAGTGAAGAAAATGAAGCTATTGAGCGTTTGAAGATAAGTTTGGATACCATTAGATTAGGTCAAAATAAAAAAATTGCAGCACTAGAGTCCTTATTAGCAGAGCGAGTAATTTCATTTACAGACCCAATTGATGAAACAAATCTTTACTTTAAAAATAAAATAGATATTCTAAAATTGGAACAAGAAAAAGCAATCAGAAATCGTGATTTGTTAGTCTCCTCTTTAGAACAAATTTCTATTGCTACAGATTTTGAACGCAAACGACGTATCAAGCGAGCTACCTTCGATAATGCCCAAGATCGATACACACAAGATCGAAATACGCTTGATAACTTAAAGCAAAACGTAACCTTAAGGGTAACTGAATTATCCTTGGAAGTTATAGACTTTGGTCGAGAGCGTAACAACAATATTCAAATTCTTAAAAATATAGAGCAAACTGAAAGTGGATATTATCTAATCCTAGCAATACATAGTACAATTATTAAACGAGATGAGTTTTTAGTTCAAGTAATCTCGTCTGGAAATAAAGAAGTAGATTTTTTCTTTAATGTTAGCACTAGTGAGTATTATATATACTGTAAAAGATTCGATAATATCAATGAAACTCAAAGTGCATTAGTATCAAAATCAGATGAAGCTTATTACGAAAAGTTAAATATTATTAAAATTGAAAATTAATCATACCATAATCTATAATGTTCCGTTTAATAATTGGTTTAAGTTATTAACACTGAAACTGAGCGCTATGAATACAACTTTTATTAAAAAATACCTCACGCTTCTATTAGTTTTATTTATTAGTATACAAACTGTTGCCCAAAATTTTATCCCATTTACCCCTCGCTTTGAACAAGACCTTAGGGGTGATATGATCCTAATAGGAAACAATATTTTGGGTCCAGACAATAACCCTTTTAATAATGAAAATGGTTATAATCATCTGGAAGATATGCAATATATTGATATTGACAACGATCCTTCCACGTTTAGCTCTTCGAGTGCTGATTTAGAAATACCTAATCCAGATTGTTATTTAGTAAAGTATGCTGGCTTGTATTGGGGAGCAGTCACTAAGGGAGATCAACCTTTTACCAATGTAAAATTGAAGGGACCTACAGGGGAATATATAGACATTACAGGAACTGTAATATTTGATGCAGGTGAAACCTCTGCAGACGGAGGGAATAGTTTTCCCTATGCATGCTATGCAGATGTTACTAGCATCGTAACTAACTTAACTGATAATTTAGGCACGTACACGCTTGCAAATGTATCGAGTGCTTTGGGTAAAACGGATGATTTTATTCCCCGAAATCAGACAGGATATTCTGCAGGGTGGTCCTTATTTGTGGTTTATGAAGATCCCTCACTTCCAGGAAAGTCCATCACGAGTTTTGATGGTTTTAGTACCATAAGACTTTCTGGGAATAATAATAACCTAGACATTCCTGTTTCCGGATTTACATCAGTTCCAGCTCCATCACCTGTAAGAGCAAGCTTCGCGTTTGCTGCATTAGAAGGTGATAAACCAATATCTGGCGATCGTTTAAAATTGAATGGTACTACACTTTCAACAATAGATAGATCAGTGAATAACTTCTTCAACAGCTCGGTAACGCAAATAAACACTTTGCCTGTTAATAATAGAAATCCTAATAGTACCAATACTCTTGGATTTGATACAGGAGTATTGAATGTCCCAAATCCAGGGAATACGGTAATTGAAAATGACGCTACTTCTGCTAATCTTACATTTAATACTTCTGGTGACACTTATTTTCAATATTTTCTTGCCTTTGCCATAGACATAATTGAACCAAATATTAATTTCACCAAAACTGTAGAAGATGAATTTGGTAATAATATTGGTGGTCAGGCGGTAACACTTGGACAGGAATTAAATTACATAATAGGTTTTCAAAATATAGGAAATGATAATGCTAACAATTTTTCTATAAGAGATATTTTACCAGTCAATACAGTTTTTAACTATCCAACAGATTTAGTTCTGCCTGCAGGAGTAACTGTTGCTAGTTATGACCCTGATACTCGAGAAATAGTTTTTGAAATTGAAAATTATTTGATTGAAGAGAATGATCCAGAATGGGAAATTCGAATTAAGGTCCAAGTAGAAGATTCCTGTCAATTATTTGCTACAGCTTGTTCGAGTACTATTAGTAATCAAGCATTTGCTACTTACCAGGGTACACTTAATTCTACTTTTATCATCACAGATGATCCTAGTTTTAATGCAAATACAGGATGTCTTATTATACCTCAAGCTACTAATTTTTTAGCAGATCTTGATGAATGTTTATCTACACAGAATGAGGTTTTGTGTGGTGAAAGTATAGAATTGACGGCTGCAGAAGGTTACGATACTTATGTTTGGTCTTCAAGTCCATCTGGAATTCCAGTTATAGGAACCACACAAACGATAACAGTTACGGAAACAGGAATTTATTATTCATTTAATAATATTGATTCTCCTTGTATTTCAATTACTCAAGAATATGTCGTTGGCCTATATGATGGAAACATAACAAACCCTGTAATTCCCTTTGCAGATGAAGTTGTGGTGTGTCCAAATGATAACAAGTCGTTGCCAAATATATTTTTATGTGGTGAAAACGATTTTAAAGAAATAACAACAGATATATCAAGTGCTATAATAAATTATTGGGAAAAGTTAGATGAATCCAGTTGTTCTCCTATTGAAAACATCGACTGTGCCAACGAAAATAACGGTTGTACCTGGAATCAAGTAGGGATTGGTAATGATTTTACAGCTGTTTCAGGAGGTCAATATAGATTAACCATTAGTTATGAGGGTGGTTGTTACAGTCAATTTTATTTTAATATTTATCAAAACCTACTAGAGCCTACAATAAATGCCACCGATATTATCTGTACAACACCTGGTAATATAACGGTAGCTGACGTACCTAGTAATTATGAATATAGCTTGGATGGTATTAATTATCAAAGCAGTAGTTCTTTTGAAATAACTACACCTGGATTGTATACGATTTTCCTTCAACAAGTTGGAGTTCCAGATAATGCTTGCCTATTTACGATTCCTGATGTTTTGATCAGAGAAAGGGATTTTACAGTTTCAAGCACCATTAACTCCCCTCTTTGTAATGGAGATTTGGGCAGTATTTATGTAGCAGCTAATGATGTAGAACCACAGTATTTCTTTTCTCTTTTCTCTGGTGGAGTTTTGGTGAATAGTGTTGGACCTATAAGTGAAAACAATTTTGCTTTTGAAAACTTAAATCCCGGAATATATGAGGTAACAGTAGAAACGGAAGGTGGTTGTTCTTCTACCGAAACGGTTACAATTATTAATCCTCCTCAATTAACTGCTACATCGGCAATAACAATTCCTTTGACTTGTTCTGACGGTCAAATAACAGTCTATCCTGAAGGTGGTTCAGCTCCTTTCTTTTATTTTGTAAATAGCACCACCGATTTTCAAACTATTCCAGAAATTTCGGTGACCGAATCGGGAGTTTATAATATAACAGTTGTTGATTCTAACAACTGCAGTATAGATACTACAATTAATATTGAAGCTATACCAGCCCCTGAGTTTAACATTACTAAAACAGACATTTTATGTATTGATGCCGGTGATACTGGAACCATCACAATTAATGTAAGTAATTCAAATACCAATAGTCTAAGATATAGTATTGACGGGGGTCTTACTTTTTCTAATTCTCCTTTATTTACCTCTCTAGGAATTGGTAATTACGATGTGGTGGTAGAATATACGAACGGTCCATCAGTATGTATAACAGATTCACAAATTATTATCATTAATGCAAATACAGCTATTTCTGGTATTGCTGAATTGACTACACCATATACCTGTTCGTCAAATGCTACTATTACAGTAATAAATGTTACTGGAGGTTCTCCTTCTTACATGTATAGTATTGACGGAGTTAATTTTCAGTCGGACCCTATATTCACTAATTTAACTAATGGAACTTATGCGATTGTAATTAAGGATACTAATGATTGTACTTTTATAACAAATGAAATTATCATTCTACCTTTAGATCCCCCTGTAGACTTAATATTTACTAATACTTCTTTAACCTGTCCTACCAATCTTGCTGCAGTAACTATTACAGGTACAACAGGAGGTGCTCTTCCATTAGAATATCAAATTACTGCTCCAGTATCGGCTGCTACTGCTTACCAAACCTCAAATATTTTTACAAATTTAGCTCCAGGTGTTTATACCTTTCAGGTGAAAGATAGCAATGATTGCACATATAGCGAGACCTATGGATTTGAACCATTACCTGCGATTGATATTTTTGCTGAGACGATAACTAATGTTAGTTGTGTTGGCTCGCTCGACGGAACTATTCAATTTACGGTATCAGAAACAGCATCTTTTGAATATAGCATTAATGGCAATGCTCCCACTGCAGGGACATCTCCAATAGTTTTAACTGGACTTGGCGCTGGTAGTTATACAATCGTAGTTACAGATCTCGCAACAAATTGTGATGCTACAGCTACAGCAATAGTAGATGAGCCAATTAATAATTTAATAGTTAGTTTAGAAACCTTTCCTATTACCTGTTCAGTATCAGGCAGGGTTCTTGTTAATACTTCAGGTGGTTGGGGTGGGTATACTTATACACTTACTCTTCCAGATTTAACAATTTTACCTCCGCAAGGAAACAATACTTTTATAAATTTAACTCAGTCTGGTAACTATATAATTTCAGTAGAGGATGCAAACGGCTGTACGGTAACAGAGAATTTTAATTTAACAGACCCAAATCCACCTATCGCTAGTATTAGTGCAACTTCAGATCTTTGTTACGATACGTTTGATTTTGCAACGATAATTGTTGAGGTAACTTCCGGTGAAGCACCATTTGAGTTTAGTATTAACGGAGGTCCATTTACATCCGATAACATATTTTCAAATTTAAATCCAGGTAGTTATACCATAACGGTTAGAGATGCTTTTGAGTGTGAAACAATATTGCCAGCTGAAATTATAGCTACACAACTATTAGTAGATGTTGTTTTAACGGAAGCTTTAGATTGTACTATTACTTCTGATGCCTTGTTAACAGGAACTATTATTGGGGGATTAGCACCCTACACTAATTCAATATCTATCGATGGAGCATCCTTTAACCTTTTAGGATCAACAAATACGCCGTTTACGTATGAAACTGCAATAGCAGGTACATTTCAGTTTCGAATAACCGATGCTGCTGGATGTACAACTGAATCACAAATTATTACCGTTAATCCAATTTCTATACCTGAGATAGTAATTACACAAACTCAAGCTATTTTATGTAATGGGGATGAAAATGGTGCCATTGAAATTTCTATTGTTCCTAATACAGGAACTCCACCGTTTGAAATTAATGTTAATAATGATAGCACAGGTATAAACTATGGAACACAGACTTCCGGATTATCAGTTGGTGTTTATACCATCACCATTGAAGATGATAATTCTTGTATTGGAATAGACACCATTATAATTGATCAGCCAGATATTATAAACGTAGATTATGATTTAGAGGCTATTAATTGTCAACCTTTTGGTAATACACAAAGTGCAATTATAATAAATAGTGTTACAGGTGGAACAGCACCTTATGATATTTTTGTTACTAGTTCAAACGGATATACTAGTTCTGAGTTAAATCTCCCAGAATTGACTTCGGTTAGTTTTATTGATATTGATTTTGGATTGTATGAAATCAATATCATAGATTCAAATGGATGTTTGGTTCTAATTCAGAATGTACTTATCGCCTCCCCACCAACTGATTTAGATATTGTTATATCAAACACAATAGACTGTTTATTAGGAGGTGAGGCTTTAGTAACAGTAAATTCACCATTAGGAAGTACGGGCCCATTTTACTTTGCAATTTATGAGGGTTCAGTAACGGAGTACCCAAATCCAGTAGGAGCCTGGATACCTGAAAATCCACCAGGTAGTCAATCAACTATTTTTACGGGTTTAACACCAGGGCTTACTTATACATTTATTGTATATGATGATGATAGTGATTGCAGTTATTATGAAACTGCGCCATCAACGATCCCATCAAATTCAACCTTAACTGCTTCGGCTCTAAGTTCAAATAACGTTACTTGCCCCGGTAGCAACGATGGTAATGTGTCTTTTACCGTAAATAGTGTTTATGCTACACCTGTCGATATAACCTATGAAATTTTTGATTCTCTATCTTTAGTTTCAACTGGAATTGACGGAACAGCAACTATACCAAATGGAGGTTCATTAATTGTAACAGACCTAGGGCCTTTATCTTTTGGAACTTATTATGTATTAATTCAAGAAATTTCTGGTCCAAATGCAGGTTGTGGAATTACTACAGTTTATTTTTCTATAACAGAGTCTACTATTTTATTAAGTTTAACTACATCGGTAGACCAAAATGCAAATTGTAACCCAGACTCTGGAGTAATTAGTGCAATAGCACAAAATGGAACAGCACCCTACTTATATCAAATAACAACTACTCCAGTGGCACCTTTAGCTACTGATCCTGCCTGGGATACGGCAAGTACATTTAACGTAGATTCAGGAGATTATTATGTGCATGCAATAGATGATTATGAATGCATAATTACTAGCCTTGTACAAATGGTAGGTATTGATTCTTCACCAGTAATTACTGGAGTAACAAATCAATGTTCTATTGTTGAAGGACAATTTGAAATAGATGTTAATTTAGCAATATCGGGAACCCCCCCTTATAGCTTTAGTATTGATAATGGTGATTTTCAAACTCAAACTATTCCTTTTACAATTTCAAATTTAACTTCAGGAACGCATACGGTTGAAGTAAATGATATATATGGTTGTGGAAATTTAGTAACTGTTATTATTGAACCGCCATTGGTATTAACTCCAGCCGTAACCACTTTGCCAACGTGTGACTCTGATGACGGAGAAATTACCTTGACTACTACTGGAGGTACGGGTAGTTATGCCCTTACAATTAGTCCAAATCCAGCCTCAATAGTATTAACTGGGAATATATTCTCTGGGGTACCTTCTGGGACCTATATTGTGACATTGACAGATACTATTACCTTATGTTCTGAAGATATTTCGGTTACATTAGACAATGCGACACCAGTTACTTTTAATACTGAGGTTACAGGTATAAGTTGTCAAGGCGCAAATGATGGTCAAATTACAGTACAATTACTTTCTGATAATAATAACCCTATTTATACTTATGAAATTATTGCGCCTATAATAGTGGGTCCACAAACCAGTAATATTTTCACAGGATTGTCGGTTGGAACTTACACCATACAAGTAACTTCGGGAAGAGAATGTATTGCTACGGCAGATGTTATAATTAATGAACCGGCATTATTAGAAGTGACAGGAAATGCGACTCCTTTTGCATGTAATTCAGATAATACAATAGTAAGGTCTATAATAACTATTATTGAAGTTGGGGGAACTGCTGACTATCTGTATAGTATAAATGGGACTAACTATTTTACTACAAATGTATTTGAAGTTTTGGATACAGGGTTAACTCAAACTATAACAATTTATGTTAAAGATGCAAATAATTGTATCGCAACAAATAGCCTTACAATAGATCCATCACCAACAATTACTGCCGCTACCTTTGCTATTGTTACTCCTATTGATTGTGACCAAACGGGAACAATTTCGATAAGTGTAATTGGTGGTTCAGGTAATTTCGAATACCAATTGTTACCAGATGGTCTGCCGCAAGGATTAAATGTTTTTGACATACCAGGATCTGGAACTTACTATTACCAAGTAAATGATTTGGATACCGATTGTTATTTTTTAACAGATCCTTTTATAGTTCTTCCTTTTGATGAAATTAACGCAACATTAAGCGCAACGGAATTAAATGACTGTTTTGGCGATACAGATGGTGAACTAGAATTAATAATTACAGATTATGTTGGAGCCTATACATATCAATTGTTAGATGTTGCAGGTACTCCAATTGGGCCCCCTGTTGTAGCTAATACTTCCACAAACCCTCAATTAATTACTGGATTAGCCTCAGGTAATTATTCCATAGAAATTGTAGAAACCGAAACACCTTTCTGTACTTCAACATCTAATGTTGTTACTATTGGCTCACCACCAACACCACTAATATTAGATGTTTTAGAAACATCAAACGTAACTTGTAACAACAACATAGGTGAGATAACGGCAATAGCAAATGGAGGAACGAGTCCATATGAATATGAATTAACAGGTGCGGTTACAATTCCTTATTCAGCTAATAATATGTTTACGAATTTAAGTGCGGGAACGTATACGGTAAACACCAGAGATGGTAATGGATGTATTGAAACAGCAACTATTACGCTAATAGAACCAGCGCCTATTGATGCAGATTTTGTTTCAAACACCACTATGTTATCTTGTTTTAACGATCAGAATGCAATTTTTACAGTTGAAAATATTACAGGTGGTCAAGTTGGAAATTATACCTTCACACTTAATACTATTTCCCCTGGTTCTTCAAGTTCTGGTCCTCAAACATCAAATATATTTGAAGGATTAGGTGCTGGCACATATTCAGTAACTATTACAGATGGTTTAGATTGCATATTTACTTCATTGCCAGTTATAATTAACCAACCTGATCCCATCATTTCAAGTTTAGTTGCTAACACAACACCAACTTGTTTATTTGATGCAGAACTTACCTTGACTGCTAGTGGTGGTACGGGTATTTACGAATATAGTGACTCTATATTTTTTACCTCGATTTTAGGGACATTCACAACTTCTATTACATTTACCGTTTCACCGGGTGTCTATAATTATTATGTGAGGGATGTCAATGGCTGTATTGCTAATGTTTCAAATGAAATTACTGTTGATCCTCTTCCAACCCTTGAGGTGAATTTAATTTCTGTCAATCCAGAGATAAACTGTGTGGGTGATAACACGGGAGTTATTGAAGCTACTGCTATTGGTGGTCTGGGTAATTATATATATACTTTACAAGATTTATTAGGGAACACGATACCCGCTGCACAAAATATTCCAGGGATATTTACAGGTTTAATAGCGGGAAGTTATCAAGTATTTGTAGAAAGTGATGATTGTTTTATTACTTCTGAAGAAATAACTATTACAGAACCGGAGAATCCTCTAGAAACTACATTTTTGGTTACAAATATTTTCTGTAACGGTGAAAATAATGGCAGACTTGAAATCCTAGCAACTGGAGGAACAGGTATTGTTATGTATGCCATTTCACCAAATTTAGATCAGTTTTTTGAAACCAATATTTCCGAAAATCTTGCCCCTGGAATTTATGATGTCATAGTGCAAGATCAGTTGGGTTGTTTTTTAACATTTAATTTTGAAATTACAGAACCACCTCCAGTGTTAATGACCATTGTTGCAAATTCTATTATTCCAGTAATTTGTTTCGGAGATCAGGATGGTTTTTTCAGTATAGATATTGAGGGAGGAACCCTCCCGTACAGTGTAAGCTTAGATGATTATAATGGGCCCTATTTAACAGGAGAGATTAACCAAAACATTTTTGATTTTGACAATCTAAGTGGTGGAGATCACGTAGTCTATATTCGCGATTTTCTAGGATGTGAGTCCGAATGGATTATTGCTTTCCCTGAATCGGTATTTATGGAACCAGTTATTAATTTGGAAACTGAATGTATTAACAATATTACCACTAATCTAGTGAGTGTTTCTGTAGATGAGAACCTTGTGGACGTAACACAATTAGACTATTCATTAAATGGTAGTCCCTATCAAACTAGTAATGTATTTACAAACTTACCTTCAAGTATCGATAATTTTGTTACCGTAAGGCATTCGAATGGATGTATTATAATGACAGAATTTTTTGATATTGAATCAATTATTCCTTTAGAAATAGGACTTGTGGAAGGTGAATTAAATGATATTATTGCTAATGCATATGGTGGTATTGGAGAATATACGTTTACATTGAATGGTGTTGATTTTGGCGAAGAGAATATACTTACCATTACAGAATCTGGAACCTTTGAAGTTACTGTAACCGACAGTAACGGGTGTTTTGCAATTGCGATGATCACAAAAGATTTCATTGATATTTGTATTCCAAATTATTTTACACCTAATGGTGATGGAGTTAATGATGGGTGGACCATTGGATGTGCTCCAAATTATCCCAATCTGAAGTTTTCTATTTATGACCGTTATGGGCGCAAACTGGTAACTTTGCGCGCAGGTGAGAAATGGTACGGTACTTATAATAATACCGAACTTCCTTCTGGAGATTATTGGTATGTTGTTGAAACTGATATAAATAATAATAATAATAATCGTGACTTTGTTGGGCATTTCACACTATATAGATAGATGGTTAGTAAATTGATATACTAAATCATTATCCTAAACTTACTTTAATGAAAAATATTTTAAAATACCTGTTCCTATTAACCGCCTTCCAAAGCTTCGGTCAAGAACTTAGCGTACCTGTATTTACTCAATATTTAGCGGATAATGATTTTGTGTTATCTCCTACTTTTGCTGGAATTGGGAATAATTTTAGAACAAGAATCAATGGCTTATCGCAATGGGTTGGGATTAAAAATGCACCACAAAACCAAGCTTTGTATTCAGACATTAGAATAGCAAATAGCTCTGGGGTTGGATTAACTGCATACAATGACAGAAATGGTAACACACGTCAACAAGGAATAAAATTTTCCTTTGCTCACCATATAATATTAGATTATAATACGGAACAATATTTATCTTTTGGTATATCATATAATATTAATATGTTTAGGATTGCAATTGAAAATTTTAATACGACTTATGAAAATCCGATAATAGATCCTTTTGTTAACGATGATCGATCTATAACAAATCATAACTTTGATGTAGGATTTCTTTACAGATTTAAAGATTTTTGGTTAAGTGCGAATGCAAATAATATTTTAACAAAGGATTTATATGTATTTTCAGATTTAGAACCAAATTCACTTCTCAATCTTCAATTCTATACAGGATATGTAATTAAAAGTTCAAATTATTCTCAATTTGAACCCTCTGCATTTGTTCAATTATTTAAAAGTGATGGAAGATCAAGCACCGATTTAAATTTTAAGTATAAAAAATTTAATGGTAATAACGATTTCTATTGGGTAGGAGCTTCCTATCGTTTTTTGAATGACCAAGCCCTACAGCCATTAAATATCGGTCCTATGGTAGGTTTTAAAAAATCTTTCTTTTACATCGCTTATGCATACCAAGTAACACTGAATGATTTAACGGATTATAATTCTGGCACACATGCAATTACGATTGGTTTTGATCTACTTCAATCATTAAGTAGTTGCCCTTGTACTCAAGGGAAAAATAATAATATGGGAAACAGACTTTATCAGTAAAAACTTTTTAGAAATACTCTTTCTGGTTTTTAACACATAACTAATTTTATATCAGTTTAACAATTATTAATTTCAATTTTCGGACTTTTCGTTTTATATAGTAATTATAATTATTTAGTATAAGGTTATTGTATGTCTAAAATGTTGCCTATTGTAGAAGATAAAAAAAACATAAAAAAAGAACAATTTATAGTAACATATTTTATTATTAATTGTATTTATAATTATAATAATTAAACAATGTTATTAAAATATTCATTGACGCTACTTAGTATTCTTATTTTCTCATACATAAATGCACAATCTTTCTCGGCAAAGGTTATTGATCAAGACACTAGGGAGCCTATTTCTTATGCAACTATTGAAACAGGATTGTATCAAGGAATGCTTTCTAATGAAGAAGGAGAGTTCACTTTTTTACTTGAAAATATTAAACAACCACAAGACTCTATTTATATATCTTATATGGGATACGAAACAAAAGGGGTTTTCTTTGAAGAAAACGAAAGGATTACAATACCATTAATTCCTCGGCTTTACGAACTTAAAGAAGTATTCTTAACTACTGAATTACTTAACGTAAAGGAGATTATTGAAAGAGTTAAAGACAACTTAGGTAAAAACTATGCTTCTAATTTAACGAAAAAGAAAATCTTCTTTCGTCAATCTAATATTGGTAAAATGAAAAAGATGGATTTTGGATTTAAAAAATCTACTATTGAAGAGTTAAATAAGAAACTCTTGGATAGCATTACAAAGATTCTTCCAAAAAAATCATCTTATTATAAAGAAGTGGTTGCAGATTTATATGGGAATTATACTAATTATAAGCTCAATATTAACAAAGCTGCAGAATTATTCGATAAGAATAACGATATGTCGGCAGAAGGAATAGGTAAAAAGTTAGAAGGTATATTTAATGAAAACATAAAAAAAGATTCTTATTTGAAAATAAAATCAGGATTCTTTAGCACTAAAAAGCAAGTCGATTCTATCCTCCAAGAAAATGAGGAAGCAAAAGTAGCCTCAGAAAAGAAAAAGAAAGAAGGAACTTTAGAATTTCAAGAACGAATAAGCAATCAAATAGCTAATTTATACGAGCAATTATTTTTTCAAGAAGACAGTAAAATAGATGTTTTAGATAAATCAAGTAGGTATAATTTCACATTGGATAATTATACAGTAATTAATGAAATGACTGTATATATTTTGAAATTCACGCCTAAAGGAGGAAAAGATTTTAAAGGTACAATGTATGTAAATACACAAGATTTTGCTATTGTGCGGTTAGATTTTGAAAATGTAAAACCAATAAGCAAATTTGGTCTTCTTGGAATTACCTACCGGAATGATGTTTATAAGGGTAAAATGTTATTTGATAAAGATGAAAACGGAACTTATAGCCCCCGATTTATAGAGCTATTGGATGGTAGTTATATGGGATTAAATAGACCTTTAAAAATAATAGAAAAAAATAAGAATGTAAAAGGTAGAAGAAAACAAAACGAATTATCTCTACAGTTAGATATTCAAGGAAATCAATTACAAAAAAAGGAGTTAGTTGTATTTGAATCAGAAAATATGACCCAATCTTCCTACGATCTTATTGAAGAGAAAAAGTTAATTAAAGCGACCTACTTATCTAAATATGACCCTAAATTTTGGCAAGATTATTCCATTATGGAGCCAAATGAAGCTATTGAATCTTTTAAAGTAGTTGAGTAAAAAATTAAAGGTATTAATTAACCCTCTTTACAATTAAATAATAACCATTTTCCAAAGGCAGATATCCTTGGTCGTATAAATAAAAATAAACAGAGCCTGTTTTTGTTGTATAAATGCTGGTAAAATTCTCAAAATTAAATCCCAATCGAGATAATTTTTCCTTTGTTGTTTTAGTTTTACCTTCTGGATTTAAAGATTCTAAAATCCGATAGTTTTTTCGTAAACTATTATTAATATTCCTAATAAGATTTTTACTATCCTTGTTTAAAGCGTTGTTATAGCTGTTTCTGCAAGCATCACTACAAAATTTCTTATCGGCCCTACCAATTATCTTATCATCACATTCCGGACAAAGTTTTTCCATGTTCATAAAATTACCAATTATATTTGAGAATCTTTATTTTTTTCTTTAAAATGAATTCTATAGATCGCTTCTAACTTAAAGAAAATACTTCCTAAAATAACTGGATTTAATCGCGTTCTATTATCCCCAAAACTAAAAGCAGAAATCCTGAAATCTAATACATCACCCTGCTCATATACTTCATATGTATTATTAGAATAACCTACTTTTATTCTAAGTAATATGTTTTCCTCTAAAATCTCATATTGAAAATAACTAGAAATCTCTATAGGTCTTTGATCTACATATACAGACATAGCTGTTTCCTGGCTTATATTATAACTACGTCCAATTCCAAAATAATCAAAGCCAATAGCTGATTTTCCAAACTTATAATTAACATTAGCCGCAATAGGAAGGGATGCATCAATTTCAAAACGATTATTAGGGCTTAAGTAATAAGCACCGATTATTGGTGTCGCAAAAATTCCAAAAGCTTCCGTAGATGCATAAATTCCAAAACGGTATTTAAAATTCTTATTTTTTTTAAGTTTTGCAATAGCATACACTCCAAAATTAAAATCATTCCCAGAAATATTTTTATAATCGGAAGCTATTTTGGGTAATAAAACGAAGGTACTACTCCATTTTTCAGAGTAGTTAGTTGCAAGACCAATTTTGAGTAATGTATTGTATAATATAGTTGATTGATTATAATTAGGAGACAACAATAAGTTGTTTGAACTAAAATCGATCCCAGTTAGGAAAGCATATTTTGAAGTTAATTCAATTGGAAAGGTAATGGAAGCGTTGTAGGATTTAATAGTCGTGCTTTCATCAATATCTTTAAATTTCGCTTTATTGCTATAGCTATATCCTAACTTAAGCGCATCAACATATTCTTGACAGTTACTAATAAATGGAGTAATTAGAAAAAAGAATATTATGTTTTTCAAAAAATCAGGGTTCATTTAATTAAAAAATTCATGACTAAACTACTAAAAACAAAGTATATTTGGATTATTAAAAATAAAAACATGAAATTTTTAAAAATTCTATTTGTATTATTTGTTGTAATATCAATTACTTCATGTAGCAGTGATGATGAAGTTAATCAATACGATTTAAATAATGCTAATTTAAGCGCGGGGAGTTTTGATTTAAACTACTTAAATAGTTATTCTACAGAAACCATCGATATAAATGGACTAGAAGTAATTTCGGAGTTTGCGGCGACAGGAGAAACATTTCAATTTACAATTACTTTTTTTGAAAATGGGACCTATATAGCTGATGGCCAGTATGTAGTAGTTGAAATAACAACGGTGTCAGGACAAATTACAGAGGAAGATACATATATTGAGGATGTTGATAACGAAGAAGGTACTTATGTTGCAACCGATGGTGCAATGCAACTAGTTATGGATGGCAATATTTTTGACGTAACATTGTTTAATGCAAACGAACTTAGACTTGTCCAAAATGATACATATACAGAAGACGGCGTAGATTTTGTTGATACTGGAGAAATTAGAATGATTAGATAAAACATTATATTCTTAACTATTAAAGCGCTGTAGTTAATTCTAAAGCGCTTTTTTATTTGCTTAATTTTAAGGCAATAAGCATTGTCTTATCTTAACATTTTATTAATTTCGCAGCTCTCTTTTTAGAGGATTAATTTTATACGGAAAGCATTAAATAATGAGCACAGCATTTAAAACATACAAAGGTTTAGATCTTCCAAAATTAGGAGAAGATATACTCAAATTTTGGGAAAAAGAAAACGTTTTTGAAAAAAGTGTTTCTGCTCGCGAAGGAAAAACACCTTATGTTTTTTTCGAAGGGCCTCCTTCTGCTAATGGATTGCCAGGAGTACATCACGTTCTAGCTCGTACAATTAAAGATATTTTTCCTCGATATAAAACCATGAAAGGATTCCAAGTAAAGCGAAAAGCAGGTTGGGATACTCATGGACTTCCCATAGAATTAGGCGTGGAAAAAGAATTAGGAATTACTAAAGAAGATATTGGTAAAACTATTTCAGTAGAGGATTATAATGCGGCTTGTAGAAAAGCAGTAATGCGTTATACAGGTATTTGGAATGACCTAACTAAACGAATTGGTTATTGGGTAGATATGGAAGATCCATATGTAACCTATGAGCCAAAATATATGGAAACAGTTTGGTGGTTATTAAAAGAAATATACAACAAAGGATTACTGTATAAAGGCTATACAATTCAACCATATTCACCTAAAGCAGGAACTGGATTAAGTTCTCACGAGTTAAATCAACCTGGTACCTATCAAGATGTAACCGATACAACTGTTGTTGCAAAATTTAAAGCAATTAAAGATACCTTGCCAGACTTTTTAAAAATTTTGGATGGGGACATCTACTTTTTAGCTTGGACTACTACCCCTTGGACCCTACCCTCCAATACGGCTTTAACAGTTGGTAAAAAAATTGACTATGTGTTAGTTAAAACTTTTAATCAATACACTTTTGAGGCATCACAAGTAATTTTAGCTAAAAATTTAGTTGAAAAACAATTTTCAGGTAAGTTTGAAAATGTAGCAACAGTACAAGATTTATTTTCTTACGAAAAAGGAGCTAAAAAAATTCCTTATATCATTCTTAAAGAATTTAAAGGAGTTGATATTTTAGAATCTCGCTACGAACAATTAATGCCATTCACCCTGCCTCATGACCATCCAGAAAATGCATTTAGAGTAATTCCTGGCGATTTTGTAACCATTGAAGACGGAACAGGAATTGTTCATACAGCTCCAACTTTTGGAGCAGATGATGCTATTGTTGCAAAACAAGTAGAACCAGAAGTTCCACCTATGTTGCTAATGGATGAAAACCAAAAGTTAGTTCCTTTAGTAAATTTACAAGGTAAATTTAGACCAGAAATGATTGAATATGCTGGTAAATACGTAAAGAATGAATATTATGCTGATGGAGAAGCACCAGATAAATCGATAGATGTAGAGATAGCAATTCAATTAAAAACAGAAAATAAAGCATTTAAAGTAGAAAAATATACCCACAGTTACCCAAACTGTTGGCGTACTGATAAGCCAATATTATATTATCCATTAGATTCTTGGTTTATAAAAGTAACCGATTTTAAAGATCGAATGTTTGAGTTAAACCTTGGGGTTAATTGGAAACCTAAAGCTACAGGTGAAGGGCGTTTTGGTAATTGGTTAGCAAACGCAAACGATTGGAACTTATCGAGGTCAAGGTATTGGGGTATCCCGCTTCCTATATGGCGTACTGAAGATGGAAAAGAAGAGATTGCTATTGGTTCTATTGAAGAATTAAAAGTAGAAATGAAAAAAGCAGTGGATGCTGGATTCATGCAAAAAGACATATTTGATGATTTTATAATAGGAGATTTTTCGGAAGATAATTATTCAAAAGTAGACCTTCATAAAAATATAGTTGACGGCATTGTACTAGTTTCTAAAAAAGGAAACCTTATGAAACGCGAAACTGATTTAATTGACGTTTGGTTTGATAGTGGAAGTATGCCTTATGCTCAATGGCATTATCCTTTCGAGAATAAAGAAAAAGTTGATACAACTTGGCGAAAAGCAGATTTTATTGCTGAAGGAGTAGATCAAACACGTGGTTGGTTTTATACGCTACACGCTATTGCAACTATGATTTTTGATGATGTTGCCTATAAAAATGTAGTTTCAAACGGATTGGTATTAGATAAAAATGGACAAAAAATGTCTAAGCGTTTAGGAAATGCAACAGATCCTTTTGAAACAATCGATACTTTTGGACCAGATGCTACTCGTTGGTATATGATAAGTAACGCCAACCCTTGGGATAACTTAAAATTTGATTTAGCAGGAATTTCGGAAGTAAGAAATAAATTTTTTGGAACTCTCTACAATACTTATAGTTTCTTTAGTCTGTATGCTAATTTAGATAATTTTAGTTATTCAGAAGAAGATATTGCATTAGAGAAAAGACCAGAAATAGATCGTTGGATACTTTCAGAATTACATACTTTAATAGAAAGAGTAGATCAATATTATAGTGAATATGAGCCAACAAAAGCGACAAGAGCGATTTCAGATTTCGTTCAAGAAAATTTAAGTAACTGGTTTGTTCGTTTAAGTAGAAGACGTTTTTGGAAAGGTAGTTATGGCGAAGATAAAATATCGGCATACCAAACTTTATACACTTGTTTATTAACAATATCTAAGTTAAGCGCACCTGTTGCTCCATTTTTTATGGACCGCCTTTATAATGACTTATTGAACGGAACGGTTAAAGTTGATGAGATTTCGGTGCATTTAAGTACATTTCCAATACCAAATGAATCATATATTGACAATGCATTGGAACATAAAATGCAAAAAGCTCAAACCATATCTTCATTAGTATTGTCCTTACGTCAAAAAGAAAAGATTAAAGTTAGGCAGCCTTTACAAAAAATCATGATTCCTGTTTTAAACAATGAACAACGTGAAGAAATAATAGCAGTTTCAGATCTCATTAAATCTGAGGTTAATGTCAAAGAAATTCAACTAATTGATGAAGGATCTGGAATATTAGTAAAACAAATAAAACCAGACTTTAAAAAATTAGGGCCTCGCTTTGGGAAAAACATGAAATCTGTAGCGCAAGTAATAACTGATTTTGGTCAAGAAGAGATTGCAATTCTTGAAAAAGAAGGAGAAATTAATGTTTTAATTAATGAAAAAAATACTACATTGTGCAAGGATGATGTAATAATAAGTTCTCAAAATATTGAAGGTTGGTTAGTTGCAAACAATAATGGTGTTACGGTGGCCTTAGATGTTACCATAAGTCCAGAATTAAAGAACGAAGGGATTGCTAGAGAATTAGTGAACCGAATTCAAAATTTACGTAAAGACTCTGGTCTTGAAGTAATGGACCGAGTTGAGGTAACTATTCAAGAAGATGAAAAGTTAAAACTGGCAGTAAGCCAAAACTTAGAATATATTAAACGTGAAACGCTAACAAATATTTTGTGTTTTCATCAAAAATTAGAGGTAGGAACAGAAATAATTTTTGATGAAATAAGAAGTAAGTTGGCCATTAAAAAAGTGTAATATGAACCAAGAAACATACGAGAGATACAACGATGCAGATTTAAAAGAATTCAAGCAACTAATACTTGAAAAAATTGAAAATTCACAAAGGCATTTGCATTTAATTGAAAGTGCTTTTAAAAACGATAGCGATAACGGAACAGATGATACCTCACCAACTTTTAAAGCTTTTGATGAAGGAAGTCATGTAATGAGTAAGGAAGCAAATTCTCAATTAGCTATACGTCAAGAAAAATTTATTCGTGATTTAAAAAATGCATTGATCCGCATAGAAAACAAAACCTATGGAGTTTGTCGTGTAACAAAAAAATTAATTAATAAAGAACGATTAAAATTAGTTCCTCATGCCACTCTTAGTATTGAAGCTAAGAATATGCAATAGTAAGTTAATAAGATCCTAAAATTTCCAAATTCTAGACAGGCTAAATGGCTTATGGAATTTGGTATTTATTTTTTAAATATAAATTAAATGGACTAGAAGTACTTACCTATTAATTTTAATGTCAAAAAATTGTTATTCTCAAATCCATTAAATAATATTATTTTTACCAAGAATATAAAATGTCTCTTAAAAAACCCATATTCATTATAGTTTTGATCTTAATAATCGATCAAATTTCAAAAATTTACATTAAAACTCATTTTGTGTTAGGAGAGAGTTTACCTGTTTTTGAATGGTTTAAAATTGCCTTTGTAGAAAACGAAGGAATGGCCTGGGGAGCTAAAATTCCTGGTCAATACGGAAAATTAATACTCACTCTTTTTAGGTTAGTTGCCATTGTTGGTATAGGCTACTGGCTTTGGGATTCGATAAAAAAGAAACATTCTAAAATACTGATTATTTCTATTGCATTAATATTTGCTGGTGCTTTGGGGAATATTATTGATTCTGTATTTTATGGAATTATTTTCAACGACAGTCATTTGCAAATTGCGACGATGTTTCCCCCAGATGGAGGTTATGGTACTTTGTTTCACGGTAAAGTGGTAGATATGTTACATTTTCCATTATGGGAAGGATTTTTGCCAAAATGGATGCCTTTTTTGGGAGGTAAATACTTTACCTTTTTTGATCCCGTATTTAATATTGCTGACATGTCTATTAGTACCGGTTTTGGAATATTAATAGTCTTTAATAAAAAAGCGTTTCCTAAACCAGAAAACGTTACTAATGAATCATCTTCAGTTTCTAAAGAAAGAGAATCTTAATGATTAAATTAAATTCCTAATTATTGTAAAAAAAATTATTAAAACCAATAAGCTAATAAGCCATTTAGAAGAAATAATAATTTCCGGTAAATTGATATTAAATGGTTTTAATGTTACTTTAAAAAAAATAAAAAGGAATAGAGGCGTAAAAAAATAGATGAGTAAATTAAGTTGAGCAGCTTTTATTAAATTACCATGTAATAATTCATGAAAAGCACGTTGAGCTCCGCAACCAGGACAATCTAAGCCACTAATAGTTTTACTAACACAAGCTATGAAAATTGCATTTCCACTTGATGGATCATTGGCGTAAAAATAATAGATACCTATTCCCAATAGCGTAAAGGCAATTATTGATAAAAGCTTATAAATCAAATTTTCTGTTTATTGCGTGAAATTATAGTTTTCTAATATTTCTTGATATGCTGCTACTCCTCCAAAACTTAATAAAAAAATTAAATTTAGTACTAGAAGTCCTATTGCTATAAAAGATAATATTTTTGAGTTTTTAGCAGAAGAAATCGCTTCAGCGAGATTACCTCTTTCAAATTTTTTTTTCACCTGATTGGATAACACAATTGCAATAATTCCAAGAATAAGACCAATACAACAAGGAGAGCACAGTCCTAAAACAGCAGCAATAATTGCTAAGGTCATATTATTATTTGGTATGGGCTTTTCTGAAAAAGAAGCAGTTTCCATTGGAGAATGTTTTTATAAATTCAGTTTTAAATATACTACGATTTTTTAAAATGTATATATTTTAGTAGGTGTAATACAAAAATTTAGAGGGATATCTGTCTTTTCATTTGGGATTTCTAATTCTGGTTCGAATAAAGAAATTCCTATCAATAGAGCTTCAGAATTACATTTTTCTAGAAAGCGATCGTAAAATCCTTTTCCATAACCCAATCTACACCCTTTAATGTCATAAGCTAATAGTGGTACAAAAACGACATCAATTTTAGAAGGAAGGATTTCAATTCCTGAGATAGGTTCTGGAATTCCATAATTAGATAATTTTAAAGCAGTATTATCTTGTAATAATATATGCGACATCTCTTTATTATTTTCAACCTTTGGTACCAAAATACTTTTATCTTTCCCTTGTAAAATATGCAGAATGAACTCTGTATTTATTTCTTTTTTATTAATGATAGGTAAAAAAATATGATAATTTGAAAATTCCCAAATAGGTAATTTTAAAGAATTATTTGCAATAGCGATACTTAAATCTTCTAAATCTTCATCAGAAATACCAGCTCGTAACGATAGGTATTTTTTTCTAAAATTATTTTTATTCATCGGTACTTTTCTTTTCTTGATTTTTTTGAATATCTAATTTAGTAGAAATATGAAATATAGCATCACCTTGATGAACAATTGGAGTTTGGTTTACATTAATAATAAAACCTTCATTAGTAGCGGTAACATTAAATGTCATTTTCCCATATGGATCTGTAATAGTTGCAAGTATCTCTCCTTTTTCCACCCATTGAGAACACTTTATATTTAAATGGAAAAGCCCGCTCTTTTGTGCGCGAATCCATCTTGATTTCTCAATAATCATACTATCTTTAATTGGATTAGTGACATTAAACTTTGAATCTAACATATCTAAAAAATATAAAAAACGTTTAATTCCTCTAACTCCATAATTAACAATTTGAATATTACTTTCTAATGATTTACCTCCTTCAAAAAGTACAATCGGAATTCCTAGTTTATTACAAGTTGCTCTATATGATTTTTTTAAGTTTTTTGAATACACTATAAAAGGTACATTAAATACTTTTGCTAATTTCAAAAGTTTTTCGTCTCCTGGGTTCACTCTTACTTGAGGTGCATTAAATCGACTGGCTCCACCAGTATGGAAATCTATACAGTAATCTACATGCGGCAATACTTGGGTTGTTAAATAATAGGCAACTCTACTAGCTAAAGATCCTCTTTTATTTCCTGGAAATACTCTGTTTAAATCTCTTCCATCAGGAAATGCTCTCTCGGTATTTAAAAAACCAAATACATTTAATATAGGAATACAGATAATCGAGCCTCTTTTAGGTTTGTTTATTTTTCTAGCGATTAATTGTCTGACAATTTCAACACCATTGATTTCATCTCCATGAATAGCTGCAGTAATTAAAATTGTAGGACCTGGAATCAACGATCTTTCAATTATAACAGGAATCGCAATATTAGTAGAAGTAAATAGTTTTGCAATATTAAAGTCAACTGTTTTACTTTCACCTAATTCTATTTTTTCACCTAATATCTCAAGAGTTTTTACAAATTCACTCATCAACGTTTATTTCTTTCAATATAGCTTATTATTTTTTTTGAAATATTAATTCCAGTGGTTTTTTCAATACCTTCTAACCCTGGAGATGAATTAATTTCAAGCACCAAAGGTCCTTTTTTAGACTGTAAAACATCAACCCCACAAACACCTAATTGTACTGCTTTTGCTGCTTTTAGTGCAACACTTTCTTCCTCATAAGTTAATTTTACATTTAAAGAGGAACCTCCTCTATGTAAATTAGATCTAAAATCTCCGTTCTTACTTTGTCTTTTCATAGCAGCAACTACTTCTCCATCTACCACAAATATTCTTAGATCAGAACCATTGGATTCTTCAATATATTCTTGAAGTAAGAATTTAACACCAGCTGTTTTTAATGTTTCAATAGTAGATAAGGCATTAAGATAAGTTTCAGCTAATATTACCCCGTTACCATGGGTCCCCTCTAAAATTTTTATAATAATCGGTTGGTTTTTAAAATTAGAAAGTAAGTATTCTAAGTTTGAAGATGCTCCAAGGATTGTTTTTGGGATTGGAACATTGGCTGTAGAAAGTAATTGAGAACAGGTCCATTTATCTCTGGTTTGCAAAATTGCTCCAGCAGAAACAATTGAAAATACTCCCATGGCATTAAAATGTCTAACTAAAGTAGCTCCATAATAAGTGTTGGATGCTCCAATTCTGGGGATAATAGCATCTAAATCGTCTATAATTTCATTATGAAACTTTACTATTGACCTCCCATTTTCGATCGATAAAGAGCAATGAGATGGATCTAAAACTTCCATGACATGCTTATTTTCAGTGCCTGCTTTTAGTAAAACTTGAGTTGAGTAAAGAGCTTCCCCTTTAGATAAAATAGCAATGTTCATTATATTAATATTTCATTGTTGCTAATTTAGTTATTTATCTATTAGGTTTGATTTCTCATTTAATAAAACATCAATTATCTTTGACCTATGGCAATACCATCTGTAGCATTACAAACAACAACTTTACCCAATAAACCGGGTGTGTATCAGTATTATGATAAAGATGATAAATTATTATATATAGGAAAGGCAAAGAATCTTAAAAAAAGGGTGTCTTCTTATTTCACTAAACAGCATGATTCAGGTAAAACAAGAGTATTAGTAAAAAAAATTGTCACTATAAAGCATATCGTTGTTGATACAGAAACTGATGCTTTATTATTAGAAAATAATCTTATAAAAAAATACCAGCCACGGTACAACATCTTATTGAAAGATGATAAAACCTATCCGTGGATTTGTATTAAAAAGGAACGTTACCCTAGAGTTTTTTCTACTAGAAGAATGATTAAAGACGGATCTGAATACTTTGGGCCTTATACAAGTAAGAAAACAGTTCATACCTTGTTGGACTTAATTAATGGTCTGTACCCATTGCGAAATTGCAATTATGATTTGTCGGATAAAAATATTAAATCGGGTAAATATAAAGTGTGTTTAGAATATCACTTAGCCAATTGTTTAGGTGCTTGTGAAGGGAAACAAACAGAAGAAAGTTACCTTGAAAGTGTTGTAGCAATACGAAATATTCTAAAAGGAAACTTTAAAGAATCTCTTTTAGCATTTAAAAATCAAATGAAGAGTTTTGCTGAAAATTTGCAATTTGAAGACGCTCAAAAAATAAAAGAAAAAATGGAGGTATTAATGAATTATCAATCCAAATCAACCATTGTAAATTCAAAAATTAATAATGTTGATGTGTTTTCTATTATTACAGATGAAGAATATGGATATGTAAATTACCTTCAAATTTCTTATGGTTCCATAATTCGTTCTCATACTTTAGAAATAAAGAAAAAATTAGCGGAAACAGATATAGAGATTTTACAATTAGCAGTTATAGAGTTAAGAAATCGTTTTCAATCTCATTGTAAAGAAATTTATGTGCCATTTAAAATAAATGCTGGAGAGGACATTAAAATATACATCCCAAAATTAGGTGATAAAAAACACATTCTAGATTTATCTATTCGAAATGCTAAGTATTATAGAATGGAACGTTTTAAACAAGTAAGAATAACTGATCCAAATCGTCATGAAAATAGAATTATGACGCAAATGAAAAAGGATTTAAGATTATCCCAAGAACCTCGACACATCGAATGTTTCGATAATAGTAATATACAAGGAACCAACCCTGTAGCGGCTTGTGTGGTTTTTAAAAACGGAAAACCAAGTAAAAAAGACTATCGAAAATATAATATAAAAACGGTGGTCGGTCCAGACGATTTTGCTTCTATGGAAGAAGTTGTTTACCGTAGGTATAAAAGATTATTAGATGAAAAGCAACCACTCCCGCAGTTAATCATCATAGATGGAGGAAAGGGTCAATTATCATCTTCATTAAAAAGTTTAGATAAGCTTAATTTAAGAGGGGAAATTGCAATTATAGGTATTGCAAAACGATTGGAAGAATTATTTTACCCAGATGATCCAATCCCATTATATTTAGATAAAAAGACAGAAACTTTAAAAATAATACAACAATTAAGAAATGAAGCGCATCGATTTGGTATTATATTCCACAGAAATAAAAGAAGTAAAGAAGCGTTAAATACAAGTATGGATGCTATTGATGGTATTGGTGAAAAAACAGTGATTGAATTATTGAAAAACTTTAAAAGTTTAGAACGTATAAAATCAGCTACTTTTGAAGAATTAGCTGAGATTATTGGACCAAGTAAATCAAAAAAAATAAAAGAATTTTTCAAATAAGGAATAAATAAAAGAATACTTAAGGGCTTATCTTTAATATCTAATTAGACCATAAAGCGAAAGTGAAAAAATTATTATTAATAACAATTTTATTTATATCAGGTGTTCTTTTCTCGCAAGAAAATCAACAAAAAAAGGATGTAAAAGTAGGCTTGGTATTAAGTGGTGGTGGTGCCAAAGGAATGGCACATATTGGAGCTTTAAAAGTAATTGAAGAATTAGGAGTTCGAATTGATTACATTGGAGGAACTAGCACAGGAGCAATTGTTGGAGGTTTATATGCTGTGGGTTACTCAGCTGTTCAAATAGACTCCATATTTAAGGAGATAAATTTCTCAGAATTAATTCAAGATGATTTACCAAGAAGTACAAAAACTTTTTTCGAAAAATACGAATCAGAACGTTATGCGTTAACCTTGCCCTTTCAAGATTTTAAAATTTCATTGCCTTCCTCGATTTCAAAAGGTCAAAACATGTATGATTTGTTTTCAAAACTAACCTTACATGTAAATGATATAGAAGATTTTAATGAGCTTCCTATTCCCTTTTTTTGTATTGCAACTAATATTGAATCCGGTAAAGAAACGATTTTAAACAAGGGCTATTTGCCTAGAGCGGTAGCTGCTAGTAGTGCATTACCAACATTATTTAACCCAGTAAAATTAGGTGATTCCATATTTATAGATGGCGGGATTACAAATAATTACCCAATAGATAGAGTTCGAGCTATGGGAGCAGATATCATTATTGGCATAGATGTTCAAGACTCTTTAAAAACTAGAGAAAACTTAAAATCCGTTATTGAAATTTTAGGGCAAATAAACAATTATGAGATTATTGAGGTGATGAAAGAAAAGCGTAATAAAACAGATATTTATATCCATCCAAATATCAATGATTATTCGGTAGTTTCGTTTGATGAAAAAAATGAGATAATTCAAGTAGGCTCAAAGGAAGCGTTGCTATTTAAAAATGAATTAATAGCATTAGCAGCTCAACAAAAAAAACACCCAAAAGAAGAAGTCGTTTTTTATCCCAATGATTCTTTGTTTATAACAGAAGTCGAAATTCAAGGAAACAATCGTTACACACGTTCCTATATTTTAGGTAAATTAAAATTGATAATACCTTCAAAAACTACGTATAAAAACTTTAGTGAAGGAATTAATAATTTATCGGCAACCGAAAATTTTCGAAAAATCAACTATCGTTTTATTAAAGATGAAAAAGGAAAGCTAATTATAAAACTTGACTTAACCGAAAGTGAAAATAAAACTTCACTAAGATTGGCTTTGCATTATGATGATTTATATAAAACAGCAGCTCTTATAAACTTTACTCGTAAAAGGCTTTTTACAAATAATGATATCACTTCTTTTGATTTCATTATAGGGGATAATTTAAGATATAATTTCGATTACTTTATTGATAAAGGATACTATTGGAGTATTGGTTTTAATTCAAACTATAATGACTTTAATGAAAATGTATCTATTCATTTTATCAACTCGAATGAAGCTGTCCCTAACGATAATACAATTAATAGTTTAAATTTTGAATATGGAGAACTAACCAATCAACTATTCTTACAAACCTTCTTTAAAAAAACCTATTTATTGGGGGTTGGTTTGGAACAAAAATGGAAGGAGTATTTATCTAAAACTATTGGAATTGACGAAAACGATGAACCTAGAACAGTATTTGAGAATACAAACTACTTAAGCACTTTTGGTTATTTGACTTTTGATTCATTTGACAATAAATTTTTTCCAACAAAAGGGTTCTATTTAAGAGGAGATTTTAATTTTTATTTTTATGCAAATGGGACCAATAAAAATTTTAATGAATTTTCAATAATAAAAACAAAAATAGGATATGCAAAAACTATATTTAAAAATTTTTCTACCCTATTAGAAGCAGCAGTAGGTTTTAAAATAGGAGGTGATGAAACAAAATCATTTGATTTTTTTGTTGGAGGTTATGGTTATAAAGAGAGCAGTAATTTAGTTCCTTTATATGGCTATAAAGATTTAAGTTTAAGAGGAAATACATATTTAAAAGCTACAATTACCTTAGATTATAACTTCTATAAGAAAGCACATATTAATATTGCAGCAAATATTGCAAATGTTGGAGATGATTTATTCGAAACGAAACATTGGATAGATGGCATAAAACATTCAGGTTATGCTATTGGGCTGGGCTTGGACACCTTTTTAGGGCCTATTGAAGCAAAGTATTCATATGCTCCAGAAATAGATGAAAGCGCTTGGTATGTGAGTATAGGTTATCGTTTTTAAATACTAAATATTCACAATTCTATTTTTAGTATTTTCTTAATCAAATTACAATTATATTTTTACGATATTTGTAAAATGACTGCTAAATGTTGGAAATATACATTTCTTGATATCAAGTTTCTAAATAAAAGAAATCCAGAATAGGTAAGCTATAATTTTCAATTAATTATTTAAATCATTTAATAAAAAATTATGCCACGTTATCATACACTCGGTAAAATACCGCATAAGAGACATACTACTTTCAAAAAGCCAGATGGATCTTTATATCAAGAAGAACTTTTTGGAACTGCAGGATTTGCAGGTATGTCTTCTTTAATATATCATTTGCATCCTCCTACAGTAGTATCTGAGATAAAAAGAGGAGCAGATGTCTCTCCAAAAATAGCCATAGATAAAAATATGAAAGCGCTAAGTTTTAAAGGATTTTCTTTAAAACCAGAACAAGATTATTTAAAAAGCAGAAAAACATTATTTATTAATAATGAATTGCATATTGGATTAGCAGCGCCTAAAGAGTTTTCGAAAGATTATTTTTATAGGAATTCTGATGCTGATGAAATGATTTTTATTCATGTAGGTTCAGGAACCCTAAAAACGATGTATGGGAATTTAGAGTTTAAATATGGAGATTATTTAATCATTCCTAGAGGAACAACATACCAGTTTACTTTTGATACAGAAGAAAACAGACTCTTATACATTGAGTCTTTTAGCCCAATAGTAACACCAAAACGGTATAGAAATAATTTTGGTCAATTATTGGAAGGTGCTCCATTTTGTGAACGTGATTTTAGATTGCCAAAAGATTTAAAAACCAATGATGAAAAAGGTGAGTTTAAAATTATATCAAAAAAACAAGGTGTAATATGGGAATACACACATTCAAATCATCCTTTTGATGTAGTTGGTTGGGATGGGTTTCATTACCCCTATGCTTTTTCAATTCACGACTTCGAGCCTATAACTGGTCGAATTCATATGCCACCTCCAGTCCATCAAACATGGGAGGCAGCAGGATTTGTAGTCTGTAGTTTTGTACCTAGAATGTACGATTACCATCCTGAGGCAATTCCTTCTCCTTATCATCATTCTAATATAGATTCAGAGGAGTTATTGTATTATGTAGATGGAAATTTTATGAGTAGAAATAATATAGAAAAAGGACAAATAACCCTACATCCAGGTGGAATCCCACATGGACCACATCCAGGAGCATATGAAAAAAGTATAGGTAAAAAAGAAACAGGAGAATTAGCGGTTATGATTGATCCTTTTAAACCTCTTATGATTACTGAAGAAGCATTAAAATTAGAAGTAGACGATTATTATAAATCTTGGATTAAGTAAGGTATATATAAGAAAAAAATAATATTATGAGTGATAAAAAAATTAAATCGGTTGATTACGGTTTAGAAAAAATATTTGAAGGAGCGCAAGATTTCCTGCCTTTATTAGGAACAGATTATGTTGAGTTTTATGTTGGTAACGCTAAACAATCTGCACATTTTTATAAAACAGCTTTTGGATTTCAATCCTATGCATACAAAGGGCTTGAAACGGGCTCAAGAGATAGTGTGAGTTATGCTTTAAAGCAAGATAAAATTGTTTTAGTATTGACAACGCCTCTTAATAGTAAATCCCCTATTAACGATCATTTAGTTAAACATGGAGATGGAGTTAAAGTGATTGCCTTGTGGGTAGATGACGCTCGAAAAGCTTACGAAGAAACTACAAGTAGGGGTGCTAAATCTTATATGGAACCCTTTGTGGAAAAAGATGAGTTTGGGGAAGTTGTAAGAGCTGGTATTTATACCTATGGTGAAACGGTACACATGTTTGTTGAACGTAAAAATTATAAAGGTAATTTTTTACCAGGTTTTGTTGCTTTGAAGTCAGATTATAATCCAGAATCGGTAGGTTTAAAATACATCGATCATATGGTAGGGAATGTTGGTTGGGGACAAATGAATAAATGGGTTAAATGGTATGAAGATGTAATGGGATTTGTTAACTTTTTGTCTTTTGATGACAAACAAATACACACAGAATACTCCGCTTTAATGAGTAAGGTAATGAGTAACGGTAATGGACGAATAAAATTCCCAATTAACGAGCCAGCAAAAGCTGCAAAAAAGTCTCAAATTGAAGAATATTTAGATTTTTATGAAGATTCTGGAGTACAACATTTAGCATTAACAACCGATGATATTGTAAAAACGGTAGCTCAGTTAAAGTCTAGGGGTATTGAGTTTTTACCACCACCACCACAAGCTTATTATGATGAAATTCCAGGTAGATTAGGAGTGCATATGGATATAATGAAAGAAGATATTAAAGAACTTCAAAGACTTTCTATATTAGTAGATGCTGATGAAGATGGATATTTATTACAAATATTCACAAAACCAGTAGAGGATAGGCCAACTTTGTTTTTTGAGATCATTCAAAGAATGGGAGCTCAAGGATTTGGAGCTGGTAATTTTAAAGCACTATTTGAATCTATCGAAAGAGAACAAGCAAATAGAGGAACCCTTTAAAGTATAACAAATTAAAAAGGCTATCATCAATTAGATAGCGTTTTTAATTTCAGAATAAAATCCTATTTTTTAGTTTTTATAACTAAATAAACAGATGAAAAAATTAAGTATTCTTATTTTAGTATTGATAAGTAACTACTCCTTTTCTCAAAAAAAGGCCTATGATGATGGAGAGTGGCTTAAGTTTAGAGTTCATTATGGGTTAATAACTGCTGGAGTAGCAACTCTAAAAGTGAAAACTGAGTTTATAGATGCTGAAGAAACTTTTCATGTAATAGGTTATGGAGAGACCACAGGGGTTACTAGTTGGTTTTTTAATATACAAGATCATTATGAGACCTATATTATCAAAGGAAAAGATCTGCCAAAACGATTTATTAGAAAAATTGATGAAGGAGGACATACCAAAGATATCCAAATAGATTTTGATCATACCACTCAAAATGCCACCATTACTAATTTTGAAAATGATACAGAAAAAATAGTTTCCTTTCCAAGAGAAGCTCAGGATATGGTTTCTTCTTTCTATTATTTAAGAAATAATCTAGACACAAAAGAACTAAAAGTAAAGGATGAAATAGAGATGGACATGTTTTTTGATAGGGAAAACTATAAATTCAAGCTTAAATTTTTAGGAAGAGAAATCTTAAGTACCACATTTGGGGAAGTATCTTGTTTAGTCTTTAGACCTTATGTGCAATCAGGTAGGGTTTTTAAAGAAAAAGAAAGTCTTACTATATGGGTAAGTGATGATGATAATAAGATCCCCTTATTAATAAAAGCAGATCTAGCAGTTGGGTCCTTAAAAGCAACTCTTATAGGGTTTAAAAAATTAAAGAATTCATTTAAAATAGTAGTCGATTAATTATGGCAAACCAAGTAAAAAGAGAACAACTTCTAAATCAGTTAGAAAATAAATTTAATGATATTGGTCAAGATTTAGACACCCATCTAGAAGGACTTTTATATGGAGAGCCCATGACTTATTGGGATTACGTTCAAACGGATGCTTTGTTAAATTTGCAAACAAAACGTACTACATTGCCAGATGAGATGGTATTTATTATGTACCATCAAGTAAACGAATTATTATTTAAAATGATACTTTGGGAAATTGAACAAGTAGCACATCATAAAGAATTAACAGCAACTTTTTTCAGTTCACGATTAATGCGTATTAGTCGTTATTTTGACATGTTAATTTCTTCATTCGCCATCATGCAAGATGGAATGGAAGTAGAACAGTATTTAAAATTTAGGAATACATTAACTCCTGCAAGTGGTTTTCAAAGTGCTCAATATCGGAAAATTGAATTTGCTTCCACAGACTTAATTAATCTTATTGATGCCCGTTTTAGAGAAACTATTGATAGAGATACACCCTACGAACATGCCCTAGATCATCTGTATTGGCAGGCAGCTGGTAAAGATTTTAAAACTGGTAAAAAATCATATTTATTAGAAGCTTTTGAAGGAAAATATAAAAATGAATTTATTTCTTTCACACAAGAGTACAATACAATAAATCTGTTTGCTAAATTCAAAGAACTTCCAATTGAATTTCAAGAAGATAAAACGTTAATAAAAGCAATGCGGCATTACGATTATACTGTTAATATTACTTGGGTTATGTCACATTATAAAGCAGCAAATCATTATATTTCTGGAGGAAATGCTAAGGGTGAAAAAATTGAGGCTACCGGTGGTAGTGATTGGAAAAAATACATGCATCCAAAATATCAAAGAAGGATATTTTTTCCAACTCTTTGGTCAGAACAAGAATTAAAAGATTGGGGAACCAATGTTTAAAATTACAAAAGAATATCAGCCTTGAAAAAATTATTGATAATAATCCCCGCTATTATTTTTTGCTTTTCCTGTTCTCAAGAAACAAAAAACAAAGAAATAACTCCATCTATTGTAAAGGCAAATTTCGAATATGGTTATGACCTTAACGAGTTTACTATCCTAAGGGATACCATACGATCTGGTGATACTTTTGGAGCAATTTTAGATAAAAACCATGTAACTCAAGGAGAAATATATGCTGTAGTTTTAAAAATTAAAGATAGTTTTGATGTCAGAAGAGTAAAAGTTGGAAATCCTTATGTTCTTCTGAATTCCAAAGATAGTATTGGTAAGACGCAAGTTTTTATTTATGAAAAGAATACCGTTGATTATGCTGTTATTGACTTAAGAGATTGTGTTACTACATTTAACGATAAAAAGCCAGTTACTTATGTTGAAAAATATGCCAAAGGAGTGATAACAAGTTCCCTATCACAAACTATGGAAGAACAGCATTTAAGCCCAAATATTACGGATCAATTAGCGGATATATATGCTTGGACTATTGATTTTTTTAGATTGCAATCTGGAGATCGCTTTAAACTAGTATATACCGAAAAATATATTAATGATTCTATTCCTGCTGGTTTGGGTGAAATAAAAGCAGTGATGTTTGAGCATCGAGGAAAACCTATTTATGCTTTTAGCTTTATTGGAGATTCAATTATGGGTATAACGGATTATTATGATGCTGAAGCTAATAATCTAAGACGTGCATTTTTAAAAGCTCCCGTAAAATTTAGCAGAATATCTTCACGTTATAATTTAAATAGAAGAATAAAATATTATGGAAATAGGGTGCGTCCACACAAAGGAACCGATTTTGCTGCACCGGTTGGAACTCCAATATTAGCAACAGCAGATGGTATTGTCTCCAAATCTGAAAAAAAAGGAGGAAATGGTAATTATGTAAAAATTAGGCACAATAGCACTTACGACACACAATATTTACATATGAGAAAACGAAATGTAAAAGTAGGGAAACATGTTGCACAAGGAGATGTAATTGGATGGGTTGGAATGACAGGAAACACTGGTGGACCTCACGTATGTTATCGTTTTTGGAAAAACGGAAAACAAGTAGATCCATTTAAACAAGATTTACCTCTTTCAAAACCACTTCAAAAAAAGTACCAAGAGACTTATTTTGGCCATATTTTACCCTTAAAACAACAATTAGACGAATTAATTTTTTAATTAATTTTTAGTTTATAAGTCTGTTAATAAAAAGTTAACAAATCAATTGGTTAATTATCAGAATTTTACGATTTTCACTAAAGCAAATTTATGAAATTTCTATGCTGTTTTTTTAGACTTTAAAATTTTATAAAAAAACAAATTGAATACGTAAGTTTGTAACAACTTAAAAACAATTTAATGATGAAAAAAATTACTTTTTATTTGATAGTTTCATTTTTATTCGTAAATGTTATCTCATTTGCACAAGGAACTATTACTGGAACAATTAACGACAGCGATTTAGGAGGTCCATTATCTGGAGCAAATATCGTTGAATATGGTACTAATAATGGTGCTATAGCTGATTTTGATGGAAATTTTGAATTAATAGTTGAAGGTGACAATGGAACTGTAACTATTTCTTACCTAGGGTACACTACTCAAAATTATGTTTACGAGCTATCTAATGGTGTTTTAGTTTTAGAGGTTATTACTTTGGAGCCAGATCCAAACGCACTTTCAGAGGTTGTAGTTATCGGAACAGGAGTCGTTCAACTTGCAGCTGGAAGAGCAACACCTACCGCAGTGTCAACAATTTCTGCTGAAGAAATTGAACTTAGAGGAGGAGCGAATAGAGATATAACTGAATCAATTGCATTTACACCATCAGCAACAGTAACTGGTAATAATGGTTTTGGAGATTCTCAATTATTTTTAAGAGGATTTGATCAAACGAACATTGCAGTACTATTAAACGGTCAACCAGTAAATGGTATGGAAGATGGAAAGGTATATTGGTCTAACTGGTCAGGTCTTGCAGATATTGCAACAACCATTGAAGTACAAAGAGGTCTTGGGGCCTCAAGATTAGCGATTTCTTCAGTTGGGGGAACCACTAATATTGTTATGAAAGCTGCAGATAAAAAACAAGGTGGATTTGTTCGCTTTACTGGAGCAAATGATAGTTATGTGAAAGCTACTGCTGGATATGATTCTGGTATGAACGAAAAAGGTTGGGCTTTTTCAGTATTATTAGATTATTGGCAAGCACATAGAAAATGGTCTGAAGGTACTTATGGACAAGGGCAGACTTATTATTTTTCTGTTGGTTATAAGGCAAGTGAAAAACATAACTTTAACTTCTTAGTTACTGGTTCACCTCAATTACATGGTCAAAAGTGGTCTCAATCTAAAGAAAGAATTGCTGCTAATCCAAAATATAACCAACATTGGGGTTATTTAAATGAAGACGGTACAGATATATCGTCTGAAAGACAAAACTTTTACCACAAACCAGTTACTAATTTAAACTGGGATTTTACAATTTCTGATAACACTACACTATCTACAGTTGCTTATGCTTCATGGGGACGTGGTGGTGGAACTGGTCCAAGAGGAAACGGACGTGTAAGAACAGCAGACGTTGTAGTAGATGGGGTAACTTTTCCAGGACAACTTGACTACCCAGCAATAGAACAAGCTAACACTGTTATAGGTGTAGGTGGTGACTATGGAGCTCCAAATGGAGCAGGATATATTAGAAGAGGTTCTATGAATAATCACGCTTGGTATGGAATGGTTTCTAATTTAAATCATGATTTTTCTGATAACTTATCAGCAAGTGTTGGAGTAGATGCAAGATTTTATCAAGGTGATCATTTTAGACAAGTAGTAGACTTGTATGGTTTATCTGGATGGTCTAATGACAGGCCAGATGATGCTGTTGTAACAAATACCTACGAAGCTAACCCATGGTCAACTTTATTTGATTATGCTCCAGAAGAAGATAGAATTGCTTATGATAATTCAGAGAAAATAAACTACCAAGGAGTATTTGGTCAACTAGAATATGCTACTGATAGGTTTACAATATTTGCTCAGGGTGCTTTTTCTAACCAATCTTATGAAAGAGAAGATAGATTCGATGATGGAGTAAAATCTGATAAAATTAGTAAAACTGGATATAATATAAAAGGGGGTCTTTCATATGATATCACTCCAGACAATACTATTTTCTTTAATGCTGGTCATTATTCAAGACAGCCTTATTTAGATAATGTTTTTAATAGAAATAGAGGTCAAATTACAGAACCTGTATCTCCAGGTGTAGATAACGAGAAAATTACAAGTTTTGAAGCTGGATATCATATCAAAGCAAATCGTTTTAGAGCAAACTTTAATGCTTATGCAACTAATTGGTCTGATAGAACATTGTCGAACTTTGATACAGATGACAACGGTACTCCTGATAATGATGTAGATGATTTTGATATAACTGTTTTACAAAGAGGAATAACACAATTCCACACAGGAGCTGAATTAGATGTTAATTTTAGAGCTACCGATTGGTTAACAATACAAGGATTTATTTCTGGTGGTTCATGGTATTATAAAGGAGAAGCTGAGGTTTCTGTTTATAACGCTGATACAAATGCCCAAATAGGTGAAACAACTAATGTTGATCGTGACGGTATTAAAGTATCAACAGCTCCGCAATTTACGACAGGTATAGGTTTTGATGCAAAACTTGTTAAAGGGCTAAGTGTTGATGCTCGTATTAAATACAACGACAATCATTATGAGTTTACTGATGTATCAACATCAACAGAAGATTTTAAAGGAGTACAATTAGATAGTTATGCATTGACTAATGCTGGTGTTACTTACCGTTTTAGTTTTGGTGATAATAACATGACTTTTAGAGCTAATGTCTTTAATGTTTTTGATAAAATTGCAATCAATCAATCTGATAGATATGGATACTTTATCACTGGTGGTAGAACATTTAATGCTTCTATGCGTTATGAATTCTAAAAATTAAAATACAACAAATTCTAAAGCGCTCTAATAAAATTAGGGCGCTTTTTTTTAGTAACTATATCACCTTTGAACAAACAATATTGCTAAGAATTGCAATAGTCTCTTATCTAATGGTTCTGGGTCAGGTCGGATAAATAGATTAAATTAATAGATTATATCAATTATTCTTGTATTTTTATTTCAAATATTAATTAATAAAAACACCATACTATGAATGCTACAAAAGCTAATATTATAAATTCAGTTTGTTTGATTGCAATTGGATTGTGGGGATATCTTGAAGTAATTTCACCAACCGCACTTATTCCTGTAGGCTTTGGTGCTGCTTTAATTCTTTGTTCACCCGGTGTAAGAAAGGAAAATAAAGTTGTTGCGCACATTGCTGTTCTTTTAACACTAGTTATTTTAATTGCATTAGTGGGAATGAGACTACCTAAATCAATAGATCAAGGGGGATTAGGTCTTATAAGAGTCTTATTAATGATTGGAACTTCTTCTTTTTCAATGATTTATTTTGTAAAAAGTTTTATTGCAAATAGAAAAGCTAGACAATAAATTGATAAAAAATTTGCTATATCTATTCTTATTAGCCATAACAAATAGTAATACTATCATATAAAAGCCTCCAATTAGAGCTTCTAATTGGAGGCTTTTATATTTATTAAAACTGATTGTATTAGTTCTCTTTAATTAAATATATATAAACTGGAAAATGGTCACTATAACCGCTCGTATAACTGCCATCTGCAAAGCTTCGGTATGGATATCCTTTATACCTCCCATGAGCATTTATTAAATAGGTTTTATTATAAATACCTGCCTTATAAAATCGATAACTTGAGAATTCTTTTTTTGTTAATTCTGTAGATATAATTATTTGATCAAAAAGATTCCAGTTATCTCTGTAAGCAAGCGATCCTAAACCTTTTTTAGCTATATCCTCCATAGGATTATACAATTCTTTAATACTAAGCCCTTCTTTTTTAAGTTGTGCCTTTAAATACTTTTTTATACTAGGACTTGTCGGGTCATCATTAAAATCTCCCATTGTTATAATTTTTGCGTAGGGATCTTCGCTAAATAAAGAATCTATTATTTGTCTATTTAATTTTGCTGCTTTAATTCTTTTTGAACGACTTTTTTTTTCTCCACCTCTTCTAGATGGCCAATGGTTTACAATTAGGTTTATTTTATCACCATCTAATATCCCACTCACTATCAATTGGTCTCTAGTAAAAACCCGTTTAGATTTATCGTTATCATCATAAATTAATAATTCTTTTGCCTTATAACTGGTAGGGGTAAATAATTTCTTTTTGTATAATAAAGCTACATCAATCCCCCTTCTATCGGGTGAATTAAAATGTATAATACCATAATCTTTTTTGATTAAAGGTTTTTGATTTACTAAATCTTCTAAAACCGTTCTGTTTTCAACTTCACATACACCAATAATAGCAGGAGTTGTTCCAGAAACATCAGCTCCAATTTCTGCAATCACCTTTGCCATATTTTTTAATTTATCTTGATAGATTTCTTTCGTCCAATGATCTTTTCCCTCAGGAGTTCTGTCATCATCAAAAGTAATTGGGTCATTTTCAGTATCAAATAAATTTTCCAAATTGTAAAAAGCAATAGTATTCACTTTATATGTTTTTGAATTCTGACCAAAACTAACCGTTAAATATAGGATTGACAGGACTAAAGAATAGTGTACTCGTCTCATATAGTAGACATTATGAATTTTTTTTTAATATTTTATAATTCAAAAGTAGTTATTTCAAATTTATTGCTTAAATTTAACACACTTCCCTTTTTATAAGTACATATAAATCTTAGCAAACGTATAAAACAAAATGAGAAAATTTATTTTCACATTAGCTGTTGTATATATTAGCGTTACCATTTTACATGCTCAAGAGGCTGTAATAAAAGGAAGGTTGGTAGATACATATTCAAGTGAAGTAATCACAAACGTACAAATACATATTTTGTCTTCAAACTTTGAAACAAAGACAGATATGAAGGGATTATTTGCCTTGATAGGTTCAGATTTTCCAAAAGGTGAACAAATTCTTGTGGTAAGCAAGTTAAATTATATTAGTCAACGTATTCCTATTACCATTCAAAACGGAGCAACCATTAATCTAGATCCTATTATTATGGATATAGATCTAACCGAATTAGAATCCCAAATAGGACTTATTAATCTCTCTGATAGCGAACTAGATAGTGATTTAGGAGGGTCAGCTACTAATGTTTCAGGACTGTTACAGGCATCAAAAGATGCTTTCTTAAATGCTGCTGCTTTTGATTTTAGCGCTACTTTTTTTAGACCACGAGGTTTAGATAATGCCAATGGAAAAGTTTTAATCAATGGTATTGAAATGAACAAACAATTTAACGGTCGCCCACAATGGGGAGACTGGGGAGGACTTAACGATGTGCAAAGAAACAGAGCATTTACTATGGGATTAAAAGCTAATGATTACACTTTTGGCGGTCTTGCAGGAACAACTAATATGGTAATGAGGGCTTCAAAGTATCGTAAAAGCGGACGAGTTTCAGTTGCCGCAGCCAACAGAAGTTATAAAGGTCGTATAATGGCATCGTACCATAGTGGAGTTTCTAAAAAAGGCTGGGCCTATTCATTTCTCGTATCTAAACGTTTTGGAAACGAAGGATTTATTGATGGAACCTTATACGATGCTAATTCATTTTTCGCTTCTGTTGAAAAGATTATAAACGAAAATCATTCATTAAATTTTACCTCATTTTATACTCCAAATCAAAGAGGACGTTCAACTGCGATTACACAGGAAGTAAAAAACTTAAAAGGGATTCGATACAATCCTAATTGGGGGTATCAAAATGGAGAATTTAGAAACAGCCGTGTTCGCAATATTAGAGAGCCAGTATTTATGTTAAATCATTATTGGGAAATAAATAAAAAAATAAATTTGAATACCAATGCTTCTTATCAAACTGGAAGTATTGGTAATACAAGAGTTGATAATGGAGGAACTCATTTAATAGAATTTAATGGCCAAGAAGCTTATTTAGGTGGAGGAAAAAATCCTCTTGGAAATTATTACCAACGATTACCTAGTTATTTTTTACAAGACCCAAACCCAACTGAAGGGGATTTCCAAAACGCTTATTTAGCGGGACAAGAATTAGTTACTAATGGACAATTAGATTGGGAATCTCTTTATAGAGCAAATGCAATTTCAGTTTCTACTGGAGGAAATTCTATTTATGCTATTCAAGAGGATAGAATTGATGATACTCAGTTTACGGTAAATACTATTTTCTTCACTCAATTTACGGATAAGATATTATTTAATACGAATATTATTTATCGAAATTTAAAAAGCGAAAATTTTTCTGAATTAAAAGATTTATTAGGCGGAACAGGATTTTTGGATGTAGATTTCTTTGCGGAAGGTGAAGATGGTGAAGTAACTATTGAAGTTGGAGATATCGCTCAAACTGATCTTAGGAATCGAAATAGAATTGCTAAAGAAGGAGATCGTTATAAATATAATTATGAGATTAATTCAGAGGTATTATCTGGTTTTGCCCAAACTCAATTTAAATACAATCGAGTAGATTTTTATGTAGGAGCTTCTGTTTCTAATACGAATTATCAACGGAACGGTTTGTTTGAAAATGGTAATTATCCGGGGAATGAATCTTTTGGTGAAGGTGAAAAACAAAGTTTTACCAATTATGGAATAAAAGCTGGTGCCACTTATAAAGTAACAGGCAAACATTTAATAGATGTAAATTTAGGATATCTATCAAAAGCACCAACCATTCGAAATACATTTACAAATGCCCGTCAAAATAATGCTATTACTATTGGTTTAGAAAGCGAGAAAATCCAGAATGTGGATATTGGATATATTTTTAGATCAGCTATAGTAAAAGCTAGAATTACTGGCTTTTATTCAAATTTTAAAGCCGGAAGTGATTTAGGTTTTTATTTTACTGAAAACATTTCTGGTTTAGGATTGGAACAAGATGCATTTATACAAGAAGTAATGACCAATGTTGAAAAACAATATATCGGTGGAGAATTAGGAATTGAAGCACAAGTTACACCTACTATAAAGTTAAAAGGTGCAGCATCGATGGGTCAATATACGTATAGCAACAGTCCAAACTTATATATTACAAGTGATGATTTAGAGGGACCAGTTTCATTTGGAAATGGCACCACTAAATTAAAAAATTATCATGTTGCTGGAGGTCCAGAAAGAGCATATCAATTGGGTATTGAATATCGAGATCCAAAATTTTGGTGGATAGGATTAACAACTAATTACTATTCTAATGCTTATCTAGATATCAATAATTTAGCACGATCAGATAATTTTAGTTCAGATTTTGACGGACAGCCCTTTAATAATTATGATCCAGAGGTTGCGAAGGAATTATTAAAACAAGAAAAGTTTGACGATTACTTTCTAGTAAATGTAACTGGAGGTAAGTCCTGGAAAATTAAACAATATTATATTGGATTTTTTGTAGCAATAAATAATGCTTTAGATCAAGAATATGTGACTGGTGGATTTGAACAAGGAAGAAAATCAAACTATAAAGATTTAGAGGAAGATAAATCACTTGAATATGGGCCTGTTTTTGGACCTCGCTATTTTTTTGGTGCTGGAGCTACTTATTATGTAAATGTTTACGTAAGATTTTAATTAAAAAATACAGACGGATGTATCATCAACATAAAAAATAAAATTTATCGACATGAAAATTATAAAAAATTATAAACTAGCAGCTTTTTTCTTTACAATGACCCTGATAATATCTTGTTTGAAAGATGATGATTACGAAGTGCCAAACACAGACCCTATTGCTCCAATTATAAATGGAACTGTAATTACAATTAATACTTTAAACTCTTTGTTGGAACAAGAACAAAATGCAAATGGTAATGATGTTTTGAGTTTTACCGAAAGTGATTTATATATTTCTGGATTCGTAATTTCAAATGACAAAGCAGGAAACATATATGAAGAATTAGTAATACAAGACCTATCAGTTAATCCTAAAAGAGGAGTAAAAGTTTTAATAAATGTTAGCCCTTTATTTACCACTTTTGAATTTGGCAGAAAAGTATTTGTTAAGCTTGATGGTCTATCTATAGGATATAATGGAGGTGTTTTATCTCTAGGATTTAGAGATGGGAATCAAGTTGTAGCTATTGCTGAATCACTTATGGATCAAACTATCATAAGAGCTATTGAGTTAGCAGAAATAGAGCCATTATCAATAAATATTTCAGACTTTTCAGCAGCTAAAACAAATCTTTATTTGAGATTAAATGATGTGCAATTTAATCGCAATGATGCATTGGGTGAAAATCGTAAAACTTTTGCTGCCGAACCAGAAGATGAGTTTGACGGAGAAAGAAATTTAGAGAGTTGTGCCGAAGGCTTCAGTGCAATCTTAAGCACGAGTACCTTTTCAGATTTTAAAGCCATTGAAGTGCCTCAAGGAAGAGGATATTTAGATGGAATATTAACCTATAACTATTTTGGAGATACATTTAATTTGGTATTAAACTCTCCAGAAACTATCTATTTTGATAGTACAGACCGTTGTGATCCTGTTGAGGTAGATTGTGGTTTAGCAGAAACAATTGGAAGTGATGTAATATTTAGTGAATTGTTTGATTCACAAGAAGACGGGGAGTCAATTACTGGAAATGGTTGGACAAATTATATACAAGAAGGTTCTAGAGATTATGAGGCTTATTTTAGCGATGGTGTTAATGGAAACCCTTCTCTAGGAATTTCTGCTTCAATTGGTTCTTATAATTCTAATGATGATAGCACTATTACTTGGTTAATTATGCCAGAAATTGATTTTGATGCTCAATATGGAGAAACGATTAGCTTTAAAACTTCTAATAGTTTTTCTGATGGCAGTATATTAATGTTATTATTCTCTAGTGATTGGGATGGAAATCCAAACACTATTACTGCCAGTGCTTGGGATAGTTTAACAGGTGCTTATATAGTTCAAGATGATGATTTTTATGGGGATTGGTATCCTTCAGGAAATATAAGTTTAGATTGTATTAACGGAAAGGGGTATATTGGATTTAAATATATAGGAAGTGGTAAAGAAGATTTTGACGGAACCTATGAAATAGATGAAATTATCATAAACTCTAACTAGTTTAAATACGTATTAATTTTTTGTTTCAGTTTTACATATAAAATATTAGAAGATTTTTTATTACTACCAAGAATGACCTTTCAATTTTAAAGCAGCTTTTAAGATGTCTTTTTGACTAATTTGACCTACTAATTTACCTTCTTCTAAAATAGGAAACCTTCTTCTTTTTGAAGAAAGAAATTTTTCAGCAGCATCAAAAATATTCATATCACCATTAATGGTTTCGACATCTTTAACCATGTGTTCTTCTATGTTTATATTTTCTAAAGGTTGATTGTAATAACGGCTTTCGGTAATTTGTTTGATACAATCCCCTTCGGATATGATTCCAACTAATTCATTATTTTCATTAACAACGGGTCCTCCAGAAATTCGATTTTTAATAAGTTGATTCATTACCAACAAGACTGATTGTTGAGGTTTAAATACAATTAAATTTTTGGTCATATAATCAGAGACAGTTATGTTTTCGGGTTTGTCTTTTTTACTTTTAAACCTTTTTCCAATAAAACTTTTAATTCCCATAATAATGGTAGTTGAACTCCCTAAGTTAACCATAAATATTAAGAACTCCTTCTAGAAAATAGTAATATTTACTTTTATTGATATTATATGGTACATTTAAAGCTTATAAAAATTTTACTTATGAAGCGTTCTCAATCCTTAATATCTTTCTTTTTATTAATTGGCTTGGTTTACTTAAGTTTTTACAGTTTAATGCCTCAAAATGGAACTCCAGCCTCCATAGCTGAAACTGAATTCTCTACAGAAAGGGCTTTAATTCCTCTAAGAGAAATTACGAAAGCTCCTCATTATATTGGAACTGAAGAACACGCTAGAGTTAGAGAATATATTGTAGCACACTTAAAAGGTTTGGGTTTAGAAACCGAGATACAAGAAGGATTTATAATGAACCCTAAGTGGAAGAGTTTGGATAAATCTAAAAATATACTCGCAAAAATTAAAGGTTCTGGAAACGGCAAGTCTCTATTGCTATTGTCTCATTATGATAGTGCTTTAACTCCATCTTTTGGTGCAAGTGATGCAGGAAGTGGAGTCGTTACTATTTTAGAAACGATTCGTGCTTATATAGCGAGTGGCAAAACACCAAAAAACGATATTATAATTTTATTTACTGATGCGGAAGAAGTAGGATTGGACGGAGCTAGACTTTTTGTTGAAAATCATCCTTGGGCAAAAAATGTGGGTATTGCTTTAAATTTTGAAGCGCGTGGTAGTGGAGGTCCGAGTAATATGATTGTGGAAACCAATGGCGGAAATAAAAATTTAATCAATGCTTTTATGGAAGCGGATGTTAAGTTTCCGGTGGCATCCTCCTTAATGTATAGCATTTATAAAATGTTGCCCAACGATACGGATTCTACTGTTTTAAGAGAAGGAGGCGATATTGATGGTTTCTTTTTTGCATTTATAGATGATCATTTTGATTACCATACCGCCAATGATAATTTTGAAAATCTAGATCGGAATACTTTACAGCATCAAGGGGAATATTTGCTTCCATTGCTTCATTATTTTGCGAATGCAGACCTTAGTTCTTTAAAGTCTTCGGAAGACTATGTGTATATAAATGTGCCAGTTCTTAAAATGATTAGTTATCCTTTTGTATGGATAATACCGATGTTAATTTTGGCAATTTTACTTTTCCTTGTTTTAATCGTTTATGGATTAAACAAGCGGGTGCTTTCCGTTAAAATGATTGCTAGAGGCTTCATTCCTTTTTTATTAGCAACAGTTAGTTGTGGACTTTTAGGTTTTTATGGATGGAAATTACTGTTGGTTCTGTACCCACAATACTCAGAAATTCAACACGGATTTACCTATAACGGGCATGCGTATATTTCATTTTTTGTACTAGCATCATTAGCCATCTTATTTGGGATGTATCATCGGTATTCTAAAAACACCAACGTTGCAAGTTTGTTAATTGCGCCACTTACATGTTGGTTACTCATCAACGTATTAGTAGCTATTTATTTAAAAGGCGCAGCATTTTTTATTATTCCAGTTTTTCTAGGACTTCTTTCCTTAGGGTTATTAATACGTCAAGAAAAACCCAACCTAATTTTAATGGTTATAATTGGAGCCTTAGCCATTTTTATGTTTGCTCCTCTTATTCAATTTTTCCCAGTAGGTTTAGGATTAAAAATGTTGGTTGGGAGCTGTTTATTTACCGCATTACTTTTTGGTATATTACTACCTGTCTTTGGATTTTATAGCAAGAAAGGAGTTCTTTCTGCGGTGTTTATGCTTTTAGCGATTGTATTTTTTCTTAAGGCACATATAGCAAGTGATTTTACTGCGGAAAGACAAAAACCAAATAGTTTGGTCTATTATTATGATGCAGATACCGAAGCAACTTATTGGGCCACTTATGATAAAATATTAGACGATTGGACCAAAGCATATTTAGGAGAAAACCCTGAAAAAGCAGCTAACTATATCACCTATGCATCTGGAAGTAAATACTCAAAAGGGTATAGTTTTGCTGTGGAAGCTCCTGCTAAAAATATTCCTTTATTTGAAGCGGTATTAAATAAAGACACCCTTATAAATGATATTAAAAAGAGAACTTTTACGATCATTCCAAACAGAAATGTAAATCAAATAAGTTTATATGCAGCGGAAGGTATCGAGTTTAATTTTCTGTCTTTTAATGGTCAAATTTTACCATTAAACAACAATGAAAATAGTGCTTCACAAAAAATTAAGAGCAAAGAATTGGTTCGGTATTATGTTTCAGATAAGGATAGTTTAGAGGTCTCTTATGAAGTTTCAAAAGAGCAACAAGTTTCTTTTACGGTGATGGAATACTCATATGATTTATTAGATCACCCTCAATTTACGATTAATGATAGAGCAGAAAATATGATGTCGAAACCATTTGTAGTCACGGATGCTATTATTGTAAAGAAAAAAATTACTATTGATGATTTGCCTTTAAAGGTTAAAGACTCCTCCCGTAATACTCTTATTTTAGAATAATAAAAAGCTCATTAAAATTTTCTTAATGAGCTTTTTATTAAACTATAAAGGTGCTACCAAATGCGGACACGTTCTTCAGTAGGGACAAACATTCCGTCACCTTCTTTAATATCAAACGCTTCATAAAAAGCATCAATATTAATAAGAGGTTGTGTAGCTCTTATCATACCTGGAGAATGTGGATCAGTTTTAATTCGATTTCGCAATTCCTCATTTCTTGTTAACGTTCTCCAAACCGTTGCCCAACTCATAAAGAATCGTTGTTCTGCTGTAAAACCATCAATATCTTCTGGCCTTCCATTCTTTTTGAAAAGCAATTGCAAACCATCGTAAGCTCCTAAAACGCCACCAAGATCTCCAATGTTTTCACCTAAGGTAAATTTACCGTTGATATAAACACTATCTAATACTTCTATCTTACTGTATTGTGCTGCCAAAGCATCTCCTCTAGTTGTAAATTGTTTTAAGTCTTCTTCAGACCACCAATTTACAAGATTCCCATTGGCATCAAAACGAGCACCACTATCATCAAATGCATGAGAAATTTCATGACCTATTATGGCACCAATTCCACCATAATTTACAGCATCATCTGCTAAATAATCATAAAAAGGAGCTTGTAATATCGCTGCAGGAAATACAATTTCATTATTTAATGGGTTAAAATATGCATTCACAGTTTGTGGTGACATTCCCCATTCTGTTTTGTCTACAGGTTCTCCCATTTCAGATAAATTTTTAGCCAATGCCCATTTGTTAATTGCACTTATATTTTCAAAATACGTATTGCCCTTTTTAATGTCCAACGTCGAGTAATCTTCCCAAGTATCTGGATAACCAATTTTTACCGTAAATTTATCTAATTTTTCAATGGCTTTTATTTTGGTTTCATCACTCATCCAGTCTAGTTCTTGAATACGAGCTTGATAAGAAGCAATTACATTTGCAATCATTTCTTCTGCGTTTTCTTTTGCCTCTGGCGGAAATTTAGCATCTACATACAATTGCCCTAATGCTTCTCCAACATTATTGTTAACTGCGGATAATGCACGTTCATTAGCAGGTCTCATTTTTTTAGCATCTCTTAAATACTTACTGTAAAATTCCCAGTTGGCTACTTCAATTTCTTCCGTTAATCGACTCGCACTACTAACAAAAGTATCCCAACGCAATAGTGTTTTAAGATCATCGATAGGATGTTCTGTTAAAAATGAATTTAAGGTGCTAATAAATTTAGGCTGAGTTACGATAAGGGTATCAACGTTTTGTTTAAGCTTTTTATCAGCCATCATTTTTTCTATATTTAATGATGGAATTAATAATTGTGTTTCTGAAATGGATTTTGGATTGTTATAATTACGCATATCTCTACTTTGTACTTTATCCAATCGAGGTATTGCTAATTGCGTTTCCATCGCTAGAATTTTTTCTGCAGAAGCGGTAGCAGCAATTTCATCATCTCCTAAAAATTGTAGCATTCTTGAAATGTGTTCTACATATTTTGCACGGATTTCAACAGATTTTGTGTCCATTTCTAAATAATAATCACGATCACCAAGACCAAGACCATTCTCTGTAACATAAGCCGCGTTTATAGAACTATCATTTAGGTCTGCAAATGAAACAAAATTTATAAATGGTGAACTTACATTGGGAACCGTCATTAAAACAGTTTGAAGATCGTTTAAATTCTCTATACCAGCAATAGCATCTAAAACGGGTTGTAAGGGAGTTATTCCCGCAGCATTACGAGTATCAACATCGAGCTTTGAGTCAAATAAAAATAATGCTTTCGCCTGATCAGTATTAGAAGCGTAGTTTCCGCTTTTTTTCGCTTTTGCTATGATTTCAAGAACATCTTTATCGGTAGATTTTCGCAAAACAGAAAACCCCCCCCAGATGGTTCGATCCTCAGGAATTTTTGTGTTTTTCATCCAATTTCCATTCACATAATTATAAAAATCATCTTTTGGATTTACGGTAGTATCCATGTTTTCCAGAATAATACCGTGTGATAATTCAGCTGCTTTTTTAGAATCTTTAGTGGCTTCACTACAAGATGTTAGCACTAACGCTACAGAAGCGATTAAAGTTGAAAACTTAAATACTATTAATTTCATAATTTGATTATTTTTTATGTTGTAGTAAAGACCTTAAATGGTAGTTTTTGTTAAATTAAAAAAATAATTAGTTATTATTTTGGTCTTCTAATTCTGATTTATAAACAGCCTCTAGAAATTCTTTTTGAAGTACTAATTCTTTTTTTTCAGTGTCAACTCTTTGTAAATCGATGGCATCTTTTTCAAATTTCTCATTGATCTGAATAAATAAATTTCTCACTGAAATATTCATTTCCTTAAAATAATCTTGAAGTCTTACAGAATCAAAATGAGCTTTATTTACTTCTAGATTTAATAGTTGAGTTCGAGTTTTTACTACTATTAGTCTTGAGAAAATTAAAGGAGTATTTAAGGTGTCAGGGATTTTTTTAATTATAGAGTCGATATGAGAAACCATAAGAATTGATTTGGTTTTTATAACTTCCATAGAAGTACCATTAATGGTTTTTGCTTGTTTTTCAAAATCTTCGAAAGCTCCCCAATTTATAACTTCTGCTCTTGTATTTTCTGAGATTATTGGAAATTCAAAATCACTGTTACCATAAATACTTGAATTTATTTTTTGAGGAATTATCTTTTGTGTTAATTCATCTTGTTCATTTCCACAAGAAGATATGATTAAACTTACTATAATAAAGGCAAGAAATTTCATTTGATATAGTTGTATAGCTGCAAATATACAAGTTCTATGGACATATTAAAGTTAATTTTAAGTGAATGTAAAAGAGAAGAATATCCGTATATTTACAGCATAAAAATAAAATATTTTGAAAAAAATAATTCTTATAATAGGTGCATCGGGTCAAATAGGAACCGATTTAACCATGCGATTGAGAAAGAAATATGGGAACCAAAATGTAATTGCTACGGATATTAGGGAAGATGACGGAACTTTAAGTAAAGATGGTCCTTTTGAAGTCTTAGATGCCATGGATTACCAGGGTATTGAAGACATAGTTATAAAGCATGAAGTTACAGATGTTTATTTGTTAGCGGCCATGTTATCTGCTACTGCTGAAAAGTTTCCGATGCGTGCATGGAATTTAAATATGAACTCATTATTTAATGTTTTAAACCTTGCCAGGGATCAAAAAATTAAGAAAGTGTTTTGGCCTTCAAGTATTGCAGTATTCGGGCCCACTTCTCCAAAAGAGAATACACCACAAAGGACAATAATGGAACCCTCTACAGTTTATGGAATTAGTAAACAAGCAGGTGAAAGATGGTGTGAATATTATCATGCTATTTATGGTGTGGACGTTCGAAGTATTAGGTATCCAGGTTTAATAAGTTATAAAACTCTACCTGGTGGAGGCACAACAGATTATGCAGTAGACATTTACCATCACGCTGTTAAAGGCAGTAATTATGTTTGTTTTCTAGATAAGCAAACCACATTGCCTATGATGTATATTGATGACGCCATAAGAGCGACATTAACTATTATGGATGCTCCAAAGGAGTCGATTAAAATAAGAAGCTCTTATAATTTATCAGGATTAAGTTTTAATCCAATTGAAATTTTTGAAAGCATAAAACAACAAATTCCAAGTTTTGAAATATCTTACAAGCCAGATTTCAGACAAAAAATTGCAGATTCTTGGCCGAAAAGTATAGACGATACAGATGCCAAAAATGATTGGGGTTGGAAAAACAATACACCATTAGAAGAAATGACTGCAATAATGCTTAAAAATTTACAGGATTAAATAATAGTATTTTAAAACCAAGGTCGTTTACCAACCTGGTAGGTATTGTAAAATTCTTCATCACTCTTTGTAAGATAAATAATACCTTCTATAAACCCTATAATTCCAGCAGCACCACAAGTTAAAACTGTGATGACCATTTGAATTATTCCTTCTTTAGTATAACCTAAAATAAATTTATGTATCCCTAATGGTCCAAATAAAATAGCCATAATACCAGCTATTACTTTTTTGTTTTCGCCATTAGAGGTTAAATCATTCCAGTTTTCTTTAAATTCATTTGCAGTTTGTTTCGCCTCTTTTTCAAACGATTGTTTATTTTCTTCGCTCATTAATAGTTGGTTTTTAGCAAGTTGATTTGTAAATATAATAAATAAGCACTATCAATTGGCTCCCAAAGTTCAATTTTATTAGCTTCATTATTTAAAACTCAATCAAAATCGCCATAATCATCGGTATCTAATTTCAAATGGTGTTATACTAATTTTTTTTGTTTTGGCTCTTTCGTTTTAAAAATAACTTTCCCTCTAATCCAATTATTCGTTTTATAATCTTAGGCTTTAATTTCTTTAAATTTGTGCACTATCTTATCTACAATTACTTGGGCTAACTTCTCTTTACTTTCTATTGTCCATCCTGCAATATGAGGACTTAAAATTACATTATCCATACTTAATAATTCAGATAAATGTGCGGGGATTTTATTGGAAAATAATGATTCAAACGAACTCTTTTCAAACTCTAAAACATCCAAACCAGCTCCTAATAGTTGTCCTTTTTTTAATGCTAAAATTATGTCTGAAGTAACCACACTTTTTCCCCTAGCGGTATTTAATAACCAAAATTCTTTTGAAAATTGATCGATAAAATCGCTATTTACCATTCTGTTTGTTAAGGGGGTCCAAGGAATATGTAAACTCACAATATCCGCTTCTTTTTGAAAGGCTATTAATGAAACTTGAGTAGCGTTTTTATCACCAACATTTTCTTTGATATCATAACAAATCACCTTACAATCAAAACCTTGTAGTTTTTTTGAAAAAGCTTTACCCATATTTCCATATCCAATTATACCAACTGTTTTTCCACCTAATTCAATTCCTCTATTTGCTTCCCGATTCCATTTCCCTTTTTTAACTTCAAGATCGGCTTTGTTAAGTTTATTAAATAAGGAAAGAAGCATTCCTAAAGTATGTTCGCCCACTGCATTACAATTTCCTTCAGGGGCAGATATTAAAGTAATTCCTTTAGATTCAGCAAAAGGAACATCTATACTCTCTAATCCGGCACCTACTCGCGCAATAAACTTTAAATTAGTTCCAGCAGCAATAAAGGTTGAATCGCATTTAAACCTACTTCTTATGACGATTCCGTCATATCCTGAAATGATTTGTTCAATATCAGATTTAGAGGAGGTGTAATCTTCTTCGTTTTTATATCCAGCTTTAAATAGCTGCTCAATAAGCAAAGGATGGTTTTTATCTAAATGAAGAATTTTCACTATTTAAATTTTTGGATAATTGCTAATTGTTTTTTCGTGTTTAATATTACCTGTATGAGCGGTACTCAATTTTTCAAATAATAAAACATAAACTTCTTCCCCGTCTTTTGTTACGGGACAATGTTCTACTCCTTTTGGGACTACTATAATTTCTCCTTCATTAATAATTTTAATACGATCCCTAAAATGCATTTCTAAACTGCCTTTAATTACTTGAAATAATTCATCTTCTTTTTCATGCTGATGCCAAACAAACTCACCCTTTATTTTTGCTAAAAGCACTTGCATATCGTCTACGATTGCAATTTGATGAGGGTGCCAGTTCTTGTTGAATTTCGAAAACTTTTCTTTAATGTTTATGGAGTCCACAGTATTATAAATTAGTTAAACAAGGTACTAATTTCTTCTGTTATTTTAGTTGGACGAAGTGTTTTTTCATTTACTAAGCACCAGGTAGTTGTTGCTTCGATGATTATTTTTTGATCACTTAATCTAATAATTTTATAATGGCGATCACTTTTAACTCCTTCGTTTTTAGCGATCCACGTAGTTAATTCTAATTTTTCTCCTTCAAAGGAAGCGGCTTTATAATTGATGTTGTGATTAATCACGTACCAAACATAATTTTCTTGAAATTGTTTAGGTGCAGCATCATTCCAGTGTTTTTCAGCAGCATCTAGACACCATTGCAGATAAGTAAGATTGTTTACATGGTTTCTTTTGTCTATAGCAGATGAAGGAACTACAAATATTTTAGTATGTATTTTCATTTAAAAACCAAGAATAAGTTTTGCGATATAGAAGAATAGAAAAATACCAAAAATATCATTACTAGTAGTAATAAAAGGTCCTGTAGCTATTGCAGGATCAATCCCTTTGCGATCCAAAATGATTGGTACAAAAGTCCCTATAAGTGCAGCAATTATAATTACTACTAACATAGAAATAGCAATTGTGATACTTACAATAAAATCTTGATCAACAATGAAACCAAAAAAGATTACTAATAATCCTAATATGGTTCCGTTAATTAGTGCCAATCCTAATTCTTTTAACAATCGATGAAACAAACTCCCTTTAACAACATCGTTTGCTAAACCTTGCACAATAATAGCGCTAGACTGAACACCAACATTACCTGCCATTGCAGCTATTAATGGTGTAAAGAAAAATAATATTGGATAATTGAATAATGCTTCTTCAAATCCTTGTAAAATATAAACACTGCCCAATCCTCCAAATAATCCTAAAACCAACCAAGGCAGTCTTGCTTTGGTTAATTCTAAAATACTATCATCAGCTTCAACATCTTGAGATATACCCGCTGCCATTTGATAATCTTTTTCTGCTTCTTCCTTTATAAAATCTACAATATCATCAATGGTAATTCTGCCAACTAATATCCCATTTTCATCTACAACAGGGATAGCCTCTAAATCATATTTCTGCATAATTCTTGCTACTTCCTCGTCTTCTGTAGCAACGGTTACAAAATCTACTTTTGGAATATAGACATCACTAATATGTGTTTTTACAGAAGCGGTTAAAAGATCTTTTAAAGAAAGACGCCCTTTTAATTTTCCATCTTTATCGGTAACATAAATAGAATGAACACGAGTTACATTTTCTGCTTGTCTACGCATTTCTCTAACACAACTAGCTACCGTCCATGTTTCTTTTACCTGAACTAACTCTTTTGCCATCAATGCACCAGCAGTGTCTTTATCGTAGGTTAAAAGCTCCACAATATCGGATGCGTGCTCTTCGTCTTCAATTATTTCAATTACCTTTTTTTGAATGTGATCATCGAGTTCTGCTACTACATCGGCAGCATCATCAGTGTCCATTTCTTCAATTTCTTTAGCAATTTCTTTTGTTGAAAGATAACTTAGAATTTTTTCTCTATCATCTTCATCTAATTCCATTAAAGCTTCAGAGGTAATTTTACTTTCTAAAGATTTAATAAGATATGCTGCCTCTTCAGGTTTTAATTCTTCTAGGAGTTCAGCAATATCAGCAAAGTGGACTTCGTGTAATAAATCTCTAATTACATTGCCTTCTTTTTTGGCGATGAGACGGATTATTTTTTCTAAATAATTAGTTGTTAGTTGAAATTTCATCTTTCTCTAATTTTTGAGTAAGCATAATAAATTCTGAAACCGAAAGTTGTTCAGGTCGCTGTCCAAATATAATATCTTCTTTTAATTTATCGGAAAGATTAAAGACTTTTAAACTATTACGCAATGTTTTTCTTCTTTGCTGAAAAGCAGTTTTTACGACTCTAAATAACATTTTTTCATCACAAGGAAGGCTATAGTTTTCTTTTCTTCTTAAGCGAAGCACTCCGCTATCTACCTTTGGAGGAGGATCGAATACAGTGGGAGGGACTGTAAATAAATATTCTGCATCGTAAAAAGCTTGTACTAAAACCGACATAATTCCATAGACTTTACTTCCTTCTTTTTCACAAATACGTTTTGCTACTTCTTTTTGAAACATGCCTGTAAATTCTGGAATTTGATCTCGCCATTCTAAAGTTTTGAATACAATTTGTGTGGATATATTATAAGGGAAGTTACCAGTGATAGCATAGGGTTCTCCATTAAAAAATTTTTCTAAATCAAATTTTAAAAAATCAGCAGAGATTACTGATAGGTTTTTGTTTTTAAAATGTTGATTTAGATAAATTACAGATTCTTGATCGAGTTCCATTGCTATAATTTCTAGATTTTTTTCTAGAAGATATTTGGTAAGCACTCCCATTCCAGGTCCAATTTCCAACACATTTTTATAAGTATCATGTGTTAGTGTGTCGGCAATTTTTTTTGCAATACTTTCGTCTTTAAGGAAATGTTGACCTAAATATTTTTTTGCTTTTACAGACATTTTTAATGATGTGTGATACTATATTCATCTATAATTTCTAATTCCGTACTAAAAGTAAGCATCTTATCCGCAAATTTTAATAAACCATCTTGCCTGAGCTTATCTGCGTCTTTTTTATAATAACTATCCAAAGCTTCGCGAGATTTCGCTCTGTATTGTATGGCATAAGTAGTACCTCCCATTTCTTCTTCAACTAGTACTTTGGTAAGTTTAGCATCTGTAAATTTTCTGGTAGCTAAAACTAACGGGATATAATTTTTAATCCAAATCAGCCATTCGTCGTGGATACTTTTTTCAATATTTACGGTAACATTATATATAATCATTTTTTATTCTATTTCATCACCCCGAAGCATCCTGTATTTTTTTCTTGCTTCTACAAAGTAGATACTATCTTCAAAATTGAAGATTAATAACTCATAGTATTCTTTTGCTTTTTGAGCTTGGTTTAGTTTTGTTTCGTAAAGTTTTGCCAATCGATAATGTGCATCATCGGCTAATATATCTTCATTATAAAATTCTATTAAAGCATGATAACTTTCTATGGCTTTTTCATACTCACCATTGGCTTCATACAACTCACCTAGTTTTAGTAAAGCTTCATCTTCAATTTTTTCACCTTTATGATTCTCTAACAAGCTTTTTAAAACTGAAATCGCTTCCTTTTCTTTTTTCTGGAATTTTAAAAGATCGGCTCGAGCAAATTGTTTTAAGGCAGTTTGAGTAGAATCTTCTAAAGAATTATCTTTTATCAGTAAACTCAATTGCATTGCATCATTGGCAATTAATTGTGTTGCCGATTTTTTAAGAACATCTAACTGTACCTGAGCCCAAATAAAATCAAAATTAAAGTAACTAGTCTTTGCAACTTTAAAACGTGCTTCTTGAGCTAATAAATCACCTTTTACTTCCTGTTGAATTTGTGAATAATAGATCAATGCTTGATTGAATTTTTCATCAAAAACCAAAATATCTGCTAAAAGCATTTTAATTCTTGCTTTTTGGTATCTTGATAAAGGCTGTTTAGAAAAAGATTTTAAATTTGAAACAGCAAGGGTTTTTTTATTGTTTTGGAAGGCTAAAAAATAATTATAGTCTAATTGAAGCTGATATGTTTTTTTTCCGTTGCCAAATTCATTAAATAAATCTTCGTAGCTTTTTTTAATTTTTGGATATTCTTTTTCGGAAGCAGTTTTTAATCTAATCTTCATTAAATGTTGATAACCTGCTATTTTTTCTTCAGACGTTGAAGCATTTTCGATTAAAAAATTGACCATTGATATGGCATTTTCATCGTCATCATCATTACTGGCAAAATAGGCAATATCTACTATACCAGACAAATCGTTATTTCCGGTACGTTTGTAAATTGCTTTTTCTTGAGTAAATGCTTTTTTATATTCTTTTTGTTGAATAAACAACCAGCTTAATAACTCATTATACAAAACATCAGGTTGCTTTTGTAATTTTTGAAGTAATGCTTTTCGGAGTAACACATTTCCTTCTTCGGTAGGGTTTTCAGAGATGTATAGACTGAAGTTTTGTTGAGCGATTCCTTGATAAGAAGGTTTTTTTTTAATTAACATTAAATAACTATCAAACATTTTTTCAAGATTGCCTTGTTCACCATAAAGACGTGCTAACTGGTAACTAAAGTCAGTATCTGGAAAAGTATTCATAGCAACTATATAGGTTTTAATTGCATAATTTAAAAGGCTATATCTTTCAAACGATTCACCAATAATTCTTCCATAATTAAATTTTTTACTTTCATTTACAAAAAGAATTGCTTTATTATAATTAATATTGGCTAATGAATCATTTTTTTGTAGCGAATAATTATGGCCTAATTCCACATAAAGTTGAGGGATAATTCTTTTATTATTTAGCCTTTCTTTTAATAGTTGTTCTGCTTCTTTAAAATTTTCTAATTGTTGGTGTGAAGCCACAATAGCTTTAAAATAATTAAAATTTTTATTTTTTTTATAAAGATTGGTATAAATCGCTAGTGCTTTCTCGTATTCTCCTTTTTCAAAATAGTTTTTAGCCAACAAATTATTTTGAGCATTAACGATAGTTAATGGTAGAAAAAATAAGATGAAAATAATTTTGTACATGGGTTAAAGATAGGGAATTGATTCCTTAATAAAATGTCAATTTATAGAGCATTATTTAAAAATAGGCACTCCTTCTAATTGACCCCATTCGGACCAAGAGCCATCATATAAAAAGTGGTTATCTTCTGAAATTAATGTTGACGCTAATATTAAGATACAAGCGGTTAATCCAGATCCACAAGTGAATATTTTTGGCCGTTTGTCTATCTTCAACTTTTTAAAAATAGTAGAAATTTCATTTGGCGAAAGAAATTTTCCATCCCTTAATACTTCTAAAAATGGGAGGTTTATAGCATGTGGGATATGGCCAGATTTTAAATTTTTTCTCGTTTCTGGAATCAATCCGCAAAACCGTTCATTAGATCTAGCATCTACTAAAATAGCTTCCTTTGATACTATGTTTTCTAAAATTTGAAAAGCTTTTTTTTGAAGATTTAGATTGAAAATTGCTTTGAAATTACCTTCAGGAACCACTCGATTTTGAATTGATTCTGTAGGGTAGTTTTTATTTTTCCACGATGGGAGTCCACCATCTAAAACAGCAATATTTTTATGCCCCATACTTTTAAAAATCCACCATACTCTAGGGCTGGCATAAATTCCTATATTATCATAAACTACAATGATACTATTGTTATTTATCCCAAGATTTTTACATGCCAATGAAAAATATTTAGGATTTGGTAATGTATTTGGTAATCGGCTTTCTAGATCAGAAAAATTTCTTTTTAAATCAAAATACCGAGCACCTTTGATTTGGATACCAGGAAATTCAACTTTAATATTAGCTATATTACTTTCTAAGCTAACATCTAAAATCACTAAATTAGGTTCGTTTAAATTTTGAGAAAGCCAATTAACAGAGACTAGTGGATTCAAATAAAATTAATTAATTATGTTAAAACCGCAATAAGGCACTAATACTTCAGGTATTTTAATTCCTTCTGGGCTTTGGTAGTTTTCCAAAATTCCCGCCAAGACTCTTGGTAAGGCTAAAGAACTACCGTTAAGTGTATGGACTAATTTATTTTTACCATCTTCATCTTTGTAGCGTAATTTCAGTCTATTTGCTTGAAATGTTTCAAAATTTGAAACTGATGAAATTTCTAACCAACGATCTTGAGCGGTAGAAAAAACTTCAAAATCATAGGTTAAAGCAGCAGTAAATCCTAAATCTCCCCCACACAGCCTAAGGATGCGGTACGGTAATTTTAGCTCTCTAAGTATATCTTTAATGTGATTTACCATTCCGGTAAGAGCAGTATAAGAATTTTCAGGCTTTTCAACTCTTACAATTTCCACTTTATCAAATTGATGCAATCTGTTTAATCCTCTAACATGAGCTCCATAACTTCCAGCTTCTCTTCTAAAACATGGAGTGTATGCAGTACATAAAATGGGTAATTCTGAATGCGCTTTTAAATCTCCACGGAATAAATTAGTAACCGGAATTTCTGCGGTAGGTATTAAGTATAAATCGTCTAAAGTAGAATGATACATTTGTCCTTCTTTATCTGGTAATTGACCTGTTCCAAACCCTGAAGCTTCATTTATCAAATGTGGGACTTGATATTCGGTATAACCGGCATCCGTATTTTTATCTAAAAAATAAGCGATTAAAGCACGTTGTAGTCGAGCCCCTTTTCCTTTGTATACAGGGAATCCAGCACCTGTAATTTTCACACCAAGTTCAAAATCTATTATGTCGTATTTTTTTGTTAATTCCCAATGAGGTAATGCACCTTCAGAAAGTTTTGGGATTTCACCTTCAATAAAAACCTCTTGATTATCATTTTCGTCAGTTCCAGCTGGAACCAATTCATTTGGAATATTAGGTATGTTAAAAAGTAATTGCTGAAGTTTTTCTTCAGCTGTATTTAGTGTTTCTGTAAGTTGTTTTGAAACTTCTTTTAATTGGGTTGTTTTCTCTTTTAAAAGGTTTGCCTTTTGAGGTTCCCCACTTTTAAATAGAATTCCAATTTCTTTAGAAAATGTATTGGATTGCGATAAAATTTCATCAAGTTTAGCTTGAGTTGCTTTACGTAACTCATCGGTCTTTAAAACTTCCTCGAAAATAGTTGTTGCATCAAAACCTCTTTTGCTAAGGGCTTGAATAAACTTTTCTTTGTTTTCGCGTATTTGGTTTACTTGTAACATTTTATTAAAACTTTTGAGCCTGCAATTTAGGAAAAAAGAGGGGTTTATTAGGAGATTTTTCGGTCCTTATTTATTTTGATAATCTTCAGGCGAAGGCAATAACCAATTACTGTGTTTAAATAGCTCCCAGTTTAGATTTGCAATGTCTATTTTAGGATTGGTAAACTGATGATATGGACCTCCATTGACACTTACTTTTGAATTTACATAAATAGCAACATCATTCCCTTTTTTAGTTTCAATTGCTTTGATTTTTTGTACTAATTGCCATATTAAATCTGGTTTTGTAGCTACAGATCTAACTTGTTTAGGCGATAGTAATTTTTTATAATCATACACTTTGTTTTCTCTTGTTTTTTTATCTTCAATCCTAACAATTAAAGAACCACTTTTAGATCTTAACATCATTCTCCAACTCATCCGATGACCTTCTTCAGTCCAAAGCACATCATCTTGAATCATCCAATGACGAATGGGTAAGCCTATTTGAAATGTAAAATACACCAATAATATACCGATCAGTATATTATTTTGCTTAGGAATGTTAACTTGGTGTTCATTGTAAATTTCATTTTTTAGTTTGAATCTCTTTTGGATGGTTTCCGAACTAAAGAAAAACAATAAAAAAGCAATTGACATATAAGGAAAAATACCTACTTGAAAAACAATGGAGTTAAACAAATTAAAAAAGAGCGAAAGGTAAAAGCCAAATACTCTTGTTCGTTTCCATAATAACATTGGGATGATTAGTAAATCGAAAAATATTCCAAAGTAGGCAATAATATAATGCACCCAATTATATTGTAGTAAGACTCCAATTAAGAAATAATCTTTTTTAGATTTCAATATAATTCCAGGAGCAGTTCCATTTATCCAATCGGGATACCATTTTGCAACAGACCCATAAATAAATACAATAGCAACTTGCACTATCAATGTCCATTTAACCCATTGAGGCATTGAAAGTGATTTAAACGAAGGGTTAAATTTAGCATCTAATGAATACCGTTTATTTGCAGGTAAAAAAGTCATTATCCAACAAAGTAAAACCATTAAGTAATAATGATTGTTATAGGATGTTTTTTGCATTAAATAAACAGTAGTCCATAATAAAGCATAAAAGAACATCGCTAATCGATATTTATAACCCAACATCACGAAAACTCCAAAGACTCCCATTAGAGCGAAATAAAAATACATTCCTTCGCCAACAAAGCATTGTAAAAAATCAAAGCCAATAAAATTAAATGTGAAATCCGGTGTTACTAATACACGTCCAACCCATCCTGTAGCAATCGCTCCAAAAGCTTCCAAAGTAATTAAAAATCCAAAAAAAACCCTAAATAGGCTTAAACTTGTATTGTCAATTTGTTTAAAAAAAAAATTATTCATTAATTTTTAGATAATCTCGCGCGAATATTTCATCTTCTTTAATGGCAATTTTTAGCGCTTCTTTAGAGTCAAATATTTTTTCTTCTCTAATTTTTTTTATAAAATTTATTCGAATATTCTTATTGTATAAATCATTTTTATAATCTAAAAAATGAGTTTCAATTGATTTATGAATACCACCAACAGTTGGATTAGTGCCGATATTGGTAAGGCCAAAAACCTCTTTTTTAGCAATGACAGATCTTACTAAATAAACACCATTTTTTGGTATGAGTTTATAATCTTCCTTGATTTTAAGGTTTGCTGTTGGAAATGCTAATGTTTTTCCAATTCCTTTTCCTTTAACTATTTTCCCCGAAAGCATAAAAGGATATTCAAGATATTGATTGGCGGTTTTTACATCGCCTTCCTCTAATGCTTTTCGGATTTTTGTAGAACTAATAGATACATTTTGTAATTGTTGAGCGGTAATTTCAATAACTTTAAAATCATAGATGTTACCAAACTCTATTAAATCGTTAATAGTGGCAGTTCTATTTCTTCCAAATTGATGATCATAACCAATAATTATTTTTTTAATATGTAGTTGATTTACCAAAATGTCTCTGACAAATTCTAAAGCAGTTAACCTTGAGAACTCTTTTGTGAAAGGATGAATAATTAAATTTGAAACTCCTGTTTGTTTAATTATTGCTGAACGTTCATTTATAGTATTTATCAATTTTAAGGATGAATCTTTTTGTAAAATCATTCTTGGATGTGGAAAGAAAGTAAGTAAAATTGATGATAGATTGTCCTCTTTAGCAGCATTAACTAATTGATTTATAATTGCTTTATGTCCTAAATGTAAACCATCAAAAGTGCCTATAGTTATTACAGATGGATTGGTTTTCTTATAGGAAGCTAAAGATTTATATACGTCCATATTATTTTCCATTAAAGGAATTCATGGTATTTGTTATTCCTGCTAAACCAAAGGATTTAATGATCTCAGTTGCTTTTTCTAATCTTTCAGGTAATAGTTTTTGTTCTTCACCTATCCATTCTCCTAATACATAATCTATTTGTTTTCCTTGTGAAAAGGTATCTCCAATTCCAAAACGAAATCGATTGTATTTACTTGTATTTAAGACTTGTTGAGCATCCTTTAAACCATTATGGCCGCCATCGCTACCTTTTGTTTTTATTCTAAATGTTCCAAAATCTAAATTTAAATCATCAGTAACAACCAATAAATTATCTAAAGGAATTTTTTCTTTTTCCAGCCAATATCTAATGGCTTTACCACTTAGATTCATGAACGTACTAGGTTTTAACAATAAAAATGTTCTGCCTTTTAATTTGTAAACTGTTACATCACCTAGTTTCTTACTCTCAAAAGTAAGTTCCTCTTTTTCAGCTAAAAAATCTAGAATTTTAAAACCAATATTATGTCTGGTATTTGCATATTTAGGACCAATGTTACCTAAACCTACAATGAGATATTTTTTCATAGGATCACCATCAGTTAGATTTCTGTTAAAATTAATTGTAAAGAGTTCTCTAAATATTGAAAACATGTGATAATTAAGCTTTTGTAAAAATAAAAAAAGCATCCCAAATAAATAGGATGCTTCTTAAGTATATTTTATAAAAAAATTTATTCAGCAGCTCCTTCTTCAGCAGCTCCTTCTTCAGTAGCTCCTTCTTCACCTTCTGCACCTTCTTCAGTTTCTTCATCTTCAACAGCAACACGAGAAGTTCTAACTTGACAAACAACTCTACTGTCATCTTGAAGTATCGTGTAGTCGTCTCCACTTAAATCTGCAACAGTCATAATTGCTCCAATTTTCATTTCAGAAATATCAGCATTTAAGAAATCTGGAAGATTTTTAGGCAATCCTTTAACTTTTAGCGATCGGTTTACAATTCGTAAGACACCACCATTTTTTACACCAGGAGAACTTCCTGTCATGCGAACAGGAATTTCCATACTTACTTCTTTGTCATCAAAAATTTGATAAAAATCGATGTGTAAAATTTGGTCTGTTACTGGGTGAAACTGAATATCTTGTAAGATAGCCTCAATTTTAGAACCATCTTTTAAAGCAATTACTACTGTGTGTACATCTGGAGTGTAAACTAAGTTTTTAAATGCCATAATTTCTGCTGAAAAGTGAATGGCTTTATCTCCTCCGTATACTACGCAAGGAACCTGACCAGCATTACGTAGAGCTTTAGTAGCTACTTTACCTACGCTTTCTCTTTGAGATCCGTTGATTGTAATTGATTTCATTTTTTTGTTTTATGTTTAAAATTTAAATTGCCCACCTTTTGGTTAAAGCGGGTGCAAAGATGCGTTTTTTTCTGAATAGAGAAAAGAAATAAGTACTCTTTTTTTAGTCAAATTATGTAATATAACTTCGGAATAGATTTTCTATTACAAAATCTTAGTTTAATCTATGCTTACTGGTTTTCTGAAGATTACATTAAGAAATTTGTGCTAATCGATTTATTTGAACTAACACTCATCATTACTTCTGCAAAAAGTTTCGCACAACTTAATACTCTCACTTTAGGACTATTAATTTTTGAAGGAATAGAATCAGTTACGATTAACTCTTCTAATTTAGAATTTTCTATTTTTTCGTAAGCATTACCAGACAATATAGCATGTGTACAAATAGCTCTTACACTTAAAGCGCCTCTTTCAATCATTAAATCGGCTGCTTTTGTTAGCGTACCTGCAGTATCGACCATGTCATCTACTAATACTACATTTTTCCCCTCTACATTACCAATAAGCTCCATGTGTGAAATTATATTTGCTTTTTCACGTTGCTTATAGCAAATTACCACATCACTTTTTAAGAATTTTGAATACGCATAAGCTCGTTTAGATCCTCCCATATCTGGAGAAGCAATAGTTAAATTATCTAAGTTTAAAGACTTCAAATAAGGTAAAAATATAGTTGAAGCAAAAAGATGGTCAACAGGTTTTTCGAAAAAACCTTGAATTTGATCTGCATGTAAATCCATGGTGATCACTCTGGTTGCTCCTGCTGTTTCAAGCATTTTAGCTACTAATTTAGCGGCTATTGGTACACGAGGTTTGTCTTTTCTATCTTGCCTTGCCCAACCAAAATAAGGTAAAACCGCAGCAATATGTTTAGCTGAAGAACGCTTTGCAGCATCTAACATCAATAACATTTCCATTAAATGATCACTATTAGGATGTGTAGAGCCTACAATAAAAACTCTACTTCCTCTAACTGATTCTTCAAATGATGGTTGAAATTCGCCATCACTATAATTAGAAGTAATTACGTTCCCTAGAGGTATTCCGTAATGTTTCGCAATACTTTCAGCAAGTTCTTTACTTTGTTTACAAGCAAAAATTTTAGATTCAGGAATATGGATGTCCATTTAATTAAGGTTTGTTGGTTATTAGCAAATGTAAAATGAATCCTTAGAAGTAACCAAAAAATGAACAGGTTAATTATTAATACTTATTAATTAAATGTTTATTTTTGTAGTCTACTTGCTCAAGTGGTGGAATTGGTAGACACGTTGGATTCAAAATCCAATGCTTCACGGCGTGCGGGTTCGATTCCCGCCTTGAGTACAATTAAAACCTGTTAAAAATTGATTTAACAGGTTTTAGTGTGTTTATTAATAATGGAAACACGAATAAAAAAGTTAAAAGGACTAGCTAGGAAACTTTTATATCAAATGAAATTTAGTTTAAAAGAAGGAATATCAAATGAATTATTATTAATCAGGGAATTATATTGGTGAAAATCACACTTCTGTAATTACTATCTAAAGGAATTAATCTTTTAGTGTTTTCCTCATTTAATTGTACATGATATTCTTTTTTTATTAAAAAATAGCTTTTTTTATTTAAAGATAAAATTGAATCCATAGTTGTATTATAATAAATATATCCAGTTTCTTTATTAGCATAAAACTTACCTGAATAACTTTTTGACATCCAATAATATATTGGAATATCTTTATTAGTTGTTGCAACTTCTTGACTTTCTATTAAATATTTATCAGTATTCAAATAATAGTTTAAACTACTAGACTTAAAAGATAAAATTATAAACGCAAAAACAATTATAATTGGAAATACAATACTTGCAATAAGCCATTTCTTGTTATAAATCCACCAATTTGAAACTAATAATCCAATTGGCACTAAACTTGGTAAAATATAAGTGTGTATTGCATTACTAGAGAAAGTGAAAAAAAGAGGTGTCCAAAAAGCCCAAAGAATCAAAAAAGCAACCCACTTATCCTTAAATAATACGCTTTTTTTCTTCCACATTTTATAAAGTACATAAGGAACCCAAGGGAAGCCAAAACCAATCAAAAATAACCATATCATACCTATTGGCTGTGATTTAGCAAAGCCATATTTATCTCCATGCCATTCAGAGTCTGTAAATCGATGGAAATGTTCACCTACAATAAAATAATTAAAAAATCCTGGGGATTCTTTTTCCATAAAATAATACCAGGGTCCAGCGACTAAAATTGTAATAAGAATACCTGTAATCCAAGGGATTTTTTTCCATAAATAAATAAATCTATTTTTAAAATCTAAAACACTCCAAATAAAAATAGGAACAGATGTTAAAACAATAATTAATGGACCTTTTGCTAATAATCCTAAGCCTATTCCTACAAAGAACAAATAATTCCATATTGTTTTTTTATGATAAATCATACTATTCCAAAAAGATATCATTACTAGTGTAGTTGAAAGCATCAATGTACTATCCGTAGAGGTTACTCCCATATGAAGAAGGAATTCTGGAATTGTCAATAAAACGAACGCTATAAAAAAAACATTTACTTTTTTAATTTCTTTTATTTTAGTGAGTAAAATAATAATTACGATACCTATAATAAATGAAGGGAGGCGAGCAGCAAATTCATTTATTCCTAATAAATTAAAACTAATTGCTGATAACCATGAAGATAAAGGAGGCTTAGCCCAAAATGGGATGCCATAATCATATTGCATAACAATCCATTGATTACTCTCATACATTAATCTAGCAATTTCAGCATACCTAGCCTCTGTCTTATCAAATAATGGTATTTTCCAATTTAATATTAACCTAAAAAGTATTAGAAATAGAACTAAAGCATTTATAAAGCTATTGCTGTTTTTATATTTATTAAAGTTCATTTTTTAATTGCTTTTTATTTATAAAGTAGTGTTTAGTAGAATATTTTTTGTTAATGTTAAATAAATCAATCCATAATTTAAAAATATATAAAAAACTTATTTTAGAACTCCCTCTGTCTTCCCATTTATTTAAGGTGGTCTCTCTTATTTTCTGACGAGTTAATTCATTGCCATAATATGTTTTCATCCTCGAAAACAATTCCACATCAAATAACCATTTAGAAATAAATGTTTCATCAAATATAATAAGCGATATATTTTTAGTAAATACTTTACAGCCACATTGAGTATCATAAGTATTTAAATTTAAAATTTTAGAAATAATAAAAGCTATAATTCTCCCAATAAAAAAACGATAATATTTATTAAAAATTTTATTTTTACTTGTAGACTTTCTTGAGCCAAAAATAAATTCTTTTTCATCTTTTATTAAAGAATTTAATCTCATGAATTCTTGTAAAGATGTTGATAAATCAACATCTAAAAAACCAATAGTTTTAAAATTATAATGAGTGTTACAATAATTGATTCCTTTTCTTGTTGCTTCTGCCTTTCCTAGGTTTGTTTGATAAGATATTATATGGATTTGATTATTAAAAGCAGAATTAAGATTTTCAAGGTATTTAGATGTTTGATCTGTTGATCCGTCATTTACAAAACATAAAAAAACATTTTCATTGTTTTTTAAAAAAAACTTATAATCATTAAATCGAAATTCATCTCCAATATTATAAGTAGGAATCACAATAATAGTTTCAATTTTATAATAATTAATCATATTTTTTAATTTTAGAAGATGATTATATGGGAATGACTGTTTTGACTATAATAACATTAGCTGAATCATTAGGATTATAGCCATTTAATTTTTTAAAACTTAGGACCAAAAATAGTTGAAAAAGGTTTAATATGGGTCAACATGTTGTCCACATCAAAAACGTACTCAAACTGAATCTATTAACTCTTTTTCATCACCCAATAATTCATGTGTTTTATTTAGCACTTCAAGATAGTTTTTTTTTCCGTTCAATAAGTTGTAAAATCTCCTTGCAAGTTTCGGCTCTAATACTTCATCCTTCGTTGATTGAATGATAGTAATATTACTTTTAAGTTTTTTAGCAAATTCTATTGGGTTAAGATTAATAATCATCAATTTCATCTCCTCTTGATAATCTTCAGTTGTTTTTAGAGATAAAATATTTTCAGCATTTCTCCATAATTTATCCATTAAACTTTTATTAGAAAACAATGCCAAAATATCGACTACCGGATTTAATAGAATTATTTTTTTGAAAATATGAGGATCTTTATTTATGATATTTGTTACATAGAATCCTCCCATTGAGTATCCCAAAGCATGAAGCGGCACCTTGTATTTTTCTTTTAGATGATTAGCAACAGTTCTTATATCTCTTATACAACCTAAAAAACTAAATTCACCTTCACTTTTTTTATCACCTCGATAATTGATTTCTACTATCGAAATCGGTTTAGTTTTTAAATTATCACACAACCGAACAAGCCTGCTTGATCCGGGAAAACCATGGCAGAAAAGCATTATTTTTTTAGCATTCTTTATATCACCATAGTATTCGCATATAATTTTACTTCCATCAACATATAGTGAAAGCTCTGTTTTCTTAGCGGTTTTCATAATTTTAAAATTTTGCCGATCCCTTATATTTAGAATGTTATATATTTCAGGATATTCACTTCTTCAGTTTAATTAAAAACAACGATAAGTTTATAGGCAGACAAATCTAAGTGATTTTGAAATACTACAATTTATATAAGCACTCCCTTAATAAATTACTTATAGAAGAATTTTTCTTATATCGCATCTTCTACCAAAACCGATACATTCTTTTCGCAAACCCATATTTTTCTAGTAAAATTTCTTTTTCCACTTTTACTAACGGTGCAATAATCTGATATTCTCAGACCTGAATTGAAGATTAAGTTGGTAATGTCTGAGGTAGATACAATAACAAGGCGATCTGTGATTTCTGCCGTCGCATCAATAATGTGCATGATATCAGTATCAGTTGCATTGCTAAACAAATTGTATGGCAGGTCAATAATAGCAGCATCATATTTTTTACTAATGTCCTTTATATCGCAGTGATATACATTTGCAGTATAGTTAAAGTGAGAAAGATTTTCTCGCGCATTCTTAGCTATCTTCTCGTTAATGTCACAACCCTCAATATTATTTCCTGAAAAACAGGCTTCTAACATTATTGTTCCAACACCACAACATGCATCTAGTAGTTTTTTCTCTTTGTTTGCTTCTGCCGCAATATTGACAATAGCTTTGGCAATACTTATGCTTATCGAGTTACTGTATGAACAAGGTTTCTGCTTGTGCAGATGCCAGGTAAAATTGTCTTTAATCAAAACACCAAAACACCAAACACCCTCGTAATAGCATAAGGCATAAGTTTTTATTGGGTTATAATAATCAGGAATACCTTCAATGCTCCAACCTATGTCCTTTAACTTCTTGAGCCTCTCCCTATATTCGGTGATATCACCATCAAAAACTAAATATTCAACTTTAAAACCTTCAATACATATATTTTCTTTTTTTATTTTATTTATTAGCCTAGCATAATCTTTAGAAAACGAAATAATATCAAGTCTACTTTTAATGAAAGCACTATCTGAAGGTTCTACTATTACATCGGAAAAAAGCAGTCTATTCTTTTCTTCCTTATTAAAAATATACCTTGATTCAAGTTTGCATAACTCACTTTCAGTATTTTCATAGCTAAAAGAATATATATATTTATTTATCGGCATATTTTTTTATAAGTTGGGTTTTAGCTATGAATTGCGAACTCAGTATAAAGATGCTTTTAGGATCTATAGCATTTAAGTTAATGAAAATTAATTTTTTAAATTTACTTTAAAAAAAATACTGAAAGGCCACGTTTCTGAAAAGATATAATTACATAAGTTGTTTATTTTAAATTAAGGTTTAGACCAAGTCATAATGCGGTAGCATTTTATAAATCTTTTTTATTTAATAAACGCACCAGAAATATAAAAAGAACTCAATAAATAAACTCCCTACGATTTCAACAGAAATGTTTATACAATTTTTTTCGTCGATTTGATAAATTGAACTTAGCTTTGCCAAATGGAAGAATGGTATCATTATGTTCTTTTAATTGTAGTTGGTTTCGCCGTGGGTTTTATAAATACCGTTGCTGGTGGAGGAACATTACTGTCCTTACCAGTCCTTATTTTTTTAGGTTTGCCCCCAAATGTGGCTAATGGAACGAATCGGGTTGCTATTGTTATTCAAACTGCATTTGCCACAGCAGGATTCAAAAGTAAAGGTGTAACAACTTTTCCATTCAATGCATATTTGGGAGCTTCTGCCTTACTAGGTGCTATTATTGGAGCTAGTATAGCGGTCGATATAGATGGCGCAGTTTTCAATAAAATACTAGCTGTAATCATGATTGCAGTTATTTTAATAATCGTTTTTAAACCAAAAATTAATCTAAAGGATGTGCATGAACGCCTTACAGGTAAATATTTATGGTTAGGAATGCTTGCTTTTTTCTTTTTCGGAATTTATGGTGGATTTATAAATGCCGGACTTGGCTTTATTATTATTTTATTTCTACACTTCTTTAATCACATGTCTTTAGTGAGGGCTAACGCTACCAAAGTCGCTGTTGTATGTATCTATACGCTATCGGCATTGGTTGTTTTTATATTGAATGACAAAGTAAATTGGGCTGTCGGTTTTGTACTTGCTATTGGAAATGCTGCAGGAGCATGGATTGCCAGTAGAGTATCCGTTAATAAGGGAGATGATTTTATCAAAACCTTTCTTCTTGTGGTCGTTGGAATCATGGCGATTAAACTTTGGTTCTTCTAAATCATAAGGAATTATTTTAAGATATTAAGAAAAAATTCTTCCTAGTAATTTGGTTCAATCTATGATTTCGTAGTCAATACTTAGTTTTCGCAAAGCTCTTAAAGTAGAACCAGCGTTTTTATCTTTCATCTCAATATCTACCGGATCTCCTTCTAAGAGTATATCTGTAAGTTCATTTGACAAGGATTCACTAATGTTAGATGAAATTTCTGCAATACATTTAGCTATGGCTCTTCTATCTGGTCTTTGAGCATCACAAGACAATAAGTTTAATTTCATAATAATAATTTATTTATGCAATATACTAGAGTTATGTCAAGTCTGGATTATAATTATACCTTTATTAAAAATTCACAAAAGTTATGATGTTTAATTGGTCGCTACTATTTTTTTCAAAAAACTGATTCATATAACCAGCTTCAAGCCTTATGTTTTTATTAATACGATATCCAATTCCTCCATACAGTCTATTTCTATCAAATACTGCGGGTTCTGTATTTAGAAATATCTCATTGTAAGCAGAAAAATATAATTTATTGTTTTCTTTTTTAGTTAAAGGAATGTTTAATCCTAAGAAATAACGCAGGCGCATTCTAAAATCACTTTGAACAAAACGTTGTTCAAAACGATATCGATGGTTTAGACTAACAATTCCAATTTTTTGTTTGGATGTGAATTGTTGAAATATCCGGTGTTCGCTAACCGAAACTTTTTCGGTATTATTATCTAAATAATTTTCAGATAAAATATAGCCATAACCGAGCAAAACGTTATTCTTGCTTTCATTAAATGTATAGCCCAAACCTACTCGAAACAATAACTGTTCTAGATCCCCAACGGCATTATAGTTTCTGTATTGCACCTCATTATGCAGATTCCATTTTTGACTTAGCTTTTTATTACCTATATAAATAAGCCAATTACCAAAATCACTGTCTTGACTTTGTGCAGAAATAGGCAATATTAACCCTAGAATTAATATTGCCACCTTTATTTTCTTTTTCATGCTATTATGATTTTTAGTTTTCTAGCTAATTACTTCCATGGAAGTATTGACCAATGCCAGCAGAATCAAATTTGTAAGCGGTGTCGTTTTCAGATTTATCCAATTTATTATTTATTGTTAAGCCCCATAAAACTAACTCCATGCAAAAATATTGATCCTCTTTACTCAGTTTTGAAGCATATTTTTCAATTACTGATAACAAAGGTTTGACCGTTTTAAGATTAGTATAAAATTCGTTATCAGTATCTGTATAGTTCAATTCAATAAAGTTAGTATCGAACCAATGAATTAAATCTGTGTAAGGGGTTTTAACTCCGTCTTTTTCTAGTTTAGGTATGCGTGGAAATATCTTTTCAAATTGCTTTATTACCGCATTATCAATTAGTATTTTCGCCACTTCATCAGCGCCTTCTTGTTCTCCTTCGTAGACTAACTCAATTTTACCAGTTATGGATGGAATGATAGATATAAAGTCTACCAATCGAATCCTTGTCTTGTCAGAACATGTTTCAATCAATCGTAATTTTGCAGCTGCCATTAGGTTTTCCATTGCACTAATAGTTAAACGAGCACTTACACCGCTTTTGGCATCTACATACTCGCTACTTCGAGCTTGAAATGCTACCTCTTCTAAAAGATCTTTTGCTAGACTAGGAACTTGAATTAACGCTTTGTCTGCACTTGAAACCTTCGCTTCTTGCTGTGTAATTTTTCGGGCCAACTCAATTGATTTTGGATAGTGGGTAAAAATCTGGGATCCAATTCTATCTTTTAATGGGGTAACAATACTTCCTCTATTGGTATAATCTTCTGGATTTGCAGTAAATACGAATTGAATGTCCAGGGGCATCCTAAGCTGAAATCCACGTATCTGAATATCACCTTCTTGCAATATATTAAATAAGGATACTTGAATACGCGCCTGCAAATCTGGGAGCTCATTTAGTACGAATATAGAACGATTTGCCCTTGGTATCATCCCATAATGCAATACACGCTCATCTGAGTAAGGTAATTTTAAAGTGGCTGCTTTAATAGGATCTATATCTCCAATTAAATCTGAAACATTAACGTCTGGAGTCGCCAATTTCTCAAAGAAACGGTTAGATCTGTGCACCCAAGAAACCGGTGTTTTTTCTCCTAGTTCAGCGATTTTATCTCTTGCATATTTCGAAATAGGCTCAAATGGACTGTCGTTTATTTCAGATCCTTTTACGATGGGCATGTACTCATCGAGTAAGTCAACCATACTTCTTGCAATTCTTGTTTTAGCTTGACCGCGCAACCCTAATAAATTGATATGATGTCCAGCAAGAATAGCTTTCTTCATCTGTGGGACTACGGTGTCTTCATAACCCAATAAACCCTCAAAAACAGGTTTTTTTGCTTTTATACGTACAATTAAATTCGCTTGAATTTCTTCGTTTATCGTTTTGTTTTTATAGCCAGAATCTTTTAACTCTTTAAATGTGATATCTTTTTTCATCGTTACTTATATTCTTTTAATTCTATTTTTTTCATAATCTTCAAAAATCATTTGTCCTAATCCAGAAAGGCCAGTTAAAAAAGCTTTCCCTTTGTTTTGCGCAGTAAAAAGTTCTACAAATTGACGTAGATATGGATCTTGGGCAATCATAAATGTGGTTATTGGAATTTTTAATTTTCTAGCCTGTGCTGCTTTATTCAGGCATTTTGAAACAATCATTTCATCTAAGCCATTACTATTTTTGTAATACTCTCCAGATGGCAATCGGACACAGCTCGGTTTCCCATCGGTAATCATAAAAATCTGTTTGTTTGTGTTTCGTTTTCTACGAAGAATGTCCATGGCTAATTCCAATCCAGCTACTGTATTGGTATGATAGGGCCCTACTTTTAAATAAGGCAAATCTTTGATTTTAATGGGCCAAGCTTCATTCCCAAATACGATGATGTCTATGGTATCCTTGGGATACTTACGTTTGATCAATTCAACCAGCGCCATTGCTACTTTTTTAGCAGGAGTTATGCGATCTTCACCATACAAAATCATGGAGTGACTAATGTCGATCATAAGCACTGTACTCATTTGCGCCTTGTGCTTGGTTTCTTCAACTATTAAATCGTTTTCGGTTAAGCGTAAGTCTGATATTCCGTTGTTAATTTGCGCATTTTTTAAACTTTCTGTCATATTAATCCTGGCTAAATCATCTCCATATTGAAAAGAACGGTTTTCACCATCACGTTCATCTCCAACACCTACTTTTGTAGTCCGGTGATTACCTATACCGCTCTTCTTTAGTTTACCAAATATTTGGTCTAAGGCATACTCGCGCAATGCTGATTCTAGTTTAGCGGTCAATATATTTTTCCCTTTCCCTTTCCCTTTTCCGCCTTCTTTTGGATCAATTTCTTCCTTTATATAGCCTCGTTTCTTAAGTTCTTCTTCAAAATCGCCTAGTGTGTATTCATCACTGAATATATTATATTCTTTGTCAAGTGTATTTAACCATTTAAACGCTTCATCGATATCACCTGAGGTATGAGTAAGTAAGTCTTTAAAAACATCAAATACCCTATCAAAATTTGATACTTCTTTTGAAATATATTTACTGATTGTAAAACCTTTTCCAAAATTAAAATCTATACCCGTCATTTTCTTAATCTTTATTACTTGATTCACTTTTTTAATTATAATGTTTAGCGCCTTTTAAACATCGAAAGTTATGTTTTTACTGAATTTTTTTATGTTTATTATCATTTTAGGTGAAACTTTATTTCAGCTTTATTATTATGATGCCAAAATGCAAAAATAAGCACCTATTGTCAATATTACTATTTTAACATTTAATGCTCTAAAAATAGATCTCTTAAAACAAAAGAAATTAAGCAACGTTGTATAAAAATTTATTCAATGGTTACACTATAGTTTTTAAAAACACTAGTCATCATTTTAGGATTAGAAGTTTTTCCATCTATTAATCTAAGAAGGAAAAAGCTGTTTTTTATTTTTGTTTCCGCTCCAGTTTGAGAATCTTCACCAACCATATACTTATTTATCTAACAAGAATTCGTTAACATTTTTAATGTAACCGAAAACATAATAATATTTAATTTTTTTGGACTCTTCAGCATATTTAGACCAGTAAATTTATAGTTATTTAAAATAAAAGTTTTTTTAGAATAACTTAAACTGATCTCAATTAATTTTAATTTGATTTTCAAAAATACAAAAAGTTCAACAAAATTGATATTTAATTAAACAAAATTAATATAATTTACATGGATTTATTTGACAATTAATACCCCAATATATATTGTTAGAAAATTGAGGTCTTTTTAAGTAGTGCATAACACTCATATAAATTGGTATTTAATTAATGAACATATAACGCAACAGATACAAAATACTTTTATAAATTTAAGAATTAATAAAAATCAACTAATGGTTCAGTTTATTATCATTTTTTTCAAGTTATTAAAAGATGTTTCTATTCATTTTTTTAAAAGTAATACCTTTCAAAAAGGAGCAGCATTATCT
>Ga0208814_1000069_pt1 | contig 82856 bp, 62 predicted proteins | sample MalvirAntarct_55_FD_184253 | JGI IMG/M metagenome (GOLD analysis project Ga0208814, IMG submission 184253) | Marine viral communities from the Global Malaspina Expedition - Malaspina viral metaG Antarct_55 (SPAdes) (version 2) | ecosystem: Environmental > Aquatic > Marine > Oceanic | place... | reverse complement strand
AAAAGAGGAAGAATTAAATGACAAAAGAAAATGGGAATATTAATATAATTATTAATCATCCATTTTTTTTAACTCGTTATAATTATTATTTAATCTTTTAAGTAAAATTCCATAGATCAACCAATAGAATCCAATAAGCAATCCTACTACTAATATTCCTACTATAATTTGTGAAATTATAAAAGCATTTGCAAATCCTTTTTCTGGAATCCCTTTACTTGCAAAATCCATTATTTCATATAGTTTTTGACTTCTAGAATAAAAATAAATATCAATTATAATAAGTCCTGAAGCTAACATCCCTAAATTATAATATACAAAATAGCGAACTGTTTTTCTGGTTTTTAAAATGTTTTGCATTAACATTTTGGTGCTATCGGTAACTTGAATGGATTGGTGATTTTTATAAAATAAAAAGATGAAAACCCCAAAAATGATAAAATGAATAATATTGCTGTAGCGCATAATATCACCAATACCCATTTCATTTATCAGTTTCAAATTATCTTCCGGAATAACAAGATTTAAACCAATCCAAAATAATAATTCTATGATACTAATAATAAAAATCCACTTCACAATGGAAGATGATTTTTTCAATAACATGTTATAAATAGAATCATAGCTTAACTTGGGAAGTTCTTGCTCTCTATTTTGCCATTCTTTTTTTAATTTATCTAACTGATCCATTCTACTTACGGATTTAATATTTTACGTAATTTTTCTTTAGCTCTATTCATTTTTACTCTAGCATTAACCTCTGTAATACCTAATGTTTCTGATATTTCCCGATATGATTTGTCTTCTAAATATAAAAAAACTAGGGCTTTATCAATATCATTTAATTTTTTAATAGCGCTGTGCATTAACTTTAGCTGCTGTTCAATGATGTCGTCATAATCTTCAGTTTTAATTTTAAAACTGATTGATTCAAAATCTTGCGTGTTAATTTGTCTTTTAGACTTTCTGTAAAGTGTAATCGCTGTATTTAATGCAACACGATACATCCAAGTGCTAAATTTTGAATCTCCCCTAAATTTTGGAAAAGCACGCCATAATTGTATAGTGATTTCTTGAAACAAATCATTGTGCGAATCTTGATCATTGGCATATAAGCGACATATTTTATGCACAATATTTTGATTCTCTTCAAGTTGTTTTACAAAACTATGTTCGAGTTCTTTATTCAATGATAGAAAGTTAATTAAGAGATTAGTAGTAGTAGCTTCAATTTTGTTACAAAGAAAATAAATAAAGTTCTAAATGACTAAACGATATCAAGATGTTCAAAAGAATTGTTTAATATTAAAAATATAACAAATGTTACAATTGGTTAATTATCATTTTTTAGGTAGCTTTATATAACCGATATTTGTAACTTAAATTAATAAATTATGAAAACAATACTAAGTTATTTCACTTTTTTTTTAACAGGAGTTTTATTACAAGCTCAAAACACTATTAATATTGAAATGTCTGGATTTGAATCCAATAAAGGAAAAGCTAATATAGGATTGTTTAATGAAGAAGAAACTTTTTTAAGAGAAGCTAATTGGAAACGATTTTCAGAAATAAAGAATTATAAAGCAACAGCAATATTTACAGATATTCCAGATGGTATCTATGCAGTATCAGTCTATCATGATGAAAATGATAATGAAAAATTAGACTTAATTATGGGTATGATACCTAAAGAAGATACGGGGACTTCCAACAATCCTAAAGTAAAAATGGGACCTCCTAAATGGGAAGAATCAATTTTTGAAGTAAAAGAAGGCCAAGTAGTTAATTTAAAAATTATTATTAATTAATTTTTTGATTTTTTTTTCTAAAAGAAATAAATATAAAAAATTTTTAATACTATTCGATAAACGGATCTGAAAATTTCTCATCACTAATCAAATCATAATCAGTTAGTGTTTTTAAAAATGCTACTAGCCCTGCAGATTCTTCAGGACTTAAATTGAGATGTCTAGGTTCACCTGCTCCATTTTTCATATGTGCAGAAAGATAAGGATGGTCTAAAACTTTAGTGCTATAATGTTCTACAACTTCTTCTAATGTCGATAACCTTCCGTCATGCATATAGGGTCCCGTTAGTGCTATGTTTCTTAGTGAAGGTGTTTTGAAATGACCATAAAGCGATGTAATACCTACTAATTCACCAACTCCATTATCTTCCACATTTAAATCGATATCTAAACCAATATTATCGGGTTCTGCGCCACTAAATATTACCTGATTTGCATTATCTGGTATAGGCTGATTAAAATGTAAGGGTACATTATTTGGTAAATGGCAGGTGATACACGTACCAATTGCATTAGGAGTTAGTTTACCATTGAAAATATCTTTACCTAAATTTTCCTCAGCAGTAAAATTTGGAAAATATACAAATATATCATTTGTGATTTCAATCCCTTCATCGTATTTGGAGTTATAGGAATAAATAGACCTTATAAATTGTGATAATGCTTTTGAAATTCTATCGTTAGTTACTTGTATGTTTCCAAAGGCATTTTTAAATAATGGATTGTAATACGCTAAAGCTCCAATTTTTTCAACCAATTCATTTAAGGTCATTCCCATCTCAACTTCATCTTGAATAGGAATTAGAACCTGATCTTCTAAATTAGCTGCTCTGTGATCCCAAAAGAAGTTTTCTGCTCCATAAAAACCAACATTTGCAAATCCCATGGTATTTCTGAAAGTTTGAGACCCATCAAAACCTATACTTTTTGATGCATTATCTGAAAAACCAAATTCTTGTTTATGGCAGCTAGCACAAGATGTGGTATTATTACTTGACATATTTTTATCATAAAACAATACCCTTCCAAGGGTAACAATATCGTCAGTTATTATATTGTTAGAAGGAGTGTTGTCAAAACTAAATACATAAGGTGTGAACGTATTAGGAAAATTAGGATTGCTATAGTTATATGGGATTAGAGGTAAATTATAGACATCACTATAACCTTCATTTCCTTTTTCATCACTTGAGCAAGAAGTTAAAATTAATGTTATAAATAAAAATAGTTTGAATAATTTCATTTCATAGATGGAATTATTGGAATAAAACATTACTCACAAAAATAAAACATTTTTAAGTAAAAAATATTGTTAAAAATGAAATAGTTACTTGTAGGATTGATGTTAAAAAGTTCTATCCATTATTTGTAGGTGATTTTGAATTAGAAAACTTATAAAAAAAACTGATTTATACTTCGTTTAATTAATTTATAAATTACAATAATACTAGCAATTCTTTCGTTGATAACTGTATTGAGTTTGTTTTTAAAAAATATAAAATTAAGCTCTGAAAAAGATTGATTTTAGTATATTCAACAATTGTTATATTAAATTTATTTAAGGGTTTACTTGTTATTACTTCGGTTGAAGTTACCGATAAAAATCAGTAGTTTTAAATTTCTTTAATACCTTGTTTATTAACAATTGTTAAAAATTTTGAATCCAAGCTGACGCAGATCAGGTCATCTAAACTAATTTTATTAATTTTGATTTTTAAATTTTGCATTTCAAAAAAAATATAGAAGTTGAAAATTTTATTGTTGTAAATTTAAATAATTATTAAGGAACCATGAAAAAAAGAAAATTATTTACGGTGATTGGTGTGTTTAGCTTACTATTACTATCATTAACCTTTATGTCTCTGGATCATGTAGATGCAACAAATGTAACAGGTACCAGTTCAGATATAGCTGATTTCTATGCTTTTGAAGGTGATAATCCCGACAATACGGTATTTGTAGCTACTATACAGGGAATATTAGCTCCCGGTGGTGTAACCGAAAATGCTGTTTTTGACGAAGATGTACTAATAGAGTTTAATATAGATAATACCGGTGATTTTGTTGAAGATTTAGTTATACAAGCTATAAAAAGAGGAGATAGTATTTATTTTTTCGGACCTGCAATACCAAATCAAACTGGACTAGAAAGCGATGTTTTAATATCAGCTGCTACTCATTTAGTACAGATTTCTACAACTCAAGAATCTTTTATTACTTACGAAGACGGAATGAGTTTTTTTGCTGGGCCAAGAAGAGAACCTTCTTACTTTGATTTTAATCGATTTATTGACATTGCAAACGGAGATGCAGCTCCAGAAGGATTTTATCCGCCTGAAGAATCAACTGATTTTTTTGTAGATTTAAATACATTGGCAATTGTAGTTGAAGTACCAAACTCATTATTAGGAAACGCACCACCACATATTTTAGAATCTCAAGGGGCAATTAGTGGATTACCACCAGCTTATAACGTATGGGTTTCCTCAAAAAGAAAAGAATAACAGATGAAAAATTATAAAATTAAATCTTATAAATTAAATGTATTTTTTGTTTTTATGCTTGTCGCATTAATATTCATACAATGTAAAGATGATGATGATAATGGAAATGTAATTGAATTAATATCTTGTGATGATGGGATTCAAAATGGAGATGAAGATGGGATAGATTGCGGAGGTTCTATATGTCCACCTTGTCAAGATAACCAATTAAATTTTGATGGTAATTTTGTACAAGAAGATATTGCAGGTAGACCAGGAGTAAATATCATATTTGGAGTTACAGATCTTTCAAAAAATAATTTTAATGTATCTGAAGTCGCTAATAGAACTATATTTCAACAAGACTTTCAAGAAGTAATAGAAAACTATTATGATATCTATGCGATATCATTAGATATCCCAGCAGATGAGTTAAACTATGAAAACAATATTCTCAATTGGAATGCTGAGACATTTACGACTATTATGTCTAATTATGACGCATTACAAGTAGCGCCAGATGGACCAACAACTTATTATAATGCAACTAACAATCTAGTATTTACTGGAAGGTATTTATCTGACGATGTTATGGATTTTACGCTCAAATTAATGTTTGGTGGAGTAGACGGAACACGTTTTGATGGAAATAATGATACGCCACAGCTAACCACAGATGCTGTTGGTCTTGGTGATAGAGATTTCACATTGTCTTTTCCATACCTCGAAGTTCCATTGACTTTAGAATAAATTTAACTTTCAATACTAACTATTTTTAAATTCAAATTTGGAAATAAAAAAACCGCAAAAATTTTTGCGGTTTTTTTATTTTGTTTAAAGTATAATTCCACCACAAATAATTCTTGCTCCTGCAGCACCTGAAGGTTGAGATGTGAAATCATCAGTTCCTTGATGTACAATAATTGCTTTACCTACAATATTTTTGGTGTCATCTTCACAACCAATACACCATTCATTAGTTTCCATAGTTATCTTTCCATAACCATTATCTATAACATTAAAATTCCCGATATCTCCTTTGTGGTATCCGCCTTCATTTCCCCATTTACCATGGTTTGTAAATGTTGGGTTCCAGTGACCTCCAGCAGATTTTCCATCTACAGAGGAGCAATCTGCTTTTTCATGAATGTGTATTGCATGCATACCAGGTGTTAACCCCTGAAATTTAGCTTCTAAACTAACCATTCCATCTACTTCTTTAAAAATCAGTTTTCCAACAGCTTTACTTCCACTTTTTGGTTCTAATTGTACTATAATTTCTTTTTTTTCTTGAGAGATAGAAGAAGTGCTAACTTCTTCTTTTTTTTCAACCGTTGTTAGTGAATTTTTATTTTTTTCTTTACAAGAAATAAGTGTTATAAAGATTAAGGCTATTAAAGGAAATACTATTTTTTTCATAATTATATTTTTATATTGGTATAAAGGTAATTAATTTTTATGGATTGTATTAATTGTATCAGAAAATCAGGTTATCACAAAATGACATCAATTAATTAATTAATTAATTTTTTTAAAAAATGGATATTGTTATGCCAATTGTACTTTCCTTCAATTTTTAAATTAAAATCACTAATACTATCGTTATTCCAAATATCAATTCTTGGAATTTGAAAGGGGTCTGTATTTTCAGAAATAGTTCCAAATTGAGTTGTGAAAGCATGATTGTATTTTGTAGATTTAACAACATCTACAACCTTTTGATTATATTGACCGAAAGGATAACAAAAATTATTAATGGGAATAGAAAATTTATCTTCTAACCATTTTTTACTATATTCAATTTCATATTCTAAATCTTTAATATTTAATTTCCGCAAATTTAAATGTGAAAAACTATGAGATCCAAAAGTAATTTTTTTACTTTTAATCATCTCTGTAATTTGTGAATTACTTAAATATTCTTTTTTATTGGATTTAATAAATTTGGGACATACAAAAATATGAGAATGAAAATTATAGTGTTCTAATTGTTCCAAACAAATTTCAAATAATTCACTAAATCCATCATCAAAAGTTAAAATACATTTACGATTTGGGTTAAATAAATCTTCAATATGATCTGGACTTTCAATGTTTTTATGTTTTAAAAAACGTATTTGTTCGAAAAAAGAATCCAACTGTAACTGATAAAGTTTAGGAGTAAAATCATGATTAAAATCATTAATGGAGTGATAGGTTAACGCAAAACTATCTAAAGATTTGAAGGGATAAAATTTACTTATTGTTGAATAAATTTCTTTTTTCATACTTATTTTTTATTTTGCTTAAAGGTAATTAGTTTTCTTTTATGAAATAGGATTGAGTCTTTTTAAATGGGGATAGATTTATTTGGTTCATTTCCATTTTATAATTTTCCCAATCTTTTTCAAAAAATAAATTGGTTTCTTTTAAAACAACTTCCAATTTATTTTTTACTTGCTGAATTAAAATTATTTCAGTTTCTGTAATCCCATATGGCCTGCTACTAGAATACCAACTTGCAGTACTTATTCTGTTCGAAATAGGCACATAGGAACTATTCGTTATTCCTTGTCGCTTATCTTCTTTACCAATAAACTTATCTATTATAGAATCAATCCTTTTGATAATAATATTACTTGCTTTTATTTCTTCTAGGTATAAAACTTTATCTTTTTTAGCTAAATCAGTTTTATATTTTTCAGCAATAACTTTACTTTCTGCTAATTGTTTTACCGCATCAGCAGTAGTTTGTGTTAATACTTCTAATTCTTTTCCTTTTTGATAGATATCATTAATTGTGTTTTCCGAAACCCCAACTCTAGGGTCGCTCTTAATTTGAATAGCACTTGATGTGGTGTGGTCCAAGTAATTTAATTCTAAGCGATAGGTTCCTGGTTTAACCGAAATACCTCTTGGTTCATTTTTACGTTTTTTTATTTCACGTGAAGGCCTATCGACTCCAGCTTCAGCCATAGACCAACGCCAATAATAAATACCTGTACTGTCGGGTGTTTTTTTCTTTAAACTTCGAATCAATCGATTCCCATCATATATATTTAAATAAATAGAATCTTTATGTTTGCCTTCAGTTGTTTTCTCATCTACATTCATATTTTCATCTTCTTCTTCATTTTTATTTTCTATAGAATGGTCCAAATTTTTTGAACTATCTTCTTTTTTTATCTGAAAATAATAAGGTATTCTTGCTCCATAAACCCTGTTTTCTCCTTGGAATATGGCATCTGCAGCAAATCTACTACCCGTAGGTTGTTGAAAAGAAACTTGATAAGCGTCAGGAGCTTCAAACAAAACAATATCTGAAGCCAACACTTGATTGTTTTTTGCAATATCTCGTAAGGGTATTAAGTCATCTAGTACCCATGCAGCACGTCCAAAAGTTCCAATAATCAAATCATTTTCTCGTTCCTGAATTACCAAATCTTTAACGGGAACGGTAGGGAAACCATTGGTCCATTTTGTCCATGAAGATCCAGCATCTATTGAAAGGTATAGTCCATCGTCTGTGCCAAGAAATAATAAATTCTTCTCTACAGGATCTTCAATAATACAGAGCGTATAACTCAAAACATCATCTTTATCAACAATTCGTTGCCAAGATTTGCCATAATTAGTAGTTCTATATGCGTAGGGTTCATAATTAAATCTTCGGTAATCATTAGCAATTAATAATGCTTCTCCTCTATTTTTATTGGAAGCCTTTATTTGTGTGATCCAACTTCCCTTTGGTAAGCCTGATAAATTATTGGAAACTTCATTCCATTTATTTCCTCCATTTTGAGTATAATGAACCCGACCATCATCAGTAGCAACCCAAATCATATCTTGTTCTATGGGAGAAGGTTCTATTACTAAAATAGTAGTATGATTTTCAGCTCCAGTAGCATCCATGCTAATTCCTCCGCTTTCATTTTGTTTTTGTTTCTCAGGATCATTAGTGGTAAGATCTCCTGAAATTATTTCCCAGGTAAGACCTTTATCGATTGATTTGTGCACAAACTGACTGCCAAAATAAATAGTACTATTATTAAATGGATCTATATTAATTGCAGAATTCCAATTAAAACGAAGTTTTACATCAGGATCAGGATGAGTTGGACGAACCGTATAATTATTTCCAGTTTGCCAATCATAACGGCTTACATATCCTTGTTGACTCATAGTCCATCCATACCGGCTATTATCACGATCTGGTATCACATCAAAACCATCTCCAAAAGATATTTCTTGCCAATAATCATTTCTAATTCCTTGTGAACGAAATACATACGAAGGACCTCTCCAGCTACCGTTATCTTGCATTCCTCCATAAATATTATATGGAAACTCATTATCAACTGCAATATGATAAAATTGTGCTACGGGTAAGTTTCCAATAAATCGCCAAGTTTTTCCTCCATCATGGGTAATGTTCATACCTCCATCGTTTCCGTCAATCATAAAATTGCCATTATCTGGATGAATCCACCAAGCGTGATGATCTGGATGTACCCCATTATCTACACCATAAGCAGGCATTAATTGAGAAAAATTTTTCCCACCATCTTCAGAAACATTTACATAAGTAAATACAGAATAAACCCTATTTTCATTTTGTGGATCTACAAAGATATCACTGTAATAAAAAGGACGATTTCCTATGTCACTTTTGTCGTTTATTTTTTTAAAAGTAAAACCTCCATCATCACTTTTATACAAAGCATTTTTTTTTGCTTCAATAAGGGCATAAACTATATTGGGTTTGTTTTTAGCTATAGCTAAACCAATCCTTCCTAAATTTCCTTCTGGTAAACCGTCTTTATCGGTTCTTTCTTCCCAAGTTTCTCCACCATCATGAGTAATAAAAATACCAGATCCTTCTCCTCCAGAATTGAAAAACCATGGATCTCTTTTATGTTCCCAAAGAGCTACTATTAATTTATTAGGATTGCTAGGATCCATAACCATATCACCTACACCAGACTTAATAGTTGTATATAATATTTTATTCCAAGTTTTACCTCCATCTTTAGTTTTGTAAACACCTCGCTCTTTATGTTCTCCCCAAGGAGAACCTATAGCTCCAATATATATTATATTTGGATTAGTTGGATCAATAATAATGCGGTGTATATGACGTGTGTTTTCAAGTCCCATAAGTTCCCAATTCTTCCCTGCGTCTAAAGATCGATAAACACCATAACCGCCATTTAAACTATTTCTTGGATTTCCTTCACCAGTACCTAGCCATATCACAGATGGATTGGATTGTTGTATGGTAACGGCTCCAATTGATGCAGTAGCTTCTTTTTCAAATATTGGTTTCCACTTAACTCCTCCACTTTCAGATTTCCATAAACCACCTGAAGCAGTTCCTACATAAATTATTTCAGGATTTTTTGTTACAACATCTATTGCTGTAACACGACCAGACATACCACCAGGTCCAATGTTTCGCGGCTTCATATCTTTTAAAATATCTATTGAAAAATCTTGAGCGGAAAGTGATATTGTTATTATAAACAGTATCAAAGAAAATAAATTATTCATATTTGAAAGGTTTTTAACATGTTCTAAAGGTAAAAAATGAATCTAGAAATAATTGATACAATAGGAACTTTAACAAATGAAATTTTAAATTAAACTAGAAATGGCTTTAATCAATAATAAAACCCCACTAAACACCATAATAATTATTACTAGTTTTCGAAATAACATACTACTCATATTCGCTAATAATCGTTTTCCTAATAGGTTTCCGAAAGTAGCACCTATTCCTAAGGAAATTCCATAAATCCAAAGTTCAGTGGTAAGCAATCCAAAAAAAGTATAACTACTAACTTGTGCAATTCCAAGAAAAAAGGAATTAGCAGCTTTTGTTCCCACTAATGCTTCTTTTGTAATTCCAGAATTTAAATAAAAAGGATTAAGAATTGGTCCCATGCCTCCAGTGAAAGTTCCTATGATAGATACTAAAAAACCTAAAGGAATAAAATACCAAAGTGGAGCTTTAAAAGACCGTTCTTTTTTTCCAAATCGATATTGAAAGATGGTACTTATTAAAAATAAAGCTACGATTATTTGAAGCCAATTAATTTTTATTTCAGAAAAAAACCAAGCAGCTAAAAAAGCTCCTAAAATAGCTGAAGGGACATAATACCAAAATACTTTCCAAACTATATTTTTCCAAAATAGTATGATTCTTGAGGGTCTGCTTATAAATGCTCCAAGATTTATAATAGGTGCAGTTTTTGTAGTTCCAACAATTAAATTTAATAATGGAACCAGCATTAATGAACCACCACCCCCACTAATAGTCGATATAGAAAAGGTTATTACTCCCGCAATAAATAAAACTAGGATTAATAAAAAATCCATATTAGTTACAATTTCGATCATTTATTAAATTGACATTAAAGATACTTTTCTATACGTCACTATCCAATAAGTCTGTAACTACATGATAACGTGGATCCTCAATAGATGACTCAATAATTTCATTAAACTTAGGATTTGCTTTTAACAATATCATTTTACATTCGGGACTTAAATGTGTAAGTTTAACATTTTTTCCTAATGCTAGGTATTTATTTGTCACATTTCGTAAGGACTCTATCCCTGAATGATCACCTACTTTCGATTCTATAAAATCAATTTCAATTAGTTCAGGATCATTTTTAAAATCAAATTTTGAGTTAAAAGACTGTGATGATCCAAAAAATAAGGGTCCCCATATCTCATAAACTTTGGTGCCGTTTTCTTTAATTCTTTTTCGAGCTCTAATTTTTGTAGCACTTTGCCAAGAAAAAACTAATGCTGACATAATTACACCAACAATTACTGCAATTGCTAAATCTTGCCATACTGTAATAGCAGAAACTGTAATTAATACAATAGCATCAGCAAGAGGAATTTTATGAAGAATTCTAAAACTACTCCAAGCAAAAGTTCCAATAACTACCATAAACATTACACCCACTAAAGCTGCAATTGGTATCTGTTCAATTAAAGGAGCGCCAAAAAGTACAAATCCTAAAAGTGCAAGGGCAGCTACAATTCCAGATAATCTACCACGACCTCCAGAATTTACATTTATGATAGATTGTCCTATCATTGCACAACCTCCCATACCACCAAATAATCCATTCAATATGTTTGCTCCACCTTGAGCTACACATTCTCTGTTCCCTGACCCTCGAGTCTCGGTCATATCATCAATAAGGTTTAATGTCATTAAAGATTCTATAAGGCCTACTGCTGCTAATAATACAGCAGTTGAAAGAATTAAATCCCAATTGCCAGCGAGGGTATCAAATAATCCAAAAATTTGAACTTGAAAACTAGGTAATGAACCTTGTAATCCTTCACCACCACCATCTATAATGAAAGATCCGACAGTACTCACATTAACATCTCCCAATATCGTTATTGCCGCAACTACAATAATAGCAACTAATGCTGCTGGAACTTTTTTGGTAACCTTGGGTAATAAAAACATGATCGCCATAGTAAGACCAACAAATCCAAGCATAATCCAAAGGTTTGAACCTTGCATCCACTCTATGTTTCCATTTACTTTTTCTTTAAAAAGACCTAATTGAGATAAAAATATTACAATAGCCAGACCGTTTACAAAACCCATCATTACGGAGTGGGGGATTAGCCTAACAAATTTTCCTAATTTAAATACACCAGCTGATATCTGAATTGCACCCACAAAGAGTAGTGTGATAAACAACCACTGAAGACCTAAATTCTCAATTGGTGTTTCTAATCCAATCCCAACATCATTTCCCTTTTGAATTAAGTGAACCATTACTACAGCCATAGCTCCAGTAGCTCCTGAAATCATTCCTGGGCGACCACCAAATGTTGCAGTTACAATTCCCATCATGAAAGCACCGTAAAGTCCTACTAATGGATCAATTCCTGCAACAAAAGCAAAAGCTACTGCTTCTGGTATTAGCGCTAGGGCAACCGTAAGACCAGATAAGATATCGTTCTTGGGATTAAAGGTAAAGTTTTTAAGTAATTTTTGCATTTCTGTGTATTTCTAAAGCGCGCAAATATAGACTTTTAAAAAGAAGTGTGTTGTTTTGGTAAATAAATTTTAAAGAAAAAATGTTTATTTTTCACATTAATACCAACGTTTCTTATTTTTCTTTGAAGCTGTTGATTTTCGACCTTTTTTATGACTTGTATTACTATTTTTTTGTTTTGTATTCCTCTTCTTATTAAGTTCTATAGCTTTTTCTGTTCGCTTTAATGCATAAGGGTGGTCTTCTACAACAGGGATGGCTTTTTTAATTGTTTTTTGAATAGCTACAACATATTTTTTTTCATCTATAGAACAGAAAGAATAAGAAGTTCCGCCCTTGCCAGCACGACCCGTTCTTCCAATTCGGTGTACATAGGTTTCAGAAATATTAGGAAGATCAAAATTAATCACTACATCTAAATCCTCAATATCAATACCTCTGGAAGCGACATCGGTAGCGATTAAGATATTTACCTCATTATTTTTAAACTTACTTAATGCATTCTGTCGAAAGTTCTGGCTCTTTTCTCCATGTAAAGTTTCTACTTTAAAACCATTTTTTAAAAGAGTTTGTTCTAAATTATCTACTCCATTTCTAGTTCTTCTAAAAATTAGGATATTCCCCTTAATGGTATTTCTTAATAAATGCAAGCAAAGCTCTATTTTATTAGGTTTTGGAACATAGTATAACAGTTCTTTAACCTTAGTTGTCTCCGATTTTCTTAAAATTACTTCTACTATTTCCGGATTGGATAAAAGATTTTTAGCAAAATGAACCACTTTTGAAGGCATGGTTGCAGAAAACAATAATATTTGCTTTTGGTTGGGACATAAAAGATCTATTTTTTTTATATCATCTATAAATCCCATATCTAGCATTAGGTCTGCTTCATCGAGCACTAATATTTCAATGGTGCTAAGATCGACGAGTTCTTGCTTACAAAGATCTAGTAATCTTCCTGGAGTAGCGATTAAAATATCAACCCCTTTTTTTAGTACTTTTTTTTGAGCGTCAATAGATATACCTCCATATACAACGGTAGAACTCAGATTGGTATATTTTGAGTAGTCCGTAAATTCTTCGTTAATCTGAACTGCAAGCTCTCTTGTAGGGCTTACTATTAATGCTCTAATTTTTTTCTGTTCTTTATTTGTATCTTGTTGATGAAACAATAATTGCAAAATAGGGAGCGCAAAAGCGGCAGTTTTTCCAGTTCCTGTTTGAGCCGAGGCAATCACATTTTTTTTAGCTAAAACTAAAGGAATGGTTTGTATTTGAACCTTTGTAGGAGTTTCGTAATTTTTCTCAAAAATAGCTTTTAAGAGTGGTTTGTTTAAATTAAGGTCACTAAAGTGCATGGAAACGATTTACTAATAATTTTCGCAAAGGTAGTATAATTTAATTCTTATTTTAATTAGAAACTTGCACACTCTCTACATAAAAATCTTCTTTAATTTTAATGCTTTTCACTTCTTTTGAGAACTCTTTTGTTTTCCAATCTGCAGTAGGGAAAATCCATTCTTCGTTTCCATTAATAATAGCAATTACAGGCATTTCAAAATTTTCTATAATAGAAACATATCGAAAATTTAATTTATTATTACTTAGTTTATATTCCACTTTTGGGATTTGAGTAGTACGCAGGTATTGATTCCAAAACTCAGTTAAATCAATACCAGATTTTTCACCAATATACTCTTCTAATTGTTTGCTGCTTATTGTTTTATGGTAAAAATATTTGTTCAAACCTCTTAATATTTCTCGCCATTTTTCATCGTCTTCAATCAATTGGCGTAGGGTATGTAAGATGTTCGCTCCTTTATAATACATATCACCACTTCCTTCCTTATTTACCTCATAAATACCTATAATAGAGCTGTCATTTTGGATAGAAGCTCTGGTGCCTATTACATATTCTGAAGAAGCTTTTTTACCATAGTGATAATTTAAATATAAGTTTTCAGAATAGGCTGTAAACCCTTCATGAATCCACATATCTGCAACATCTATATGAGTGATGTTATTGGCAAACCATTCATGTCCAGATTCATGAATAATGATAAAATCGAATTTTAATCCCCAGCCAGTTCCAGATAAATCACGACCTAAATATCCATTCATGTATTGATTACCATACGTAACACTACTTTGATGTTCCATCCCTAAATAAGGAACCTCTACTAACTTAAAACTGTCTTCATAAAAAGGGTAGGGACCAAACCAATGCTCGAATGCATCCATCATTTTTGGGGCTTGTTTAAATTGTTCTATGGCTTTAGTTTCATTTTCTTTAAGGACATAATAGTCCATATCTAAAATCCCCTTTTCACCATCGTATTGTTCTCCAAAATGATTATAATCTCCAATGTTTATATTCACCCCATAATTGTTTATTGGATTAACTACTTTCCAAGACCAAGTAGTTTTATTTTTTTTTATTTTTTTATTTGCTAATCTTCCATTGGCTACCGCCATTAATCCATTTGGTATGGTAATGTCAAAATCAATACCTTTATCAGGCTCATCGTAATAATGATCTTTATTTGGCCACCAAAGACTCGCACCGATTCCTTGATTAGAAGTTGCAACAAAATGTTTCCCATTAGCATCTTTTGACCAAGAGAAACCCCCATCCCAAGGTGCGTTTTTAGCAATAGGTGGTTTACCAGAAAAATAAACGGTAATTTTTTGATTGGAACCTTTTTCTTGTTCCTTTTGAAGTTGGATAAAATGAGCATTCCCTTCCGAAGTAAATAATAGTTCGTTTCTGTTTTGAAGAACCTTTTCAATAATCATAGGTGCTTGTAAATCGATTTGCATTTTAGAATTTGTCTCTAAAACAGAATAACTAATAGTATTGAGGCCATGTATAGTTTTATTCTCTATATCTACTTCCACTTGTAAATCGTAATGTGTAAGATTCCACCAAGCTCTTTCTGGAGTGATACTACCACGCAAAGAATCTTGTCTGGTAAAGCTTTGACTTATTGCCGTTATTGAAATAAAAAATAACATTATTGAAATAAAAGGTTTCATAGTATCTATTTGAATTTGTTTTTATTATTTATTTGAAATTTCAGGTTTCAGTTCAGCAACCATTGCTAATTTAGAACCGTCTGGATTTACTGCAAGACGTGTAATATTTTTTATATTATATTTTGAAAGGTCTGCAACTAATTTCCAATCGCCATTTCCAAATAAATCTAGTAAAAATAATTTATCAAGACTTCCAATTAATAAAGTAGATTCGTCTAACCAAATATGATCCTGAATTCCAATAGGTAACTGACTAACAAAAAAACTTTCTAAAGTAGAAATGTCAAGCTGATAAACATCCATATTGCCTTCATCATTTACTGAAGTATAGCTCATTGTATTTATTGTATTGGGAACTTTATGAATGGATCTTCCAACTTTTACTAATAGGGTATCGTTTGATTTTTTAGAGATGTCTGAATACACTAAATCTAAATTAGCTCCACTTAAAACTGATGAAAGCAATCTGTTTTCATCAAAAAAAGAATAATAAGCAACCTGTAAATTTTCAATTAACAAAGAAGATTGCTTTGTTTTTGAATCGTATTTGTAAAGTCGTTGTAAACCTGTAGTATCTAATCTAACTGCAGTATAGTAATTACTGTTTGGATTTTTTTGTGGAGAATATTCACCCCCAATTTTAGTTTCGCTTAAATTGATTTGTGATTCATCTTTTAAATTATATTTAGTAATATCTGTTTGATTATTATAGGTTCTAGCGTATACTATTTGTTCATTATTTATAAAAAATGATTGGCTATCATAGCCTGGATTGTTTGAAATATTTTTGATTTTTTTAATATTAAAATTATTTTCTGAAAATTCTAAATCCATTACAAAAACTTCTGTATTTGATTGTGCAATCAATAAGCAACAAGTAAAAAGAAGTAAAGAGGAAATTTGATATTTAAACATTTAATATAGATTTGTATTTTAAGTTTTTAACTATTATTTTTAAATAAATTATTTAAATTAATTAATGCGAAGTTTGGACTAATACTTTATTTATACACTATTTGAAATAGATTATAAATATAAAAAAAACCCTCTGCATATTGCAAAAGGTTTATAATTTTTAAAAAAAACTAAGAGTTAGTTTTTTATAAACTTTTTATTGATTTGACTTACATCATTTGAAATGTTTATGATATAAACACCTTTAGATAATTCACTTACATCTATTTTATCAGTATTACTTTTAGCAATTACCTCATCACCTAATAGATTATAGATAGAAATATTTACAGAGTTTTCAATACCATTAATCATTAAGAAATTATTTGTTGGATTTGGAAACAAAGTAATAGATTCATTATCTAGGTAATCCTCAACGTTTAATGGTTGACACATTCCGTCATCCTCAAAAACCCACTGAAACTGAATTTCCATAGCAGTTCTTGCAGCTGCTGCGAAACAATATTTAGTATCCATAGCACCAAGGGTTACATCATTCGTTAAGCTGCCTATCGACTGCCAACCAATTAAAATATTATCATAATTTTCGGTTGTTAAAGCAGATCCGTCAAACATATTAACCATGGTAGTTACTTTACTTACATCCCAAGAACTTAAATCATCATTAAAAGTAGAATTATTTTGGAACATATTGGACATGTCCACTATACCACTGGTACAAGTGGTAGTTGCATTTTCTGCGGTAATTTGTGTGTTGTTTCTTTTGGTATAAGTGATCCCATTAACCACACCAGTATCTCCAACTGAAGCATCTGGACACATACAAGTCACCCCATTAGCGTTTAAATAAAAATCTTGTGCTAAAAGTGTGCTTATAGAAAATGTAAAAAAAAGTAAAAAAGTAATTGTTTTCATTGTAAATTGTTTTTTTGTTAATAATATTCTCAAATTGAGAGTTTAGTTTGTAATAAATACATTCATAAATTAAACTTATAAATGAAGGTGTAAACCTACAAACAAAATTATATTTAAACAAATTGTAAATAAAAACTGACATATTTTTTAATTTAAATTTTACAATAAAATTATTATTTATGTAGGAAATATCTTTGAAATACATAAAAAATAAGGTGTGTTACACAAAAAGTATTTTTTTTTTAAAACGTTAAATATTTGTTAAATATCATAACTTGAATTTTAAATAAAAAAATGATATTTAAAAAAGTTATTATTATTTGTTTAACAAAATCAATAAATTTTCTATTAATACAATCATTACCAATTTTTTTTTAGAAGAATATAGTTTTTGTATTCTATTGGTCTATTATTAATTTTTTATGATTTCTTTTCTTGGCTTGTTAATTCTTAATATCATTATTTAACAGCTCTTCTGAATAATCGGTTAACATCTCTATTATTTCGATGTTAAATAGCTGTCTTCTCATCCTACTATTTTTTTCAATCTTTATTTCTCAGCTTGTTTCTCTATGAATTAATTTTCTTTTGGAGAGAAATATTATTGACTTAACTTATTTTTTTAATTTTATAATCTATTTGTTGATGCTTATTTTATAAATAATAGTTATAATATCCTATTTTGAGATTGTTTGTAAATAAAAAAAAGAATAATTAATAAAAATTTACTCCTTTATATTTATTTGATTTAAATCTTTTGAGACCTTTTAAATTAATAGGCTTTTATAATGTCAATAGTTGAACACCTAAGTTTTTAAGTTGAAAGAAACGTAAATCTTATTCACACTTTTAGCCATATATTAAATTATGATTCTTATTATAAAATTCCTTTAAAATTTTACTAATACAAAATACTATATATGTTGAGATTTTAAATAACATTATATTGTTATTTAAAAATATAAAAATTATTGTGAACGAGTTTCACAATCAAATATTAAAAAAACCGCCTTTCAAATTAATGAGAGCCGGCTTTAATCAATTAAGCAAAACTTAAATATATTTAAAAAGGATACTTGTTTTCTTTTTGAATTTTTTCTGAAATATTATTGCGTATGGCAACCACATTAGGTTGGTTTTGATACTTTGTAAAACGTTTTAGTCCCATAAGCATCATGCGTTGTTCATCGCCTTCAGCAAAAGAAACGATTCCTTCTTTTGCGTTTTTATGGATGATATCCACCGCATTATACAAATACAATTTTGACATTGCAATTTGGTATGTTTGAGAATCTTCACCAAAACGTTTACAGTTCTTCTCCGTACGTAAAATAGCTGATTCAGCCATATATGTTTCTATTAATATATTGGAAGCTGCCATTAAAAGCTGTTGGTGTTCTTCTAGGTCTTGACCATATTTTTGAACTGCAGCTCCAGCAACCATTAAGAATACTTTTTTCAGTTTCTCAACCATTGCTTTTTCTTCAGAAAGCACTTCTGAAAAATCAGGAGTTTCAAAAGAAGGGATCCCCGTTAATTCATCTACTACTTTCATAGCAGGGCCGATTAAATCGACATGACCTTTCATTGCTTTTTTGATCAACATACCTACCGAAAGCATTCTGTTAATTTCATTGGTGCCTTCGTAAATTCTTGTAATTCTTGCATCTCTCCATGCAGATTCCATAGGAGTTTCTTTTGAGAATCCCATTCCACCAAAAATTTGTATCCCCTCATCTGCACAACTTTGAACATCTTCAGAAACAGAAACTTTTAATATAGAACATTCAATAGCAAATTCCTCAACACCTTTTAACTCTGCATCTTGATGGGTATCACCTTCAGCTTGTCTAATTTCTATTCTATTTTCAATGTCTTTTGAAGCTCTATAAGTAGCAGATTCTCCAACATAAGTATTGGTTGCCATTTCAGCTATTTTAGCTTTGATAGCTCCAAATTCAGCAATAGGAGTATCAAACTGTTTCCGTTCAGATGCGTATTGTATTGCATAAGATGTAATTCTTCTTTGCGAATCTAAACAGGCCCCAGCTAATTTAATTCTTCCAATATTAAGCGAATTCATCGCTATTTTAAAACCATTGCCACGCTCAGAAAGCATATTCTCAACAGGAACTTCTGTGTCTGTAAAAAACACTTGACGTGTAGAAGAAGCATGAATTCCTAATTTATGTTCTTCTTCACCCAATGAAATTCCGTTATTAGGGTCATTTTCAACTAAAAAACCGGTAATATTTTTATCATCTTCAATTCTTGCAAAAACAATAAATAGCTTACAAAATCCTGCGTTTGAAATCCACATTTTTTGTCCACTAATTTTATAATTAGTTCCATCTTCTGAGAGAACTGCTTTAGTTCTTCCACTATTAGCATCACTTCCAGCGGTTGGCTCAGTCAGGCAGTAAGATCCAAACCATTCGCCACTTGCTAATTTAGGAACGTACTTTTGTTTTTGTTCTTCTGAACCATAAAGAGTTATTGGCATGGTTCCAATACCCGTATGTGCTCCAAAAGCAGTACTAAAAGATCCGGTTCCACTAGAAATATAATCACAAGTTAATAATGTAGAAACAAAACCCATTCCTAAACCACCGTAAGCTTCAGGAACAGCAACACCTAAAAAACCTAAGGCCCCTGCTTTTCGCATTACTTCTTCTGTAAAAGCATAATCTTTATTTTCAAAACGATCTCTAAATGGAATAATTTCTCTGTCATTAAATTCCATGACAGCATCTTTCATCATTTTTTGTTCTTCCGTAAAATCCTCTGGAGTGAAAATATCTTCACATTTAGAGTTTTTTACGATAAATTGTCCTCCTCTTATTAGTTCTTTTTCCATTATTATTAAGACTTAATTTTGTTTAGTTTAAAAATTCAAATATTCCACAAGCACCTTGACCCGTTCCCACACACATCGTTACTGCTCCGTATTTTCCTTGCATATTTTGTTTGCGCATTTCGTCAAATAATTGAACTGAAAGTTTAGCTCCAGTGCAACCTAAAGGATGTCCTAGTGCTATGGCACCACCATTAACATTTATGATATCAGGGTTGAGATCTAATTCGCGTATCACTGCTAAGGATTGAGAAGCAAAAGCTTCATTAAGCTCTATTAATGATAGATTTTCTTGTTTCAGTCCAGCTTGCTTTAAAGCTTTCGGAATTGCTTTTACAGGTCCAATTCCCATTATTCTTGGTTCAACTCCTGCAGCTGCATAATTTACTAATCTAGCAATAGGTTCAAGATTTAATTCTTTTACCATACCCTCGCTCATCACCATTACAAATGCTGCTCCATCACTCATTTGAGATGAATTACCAGCAGTTACACTGCCACCTAGCGCAAAAACAGCACGTAATTTTGCTAGCGCTTCTTTACTAGTTCCTTTTCTAGGGCCTTCGTCTTTAGTTACCGTATATGATTTTGATGCTTTTTTTCTATTTTCATCTAGGTAGGTTTGATTTACAGTGATGGGAACTATTTGATCTTGAAAACGATTTTCTGCCTGTGCTTTTAACGCCTTCATATGAGAATTAAATGCAAATTCATCCTGATCTTCCCTAGAAATCTTAAACTGATTGGCAACTGCCTCAGCTGTATTTCCCATTCCCCAATAATAATCTTCGTGTCCAGAATTTACAACATCATAATTCAATTCTGGTTTAAACCCAGTCATTGGAACCGAACTCATGCTTTCTGCGCCTCCAGCTATAATACAATCTGCCATTCCACTCTGAATTTTAGCAGTAGCAATACCTATAGTTTCAATTCCTGAGGAACAAAAACGATTTACAGTTACTCCCGGGATATCTACAGAGTCTAATCCCATTAAAGAGATGAGTCTAGCTATATTTAGACCTTGGGATCCTTCTGGCATGGCATTACCTACGATAACGTCATCGATGCGAGTTTTGTCTAATTGAGGCAATTCTTTCATCATATATTGAATGGTTTCTGCTGCCAATTCATCTGTTCTTTTAAACCTAAAAACCCCTTTAGGTGCTTTACCTACTGCTGTACGATATGCTTTTACTATATATGCTTGTTTCATAATCTTTTGCTTTAAGCTTTAAGCTGTCTGTGCTAAGCTTTTAATTTTATTAATTTTTGTCTTTTGCATATAGCTAAAGGCATAGAAAATCGCAATTAGTTGCGAAGTGGTTTCCCTGTTTTTAACATATGTTCAATTCGTTCTAAGGTTTTGCGTTCTGTACAAAGACTTAAAAAGGCTTCACGTTCAATATCTAATAAGTATTGCTCTGTTACTAAAGTAGGTTCTGATAAATCTCCACCGGCCATTACATAAGCTAATTTATTTGCAATTTTTTGATCGTGTTCACTGATGAAATTCGAAGCTTCCATAGAATCTGTTCCAACTAAAAACATTCCTAAAGCTTGTTTACCAAGTACTTTTACATCTTTTCTTAGTACGGGTTGCGTATAACCTAGGTTTGCCATTGATTTTGCTACCGCTTTTGCGGTCGCTATCTGACGATTTTTATTTACGATAATAATATCTTTTCCTTTTTCTAAGATACCAAGGTCATATGCTTCATAAGCAGAAGTGGAAACTTTTGCCATTCCTATGGTTAAAAAGTATTCTTGTAATACATTTAATTCTACATCATTTTTATGGAATAAATCACTGGCTCTTAAAGCCATTTCTTTAGATCCACCACCGCCAGGTATCACTCCAACTCCAAATTCAACCAATCCAATATAACTTTCAGCTGCAGCAACTACTCGATCTGCATGAAGTGTCATTTCACATCCACCACCTAAAGTCATTCCATGAGGAGCAACTATTGTTGGGATTGATGAATAACGCAATCGCATGACACTATCTTGGAAATATTTAATTGCCATATTTAGTTCCTCATACTCTTGCTCTACTGCCATCATAAAAATCATTCCAATATTAGCACCCACTGAAAAATTTGCTCCTTGATTACCAACGACTAAGCCTTCAAAATCTTTTTCAGCAATGTCAATAGCCTTATTTAATCCAGCTAAAACATCTCCACCAATAGTATTCATTTTACTTTGGAATTCTAAATTTAGAATACCATCACCTAAATCTTCAACTACACATCCACTGTTTTTAAACACTTCACTTGATTTTCGAATATTATTAAGAATAATAAATGCATCCTGTCCCGGTACTTTTATATGTTTCTTTTGTGGAATATCGTAATAATAGGTAGCTCCATTTTTAATGTTATAAAATGAAGTAATGCCAGAGGCCAACATTTCTGGCACCCAGGCAGCCGGTTCTTTTCCAGCGGCTTTCATTAATTCGATACCTTTTTCAATTCCGACAGCATCCCAAATTTCGAAAGGACCATTTTCCCATCCAAACCCAGCTTTCATAGCATCATCAATTTTGTATAATTCGTCTGAAATTTCAGGAATTCGTTTAGAAACATAGGAAAACATTAGTGAGAAATTCTTGCGATAAAACTCACCAGCTTTATCTTTTCCTGCCACTAAAATTTTAAAACGATCAATTACATTATCTACATTTTTTGTTAATTCTAGCGTAGGGAAAGTAGCTCTTTTTCCTTTTCGATATGCTAAAGTTTCAAGGTCCAATCCTAAAATTTGGCTCTTACCATTTTCATCTTTAACTTTTTTATAAAACCCTTGACCAGATTTGCTTCCCAACCATTTGTTATCCATTAATGTGTTAACAAAGGCAGGTAATTTAAATACTTCATGCTCTTCATCATCAGGACAATTTTCATAGATTCCATTAGCAACATGAACTAAAGTATCTAATCCTACTACATCAACAGTTCGGAATGTTGCTGATTTTGGTCTACCTATTACGGGACCAGTTAATTTATCGACTTCTTCAACAGTAAGTCCCATTTCTTTTACCAAATGGAAAAGACTTTGGATGCCATAAATACCAATTCTATTTCCAATAAATGCAGGGGTATCTTTTGCAATTACAGTAGTTTTTCCTAAAAATTGTTCACCATAACTATTAAAGAAGTCCAATACTTCAGTTGATGTGTTTGGTCCAGGAATGATTTCGAAAAGTTTTAAATAACGAGGGGGATTAAAAAAGTGAGTTCCACAGAAATGTTTCTGAAAATCTTCTGTTCTACCTTCATTCATAAATTTAATAGGGATTCCAGAAGTATTACTAGTAATTAAAGTTCCAGGAGTTCTGTATTTTTCAAGTTTTTCAAATACTTGTTTTTTAATATCTAAACGCTCTACCACTACTTCAATAATCCAATCTGCAGATGCCACTTTTCGGATATCATCGTCAAGATTACCAGTAGTAATTCTATCGGCAAACTTTAGGTTGTATAAAGGTGCAGGTTTAGATTTTACAGAAGCATTAAGCGCATCGTTTACCAAACGATTTCTTACTACTTTATCTTGCAGTGTTAATCCTTTTGCTTCTTCTTTTTCGGAAAGAGAAAAAGGTACGATATCAAGTAATAAAACTTCCACTCCAATATTTGCAAAATGGCAAGCAATACCGCTTCCCATTATTCCTGAACCAATTACGGCTACTTTTTTAATTCTTCTTTTAGACATATGATAATCTATTTAATCTTGTATGTATATTTTTTTGGAATTGATTAACTCCAAAATAGTATTTGTTACTTTTTTAAATGTTTTTAGGTCTTCTGAATCAACTGCTCTATAGACTGCTTCATCAAATCCAATAACTACTTTTTTTGAAAACTCTCTCATTTCAATACCAAATGGAGTAAGGTGAATTAAAACACCTCTACCATCTAAGGGATTAGGTTTTCTAACTATAAGTCCTTTTTCTTCCATATTTTTTAATGTTCTTGAAAGGCTAGTTGCTTCAATACCCATTTTAGGACCTAATGAAGTAGAAGGAGTACCTTCATCAGGATCGATACTAATAAGTGCAAATCCAGTTGCCATTGTACTGCCTTTTTTACCAGCTTCTTCATTGTACATTTTGGTAACACCCATCCAAGTAGATCTTAAAAGGTAATCTATTGTTTTTTCTTTCATTTCTCAAATATACATAAAAAATACTATGCGTGCATAGTAAATGAGTTTTAAAATTTATGATAGATTAAAATAAATAAATAAAAAGAAAACATGACTGTGATTATTTAGTAATACCATTGATAATTCATATATTATTTTTTTAAAATTAAAATTCCTTTATTTTTTTTAGTAAATTTGATTTCAACTATAATTTTAATAGGAATATTAAGAATAAAAACAACTTTCTATGAACCGAATTCTTAAAAATTATCTCGCTGTTATTAGTTGGTTAGATGGAAAGTTAGCATAGAAATATACTTAATTTATGATTCAATCCTATAAAAAAAGTCCTCAATTACAAAATGCATACGATACCATAGTTATTGGTTCTGGAATGGGAGGCTTAGCAACTGCAGCAATACTTTCAAAACAAGGACAAAAAGTATTGGTCTTAGAACGTCATTATACTGCTGGTGGTTTTACCCATGTTTTTAAGCGAAAAGATTATGAATGGGATGTAGGAATACATTATATAGGAGAAGTTCAAAGAGAAAAAGGCATTTTAAAAAAATTGTTTGACTATGTGACCAATGGAGAATTAAAGTGGGCAGATATGGGAGCCGTTTACGATCGAATCATTATTGGCGATGAGCATTTCGATTTTATGAAGGGGGTTGAAAATTTTAAAGAAAAATTGATTTCTTATTTTCCTGAGGAAGAACAAGCAATTCATCAATATGTAGATTTGGTTTTTAAGGCGGTAAGAACCAGTAAAAATTATTATATTAGTAAAGCTATTTCACCTTTTTTGGAGTCAATTTTTGGTGGAATTTTAAAAAAACCATTTTACAAATTTTCAGATAAAACAACAGACGAGGTATTAGGATCTTTAACTTCAAATAAAAAATTAATAAAAGTTCTTACAGGACAATATGGAGATTATGGATTGCCACCAAAACAGAGCAGTTTCTCAATGCATGCTTCTGTAGCAAGACATTATTTTGATGGAGGTAGTTTTCCAATTGGAGGTTCTTCACAAATTGTAAAAACTATAGATCCAGTTATTGAAGCTTCTGGAGGTTGCATATTAACTAAAGCAGAAGTAGCTGAAGTGATTATTAATAATAATAAAGCTATTGGTGTAAAAATGATAGATGGAAAATCTATTTATGCTAAAAGTATTGTCAGTAATGCTGGAATTAATACAACTTATAACCAACTTTTACCAATTGGAATAGTAAAAAAACATCAGTTAAAAGAACAACTTCAAAAAGTAAAACCATCGGTAGCACATGTGAGCCTGTATATCGGTCTAGAAGGTTCTCCTGAGGAATTAAATCTTCCTAAAACAAACTATTGGGTATATCCAAAAGAAGGAGACCATGATAGTAATGTTAAGAATTATTTAGCCGACTTAAACCAGGATTTTCCATTGGTTTATCTTTCGTTTCCATCAGCAAAAGATCCAGATTGGCCCAATAGATATCCTGGTAAAAGTACGGTTGATATTATAACTTTAATACCTTATGAGATATTTGATACATGGTCTGATTCAAAATGGATGAAAAGAGGTAAAGACTACGAATCTATAAAAAACGATATAGCGAAGCGGTTATTAAAAGTTTTATATAAACAACTACCTCAACTTGAAGGTAAAATTAATTGTTATGAGTTATCGACTCCACTTACCACTAAACATTTTGTAAATTATAATAATGGTGAAGTATATGGTTTGGATCACAGTCCTTCTAGGTTTAGACAGCCTTTTTTAAAACCAAGAACAAAAATAAAAAACTTTTATCTTACAGGTCAAGATATTGTAACTGCTGGTGTAGGTGGTGCTTTATTTTCAGGAGTATTAACTGCAATGGCAATAACTGGTAAGAATATTTTAAAGAAACTATAGCTAAACAGCTTGATGAACTTAAATAAATGATACCTATTAAAATCAAATAATCATGAAAACAAATATTATTATTTTTCTCAGTTTTCTATTGTTTATAAATTGTAAAGAAGACAAGGTTAAAACAAATTTTTTAGGTTCCATAGATATTAAGGTAACCGGAAATACAGAAGCTACTAATTATTTTGAAAAAGGTTTATTGCTATTACATTCATTTGAATATGAAGATGCAAGAGAATCATTTTTACAAGCTCAGAAAACTGATTCGAAAATGGCTATGGCCTATTGGGGTGAAGCCATGACCTATAATCATACTTTATGGAGTGATCAAGATTTTGAAAAAGCAACAGCATCATTAAAAAAATTAGAAGAATTTGATTATAAGAAAACAAGTTCTAATCTTGAGTTAGATTTTATTAAAGCTGTTCAAATATTGTATCAACCCATACTAGAAAAAAAAGAACGAGATTTAAAATATGCTCAGTATATGGAGCAGCTGTCTGAAAAATACCCTAACAATCATGAAATTTCTGCGTTCTATGCACTTTCTCTTTTAGGCAGTGTATCAGATGGAAGAGATGATGTAATTTATGGCAAAGGAGCTATGATTGCAAAAGGTATTATAGAGGAAAATCCAAACCATCCGGGAGCACTCCATTACTTAATTCATTCTTATGATGATCCAGCTCATGCACATCTTGCATTAAATGCTGCCAATTCTTATGCTAAAGTAGCACCTGAAGCTAGTCATGCACTTCATATGCCTTCTCATATTTATTTAGCAATGGGTATGTGGGATGAAGTAATTTCTTCAAATATTAATTCATACCAAGCAAGTATTAATAGGATGGAACGAAAGAATCTTGATAACAATGCGAGAGGTTATCATGCTTATCATTGGTTGCAATATGGGTATCTTCAAAAAGAAAATATGGAAGAAGCGAAAAACATGCTATTGATCATAGATAAACTTGCAAGCGAAACACCTTCAAAAAAAGGGAGATCACATTTAGTTTATTTAAAAGGCACTTATTTAATAAACTCTGAAAACTGGGATAGCGATGAAGCAAATATTGAATTTGATATTACTGATTTAAATGTTTCTATACGTTCTCAATATTATTTTATAGAAGGAATGAAGGCTTATAAAAAGGGAGATATATCAGAATTAGACCAAGCAATAGAAACCTTAGAAAATGATTATAAGAGAGAATCCTTTATAGCATCTGATCAAGGAGGTTCTTTTTGTTCAGGAATTTCTAGAGACCTTGCTACCCAAAGTGATTTGGTGGGAGCTCAAGTAAGACAAAATCAACTTTTGGCTTTGCGAGCAAATTTGAATAACGATTTGGAACAGGCAGAAGCATTTTTTTTAACATCAATAGCATTAAACGAAAGTATAAGTTATAGTTATGGTCCTCCATCCATTCAAAAACCAACAAGAGAATTATATGCTGATTGGTTATTGAGCCAAAACCGAATGAGAGAAGCTAAACTTCAATATGAAAAGTCATTAAAAATGAACCCAAATAGAACCCTTGTTGTAACTGGGATAAAAAAGGCTAGCATTTAAAAAAAATGATAAGATTATTTCTTTATAATCGTTAAAACGTCCTTATGTAAAACAAAAAAAGAAGTTTTGTAAATATGTCATTGGAGAACTAAGTGATGAACAAGTTAATACCTTAGGTCAAAAAGTAGATGCTTCTTATATTTGCATTGTTACCTATTAGTGTTTTAAAATTAATAGTACTTTGACTAAAAATTAATTCAAACTAATTATTTTAAACATTAACTTTTTTACATTAATATAATTTAAATATTAAATACTTATTTTAAAAGCTAACTAAATAAAACACATGATTATAAAAATTACTGTTCTAGCAATTTATGTCGCTATTTTATTTCTAATTGGAATTTTAGCTTCTCGCAGAGTAAAAAGTATGAGTGATTATTATCTAGGAGGAAAAAAAATGGGCTTTTGGGCTGTTGCATTTTCTGCTAGAGCAACAGGAGAATCTGGATGGCTTTTAATAGGTTTAACTGGTATGGGAGCAATCGCTGGATATTCTGGATATTGGGTTGTTGCTGGTGAATTGCTCGGTGTTTTTATTTCCTGGCAATTTATGGCCAAACGATTTAAAAGGCGTTCTGACGATTATAAAGCAATCACAATTCCCGATTATCTCCAAAGTCATTTTAAATCTTCTACAAATACGCTTCGTATTATTTCCGCATCGGTCTTGGTAGTTTTCGTGGTTATTTATGTCGCATCACAAATGGATGTTACTGGTATTGCGTTTGAATCTATGTTAGGTATTGATTACCGAATTGGAGTGCTTGTTGGCTTTAGCATTGTACTCATCTATATTTTTATTGGTGGTTTTGTAGCTGCGGTTTGGTCTGATATGTTCCAAGGAATATTGATGTTTATCGGCCTGGTGTTATTGCCTATTGTAGTTTGGTTCTCTATGGACCATGGTACTGGAATTACTGAAGGATTAAACGCGATTGATCCTACCTTAACTCAAATAATGGGAAGAAGCGATGACGGTTGGTTGAACTTATTTACAATTCTTGGTTTCTCCATGATTGGATTAGGTTTCCTAGGTTCACCTCAAGTTTATGTTCGTTTTATGTCTATTAAAAGTGAAAATGAGATAGATAAAGGCAAATGGGTAGCATTGCTTTTTACACTGTTAACAGATGCAGCAGCAGTAACAATTGGTATACTTGCTCGAATTTATTTTACGTCAGAAGGACAAGACCCTGAGGCAGTATTAGGAACAGGTGGTGAAGATGTACTAAGTTTAATTACCAACGAATTTTTACCAACAATTTTAGTCGCAATTTTTATTGCTATTGTACTTTCTGCAATAATGTCAACCATAGATTCGCTACTTATTCTTGCATCTAGTGCAATTACTCGCGATTTTTATCAGAAAATATTAAGACCCGATTTAAAAGATGAAGATTTAACAAATTTCTCAAGATTAGTTACAGTTGGTATGGCATTAGTGGCATTGTGTATTGCTGTATTACTATATTATCTATATCCAGATAGGCAGATTTTCTGGATCATGATTTTTGGTTGGTCAGGTATTGCAGCTACTTTTTGTCCAGTTATCATTTTATCTCTTTTTTGGAAAGGATATACTGAAAAAGGAGCGATTGCTTCAATGGTTACCGGTTTTACATCGGTCATATTATTTAAATTTGTTTTTTCAAATATGGAAGGAATAGGAAAATATTTTGTAGAATTGGATGTGCTGGCTCCATCATTTGCCTTGGCAATGATAGTGGGATATATAGTTTCAAAAATGTTTCCTAATAAAAATATTAAAAATTCATAGTTAATACCGTGTTGATAAAACTAATTGAAAACTTCCTTTAATAATCTTAATAATACTATCTTTAAAGTAATATAAATATCATTTTAATAATGCGATGTACCTACCAAAACTGAATCGATAACCGTTTTTTTAGATTATCTAAGAAGTTCGGTACTGCTAATCATCGCATATAGAAAATTAAAAATTAAAAATATGGCAAAAAGTAAAGACTCTAGGAAAAATGTAAAAAAAGAATCTGCTAAAACTCCAAAAGAAAAAAAAGCAGCAAAAAGATTAAAGAAGTCTAAATAAAATAAATTAATATATGAACTCAAATTTAGCGGTGCTTATTGATGGAGATAATATCCCTTCTGCTCATGTAAAAGAAATGATGGAGGAAATCGCGAAGTATGGAAATCCAACCATTAAAAGAATTTATGGCGATTGGACCAATCCTCATCTGTCAAAATGGAAAAATCTACTTCTCCAAAATGCAATTACACCCATACAACAGTATGCTTATACTACTGGAAAAAATGCTACTGATTCAGCTATGATTATTGATGCTATGGATATTCTTTATTCTGAAAAAGTAAATGGATTTTGCCTGGTTTCAAGCGACAGTGATTTTACAAAATTAGCAACCAGATTAAGAGAGGCTGGAATGCAGGTAATTGGAATAGGGGAGAAAAAGACTCCAACACCTTTTATTGTAGCTTGTGATAAATTTATATATATAGAAATCTTAAGAAAACAATCTTATAAAAAAGAGGATGTTAATGCGAAAGGGAAAACTGAAGAAAATATTGATGAAATTACTTCAAAAGTAATTAAGTTACTGTCTGCGACCATAACTGATTCATCAGGAGAAGATGGTTGGGCGTTTCTTGGTGATGTAGGGAGTTTGATTCAAAAAAAACAGCCTAATTTTGATTCTCGAAATTATGGATTTGAAAAATTAACTCCATTGATTAACTCCATTGGAAGCTTCGAAATAGAACAGCGTGAAAATTCGAAAAGTAAAAATAAATTAGTTTTTGTGAAGAATAAAGAAAAGTATTTAACAAGGTCTAAAAAATAATAATAACACGGTGATAATACCCTGATAAAATAGAAGACAACATTAAATAAATACGATTTTTAATTATTTAAATAATTGTTTTAAAATATTCATTCCTTTTTTTTATTTCCGATTACATTATACTGATCACCGATTACAACATAAATAGAAATTCCCAAAGATCATTCATAAAACTTTGTCTATATGTCATAATTCTTTTTTTGGCTTAATAATGGTAATAATATGTTATGAGTAAAAAAAAAGTATCCTATAAATGGGCATTCAAAGAATACATTTGGCCTAGAAAAAAAATTGTTTTAGTTGGTTTGGTATTAATTATCATACGAAGTTTGTCTGGAATGGTATTGCCTTATGCAAGTAAAACATTAATAGATAAGATAATTCCTTCAAAAGATGTATCTACACTTTGGATTTTAATTATTATTGTTTGTTCTTCTATTTTGGTTCAATCGGTGACTTCTTTTTCACTTACACGCTTATTAAGTGTTGAAGCTCAACATTTGATATATCTATTACGATCTCAAGTACAACGTAAATTATTATCACTTCCGATAAATTTTTTCGATAATAATAAAACAGGAGCCCTAGTATCTAGAGTAATGAATGATGTTGAAGGGGTTCGGAATCTCGTTGGTACAGGGTTGGTTCAGTTAATTGGAGGTTCGATAACCGCAATAATTTCTTTGATTATTTTAATAAAAATAAATGCATTAATGACGGTTTTCGTTCTTGTACCCGTTGGTGTTTTTGCAATTATAGCCATGAAAGCTTTTGTATACATACGTCCAATATTTAAAAATAGGGGAGTCATCAATGCTGAGGTAACAGGTCGTTTATCCGAAATATTAAGTGGAGTTAGGGTGATAAAAGGTTTTAATGCTGAGGAGCAAGAAAACAAATCATTCCAAAAAGGAGCAGAAAAGTTATACTTAAACGTGAAGAAAAGTTTAACAGCGACTGCACTAATTACTAGTTCTTCGACTTTACTATTAGGTCTAGCTTCAGCAGGAATAATGGGAATAGGCGGTTATTTTATGATGGATAACACGATGACTTTTGGAGATTTTATTTCCTTTACCTTGTTTTTAGGATTTATGATTGCACCTATCGTACAAATGAGTAATATTGGTAGTCAACTTACTGAAGCAATGGCTGGATTAGATCGTACTCAGGAGTTAATGGAAATGACCATTGAAGACAACCCGGAAGTTAGAACCAACTATTTAAAAGAGATAAAAGGAGATATCGTATTTAATAATGTTTCCTTTAGTTATGAGGAAAACAAAGAAGTGTTGCATAATATATCTTTTGCTGCTCCTTCCGGAAGTGTAACTGCGTTAGTGGGGTCTTCGGGATCTGGAAAATCTACAATCGCTAGTTTAGCAGCCACTTTTTTAAATCCAACAAAAGGTGCTGTTACCTTAGACGGTATAGATCTCTCAGAAGTTAATTTAAGTAGTTTTCGTACTCATTTGGGTGTAGTATTACAAGACGATTTTTTATATGCAGGAACGATACGTGAAAATATTCTTTTTCCTCGTCCCAATGCATCGGAGGAAGAATTGATAAGTGCCGTTAAAGGTGCCTATGTGAACGAATTTACAGATAAGTTTGTTGATGGTCTGGATACAGTTATTGGAGAACGAGGTATAAAACTTTCTGGTGGACAAAAACAGCGAATCTCAATTGCACGTGCCTTTTTAGCAGATCCTAAGATTATTATTTTAGATGAAGCGACTTCTAATTTAGATACGGAGAGTGAGACATTTATTCAAAAAAGTTTAAATACCTTAATGAAAGACCGTACAACATTAGTTATTGCCCACCGATTAAGTACTATACAGCAAGCAAATCAGATTTTGGTAATTGAAGAAGGAAAAATTGTTGAAGAGGGAATACATGATGAATTGATTGCTAAAAAAGGACGTTATTTTGATTTATATACCTATCAAAGTAGGATATAACGATGTTATAGTAATGTCAAACATATCGTAAATAAACAGGAGAAGTTTAGAATTGAGATTACAATAATTAAAAAAGTGTTAATATTAAAAAAGCTATTATAAATAATTATAATAGCTTTTAGTCAACCAACTAAACATTTAAGATTTTCTTTTTCATAATAAAATCTTCCTTGTATATAAGACATCTATAATTAAAAAAACCCTACTTTATTTTTAAATTTATTATGTTTTTATAATAAAAAAAATTATATATAATCTTAAAGTGCTGTAAATAAGTTATTTGAATTAGTTAGGAGCTTAAATTAATTATTTATTATTCCCGTATATCTTCTTATAAAGACCTTGGTATTTTTCTTTAATAACCTTGCGTTTAAGTTTCATCGTAGGGGTGAGGTGACCCGCTTCTATACTCCAAGTATCTGGTGTTAGTTCAAATCTTTTTATCTTTTCCCAATTTCCAAATTGTTCATTATATAAATTAACTTCTTCCTGTATTCTGCTAATTAGTGTTGTGTTTGTTATTTTCTCTTCTATAGTCTTGCCTAAAATCATTCCTTTTCTTTTAGCCCAATCAGTTACAAAATCAAAATTAAGTTGAATAAAAGCAGCAGGCATCTTTTCTCCATCACCGATTACCATTATTTGTTCAATAAATAAAGATTCTTTCATTGCATTTTCTAAAACTTGTGGAGCCACATATTTTCCTCCACTTGTTTTAAACATTTCTTTTTTTCGATCCGTTATCTTAAGAAACCCATCTTTATCTAATTCACCAATATCTCCGGTGTGAAAATAGCCATCTTTTAATACGCTAGCAGTTAACTCAGGTTCATTATAATAACCCATCATTACTTGTGGACCTTTTACCAATATTTCGCCGTCTGCAGCAATTTTCACTTCTGTATCCTTAATTACCTTACCAACAGTACCAATTCTAAAATGATAGTCTCTCATGTCGTTTACCGATACAACTGGGGAAGTTTCTGTTAGCCCATAACCTTCCATAACAGGGATTTCGGCGGCATTAAATACTCTAGCTAATCTTGATTGTAAAGCAGCACTACCTGAAGCAACAGCTTTTAATTCTCCTCCTAAAGCTTCTTTCCATTTACAAAAAATCAGTTTTCGTGCAATTTTTAATTGAAATTCATACCACCATCCATTTTGTCCATAAGGTTGGTATCTTAAACCTAGATCGACAGCCCAGAAAAACAATATTTTCTTAATACCTTTTAAATTAGCTCCTTTTGCATATATTTTATCATATACTTTTTCTAATAAACGAGGTACCGCTGACATGACATGCGGATGTATTTCGTTTAAGTTTTCGCTAATGGTTTCTAAAGATTCAGCGAAATGTATACTCACACCACAATACTGATACATATATAATAGCATTCTTTCATAAATATGACAAACAGGCAGAAAACTCAATGATTTTGATCTACCTAATTCCATAGGTAATCGAAGATTACTACTTATTGCATTACTTACAATGTTTTTGTGAGATAACATAACCCCCTTTGGTCTTCCAGTGGTTCCAGAAGTATAAATTATTGTTGCTAAATCTAACTCATTAACAGCATCCTTTCTTCTTTCAACTTCTTCTTGTATAGAATCATCTTCTCCTAATGCTAATACCTTAGACCAATTCTCACAGCCTTCTATCTCATCAAAACAATAAACTTCTTTAAGTGTAGGAACTTGTTCTTTTATTTTATTAATTTTTTCCAATACGAATTCACAGGATACAAAACAATAAACACTTTTACTGTGGTTCAATATATATGCATAATCATCTTCCGAAATAGTAGGGTAAATAGGGACGTCTTGTGCACCAGTTTGTAAAATTCCTATATCACAAATATTCCATTCGGTACGATTGGTAAGAGATATAATAGCAAGCTTATCATTGGGTTTAACACCTAGTTTAATGAGGCCTCTACTTATTTTATTTGCTTTATTTATATATTCTTGAGTAGAAGTAGCTACCCATTCCCCTTTGTGTTTATTAACCAAAGATTTTTCAAGATTAAATTTTTCAAGTTGGTAATATGGAAAATCGAAAAGGCGTTTTACGTCAGTCATAAAAAAGGATATTTAATATATCCTGCAAAGTATGAAAATATTTCAAATTTTTGAAATAAAAAAGAGCAACCTTAAGGTTGCTCTTTTTTTTATTTTAATCTAATTTTTAATAATTTTAAATATTTTAGTTTGGTCGTTAGAAGTAAACTTCATAAGGTATATTCCTTTTGTAAATTGACTATAATTTATGGTCTGCGAACCAGAATAAGTTGAAGGTGTTCTTATTAATTGCCCCTGTATGTTATAAATACCTAATGTGTAATTGTTTTTAGGTGTCGTTATGTATAACAAATTAGTTACAGGGTTTGGATATACACTAAACTGAGATGCTAAAACATCCGCGTTACTAAGCGTTCCATCATCAAGAACATTTATAGTCAAGTCATCAAAATAAAAGCCATCAGCTCTTACCTCTCCGTCTGATTCAAATTTAAAACGAATTGTAATTTCTTCGCCTAAATAATCACTTAAATCAATTTGCTCTAAAACCCAATTATTTTGTGTACCATCGTATAAAGGTTGACCAGTTGGTTGACCTTCATTACTACTTCCTTCATTAGTAAAAAGGCCGCATTGAGGAATCCAAGAATTACCATTGTCTATAGAAACTTCTAATTGAACATAATCCCAATTATTTTCAATATCCCATTTTGCGTAAAAAGTAACATTTGCTCCAATTGCATTGGTTAAATTGATATTCTCTGATAGCCTAATGGTTTTATTTTCATTGTTTTGGTAATTTCCATTTGGAGACTCTGTAATAGAACTAGATGGAGATACATATGTTGTATTAGTGATACCCCACCCATTATTATCAAAATTATCAGTTGTACTATCTCCAATATCTTCAAAAACAGGAATTAAACTTCCAAATATTTTATTTAATAAAATTTTAGTATCATAACTGCCATTATTTATTATAATTTCAAACACAATTGGATCTCCAGCTTGAGTTTCATTAATTAAAGTATATTGAATGGTACCATTAGTTTCTTCCAACACATCTAAATTTGAAAATGAAATAGCATCACCAACTGCACTTATATTTGTAGAAATAGGATTGATGTTTATTGTAAAATTTCCAGATCCAGAAAGCCCTAATCGTTTTATGTCGAAAGTTTGATCTATAATAACCTCATTACCTACAAAAAGAGGAGAAGTGTCGATTAAATCAGCATAATTGTTCACCATTTTTGCTGAGGTAATATTTAGATACATCATGCTTTTTGCAATCTCTTCTATTTGACTTGAAGGTGGCCAAAACTCAGGACCTATTTCTGGAGTCATTGCATAAATTTTATCATGAGTGCCTGTAGTTCCATACATGAAGTCGTCACTATCTCCTGCTGCAGGATACAATCCAGACGATAAAATATTATCATATCCATTTTGTGAGACTAATACTTCAGAAACTATCTCAAATAATTCATTTTCAGGAGTAGGAACATCATTGGCATAACCGTAAGGATATAACAATAGCTCCCCATAGGAATGATTATTTAAAGCCATGACAAAATCATGCTGCTCACAAAACCATTTGATGGCTTGATTTTCCACTTCTGAAAAGGGAGCCGTCCCATGATAAGTTTGGTTATTCGGATCATTAGAAGCACCTTCTCCTCCCCAAATTCCATCTGCAGGATCGCCATTAATATAGTAATCGTAATTACGATTATTGTCTACACCATTTCCATTCTTTCTGTTTTTTCTCCAAAAACCACCTCCGTTCGGATCTGTTTTTTCGTTATATAAATAACCGTCTGGATTAATAACTGGAACAAAAAACAATTCTGTGTTATCAACGATACTTTTTATTTCATTGTCTACATCATAATTTTCTAACAAATACCACATGTAAAAAATAAGTTGTGAGAGTGAATTTGGTTCTCTAGCATGATGAATAGCAGTATAAAGAATCTGCGGTTCATTTTCTGAGCTATTACTTGGATTGTCACTAATCTTAACCCATTTAATACCGTTTCCTCCAATTGGTGGTGTTGTTGAATTATCTGGTTGTCCTTCAGTAATAAAATCACTAATATTTTCTTTTGTTGTTATTAAATCTGGATACAAAGACTTCATAAGATCTAATTGATCTAACATTTCTTGGTAGGTAAGATAACCTCCCATAGAGCCTAAATTGAAATTTTCAGGTGTTTCGTAATCAGAAGAGGTTTGATCAGTACAAAATAAGTTTCTTTCAGCTACACTATTCATACTATTTCGTTGGAGAAAATATTCTTTTGAATCTTCAATTAAAATATCTACGGTATAACCTGCATTTCTTGCAGTTTGTATTTCTGAAATAGAGAAATCAGAAATAATAAAAACTCCTTTTTTGTGAACTCCATGATCAATAGGGATACCAAATGATTCTAATTTTATTAAATCTTCCGATTGATCATAACTAATTTTAGCACGTTGGTGTTTTTCTTGTAGGTTTTGAGAAAAACCTAAAACCGTACATAAAATAAATATAAATAGAATACTTTTTCTCATAATATGGATATTGTTTTTTAAGCTGTTATTTATTATTTTTTATGTTGTCACAAAAGCTAACACTATTTCATTTTAATTAAAACAATCTTGTGTCACTTTACCCTAAAAAGATATAAAATATTTCTAAGCTGAGTTTGACTTTAGGGTTTAATAGAAAAGAGTTTATTGAGAATTGTTCGCTAATTCAAATTCCTATTTTTTAAGCTCAAGCCATTTTCTAGCATTTACAAATGCTTCCAACCAAGGTGTAACTTCATCGTTTCTGTCATTAGGATAGTTTGCCCAATTCCAAGAGAAGGTCGATCTCTCTAAATGCGGCATCATCACTAAATGCCTTCCAGTACTGTCAGTTAACATTGCAGTGTTAAAATCACTCCCATTTGGGTTTGAAGGAATACATTCATATCCATATTTAGCAACAATGTGATAATTGCTTTCGGTTAATGGAAAACTAAATTTCCCTTCTCCGTGAGCTGCCCAAATACCTAATTTACTTCCTGCTAAGGATGATAACATTATAGAATTGTTTTCTTGAATAGCTACTGAAGTAAATGTACATTCAAATTTTCCAGTTTCATTATGAAGCATTTTTGGTTTTTCTTCATGTTCAGGATTTAAAAGTCCTAATTCAATAAATAACTGGCAACCATTACATACTCCAAGAGATAAAGTATCGTCTTTTGCAAAGAAATCTTTTAATGCTTTATTGGCCTTTTCGTTATATAGAAAGGCACCAGCCCAACCTTTTGCAGATCCTAAAACATCTGAATTTGAAAATCCTCCAACAGCTGCAATAAACTTAATGTCTTCCAATGTTTCACGGCCTTCAATTAAATCGGTCATATGAACATCTTTTACATCAAAACCAGCTAAATACATAGCGTTTGCCATTTCACGTTCAGAGTTTGACCCTTTTTCACGAATTATAGCAGCTTTTGGTCTCACGTGATTTTCATTAAAAATGGGAAGTTTTCCTGTAAAATGTGTTGGAAAATTAAAGTTTAGAGGCTGGTTTTTATAATTTTCAAAACGTTCTTTAGCTTTTTGTTCCCCACTTTGTTTTTGATCTAACAAATAAGAGGTATAATACCAAGCATCTCGCATTTCAGGAATATTAAAATCTATATCTTGATCGAAATGCTTAATTTGAACTACCCCAGTATCGTTAACAACTCCTATTTTAATAAAATCAATTTTGTTTTCTGAAAGTGTTTTTTCAACCAGAGCATCTTCAGAAGCTTGGAATACAATTCCGTTATTTTCTGAAAATAAAACCTTAACTAAATCTTTTTCTCCAAGTGCTGTTAAGTTTAAGTTTGCTCCTAAATCAACATCTGCAAAACACATTTCTAAAACGGTAGTAATTAAACCACCGGAAGCTATATCGTGCCCTGCAAGTAGTTGACTGTCTAAAATTAACTGTTGAATTGTATTGAAAACTGAAGATAAATAGGATGCATCTTTTACCGTTGGCACTTCAGTACCAATTGAAGATAAAGTCTGCGCAAAAGAAGAACCTCCTAATTTATAATCATCTTTTGAAATATTGATATAATAAATACTTCCTCCATCTTTTTGAAGTACGGGTTCCACAATTTTATTAATATCCTTACAATGTCCTGTGGCAGATATAATAACTGTTCCCGGAGAAATTACTTCCTCATCTTTATATTTTTGTTTCATAGAAAGAGAATCTTTCCCGGTAGGAACATTAATTCCTAATGAAATAGCAAAATCTGAAATACCTTCAACTGCTTTGTATAAACGAGCATCTTCTCCTTCATTATTACAAGGCCACATCCAGTTTGCAGAAAGTGAAATACTTTTTAATCCTTCCTCTAAAGGTGCCCAAATGATATTTGATAATGCTTCAGCAATTGAATTTCGTGATCCTGCAACAGGATCGATTAATGCAGAAATAGGAGCGTGTCCTATGGAGGTAGCTACTCCTTCTTTTCCCTTATAATCCAATGCCATAACACCGCAATTATTTAAGGGTAATTGTAATGGGCCCACACATTGCTGTTTTGCTACTTTTCCGGTTACGCATCGGTCTACTTTATTGGTTAGCCAATCTTTACACGCTACAGCTTCAAGTGATAATGTATTTAAAAGATATTCTTTAATATGTGAATGATCATACTCTAAATTGGAATAGTTTCGTTGAATTGAAATATCATTCATTACTGTTTTTGGCGAACTACCAAACATATCTTCAAGATTGAAATCCATGGGCTTTTCACCCGTGCTTTTGCTTTCAAAAGTAAATTTATCATCATCAGTTACCACTCCAACTTCATAAAATGGTGAACGTTCTCTTTTTGCAATTCGTTTTAATTTATCAATATCTTTTTTACCTATAACTAATCCCATTCGTTCTTGAGATTCATTACCAATAATCTCTTTTGCAGACAATGTAGGATCTCCAAGTGGTAATTTATCTAAATCTATTTTCCCTCCAGTCTCTTCCACTAATTCACTTAAACAATTTAAATGGCCTCCGGCTCCATGGTCGTGGATTGAAACAATCGTATTTAAATCGCTTTCTACCATAGCTCGAATTGCATTTGCAGCTCTTTTTTGCATTTCAGGATTGGAACGTTGAATAGCATTTAATTCTATTCCACTTGAAAATTCTCCTGTATCAGCAGAAGAAACCGCAGCTCCTCCCATACCAATTCTATAATTTTCACCACCTAAGATTACAATTTTATCTCCACGGTTAGGAGTGTCTTTAATTGCTTGATCTGCTTTTCCATAGCCAATTCCTCCAGCTTGCATAATAACTTTGTCATATGCTAACTTTCTGTTATTTGTTTTATTTTCAAAAGTTAATACGGAACCAGAGATAAGAGGTTGTCCAAATTTGTTTCCAAAATCGGAGGCACCATTACTAGCTTTAATTAATATATCTAAAGGAGTTTGGTATAGCCATTCACGTTCGTCCATCGCTTTTTCCCAGGGACGACCTTCTAATAACCTTGAATATGCTGTCATATAAACAGCAGTTCCAGCTAAGGGTAAAGAACCTTTTCCACCAGCTAATCGATCTCTTATTTCTCCTCCACTTCCAGTAGCAGCACCATTAAACGGCTCTACTGTTGTTGGAAAGTTATGGGTTTCTGCTTTTAAAGATATTACACTATCAAATTCTTTATTTTCATAAAAATCTGGTTTGTCTGGAGATTTTGGTGCAAATTGAACAACTCTTGGCCCTTTAATAAAAGCAACATTATCCTTGTATGCAGAAACTATTGTATTTGGATTTTTTTTTGATGTATTTTTAATTAATTTAAACAATGAAGATGGCATTTCAACACCATCTATAATAAAAGATCCATTAAAAATTTTATGCCTACAATGTTCACTATTTACCTGACTAAAACCAAACACTTCACTGTCGGTTAGTTTTCTGTTAATTTTTTTAGATAGGTTTTCTAAATAAGTTACTTCTTCACTATTTAAAGCCAAACCTTCAGATTGATTAAAAGCAGCGATATTATCTATTTCTATAACTGTTTCCGGTTCAATATTTATGGTAAATATATCTTGGTTTAAGTTTGAATATTTTTGAAAAAGCATCGGATCAAAATCTAAAGATACTTCAGTAGTGTGATGAAATTCTTCAATTCGAATAATTCCTTTAACACCCATGTTTTGGCTAATTTCAACAGCGTTGGTACTCCATGGAGTAACCATGGTAGCACGAGGTCCAATAAAAAAGTCCGTTAAAACGGACTCTTCAATTTTGGGTTGGTTGCCAAATAACCATTTTAATTTTTTTATATTTTGAGTTGAAATTGCTGCGGGTGTTTGGACTGTAAAAACAGTTTTTTTTACGTCTCCAAAAAAGTGAATCATATTCATTTAATTTCACGGTTTTTAATATTTCAAATGTACTTATTTTTTAGAATTTAATTAGGGAATAAAATTCAATTTAAAAACTTTTTTGTATTTCATTATTTTAGGCTATTTTCGAAAAAAAATAAAATTATGAAAATTAAGAAAATTCAAATTATTCTTATCTGTTTTATAACAACCCTTTTGGGAGGAGTTGTAAATGCGCAAGATTCATTTTCTGCAACTGAATTTATTCAGGGAACTTACATGGGTACCACGATACCATTAAGAGACTTTCCAACTACAGAATACGATGCGACCAGTCCAAAAACAATGACTATTATTGAAAATAAATTTCAAATTAATGAAAAAGTAAACCAAAACTCGTTGCCATATAATGATATTAATACCAATGTTCAAGATAAAGTTGGTGGTATTTTTTCGTATGCTTTAGAACAAAATTTTGTTGGTTTTGATAATACTGGTTTTACTCCTCCGGATCCCTCTGGTGCTGTAGGACCAGATCACTATGTTCATGCAGTTAACTCGAGTATAAAAGTATTTGATAAAACAGGAAATGTGTTAGCTGGCCCAACTTCATTGGGAGCTTTTTTAGGGATCGGTTCAAATTCTGGAGACCCAATCATATTATATGACCATCTAGCTGATCGCTACTTTGTGAGTGAATTTGGCTCGGGAAGTAATAGTTTAGCTATTGGAGTGTCTGTTACTAATGATCCTACCGGAGAATATAATGTTTATCAGTATACATTTGATGCTTTTCCAGATTATCCTCATTATAGTATATGGCCTGATGCTTATTATCTCACAGCAAATAAAGGGGGCGCAAATAAAGTTTATGCTATAGAAAGAGAAGTTATACTGGCTGGAGACCCAGATCCACAAATAATTGGATTTCCATTGCCAGGAAATACAGAAAATCAAAATACTGTTTTAAGTCCTGAACCTGCAAATTTGACTGGTGTTGATTACCCAGAAGACCTGCCAGGTTATATTGTATATTTACAAGATGATGGTTGGGGAGGTATTACTTATGACCATTTAAAAGTTTGGGAAATTGATGTAGATTTTAACTCACCAGCTAACTCAACAATTTCTTCTCCATTAGAAATACCAATAGATCCATTTAATGCATATTTTGCACCCTTTGGATCTGGTGATGTTGCACAACCAGGAACAGGTCAGAAAATTGATATGATAACAGGTTTGATATCATATGCAGCCAATTATAGAAGTTTTGACAATCATAATTCTTGGCTTATCACATTTAATGATAATATAGATGGAACTAATTCTGGAATTAGATGGATAGAACTTAGAAACGATGACACCAATCCTTGGGAAGTTTTTCAAGAGGGTACCTATTCTCCAGCTGATGATAATAGTAGATTTATGGGAAGTGCAGCTATGGATGCAGCAGGAAATATTGGAATGGGTTTTAATATAGCAAGTGCTACATTACCTGCAGGAATTAGGTATACAGGTAGATATGATAGTGATCCCTTAGGAGAAATGACCATTGCTGAGACAACTATTGTAGATGGAGTTGGGGTACAAACAAATACCAATAGATTTGGAGATTATTCTCATTTAACAATGGATCCAGATAATTTCACATTTTGGCACACTGCAGAATATTTTTCTGCCAATAACCAATGGAGAACTCAAGTTGCTTCATTTTCGCTAAGTAGTGGTTTTGCTCAAGATGTAGGTGTCAATAACATAATTAACCCAATTAATGGTATTTTAACAACCACTGAGACTGTCGAAGTAAGTATCAGAAACTATGGATTGGATCCTCAGTCTGATATTCCTCTAGAATTGTTTGTAGATGGTAATTTAATTGCAACAGAAACCTTTAGTGGAACGGTTTTATCCAACGAAGTAGAAAATTATACTTTTAGTCAAACTTTAGATTTATCTAATGAAGGACAGACTTATACCATAGAAGTTAAATCAAATTTAACAGGTGATGAATTTGAATCGAATGACCCCTACATAAAAGAAGTTACTCATCTATTAGCAAATGACGTAGGTGCACAAGAAATAACAGCTCCTGAAACAGGATTCGGCTTAGGATTAGAGACTATATCGGTTACCATTAAAAATTATGGTGCTGATGAACAGTCTAATTTTGATGTTTCGTATACTGTAAACGGAGGCGATCCTATTACAGAAACCTTTGCTAGCTCAATTGGTTCTGAAGAAATTGTATCTTATAGTTTTACAGAACAAGCAGATTTTTCCGAGCTTGGAATTTATGATATTGTTGTAAGAACATCATTGGGTGGTGATGGTAATGAAACGAATGATGAAACCTCTATTGTGATTGAAAATGTTCTTTGCCAACCAACTGAAGATTGTAGTTTTGGTGATGGTTTTCAATTGTTTAGCATTGCTGAAATTAATAATGTCTCTGCTTGTGAAGGATACGGAGATTTTACAAACTTGGAAGCGAATTTAGATCTTGGATCAACTAATAGTTTAACAATTACAACAGGTTATGGAGATCAACATGTGAAAGTTTGGATTGATTTTAATGATGATTCTAATTTCACTAATGATGAAGTAGTAGTTCCTGATTTTGTAATAGCTCCAGGATCTGGTGGAGGTTCTTATACGGAGACTGTAGATTTAGTGATTCCCTCAGATGCATTAGAGGGAACACATAGAATGCGTGCGAAATCGAATTGGCAAGAACCTGTTCCAGATGATGCTTGTGAAGATACTCAATATGGAGAAACAGAAGATTATACTGCAAATATTGGAACTTTAGGTGTTAATGATAACGAAATTTCAAATTCAGAATTAATTATTACTTCTCAAGAGAATAATAATTTTGAAGTAACTTTAAGCACAAATTTTGAAGGAAAAGTATATGTAGCAATTTACAACATGCTTGGTCAACAATTAGGGTTTAAATTTGCGCAAAATGAAGGTGGAACTTATAAAATGAATTTGAATCTTTCAAGTGCCGCTACTGGAGTATATTTAGTGAGAGTTGGAGGTCAAAACACAACTACTTATAAAACAGGCAGAGTAATCGTGAAATAATACACAGTGTTCAGTTATTAAAAAAAGCGCTTTCAAATTAATGAAAACGCTTTTTTTATTTTATTATAAAAGTATTAATTAATAATAATTTTTTTAATAGTTTCAGAATTGTTTGAAATTACTTTTAATAAGTAAACTCCTCTTGAAAAAGAGGCAGTATTAATTTGTTTTTTGTCAGTTGTAAAAGACTCATTAAATACTTCCTTTCCCAATAAATCATATATTATAATAGCTCCATTGTCAACAATTGTTGAATTTTGAACCCATAATACTTTATTAGTAGGGTTTGGATAAATCGTTAAGTTTTCAAATACATTAGCAGCTACAGATAATATTCCCCATCGATCTTCAGCAGGCTCTCCACCCCAAATTATTGTTGCTAAATATGGATTGTCTATAAATGGGTTTCTATTTCCATATACCGATTCTAAATACGGATTGTGTTGGTCCTCATATTCATTTACTGGATCATTAATGTTCCATTGTAAATAAACCTGAAGCATTTCATTAGCAGGTTGTGTATCTCCAGAACCATTTAATGATGGTAAACAACGAGTTCCATAACGGGTATACATATACATCATCATTCTTGCAGTATCTCCTTTCCACTCATCACCAGGATACCAATTAGCACCTACATTTCCAGAATTTCCTGAACCATCTGCAAATTTACGATTACCTCTATCTCCATTCATTTGTTGGTCAGTAGCTTTTATATTATGAGGGTCAGCAATAATCCCAATAGAATTATTACTTGCGCTTCCCATTTCGGGATCTGAGTTAGATCTAGCAAAAACATGCTCTCTGTTGTATTCACAATTTGAACCTCCAAAATCATCTTTATCTCTTGATCTCTCTATTGTACAATTAGAATTGTCATAACCATAAAATAATAGTACATCTGAAATGTCATCAGGGTTTTCATCTGTAATCTTCATTGTGTCTCTAATATCACCATAGGTGAAATTTGAATTTGTAATTGCAATTTTAGATTGTAACTCAAGGTATAAATCCTGCCCAGTTAAAGTTAAGTCTACATCATTATAATAGGGTTGTTGTGCTAAAATATTTTGCACAATTAACATAAATAATACGAAAGTAATTTTTTTCATTGTTTTGTGATTTAATTATTTTTTTGTAGTAATGCCATATAGAAACCATCAAATCCGCTTTCACTTGGAAATACTTTTTCTTCTTTTACAAATTTAAAATCTTTTCCAGCCTCTCTTTTTAAAAATCCTTTTACTTGTAATTCATTTTCTGAAGGTAAAATCGAACAGGTCGCATAAACCATTTGTCCACCAGGCTTAACCATGCGAGAATAAGAATCTAAAATTTCTTTTTGTGTATCCTTTATTTTCAACAAAAACTCTGGCTGTAATTTCCATTTAGAATCTGGATTTCTTTTTAAAACCCCGATACCAGAACACGGAGCGTCAATTAATATTTTGTCTGCTTTACCAATTAGTTTTTTAATTACTTTGCTAGAGTCAATAGTTCTAGTTTCAATATTATGAGCACCATTTCTTTTTGCTCTTCTTTTTAATTCCTTTAATTTATTTTCATAAATATCTAAAGCAATTATTTGTCCCTTATTTTCCATTAAAGCAGCTAAATGCAAACTTTTTCCTCCAGCTCCAGCACAAGTATCTACTATTCTTGATCCTGGTTTTGGGTTTAAAAATTTAGCCACTTTTTGCGAAGAAGCATCTTGAACTTCAAACCATCCTTTTTGAAATGCATCTGTTACAAAAACATTCGTGCGTTCTTTCAGTTTTAAAGCTTGAGGATGTCCTTTTAGAATCTCCGTTTCTATTTCTAAATCTTGTAAATTATTCTGTAGTTGTTCTTTGGTAGTTTTTAAAGTATTTACTCTTAAAACAACATCGGCAGTTTGATTTAAAGCATTAATTTCTTTATCCCATTTTTTTCCTAATTCAGCTACTCCTAATTCATCTAGCCAATCTGGGATAGATTCTTTGTATTTTCTAATTTTAGATAATTCATCAAATTTTCCCTTTATCTTTCTAGTAGGAGTATTTTCAAATTGAGGCCAGTCTGGTATTTGAATTCCTTTTAAGGTAGCCCAAACTGTAAAAAGGCGGAATAAGTTGGTTCGATCAAATGGTTCTTTTACTTCTGCAATTTTTGAATAAAGACGTTTCCAACGTACAATATCATAGGTAGTTTCAGCAATAAATCCACGATCTCTAGATCCCCAACGTTTATCTCTTTTTAAAGTGTTTTTTAATACTTTATCTGCTTGCTTCTGTTCGTTAAAAATAAGTTGAAGAGAATCTATAGCAGCAAATACTAAGTTTCGATGTAATTTCATGTGTCTATATTATTTTTTTAAATCGGTCACATGCTGTTCGCTATTAGTCATCTTCTTTATATTGAAAAATTTTAACATGCTCGTTTCATAGTTTTTAAATAGTTCGCAAAGGTATTATAATAAGCGCTATTGATTTGTTTACTTTTGGAAAAAAATATCAATGAGAATTTTACTTATAATTTTAATCACTATTTTATTTATTTCTTGTACAGAAAATACTTCAAAAAATTTTAATTCAGTAACCATAGAACGAGTTTTTACTGATAGTTTAAGCATTCGTGCCATTGAACCAATAGATGTTAATAAAGTTTGGTTTGCAGCCAATAATGGTAAGGTTGGTTTAATTGATTATAAAACTCCAAAGTTAGCTACGATTAAATACGAAGACTCATTACTTAATTTTAGAGCAATTTCCTCTATTAACAATGCTGTATTTGTATTAAGTATTGAAAATCCAGGAGTATTATATAAAATTGGGTTTAAAAATAATAATGCAACTAGTATAGAAGATGTTTATATGGAGAAAGGGGAGTTTGTTTTTTATGATGCTATTAAATTTTGGGATGATACAGAAGGTATTGCAATGGGTGACCCAATTAATGGTTGCCTTTCAATTTTAATTACAAGAGATGCCGGTAATAATTGGACAAAACTCTCTTGTGATATGCTTCCAGAAACTACAAAAGGAGAAGCTGCGTTTGCTGCAAGTAATTCTAATATTTCAGTATATAAAAATCATGTTTGGATTGTTACTGGAGGAATGAAAGCTCGTGTGTTTTATTCACCAGATAGGGGAGTCACTTGGGAAGTTTTTGAAACTCCTATGATACAAGGAAAAAGTATGACTGGTATTTATAGTGTAGATTTTATAGATGATCAAACTGGGATTATCTTTGGTGGTAACTGGGAAGAACAAGATTTTAATGAGGGTAATAAAGCCATAACTCACGATGGTGGAAAAACATGGCGTTTATTAAGTAATGGCGAAGGACCTGGTTACCGATCCTCTGCTAAATTTATTCCGGGTACTCAAGGTAAGGATATTGTAGCGGTTGGATCTCCTGGTATTTCTTATAGTAATGATGGCGGTGATTCTTGGATAGAACTATCTGATGAAGGTTTTTATGCTATTGAATTTGTAAATGATACTTTAGCCTTTGCTTCGGGAAGAAATAAAATTTCAAGATTGATATTTAAATAAAAAAGGAGATTTTTTATTTTCTTTTTTGATTTAATTTATGTTCTACTTATTTAGACTTATTGTTTTTTATGTAGGTAAAATCGTTATTATGACCAAATAAAGACGATAAAAAGTAAAAAAAATCTGATAAAATGTACTTTTAATTTTGGAAACAACTATATAAAGCATATATTTGGAACATACTTATGAAATTAACTATTGTTATAAGCCCCAAGCATATTGATAGTAGGATAATTAGAGCGAGACCCCAATCGCTCTTTTTTTTTGGAATAAAATCTTAAGAATTTTTCATTATGCAAGCGATTGCATTTTAACTAATTTAAAATAAACACCTTTCTTTTCTAATAACTCTTGATGCTTTCCTTGTTCTACAATTTTACCTTTTGAGAGCACTACGATATTATTAGCTTTTTGGATGGTAGAAAGGCGATGTGCAATAACAATGGAGGTTCTATTTTTCATCATATTTTCTAAGGCATTTTGAACCAATTGTTCACTTTCGCTATCCAATGCCGAGGTAGCTTCGTCTAGGATCATGATAGGAGGGTTTTTAAGAACTGCTCTTGCAATACTTAATCGTTGTTTTTGTCCACCACTTAATTTGTTTCCAGAATCGCCGATGTTTGATTCTATACCTTTTGGTAATAATTCAACAAATTCCCAAGCATTTGCTATTTTTAAAGCATCGATTATTTCTTCATCGCTAGCATTTTGATTTGCTATTAATAGATTTCCTTTTACCGTATCATTAAATAATATGGAGTCTTGAGTTACAAGTCCTAATAATTTACGGAGTGAGTTTTGTGTAATAGTTTTTATGTTATCTGAATCAATATTAATAGAACCTTTATTTACATCATAAAAACGAGTAATTAAGTTTGCAATAGTGCTTTTTCCACTTCCACTTTGTCCAACTAAGGCTACTGTATGCCCTTTAGGAACTTTTAGAGAAAAGTCATTTAAAACCCAATCGTCTTTATATTTAAATGAAATATTTTTAATATTTATATCGGTAGTAAATTCTGTTTTCTTTATGGCATCAGGAAGATCTACTATATTTGATTTTGTTTCTAAAATCTCCAAAACACGCTCTGCTGCTGCATTTCCTTTCTTCACCGAATAGCTAGCCTTACTAATTGCTTTTGCTGGTGTTAATATTTGGTATGCAAGACCCATATAAGTGATAAAAAGCCCAGCATTTAGAGATTTATCTACCAATACCATTTGTCCACCATACCACAATAAAATACCTATTACAGCGATACCAAGAAATTCACTAGTTGGTGAGGCTAGATTTTGACGGTTTATTAAAGTATTTGAAAATATATAAAACCGATTGGTAGATTCTTTAAATTTATTATTGAATATTTTTTCAGCCGTAAAGCCCTTAATAATTTTTAACCCTCCTAATGTTTCTTCTAAAGTAGAAAGAAAAAGTCCTTGTTCTTTTTGTACTTTATCAGATTTACGTTTTAATGATTTCCCGATCAATGAAATTAAAATACCAGAAATAGGAATAAAAATAAAAACAAATAATGTCAATTTAGGGCTTATAACAAGCATTGCTAATATGGTAAAGATTATGGTTAGCGGTTCCCTTACAATAAGTTCCAGTATCGACAGAAAAGAATGTTGAATTTCTAAAACATCAGAGGTTATTCTTGCTATAGTATCTCCTTTTCTTTTTTCTGAATAATATGAAATTGGTAATGTTAATGTTTTATTGTATAAAGTATTTCTTAAATCCTTAAGGACTCCGTTTCTTAAAAAAGTAATCGAATACATGGCCAAATAGCGAAATACATTTTTAAGGAAAAACATCGATATTACAAGTGCAACCATAAAAAACAAAACATCTTCCACTCCTTGTTCTGCTTTTTGAGTTATAAAAAAGTTTAAGTGTTGCTCCGCATATTCTCTTGCGTTTGAAAACCCAGACCAGACAGGCTCTATGTCTACTTTTTTCGTTTGCCCAAATAAAACTGATAGCATCGGAAATAGAGATACCATTGACAATGTTCCAAATAAGGCATAAAGAATATTAAAAAAAATATTTAATATTCCATACTTTTTATAAGGTATTGCAAAGTGTAATATTTTTTTAAAATAATTCATTAATTATTTTTTAATACTGATATGATAGCATTCAATTTTTCTTGATTTGCCTTAATAATCTCTAAACGATTATTAGCATTTGAATTCACGCTAATATAAAACTTTATTTTGGGCTCCGTACCACTTGGTCTCATCGCAATTTTACTTCCGTCTTCGGTATAATATATTAAAACATTTGATTTTGGAATCTGTATGGTCTCTGAGGTGTTTTTTATAAAATCTTTAACTTCACTTAATTGATAATCCTCCATCCTAATTACCTTACTTCCTGCAATTTCAGAATAAGGTTTTTCTCTGAAGGTTTTCATCATTTCTGAAATTTCTTCAGCTCCCTTTTTACCTTTTTTTACGATAGATATTAAGTGTTCTTGAAAATATCCGTATTTTAAGAATATGGCATCTAAGTAAGTTAGTAAACTGCCACCTTCTTGTTTTTTCTGTGCTGCAATTTCACAAATAAGAAGACTAGCGGTAACTGCATCTTTATCTCTTACAAAATCACCTACTAAATATCCAAAACTTTCTTCGCCACCACCAATATATTCGAGCTCTGGAAAGTCTTTTATCATTTTAGCAATCCATTTAAAACCAGTAAGGCCTTCCTTATAAATTACATTAAAATCTTCAGCAATTTTTTTTATAGCTGGAGTTGATACAATGGTGGAAGCTACAAATTGCTTTCCATTTAATTTTTTTTCTTTTTTCCATTTTTCCAATAGAAAATGAGTTTTAATAAGCATTGCTTGATTGCCATTAAGCAGGCTGTAGCTACCTTCCGGATTTTTAACAGCAATGCCTAATCGGTCACCATCTGGATCGGTACCAATTACAATATCTCCATTTTGTTTTAAAGCCAAGTCAATTGCCATTTTTAAAGCTTCTGGTTCTTCAGGGTTTGGAGATACTACCGTTGGGAAATTACCATTTGGAACCTCTTGTTCTTTAACAATAGCTACATTCTTATATCCTGCGAGCTCCAATACTCTCGGAATCATCGTAATGGAAGTTCCATGTAATGAGGTAAAAACTATATTTAATTTATTTTTTGCTTCTTGACTGGTGTTATAGGATCCATTTTTAACTGAAGCATCAGCAAAAGCAGCATCAACATCTTCATCGATATAAGTGATTAAGTTGTAATTTGTCTCAAACTTAATTTCCGAATAAGCCAAACTATTAATCTCAGAAATAATCTCTTGATCTTGTGGTGGCACTAATTGACCGCCATCTTCCCAATACACCTTATATCCGTTATATTCGGGAGGGTTATGTGAAGCAGTTAATACAATACCACATTGACAACCTAAATGTTTTACGGCAAAAGACAATTCTGGTGTTGGTCTTAAATCTGAAAACAAATAAACATGGATTCCGTTTGCTGAAAAAACATCCGCAACTAACTTTGCTAATTCTTTGCTATTATTTCTACAATCATAAGCAATTGCAGTTTTTATGGTTTGATTAGGAAATTGTTTTATTAAAAAATTAGAAAGGCCTTGCGTGTTTTTTCCTAAGGTATATTTGTTAATTCGGTTATCACCTACACCCATAATTCCACGCATACCACCTGTACCAAATTCTAAGTTTTTATAAAAACTTTCTTCCAAATTTTTAGGCTCAAAAGCAATTAAATTTTTTACAGTTTGCTGTGTTTCTATGTCAAAAAAAGGAGTGAGCCATACATTTACGCGCTCTAATACTTTAGTATTTATATTTGTCATTATTTAATTTTTATAGTGCAAAAGTAATTGTTTTAGTAGTACTCGCAAAGTGACGTAATATTTAAAATTATATTTAGAATAAAGAATTTAAATATGCTCTTTAACAATATAATTTTTTAGGCCTTTTTTTGTTCTAAGAATTAATTCTCCTAAAAATCCAGCTACAAAAAACTGGGATCCAATAATCATAGCTGCAAGCGCAATGTAAAATTGTGGTCTTTCAGTAATTAATCTTCCTGCAGGATTGATAAAAATTTTATCAATCCCTAAATAAATTGCAAAGAAAAAACCTACCATTAACATAATAGCGCCCCAAGCACCAAAAAAATGCATCGGTCTTTTGCCAAATTTTGATATAAAAGAAATGGTTATTAAATCTAAAAATCCTCTTACAAATCGTTCCATGCCAAATTTTGTTTCTCCGTACTTTCTCGCTTGATGCTTTACAATTTTTTCGCCAATTTTATTAAATCCTGCACTTTTAGCAAGTACCGGAATATACCGATGCATTTCACCAGTAACTTCAATGTTTTTAATCACCTTTTTTTTATAAGCTTTAAGACCACAATTAAAATCGTTTAGCTGCACTCCAGATGTTTTTCTAGCAGCAAAATTGAATAATTTTGAAGGTAAGTTTTTTGCAAATTTTGAATCGTATCTTACTTTTTTCCAACCAGAAACTAAATCGTATCCTTCGTTGGTAATCATATCATAAAGTTCAGGAATTTCTTCAGGATTATCTTGTAAATCGGCATCCATTGTAATTATTACATTTCCTTCCGCTTTTTCAAATCCAGCATGTAGCGCTTGTGATTTACCAAAGTTATCAGAAAAACGAATCCCTTTTACTTCAGAAAAATCTTTTGCCAATGCGGTGATAATCTCCCAGGATTTATCGGTGCTGCCATCATCAATAAAAATAAGCTCATATAAATAACCATTGGACTGCATGACTTTAACAATCCATTGGTATAATTCATTTAATGATTCTTCTTCATTAAGAAGTGGAATGATGATAGAAAGATTCATAGTGTTTTCGTCTAGTTTTCTGGACGGTTTACTTTCATAATTAGACCACTAGTTAATGAGGTAATAAAGCCTAAAAATAGAGGTATGATTATTCCCATAGCTGTCATAATAGAAGGAGTCATCATTTTCTCCATAATTCCAGCAGTCATGTCCATCTGTTCTTGGGTCATTTCGGGATTATCAATTGCTGTCTGTTCTATGGAAAACTCTAACATTTGAAATACATAATCAGGTTCAATAACCGTTATAAAAATATAATTGTAAAGAGCTCCAATAATAGCAGCAATTAATGAAATTGCCAATCCTACTTTAAGAGATTCTACTACCGATAAATATCCTTCATTTTCAACTTTAAAAGCCCTTAAGCCATAAACAATAATTCCTACCATAATAGCTAAACCTGCTATGGTAAGCCACATAGGTCTTTCTATATGATTATCAGTTACATATGCAATGACTGCAAGTACAATTGATAATAGGCCCCAAATAATACCATAATTAAAAGCAATCTTTTTAATAGCGTCTTTTTGATTTTCCATAAGGTTAGTTTTTTGTTAGGTTCTATTAATTATTAACTCGTTTGTTAGTAAACAAAGATATAAAAACGTTACAAAGTTAATGTTTTTATACTTTAACTATCACATTTATTCTCAGCTTAATATTTTAGTATATTGAAAGTTTATTTAATTCTTTTAAAAAAATAATAATAATTTTATGGTAGATTATATATAAATGATTAAATTTGCAAACTGAAATCCTAGAAAATATTTTTTAGGAAGATGATAAGTTTAATTAAAAGATTTCCGATTTTTAGGAAAAAGATTATGAGAAAAGGTATTCACCCAGAAAATTATAGATTAGTAGCGTTTAAGGACATGTCAAACGAAGATGTGTTTCTTACAAAATCTACTGCTAACACTAAAGAAACCCTTGAAGTAGAAGGTGTTGAGTATCCTTTAGTGAAAATGGAAATTTCAAGAAGTTCTCACCCGTTTTATACCGGTAAGAAAAAACTAATCGATACGGCAGGTCGTATTGATAAGTTTAAAACTAAATATGCAAAATTTAAGAAGTAAGCTTCTTTTAATATATTTTTACAAGCCTTTGAGAAATCAAAGGCTTTTTTTTTATAGCTTTGAATATTGAATACTAAATCATGAACTATATTTTATTTGACGGAAGCGCTCGCAATCAATTATTGCCATTTACCTACACGCGACCAGTAGGAGATATTCGAGTTGGTATCTTGACCATCCGTGAAAAGTGGGAAAAAATGTTGGGTTTTACAACCTCAACAGTTACCGAAGATTATCTAATTGATAAGTTTCCAATGATTGAAATGGAGCAAAATATTTTTATAAATGCTTCAGTGCTTCCAACTAAACACTTAGTAAGTCTTATTCAAAACCTATCAGAAAATAAAGCCTTGTTTATAGATGATGAGCCATTGGCATTTTTTGCAAAGGAAGATCAAGAAATTGATTTTGAAACCTTTGACGTACTGCCGTATACTAGCGATGATATTTTAAGAATAGAAAACACCTGGGATATTTTTAAGTTAAACGGTGAAGCGATTAAAAGAGATTTCAAGCTTTTAACTACCGATAGAGAATCACAGCTTATTCCTGAAAAGACGGTAGCTTTTAATAAAGATCAAATTTTTATAGAAGAAGGAGCCGTTTTACCGCTTTGTTCTTTAAATGCAAACGATGGGCCTATATATATTGGAAAAGATTCAGAAATCATGGAAGGATCTATGATTCGCGGACCTTTTGCTTTGTGCGAAAATGCTACTATTAAAATGGGCGCAAAAATATATGGAGCAACTACCATAGGTCCGCACTCTAAAGTAGGAGGAGAGGTTAATAATTGTGTGATTTTTGGTTATTCTAACAAGGGTCATGATGGATTTCTTGGAAATTCTGTTTTAGGCGAATGGTGCAACTTAGGTGCAGACACCAATAATTCTAACCTTAAAAATAATTATGCTGAAGTGAGATTATGGGATTATGAAACTGAAGGATTCGCGAAAACAGGATTACAGTTTTGTGGTTTAATGATGGGTGATCATAGTAAATGTGGTATTAATACTATGTTTAATACCGGAACGGTAGTGGGAGTAAGTGCCAATATTTTTGGAAGCGGATTTCCTCGTAATTTTATTCCAAGTTTTAGTTGGGGAGGAAGCGCTGGAATGATTACTTATAAAACCGACAAAGCGTTTGAGGTAGCTAAAGTGGTAATGTCTAGGAGGGATATAGCATTTACAGAAGTTGATGTTCAAATTTTAGAACATATTTTTAAGGAAACTAGTAAATGGAGGAAAGACTAATTAAACTTATAAATTAAAAGTAATTATTTTTCTTTTTTTACCTTTTTTAAAACTAAAAAATTTTGAGGATTAATGCCTAATCCGCTTACTTTCTTACTAACAAATCGAACTGCCATGTCATAATATAGAGGAACTACTGGAGCTTCCTCAATTATAATAGAATCCATTTTTTCATACAATAGCTTTCGTTTTTCTATATTGGTAAGTGATAGGGATGCTACATATAAACTATCGTAAATATTATTTTTAAAATGTGCATAATTAGGTCCATTGGGAGTAAAATTCTTACTGTAAAACAATGATAGGTAATTTTCAGCATCAGGATAATCTGCAATCCAACTGGCTCTAAATATGGCTAATTCTCCAGAGGATTTCATTTGTCGCAGTGTAGAAGGTGGAACTACATCTATTTGTACTTGTATTCCTATTTTCTCTAATTCTCGTTGAATAAATTCACATAAATCTAAATATTGACTATTTGTGCCTATAGCTATGGATGGATTGTTGTTTCCGGATTCTTCCATATATTGACGTACTAATTCCTTTGCTTTTTCTGGTTGATAGGTATACCCCTTCATGTTATTAAAACCGGCCAATCCTTTTGGAATAAATCCATTAACTGCAGGTATTCCTATTCCATTTCTTAAATACCTAATCATTTTTACACGATCAAAGCCATAATTAATAGCCTGGCGTATTTTTTTTGATTGTATTTCAGAACTTGGTGAATCCATATAAAATCCGAGATACTCCGTATTTAAATAAGGATTTGTAATTAAATTTACTTGATTTTTATACTTTTCTTGAAGCTTTCCTTTAGTACTTACTATTTCATCTTTATACGAATTGTCTAATCCTGAAACAAAATCTAATTTTCCTTGAACAAATTGTAAAAATTCACTTTGCTTATCGGGTAAAAAAGTAATGGCTACTGCTTCTAAATAGGGTAATTGATTTCCAAGTTCATCTTTTTCAAAATAATCAGGATTTCTACGAAGTACTAATTTTACATTTTCTTCCCAAAGTTTAAATTTAAATGGACCTGTTCCAACTGGATTGGATCTAAAATCATTGCCATAATAATCGATAGCTTCTTTAGGAACTACCGAACAAAAACGCATAGAAAGTAATCCTAAAAACGCGGGGAATGGCTGGTTTAATTGAATACTAAAAGTACTATCATTTTCTGCATAAAAACGATTCACATTATTTAAAACCCAACTGCCTCTTGCAGCTACTTTTTCGTCTAACAATCTATTAAAGCTATATTCAAAGTCGTGAGCGGTTACAAGTCTTGTAGAATCCTTATAGTTATCTAAAAATACTTCACTTTTATGAAAATACACATCATTTCTTAAATTAAATTTATAGGTGAGTGAACTATCATTAAAAGTCCAGTTTTTTGCTATATCTGGTTGAATATTTAATTCATCATCTAATTGAACTAAGCTATTAAATAACTGATTTGTTGGCCAAATTAATTGTGGATTACTTGCAAATGCAGGATCTAAAGTTGCGATATTGCTGTGTTCATTATATCTAAATACAAGATGATCTTTATTAGATTTCATTTCTGAATTACAAGAAATCAAAAGAAGTGACAAATAATTTATTGTTAATAAAAAAATTAATTTATTTTTTTTGAAGTTCATCTGCTTTTTTGAAACCAATTATAGTTTGTATTTTTGCATTCCCATAAATAAAAGGGTTTTGTCAAAAATACAAGAATGAATCTGAATCAAAGAAAAAAAGTCGCATTTTATACTTTAGGATGTAAGCTAAATTTTAGTGAAACATCTACCATTGCTAGAAGTTTTAATGATGAAGGTTTTGATCGCGTTGATTTTTCTGAAAAAGCAGATATGTACGTTATAAATACCTGTAGTGTTACAGAAAACGCAGACCGAAGGTTTAAAGATATTGTAAAACAAGCTCAAAAAGTAAATTCTGATGCATTTATAGCTGCTGTTGGCTGCTATGCACAACTAAAACCACAAGAATTAGCTGATGTAAATGGAGTTGATTTAGTATTAGGAGCTACTGAAAAGTTTAGGATCACAGATTATATCAATGACCTAGCAAAAAATGATTTTGGTGAAGTTCATTCCTGTGAGATTAAAGATGCAGATTTTTATATTGGTTCTTATTCTATTGGAGATCGCACTCGAGCTTTTTTAAAGGTACAAGATGGTTGTGATTACGTTTGTACTTTTTGTACCATACCACTTGCAAGAGGTATTTCTAGAAGCGAATCATTGGATAAGGTATTGTTAAATGCGAAAGAAATTTCAGATCAAGGTATCAAAGAAATAGTGCTTACTGGTGTTAATATTGGTGATTATGGAAAAGGAGAATTTGGCAATAAAAAACACCAGCATACTTTTCTAGAATTGATTCAAGAATTAGATATTGTTGATGGAATTGAAAGAGTTCGAATTTCCTCGATAGAACCTAACTTATTAAAAAATGAAACAATTCAATTTGTTTCCAGCTCAAAAGCATTCGTACCTCATTTTCATATTCCTTTACAAAGTGGTAGTAATGAGTTATTGCGTTTAATGAAACGTCGTTATAAACGTGAATTATATGTTGAAAAAGTTAAAGAAATAAAAAAACACATGCCAGACGCTTGTATTGGAGTGGACGTTATTATTGGATTTCCTGGTGAAACGGATGAATTATTTTTAGAAACATATCATTTTTTAAATGAATTGGATATTTCCTATCTTCATGTTTTTACCTATTCAGAAAGAGAAAATACACCAGCGGCTAGTATGGAGGGGGTAGTGCCATTAAATGTTAGGAAAAAAAGAAGTAAAATGTTACGTGGATTGTCCGTTAAAAAAAGACGTTTGTTTTATGAAAGTCAGTTAAATACTTTGCACACTGTATTGTTTGAAGGAGAAAACAAAAAAGGATATATACTTGGTTTTACAGAAAATTATGTAAAAATTAAACATCCTTGGAATCCTGAGTTAGTAAATACTACCCGTGAGGTTTTATTAACTGAAATTGATGATGATGGAATGGTGCGATTTGAATTTACCTAGAGTTAGATATTAATTCCTACTGGAAGTAATTTTTTATATTTTCTACGATTTTTTCTTAAAAATGAAGCTATTTCTGGACTGGTAGGGACTAAATGAATTCTTCGCTCTTCAACAATATTAAAAACAGCTTTAATAAAAATTTCTCTAAATCCTTGTTCCTCCATATCGTTTGGCATTTCATATTTGGTTAGAAATATTTTTCGATCTTGTGAAGCATATTCAATACGTGCCATGTTATCACCAACTTCTAATTCAAACTGTCTTAAAAATTCATTGTCTGTAATTTCTACATCTTCAATCATAGGGAGTTGATTTAAGGTTTATTTAATAATTATATCAGCTTGAATTTGCTAATTTTGATCAATAGCAGCTACTATTTATTTCAGGATAAAAATACTTTAGGATTATAAATCTTTAAAGGGTAAATTTACGAATAATTATCGAGCTTAACTCTATTGAATTGTTAAACAACACAAACACTAAAAAAACTCCAGTTTATTTTATTCCAGGATTAGCAGCAGGAAAAGAGATATTTGAATATATTTCTTTACCAGAGGAGCTTTATGATGTGCATATAATTGAATGGATTATTCCAAAAAAAAAGGAAACTATAAAGGAATATGCAAGGCGAATGTCAGCATTAGTTAACAAGCCTAAGCCTATTTTAATCGGTGTTTCTTTTGGAGGAGTAATGGCTCAGGAAATGAATGAGTTTTTAGATCTAAAAAAGTTAATTATTATTTCGAGTATTAAATCTAAAAATGAAATTCCAACTAAAATGAGAATTTTTAAAACAATACCTGCCTATAGATTAATACCGCCAAGTTTTCTAGAAAATACTAAAAACCTAGTTAAGTTTGGCTTGGGAATAAAATCTAAAAATAAATTAGAATTATATCAAAATTATCTTTCAGTTAAAAATACTCAATATTTAAAATGGGCTATTAAACAAATGGTTGGTTGGGATAGAGCAACTGAAATAAAAAATATAATTCACATTCACGGAGATAAAGATCCTATATTTCCTATTGACAGAATTAAAAATTGTATTGTTGTTCCTGGTGGCTCGCACATTATGTTAATTGTTAAGTTTAAATGGTTAAATGAAAATTTACCAAAAATCATGGAAGATCGTTTTAAATAGGGGATGGTTAAAAAAAAGAAATACGGTTCATTTGCAGGGGTTTTTACTCCATCAATTTTAACTATACTCGGTGTGATAATGTACCTGAGGATGGGTTGGGTAGTGGGTAATGCTGGATTGTTTGGATCTCTTATTATTGTTATTATTGCTCATGTTATATCTGTTTCTACAGGTTTAAGTGTTTCTTCAATAGCTACTGATAAAAAGGTCGGTCCAGGCGGTATTTATTATATTTTATCGCGCAGTATGGGTATTCCAATTGGTGGAGCTATCGGGATTGCTTTATATATCGGAACTGCTTTATCCATTGCATTGTATTTAATTGGTTTTGCAGAAAGCTTTAATGCTTATTTTGGTTTTGCTACAGATATTAATGGTCTGCGTCTTTCCGGTTCAGTTGCGCTACTTGTTTTAACAATTATTGCCTTAATAAGTACCTCTATTGCTATAAAAACACAGCTTTTTATACTCATTGCTATCATAGTTTCATTGGTATCTATTTTTTTAGGTTCTACAGAATATATTCCAGAATCTATAAAATTAGTATCTGATGAGAATTCTGTTCCAATGGAAGTTGTTTTCGCTATATTTTTTCCTGCTGTAACTGGTTTTACTGCTGGTATAGCCATGAGCGGAGATCTAGAAGATCCTAAAAAATCAATACCTAGAGGCACCATAGCTGCTATTGCTGTTGGTTTTTTTGTGTATATAACTTTAATCATATTTCTTTTCTTTTATATTGATTCAGAAACTTTAAAATCTGATTATAATATATTAATGAAAATTGCTTTCTATGCACCAGCTGTAGTGGTAGGAATTTGGGGAGCAACATTGTCTTCAGCACTTGGAGGTATTTTAGGAGGACCTAGAATATTGCAAGCAATGTCTGTAGACAATATAACGCCAAAAATATTTGGAAAAGGTAAAGGAAAAAATAATGAACCTGTAAATGCTTTATTTTTAGTTTTTGTAATCGCTTTTTTAGGGGTGCTAATTGGAGAGTTAGATGTGGTAGCTAGAATAGTTACTATGTTTTATTTATCTGCTTATGGTTTTATTAACCTTTCATTTTTTTTAGAAAGTTGGGCGAATCCAGATTTTCAACCAACTTTTAAAATAAAAAAATGGATTGGTTTGTTAGGCTTTATAGCTTGTTTTGCCGTAATGTTTAAGTTAGATGTACTGGCAATGTTTGGTTCTATAGTTATTATACTTGGTATTTATGGTTGGTTACAACGAAAGCAAATAGTATTGATGACTGGAGATGTGTGGCTAAGTGTATGGAAAAAAATTGTGGCAAATGGACTTCAGAAAATAGAATCAAAGTCTACAGAAACAAGCAATCATTGGAATCCTAATATTATACTTTTTAGTGGTGAAAGTAAACATAGAAGCTACCTTGTTGAATTGGGAAAAACATTAGCGGGTAGGACTGGAATTGTTACAAATTTTAAATTATTGTTAGATAAAAGTAATAACTCTCCGCTTCCAAAATCTGATCAAATTGTAAAAGAAGAATATTTTGAGAAAATAGGGGTTTTTGCAAGACAGATAAAAGTTGATAATATTTATAAAGGAATTGAAGATATAGCTTCCATATTCGGGTTTTCTGGAGTGGATCCAAATACCATTATGATGGGTTGGCCAAAAGGATTAGAAAACTCGGAAGAATATTCTGAAATGACTCAAAAGCTTCTTTACCTTGATTATAACCTGTTGTATTTAGATTTTAACAGAGCTACAAAATTTGGAAATTATCAAACCATAGATTTGTGGTGGAGAGAGACCGATAGTAAAAACGCTGAAATGATGCTAAATATAGCACGATTTATTGTTCAGTCTTCCAAATGGAGCAGTGCTACTATACGGGTACTATTTGTAAATAACAGCAATGTTGCTCCTGAAATAATTCAAAGTACCATATTAAATTTAGTTGAAGATATTCGTGTAAAAGTTGAAATAAAAATAATCAATAATGCGATAGAGCAAATTCCTTTTTACGAATTAATTTCTAAATATTCATTAACTACAGATTTAACATTGCTCGGAATACCAAATTTTGATATAAATAAACAAACACAATTTGTTATTAAAACGAATCAATTATTTGAATCTATAGGAACTACACTAATGGTTAAAGCATCAAAAAGCTTTAATGAAATCAATTTAGATATTGTTAAAAAAGAAGTAGAAGAATCTTATTTTGAATAGTTAAAAACTATTTGATAAATCTTGAGTCTTAGTGGAGTTAAATTATTAATTCGTACTATATTTAATTTATACTAATACTAAAAGCTAATCTCCGTTTTAGTCATTATTAAATCTAAATTTTTAGTTCCATGAAAACAACATCAAAATTTTTATTATTTACGCTTCTTTTCGGATTAAGTGTGTTTTTAACTCAAGCAGTACAGGAAGCTCCTACCGATGCAATTGTTGAACGTAAAATGATAAATGATTATAACATTTATGCAATTCCAATACCTAAAAAATTAGATTTCGCAGGAGAACCAATTCCTTTAAATAGCCCAGATATTAAAGAGCGAATGGACAGGGAGTTATTGATAAATACGTACTGGCAATCCAACGGTTTATTGCTTTTTAAACGTGCAAATAAATACTTCCCAATTATAGAACCACTATTAAAAGAATACGGTATCCCAGATGATTTTAAATATTTAGCAGTAGCTGAAAGTGGGCTGCAAAATAATCATTCTCCTGCTGGAGCTGCTGGTTTCTGGCATTTTATGAAAAGAACAGGTAAGGAATATGGATTAGAGATTAATTCTTATGTGGATGAACGCTATAATATTGAAATTGCTACCCGTGTAGCTGCAGAGTATTTGAAGAAAGCAAAAAAACGTTTTGGTAGTTGGACATTAGCAGCTGCAGCATATAATGCGGGGAGTGCTGGAATTAGTAATCAACAAAACAGACAGCAAGCTACTGCTAGTTATTATGATTTATTATTAAATGATGAAACCAGTAGGTATGTTTTTAGAATCGTAGCACTTAAGGAAATATTGTCCAATCCTCATAAATATGGGTTTAATTTTAGAGAGAATGACTTATATACTAATATTCCTACCTATAAAGTTAAAGTAGATACAGCAGTCACAAACTTTGCTGCTTTCTCAAAAAAATTTGATATTAATTATAAAATATTAAAAATTCACAATCCTTGGCTCCGAGATAATCATTTGAAAAATGCTTCAGGAAAAGTTTATTATATTAAGATTCCCGAAAAAGGATATTATAATACAATCCAATAAAATAAGTATTACCATAATTTTATAGCTTATATTAATTGAAGTTTCACTGATATTATGACACTCTTTAATTCTTTGTATGCTAAAGTTCTACTTAAGATTAAATTTTGTCTTTTTTACAATTCTTAATACCTTTTTAGCGATTTATAATTATTATATATAGTAGACATTAAAAAGGGATTGTTCTTTTAATAGCCGCCTTTTAAAATGTTATTTGAAATAAGTATTAAGGATTAACCTTTGACAACATCAATTGAGTATTCTGATAATTAATGTTTTTTAATAATAAAACTCCATTAAGAAAAGAATTGTAATTGAGTTCAAAAGAAATATTATAATCTTCATTATAATGATTAAGTATGCCACGTCTTACATCAACAATCATTTTATCCTTATCAATAAATAAGGATGTTGGAAAGCCTAAACTATGTTTTAGTGTTTGTACTAAATGATTATTGTTATTTTCTTTTTCATCAACATAAATGATTGAAACATATCTACTGTATTCACGAGATACTTTTTTTACTTTGTCTTTTGAATTCCAGAAAAGAATGACAAAATCGATTTCTTTATGGTGTTTTTTTGCAATATCGTTTAAAGCAGGAATCTCTCCAGCACCTGGTGTACACCAGGTTGCATAAGTCATTAAAAATATTGGTTTTTTAAAGTCATTTAATTCAGTTCTACCACCTGATAATTTTCTTATTTTAAAATTATCCATATAGCTTCCATTAACAACATTATTTATTAAAGAATCAAAAAGAAAATCTGCTCTTTCAATATTATTGTTTTGATAAGCTTGTTTGGACTTTGTTGCATAACTTTTAATATTTTCTCCAATGACTCTAGAAAATAGATTTCTAGGCTCTATATTTTGAGATAGTGCAGAAAAAGAAATTAGTAAGATGATATAAAGTAGTTTTCTACTCATTTATAATCTGTAAGAGTTAGATTACAAATGTACTATGCATTTAAATGCAAACGATAATTATTCGACAAGCTACTTAAATAATTAGTTGAAATACATAAATTGCGGAAAAATAGTAAAAAAATTATTGAAAATTTGGTTATTATCGCCTTCCACCACGGCCAGTACGACCAAATTGTTGTTGCGGTTGTCCTGCTTTTTTCATTTGCTCCTTCATCATCTTTATTTGATTGTCTAGCATATTATGCTTGTCTAATTTTTTTGCTTCTGTAAGAAGTATTTGAGCTTCTCTTTTTCTGTTTTTAGACATTGCAATACCTGCTAAATTTAATTTGGCCATTGCCATATCTGTATCCATCGATAATCCTAGACTTATTGCTTTTTTAAAATACTTTTCAGCTTCTTTCATATTGGTTTGTGAAACCATTAATCCATTTAGATAATTATAGTAGCCTTGCTGTTTTCTTATTAAGGAAGCTTCCGGGTTTTTAATTTTATCTAGCCATTTTTTTGCGCCTGGAAAATCTTCTTTTCGTAATCTTAGAAATGAAAGTAAGATGAATTCGTTTTTAAAATAAAGAAAAACAAAAATGGAAGAAAGTAATATATACATAATTCCATTACCGATATTTCCTTCAATAAATTGCCAAACGGCTACAGCTAGTATTAAAACTGTTAAAACTAATTTTATATTTTTATTGAACATGATCTATTTTTATTGTGAGTCAAAGGTATAAAAAACAATTCGAAATATTTTAATATTATGATTTGTGTAAGTAAAAAATCATTGTATATTTGCGCTCAGTTTTGAGGCATTTATTTTCAAGACTAGAAAACAGATTACAATTAAGATTCTAAAGATATACTACAATGAGTAAAAGAACATTTCAGCCTTCAAAAAGAAAAAGAAGAAACAAGCACGGATTTAGAGAACGCATGGCTTCTGTTAGTGGAAGAAAAGTTTTAGCTGCACGTAGAGCGAAGGGCAGAAAGAAAATTTCTGTTTCATCAGAAACTCGTCATAAAAAATAATGTTAATAAATATTTAAAAAAAAGGTGTTGTTCTTAGAGCAACACCTTTTTTTTATACCCTGTAGTATTGTAATTTTACTTTTTGAAAATAGAACCATATTATGCCTAAAAATAAAAATCTTTCTTCCATATTAATTATTGGCTCTGGACCTATTGTAATTGGTCAAGCCTGTGAATTTGACTATTCTGGAACACAAGCTTTAAGATCTCTTAGAGAGGATGGAATAGAAACGGTACTTATCAATTCTAATCCCGCAACTATCATGACAGATCCTTCTATGGCAGATCATGTGTATTTGTTGCCACTTACTACAAAATCTATTATTCAAATTTTGAAAGAACATCCACAAATTGATGCAGTTTTGCCAACAATGGGAGGTCAGACAGCCTTAAATTTATGTATTGAAGCTGATGAAAAAGGAATTTGGGAAGATTTTGACATTGAAATTATCGGTGTAAACATAGATGCAATTAATATTACAGAAGATAGAGAGCAATTTAGAGAATTGATGCTTAAAATAGGAATTCCTATGGCTCCTCAAGCTACCGCTAATTCGTTTTTAAAAGGTAAGGAAATTGCTCAGGAATTTGGTTTTCCTTTGATTATTAGAGCTTCTTATACTTTGGGTGGTGCTGGTGCATCCTTTGTGCATAAAGAGGAAGATTTTGATGAGTTACTTACACGTGGTTTGGAAATATCTCCTATTCATGAAGTGATGATTGATAAAGCTTTAATTGGATGGAAAGAGTTTGAATTAGAGCTGCTTAGAGATGCAAATGATAATGTAGTTATTATTTGTTCTATAGAGAATATGGATCCAATTGGGATTCATACTGGAGATTCTATTACGGTAGCTCCTGCAATGACTTTAAGTGATAAAACATACCAAAAAATGCGTAATATGGCTATTCATATGATGCGTAATATTGGTGATTTTGCTGGAGGATGTAATGTGCAATTTGCAATTTCACCAAATAAAAACGAAGATATTATTGCTATTGAGATCAATCCAAGAGTATCGCGTTCTTCTGCATTAGCGAGTAAAGCAACAGGATATCCTATTGCAAAAATAGCAGCTAAACTCGCTATAGGTTATCATTTGGATGAATTAGAAAATCAAATTACTAAATCGACATCTGCGTTATTTGAGCCAACATTAGATTATGTTATCGTTAAAATACCCCGTTGGAATTTCGATAAATTTGAGGGTAGTGATAGGACTTTAGGTCTTCAGATGAAATCTGTTGGCGAGGTGATGGGTATAGGACGGTCATTTCAAGAAGCATTGCATAAAGCAACTCAGTCTCTTGAAATTAAGCGAAACGGCTTAGGTGCTGATGGAAAAGAGAACAAGAATTATGAAGAAATTATAGAGAAACTGACCTATGCGTCTTGGGATCGTGTGTTTATTATTTATGATGCCATAAAAATGGGAATTCCGCTAAGTAGGATATATGAAATCACAAAAATTGACATGTGGTTCTTAAAACAATATGAAGATTTACATCTTCTTGAAAAGGAAATTTCTACTTTTAACATTGATACTATCAACAAAGAATTATTATTAGAAGCTAAACAAAAGGGTAATGGAGATAGGCAAATAGCTCATATGCTAGGTTGCTTAGAGAGTCAAGTATATAAAAAGCGTGAAGAATTAAATATCAATCGTGTTTATAAATTAGTTGATACCTGTGCCGCTGAATTTAAAGCTAAAACACCCTATTATTACTCAACTTTCGAGAATGAAGTAGAAACTGCTGATGGTCACCGTTTTTCAGATAACGAAAGTATAGTTACTGATAAAAAGAAAATTATAGTTTTAGGTTCTGGCCCAAATCGAATAGGTCAAGGAATAGAATTTGATTATTGTTGTGTTCATGGCATTTTAGCTGCTGCTGAATGTGGCTATGAAACCATCATGATAAATTGTAACCCAGAAACGGTTTCAACAGATTTTGATACTGCTAATAAATTATATTTTGAACCTGTATTTTGGGAGCATATTTATGACATTATAAAACATGAAAAGCCTGAAGGTGTGATCGTTCAATTAGGAGGTCAAACTGCTTTAAAGTTAGCTGAAAAATTGACTAAATATGGTGTGAAAATTATAGGAACAAGTTTTGAGTCACTTGATTTAGCTGAAGATAGGGGTCATTTTTCTAAATTATTAAAAGCAAATAATATTCCTTTCCCTGAATTTGATATTGCTACTACAGCAGACGAAGCTTCGGCAATAGCAGATGTTTTAGACTTCCCAATATTGGTAAGACCCTCTTATGTATTAGGAGGACAAGGGATGAAAATTGTGATTAACAAGGAAGAATTAGAAAAACATGTAGTCGATTTATTAAGACGTATGCCCGGTAATCAGTTGCTATTAGATCATTATTTAGATGGAGCAATTGAGGCTGAAGCAGATGCAATATGTGATGGTGAAGATGTATATATTATTGGAATTATGGAGCATATAGAGCCTTGTGGTATTCATTCTGGAGACAGTAATTCTATCTTACCACCTTTTAATATAGGAGAGTTTGTAATGCAACAAATTAAGGACCATACTAAAAAGATAGCATTATCGTTAAATACGGTAGGTCTAATAAACGTTCAATTTGCCATAAAGGATGACATCGTTTATATTATTGAAGCCAATCCAAGAGCTTCTAGAACAGTTCCTTTTATCTCAAAAGCGTATGGAGAGCCCTATGTTAATTATGCTACAAAAGTGATGCTTGGAGAGAAGAAAGTAAAAGATTTTAATTTTAATCCAAAATTAGAAGGCTACGCAATAAAGCAACCTGTATTCTCATTTAATAAATTCCATAATGTAAATAAACAATTAGGGCCAGAAATGAAGAGTACTGGAGAGAGTATACTTTTTATTGATAGCTTAAAAGATGATCAATTTTATGATCTTTATTCTAGAAGAAAAATGTATTTGACTAAGTAATTTAGCTATATCGTTTTAATAAATCAATACGGAAACTCAGGGATAAGAAAATTGATTTAATGGAGATTTCTTATTTAGTATAAATTTGGTTAGGATACCTTAATTAATCTTTAAAATGGGGTGAAGGGTTTTTAACTACATTCGTTATAAAATATTTAGTATCCCCCCAAAAAATAAAAGATGCATAACGCTCTATGTAATCTAGTTTAACATACCTCCCTTGATACTCATTTAATTTTTTTATAATTTCTTGGTCCTTATCTAAAATTGAAAAGCTAAATATTTGAGCACCACTAATTCCTTGGCTTATTTCTCCTTCCCAAGTTTTAAAAAACACGCCTCGATTACTTATTTTTATCAACTCTCCCGAACGAGTTCCTTGACTATAAGGGATGTAGTAAATAAAGGCAAACCAAGCAATAACTAAAACAATAATGGTAGCTAATAGTTTGTAGAGGACTTTTTTCATGATTTTTATATTTGAATGCTACAATAATATTTAATCTTCCTCTTTAGATCTTAATAAAATTTGCTCTGGTATTGACTTTTTTGCTTTGGCACCCAATTTTTTAATTTTTTCTACACTAGTAATTAGGTTGCCACGTCCATCTACTAATTTATTCATGGCGGATGAGTACTCATTTTTAGCAGCATCAAGTTTTTTACCAACACCAGTTAGATCTTCTACTAAGCCTACAAATTTATCATACAAAGCACCTGCTTGTCTAGCAATTTCTATAACATTTCTTTTTTGATCTTCTTGTTTCCAGATAGAAGAAACAGTACTTAAGGTTGCCAAAAGAGTGGAAGTAGACACCAGGACAACATTTTTATCAAAAGCTTCTAAATAAAGCTTATTATTTTCATTAAAAGCAATTAATAATGCTGCTTCTATAGGGACAAACATTAAAACATAATCTGGGGTATTGATTCCATAAAGCTCTGTGTATTCTTTTTCACTTAATTCTTTAATATGCTTTTTTATACTAGCAATGTGTTTTTTTAAATGATTGTCTTTTTCCTTTTTATTTTCTGAGCTAAAATAGCCTTCATAGGCAGTTAATGATACTTTTGAATCTACTATTAAATGTTTGTTATCTGGAAGATTAATGATGAAATCTGGTTTTTTTAAATTTTCATTTTCATCTCTATATCCTCCTTGACTTGTAAAATGAATACCATTGCTAAGTCCTGCTTTTTCTAATATTATTTCCAATTGAATTTCTCCCCAATCACCTTGAGATTTACTATCTCCTTTTAAGGCTTTTGTTAAGTTAATAGCTTCCTTACTCATTTGTTGGTTTAGGTCTTTTAAACCTTCTAATTGCTGTTTTAAGGCAGCATGCATACCAACACTTTCCTTTTGAGAAGTTTCTACTTTCTTTTCAAAAGACTCAATTTTTTTATGTAGAGGATTTAATAATAAATCTAAGTTTTTTTTGTTCTGTTCCGTAAACTTATCAGATTTTTTATCTAAAATTTTATTGGCTAAATTTTCAAATTGTATCCTTAGTTTTTCTTCTTGATCTACAAGCTTTTTTTCTAAAGTATTAAATTCTGTAGTTTTCTTAATTAATTCATCCTTATAAGAATCTTTTTCAGTTCGCATCTCCTCAAGATTACTTAGCGTTTCTTGTATTTGTCTCTCCAGTCTAATTGATTGTTCTCCAATATTTAAAATGTCAGCTTCTAATTTACCAGTTTCAGATTTGTTTTTTAAAGAAGTAAAACGATTGCTAATAAATGCACCTGTGGCAAAGCCAATAATTAATAATAAAAGAGGTATGAAAATTTCGCTCATTTTGTTAGTAAGAATTTTTATGAATTTATAAAGGTAACTAATGTATTTTAATCTCTCAATATAAAACGTTTCAAATCCTTATTAAATTCTATGGTTTCTGATGGGAATAAAGTATTAAAACATCCTAATTCAATAAGCTTATTTGGTTGATCGAAATGGACTTTATCTTTTGTCATTACGATCATTTTATTGGAAACCTGTATCGCTAAATCTATCTCTTGAGTTGAAAATAAGATGGTTTTTTGTTTTTCAACTGCTAATTTCTTCAATAACTTTAATAAATATGCTCGATGGTAAATATCCAAATGAGTAGTTGGCTCGTCCAATAAAATTAACGGTGTGTCTTGAGCAAGTGCTCTTGCGATCATTACACGTTGTAATTGACCATCACTAAGTTCCATGCATTTATAATTTACTAAATCTTCAATTTCAGTAATATCAATAGCGTTTTGAATTATTTTTTTATCATTTTCAGAAAGTGTTCCTATCCAATTGGTATAAGGATGTCTCCCTAGTGTAATCAATTCTAATACACTTAAGTTTTTTGATGAAGGAGCTTCTGTTAGTACAATACTTATAGTATTGGCTAATTGGAATGAACTATAATCTGAAATATTTTTATTATTTAAATAAATAATTCCATTTAAAGCAGGTTGCATATTAGCTAATGTTCTTAATAATGTAGATTTCCCAATTCCGTTGACACCAACAATGCTCACTAATTCACCCTTTGGTATAGAGAAATTAATTTTTTTTGAAATGAGTATTTGTTTCTTTTTTAAAAAATACCCAATGGATAAATCTTTAACGTCTAAAACAGAATGTGATTTTTTTAAAGACATTTTTTTAATGTTTTAAAATAATAATTTTCTTTTTCTAACCAATAACCAAATTACAACTGGAGCTCCAAATAACGAAGTTATAGCATTAATTGGTAAGGTGAAATTACTAAATGGTAATTGCGCAACGGTATCACAAAAGAGCATTAATATGGCACCACTTAGAAACACAGCCGGTAATAAAATAAAATGATTCGATGTAGTGAAATATTGCCTTGTTAAATGAGGCACTGCTAAACCTACAAATGCTATTGGTCCTGCAAAAGCAGTAATTCCTCCAGCCAAAAAACTCGTTGCAACGATGATTAAAAGAGTTACTTTTTTTAAGTTGACACCCATACTTTTGGCATAGTTTTCACCTAGCAATAATGCGTTTAAAGATTTAATAGAAGATAGACAAATTAATAAACCAATTAAAACACAAATTGATAAAATTAGTATTCCATTCCAAGATACATTTCCTAAAGTTCCAAAACTCCAAAAAACAAACTGTTGTAATTGTTCCGCATTGCTAAAATAGGATAAAACAGAAACTACCGCCGATGTAACACTTCCAAACATTAAGCCAATTATTAAAATAGTCATGGTATCTTTAACTTTAAAGGTTACTGCTAACACAGCTAGTAAGACCAAAAAACTACCTAAAGCAGAAGCGATTACTAAACTCCAAGGACCCAGTAATAAACCTCCCAAAGTTCCACTAAAAACTCCAGCACCTAATATTAATAAGGCGACTCCCAAACTAGCACCACTACTTAATCCTAAAACAAAGGGTCCTGCTAAAGGATTTCTAAATAATGTTTGCATTATCAATCCAGAAACGGCTAAACCTCCACCCACTAAAATTGCTGTTATTGCTTTTGGTAACCGATATTCTAAAATAATAAACTGCCATGAAGATTTTATAGCCTCTCCGCCAAATAAACTTGAAAAAACTTCTTTAACAGGTATTGATACGGTGCCTAAACTGATATTAATAAAAAAAAACAGCACCACTAATAAAATTAGGATTACAAAATGTGATCGATATGTATGTTGAGTTTCCAATTATTTAAGTTGATCAAAAAAGTATAAATTATGATTTGGTAATAATTCTGGATGTAATATTTTAATAATGTCCTTTAATACGATATCTGGTCTATTTGGGGCCAACTCAAAATATAATAAACCACCAGTATCTCCAACTTTATGGGTAAAACTATATACTTGATCTTTTTTAAAGGCATCAAATTGTTTATATACAGCGTGGGCTTCTTCTAATTGTTTCATCGTGGTATAATAACTAGGCCCAATCCAAAATTGTGCATGTTCCCCTTTTTCTAAAACCGATTCTAAATTTAACGAATGACTTCCGATACCTTCAGAATCACTCCATAAATATTTTCCATTTGCATCAGCTATAAATTGTGCGGCCCAACTTTTCCCTTGAGGTAAATACCAAATATCTTTATACATGGCTCCACTTAAAACGGTTGGTTTGTTTTTGGCTTTTAATGCAAGTTTTTTTGCATTTAGATATGCAGTTTTAATTTCTGAAAACAATTTATTAGCTAGCGCTTCCTTGTTGTAAAAGGCTGCAAAAAATTTAATCCATTCTGCTTTTCCCAATGGAGAAGTTTCTGTCCAGTCTCCGTTATATAGAACGGGTATTCCAGTTTTTTTTAGCGTATTAAAGGTTTTATTGTTCCCATCTACAGCAAAACCGATGACTACATCTGGACTTAATTCTATAAGAGATTCCGTATTAATATCTTCATTTTTGCCTAACTCTTTTATCAATCCTTTGTTTATTCTTTCTCTTGTTTTTTTGGAAGAGATATAATCTAAATTTGGAAACCCAATTAATGTTTGATCAACTGCTAACATTTCTAGAGAAGGTATATGAGTGGTAGAAGTAACTACAATATTTTTTATTGGAATAGTTACAATAGCATCATATTGTTCTGGAAAGTCAAGTATGGTAGCTTCCTCAATCAATGCATATTTAAAAACTTTTTCTGTTCCAGGCCATGCATTTTTTAAGGTGATTACTTTATACCCTTCTTGGTAGCTAATGTCAAATCCTTTTGCATATTCAATTTTTGAATTCTTATTAGTATTTATTTCTTCATTATTAGTTTCTTGTTGTTTTTTACAAGAAATAAAAAGCAGTAAAGAAAACAAGATGTAAATCGATTTATTCATTTTTCAAAATTAATAGTATTTAATTTTATTATACCATTAAATAAAATCTTATTTTCGCTTCGAATTTGGTGAGGATGTTTTTATTATTAAAAATCATCTTCTTAAAAGGGAATTCGGTTTAATTCCGAAGCTGTTCCCGCAACTGTAAGTCATTTCAAATATAACATTTGAAATTGTAACTCTTTATAACCACTGCTCACGCGGGAAGGTTGTACAAATGACAAGCCAGGAGACCTGCCTATTCACTAATTAAACGATCGAGCTTTCGGGATAAAAGCAAGTGGATATGAAGAAATTATACCTTCTTATATTATTTATTTATGGTACGGCATCCATGCATGCTCAGCTAGATTCTATTCAACACTTAACTGAAGTGATGGTAATAGATGCAAAGCTGGAGGATTATTCTGAGGGCTTTGAACTCATCCAATTATCAGATACTTTAATAGCACGAAATTCGGTATCCTTAACGGAAGTACTAAACTTTAATACGACCATTTATTTTAAAGAAAATGGTTATGGGATGGTTTCTTCACCCTCTTTTAGAGGAACAAATGCCTCACAAACAGCTGTTATTTGGAACGGAATTCCTATTAATTCAAATCTTAATGGTCAAACCGATTTTAACACCATTGCTCCAAGTTCTTTTAATACTATAATTATAAGAAGTGGGGGAGGTAGTACTCAATATGGGAGCGGAGCAGTTGGAGGTAGTATTCATTTAAATAATACAATCGATTTTCAAAAAAAACAATCATCAGACTTGAGGCTATCTTACGGTAGTTTTTCAACAATTAACGGTGTATTTAAAAGTAAATTTTCATCTGATAAAAAGTACATTGATTTGGGAATTGACTTTATTAGTTCAGAAAATGATTATGAGTATATCGATTTAAATCAAAAAAATGAAAATGGAAATTTTGATAAACTAAATGTAGCTGCAAATGCAGGATTAAAATTTAGAAAAAGTACACTTTCTTGGAATTCAAATTACTTTTCAGGAAAACGAAAATTTTCAGGAACCATTACATCACCTTCAAAAGACAGTTATAAGGATATAACCACACGAAATTTAGTAACTTGGAACAAGACCTATAATAAATGGAAAAATACGATAAAAGTAGCTCATACTTTTGAAAGATATCGATACTATCCTCAGCCTGAAAATCAGTTATATTTTGAAGGGCAATCAACTACTTATTTAGGAGATTATCAATTGGAATATGAACTAAATAAAGATCTAAAAATAAGTTCAATCATTAACTATACCTATATAAAATCAAAAGGCACTAATATTGGAGTTAACGATCGTAATACCCTAGCTGCCATTTTTTTATGGAAGCACTACTTAAATGAAAAATTGAGTTATGGTATCAATTTACGACAAGAGTTTTTAACCGATTTTGAAAATCCTTTTTTGGCTTCTTTTGATGTTAATTATACGATCAATAAGTACTATTCTTTGAAAGCAAATGGATCTAAAAATTATCGCACACCTACTTTCAACGATTTATATTGGAACAATGGAGGAAATGAAAATTTAAATCCAGAAACTTCTTATCAAGTTGAAATCTCTAATCAATTTGTATGGAATCAATTTCAGTTGAATATAACCGGTTTTTATATATCTTCTAAAGACCTAATAAAATGGCAACCAGGGGCAGATGGTATATTTACACCAGTAAATATCACAAAAACTGAAAATAGTGGTATTGAAGTAAATGGAACCTTTTCAAAATCATTTAATAAACATGAGTTAAATCTAGTTTTTAATTATTCATACACCATTGCTAAAGATTTAGAAAAAAACAAACAGTTAATCTACGTTCCTTATCATAAGGTAACAGGAGCTTTTAATTACTGTTATAAAAAATTTAGCGCTTATTATCAATTACTATTTAACGGTGAGGTATTTACTACCACCGATAATTATGGAATTTTAGATAGGTATTCCGTTTCCAACCTAGGATTTGAATACCTGATACAAGAAAAGTTAGTTCCAATAAAAATTGGAATTAAATTCAACAATATTTTCAATATGTATTATGAGAATGTTGCTTACCGGCCTATGCCAAATAGAAATATACAAACTTTTATAAACTTTAAATTTTAAAAAAATGAACTTATTTAAAAAAATCGCTTATTTAATTACTTTTACTTTCTTAGTTGCTTCATGTACTCAGGATGATGGTGTACCATTACCTTTAGGAGCTTATGAATACGGATTCTTAATCACTAACGAAGGACCTTTTCAAAATGGATCCGGTACGGTATCATTTGTTTCAGATGATTATTTATTTGTGGAAAATGAAATCTTCAACCAGGTTAACTCCTCTGATTTGGGAAATATAGTACAGTCTATGGGTTTTAATGATGATCAAGCTTATATAGTAGTAAACAATTCCAATAAAATTCAAGTTGTAAATAGATATACTTTTGAATCTATTGCTTCCATAACAGAAGGTTTAAATAATCCACGGTATTTTGTGTCTTCAGGTAACAATGGATATGTTACTAATTGGGGAGATCCTTTCGATGACACTGATGATTTTGTTGCCGTAATTGATCTCTCTACTAACACGGTTAGTTCAACTATACCAGTTGCTTTTGGTCCAGAAAAATTAATAATGGCAAACAATAATTTGTATGTTGCTCATCAAGGTGGCTATGGTCAAAATAATATTTTATCTGTGATAGATGTTTCGGCTAATATGTTAGAATCTACCATTGAAGTAGGAGATGTTCCTAATTCGATGGTAGTTTCAAATAATGATATTTGGATACTTTGTGGAGGTAATCCTGAATTTACCGGTAATGAAACGAATGGAAAATTAGTAAAAGTTGCAACAAGTGAAAATGCGGTTGTACAAGTTTTTGATTTTTTACCAACCAACCATCCTAAAAGTTTATCGATTGATGGTGCCAGTTTAATTTATAATTTAAATGGAGAAGTTTTTAGTAAAGAAGTAACTAGTAGTTCTTTGCCAACAAGCAGTATTATTGCTGGATCCTTTTATGCCATGACTATAAATGACGGAAAACTTTATGCTACTGACGCTGGTGATTTTGCAAGTAATGGAGCATTAAAAATATTTGATTTATCTACCAATTCAGAAATTATAACAATCGCTACAGGAATTATTCCTGGAGGAGTTTACTTTAATGATTAATTGAAAGATAAAAGGTATCTAATTCATAAGGCACCTCAGAGATGGGGTGTTTTTTTTTATTATATTTAAACGATATTTAAAATACTAATTGCAAAAAAAAATCTTATGAAAAATGTTTTAATTATTTTAATTATTTTTTTTATCAAAATCACCTCTTATGGTCAATGTCCTAGTCAATTTACTATTTTATCTACTCAAGAAGAAATTGATGATTTTTCACAAAATTTCCCTAATTGTACAGACTTAGCTTATGACCTTAGAGTGGATGGAACTTCAAATCAAATTACAAATTTAAACGGATTGTCATCAATAATTACTAGTAAGAACATATTGATATTATATACTCAAATAGCCTCATTGGAAGGTTTAAATGCACTAGAAAGTACTGAGATATTTACGTTGTGGGGAAACCAAAATATAAATAACCTTGAAGGATTGGGAGCCTTAATCACCATAAACAGTTTCCAGTTATATGAAAATAACAATCTTTTTGGTTTAGATGGAATGGACAGTATTCAATTCATTAATGAAATAATTTTTTTCGAAAATATAAATCTTGAGGATATCTCATCTTTAAGCATTATTACTTCATTGAAAAGCTTAATTCTTAGTGGTAATACTTTGACTGATTTAGATGGATTACAAAACTTAGTAACCATCGAAAATAATCTACAAATTTCTAGAGAAAACCTGGTAAATATTAACGAGTTAAGTAATATTGAAAGTATCGGTGGATCTTTAATATTAACAAACAATTTTTATCTTCAAGACATATCGGTATTTGAAAATATCGAAATATTATTGGATTTATACATCGTTAACTGTACGAGTTTAATAAGTTTAAAGGGTTTAGAAAGGCTAAGCACTGTAATGGGTGAATTAAGAATTGGTTTTAACTCTGAAATTACTAATTTAAGTCATCTAAAAAACATTGTTTCAGTTGATTATTTGGACATTTACGAAAATGAAAATTTAACGACGCTACAAGGAATCGAATCCATTAAATACATTGAAAAAAGATTATTTATAGATTCAAATATTAATTTAACATCTATTAAAGCTTTAAAATACATTGAAACTCCTTCAAGTATCGATCAAGTAATTATTATAAATAATACAAATTTAGAAATTTGTAATAATGATTTTATCTGTGCTGTTGCTGATGACCCTAACGTGGATATAGTGTTCTTTGATAATGCTACGGGTTGTGCTACTATCGAGGAAGTTGAAGAAAGTTGTTCTTTAAATTTTGATGATTCTTATGTAGATGATTTAATTGTTGTTTATCCAAACCCAATTTCAGATAATGTAAACCTTTCAATTGTGGGTGATGTAAATTATATAAAAACTCAAATTTACTCTATATTGGGAATGTTAGTTTTTGAATCAACTGATAAAAAGATGAATTTAAGTATGTTAGATTCAGGGTCTTATACTGCTAAATTTACTACAAATAAGGGAGTGTTTTTGAAAAAGATAATTAAAGAATAAATTATTGTTACAAATCCTAAACGATCTTGATTTTTATATTGCTATTTGTCTTTGTTTAAGTATCTTATCTTTAATAAGATGATTTGGGTGAATATTCGTTTGCTATTGTTTTATCTCCATTAATATAAACTGATTGAGCTGTTTGCCAAAAACTTGAAAGTTATCATCAGCGACAAGGATTAATGATTGATTCCCATTATTAAGAATAGGACCAAAAGTAATGCCTTCAATATTATCAATAATACCCTCGATAAGCTCACTTTTAATAGCGTCAAACTCGAAGAGTAATTTTTTATTCAAAGGGATGTAATCTGTGCTTTTTAAAGAATCGATGGCTAATGAATTTGTAGTAGAACTATCTGCATAGGCATAATAAATATTAACCGTGTTGCCTTTCCAAAAATAATTACTTTGATACGTTCTTTCGATCACAAAAAAATGATTGGCTTTAAACTCTAAAATATCGGTAACTCCATTGATATTGAATCCTCCTTTATTAGGCTTTGTAATAGCAGATAACTGATATACAAACTCTTTTGATGGCTTTCCGGTTTCTTTATCAAAATAAGTAAATCTAACCGGTGAATTTGCTTTCTGGTATTTAGGTTCCTCTCCATCTATAGGAAGGGGCAGTTCAAAAGCAGTCCAATAGCCTTTATCATCAATACTATGGCTTAGTCCTTCCAATGTTGCGTTATGAATGGGCTTGGAATTTGCACTTGCTAAGAATTTAGTTGCTAATTTAAAGTCTTTTATAAATTCACCATTTTCTTTAGATGAAAACAATAGTGGATTTTTACCATTATTAATGGCCCCTTCACTTACCATAATTATCTTATCATTTGGCACTGCAAGTATAGATTCTATATCCAAAACGTGATCTTGATAATAGGGGTCATCTTTAAAAATAACAACATCAATAAAATTGATGTCTGAAATAGTATCATTTTGAATATTAATTTTTGCCTTGCAATAACGGGGAGTTTTAGAATCATCAACCGCTAAGTAATAAATCCCATTTTTATAATCTATTCCTGAAAGCCCTCCAATTTTAGTTTTTTTTATAGTTTGATTAATAGGATAGACATATTCATCTAAAAAATGAAGCGATATTTTTTGTTGCTCTGTTGGTAAATTGGAACAACAGATAAAAAGAAAAGATAAAGAAAGAAAGAATAAATAGTTCATAAGCAACATTTCAGTTTTATTGTTCTGCTATCATAAGTTGATAAATAGGAGATTGAATTTTGTTTTCCAATAATTCATTAAATTGAGTAGTTGTCCTAGGTTGCGGTTGTGGTATGGATAGAATATCATTTAAAGCAGCAGCTAAGAGAGGTTCGTTAACATCTCCTAAAACACCTAAATTGGTATAATTTTCTTTCAGTTGAATGTCGGGAAACAAACCTTCTGCATAATCAGTGAACCCTATAGCATTAGAGGTTTTAAATACTAATGGTAACATTGCATAGGAGTGTCCTGGATTTGCTTGACTTTTACTAAAGTTAGGAGCCGGAGCATCGTATAATAAAAAAGATGCCTGATATTTTCCAGTAGTGGTATCTCCAACTTGCGTCATATCAATATATGGGTTAAGACCATTAATGACCAATTCACTTGCAGAAGCTGATCTTTTGGTCGTTAGTACATATGCTTTTGTTAAGTTTAGACTGTTAATGGCTTCGCCTGTAAAAATTTGGTTATCAAATAACTTAGGACTTGCATATTCAGCTTGACGATCTGTATTCCATTCTTCATTTGCAAATACTTGATTATAAAATTGACCAGTTATCATGCTGGATAAATCAATGGCAGTTTCTACAGAACCTCCTCCGTTATATCTCAAATCAATGACTAGATCTGTAATAGCATCTGCTTTAAATTGTGCAAAAACACCATTTAATTGAGAATCAAAATCCCTAGTAAAAGCATTGTACATTAAATAACCTATTTTTTGACCTTGTACCGTTAGGGTTTCAGCAATTAGTATTGGATTCTCTGTATATTGTTGTTTTATTAATGCTATACTTTCTCCAGTGGTAGTAATTTCAGTTCCATTAAAAGTTGCTAAACCTATTTCATAGGAATTGAGGCTTAATAACTCAGAAAAATTAGTGTCAGTTAATTGTTGTCCATTTATGCTATTAAAAATCATACCTCGTTCTAAGTTTTTAGATTCAGCATCAGTTCCAGGTAACACATAGCGTATATAGCCAAATACATTACTACTATTATTGGGATAATAAACCAAACCGAATTCCATACCGTTATTTAGGCTAACTCCATTTAAAGCATCTTCTAATACATTATAGTTAGCTACTAATAAACTAAATCGATCTTGTGGAGATTTTAAAAAACTAAATAAACTTTCAGGAGTTTCAAACGAATTTAAAAAAGTATTTAACTCGTCTTGATTAGCAAAATTATCATTCGCTAGTTCTGGTGTGTCTGCTTTATAAAGATAAAAATAGTTAAGCCCTCTATAAATAAAGTTTTCAATATCTAAGTCGGAAGCGCTTTGTATATTGTCATCTAAATCTTCAAAGCAAGAAACAAATAAAGTAGAAATAGTAATTAGCAACAATAAGATTTTCTTTTTCATAAGTTTGGGTATATTCGATATTGAATTAAACCACTAAAATAGTTACATTATTGTTAATTGAAAATATTTTGTAACAATATTAAGCGAAACTCGTCATCTTAATATAACAGTAAATAATTAGCAATCGTTTGAAACAAAAAGAGTTTTTAAATACTATTCTTCCTTGCAAAAACACCTTATATAGGTTAGCAAAAAGACTTTTAGTTTCTAGCGATGAAGCTGAAGATGCTGTGCAAGAGGTTTTTTTGAAACTATGGAAAGGAAGAGATCATATTGATAATTATAGAAGTCCAAAAGCATTTGCAATTACCATGACAAAAAATTATTGTTTAGATCGATTAAAATCAAAACAAGCTTCAAATTTAAAAATCGTTCATAGTAATTATAAAAATAGCGAAAATATTGAAAGAACTATTGAAGGAAATGAAGGAGTCGAATTGGTTACTAAAATCATGGAGACCCTACCAGAAAAACAAAAAATGATCATGCAGTTAAGAGATATTGAACAATTTGAATTTGCTGAAATCTCTCAGATGCTAGAAATAAATGAAACTGCAATTAGAGTAGCATTATCAAGAGCTCGAAAAGTAGTAAGAGAACAATTAATTAAACAATACAATTATGGAATTAGCTAAAATAGAATCATTATTAGATTCTTATTTTAAAGGAGAAACAAGTTTAGACCAAGAGAACATACTTCGTGATTATTTTTCAACTGCTACCATAGCTCCTCATTTAATGGCCTATCAAGGATTGTTTATAGGCTTAAAAAATGCGCAAAAAGAAGTTTCAGAACGAGAAGTTAGTCTTCCTGAATCTTCAACTAATTTGAGAAGGTGGTGGTTAAGTGTTGCAGCCTCTGTAGTTATATTATTAGGAGTGGTTGGTTTACAGTTTCGAGCAAACCAAATGACTGCGGAAGAGCAACATGCCTTGGCAGAATTCAATAAATCAAGAACGACTTTATTACTTATGTCTAAGAGTTTTAATAAAGGAACCCAAGAATTGGCAGTTATATATCAGTTTACGGAAACAAAAAATAGAATTTTAAAATAAATAGTATTCAATAATTAAATAAATAAGAATCATGAAAAAGTTAGCAATTTTAATAGCAATAGTAGTAGCTCCAATCTATATGAGCGCACAAGATGCATTTGACTCATTTGAATTTGAGCGTGAAGTAAGTTCAGTGGTAGTTACCAAAAACATGTTCAAACTTCTAAGTAAATTAGATTTAGAATCTAACGATATAGAAGCCAAAGAATATTTAGAATTAGTAAACAATCTAGATAATATCAAGATTTACAGTACTGAGAATAAAGAAGTAGGTGTAAGAATGGATCTTGCTGTAGCTACCTATTTGTCACAATCTCCAGGATTATCTGAATTGATGAGGGTAAAAGACAGTGGTAAAAACATTAAGTTTTATTCAAGAAATGGTAAAAACGATAATTATGTTAGTGAATTATTAATGCACCTTACTGGAAATATCGATGGTGATGACAGAACGATTATCATGAAAATTACAGGAAATATAGATCTTAAAAAGATTTCAAAACTTACAAGTGAACTAAATATGCCTGGTAGCGAAGAATTAAAGAACATAAATAGAGAAAACTAAATATATGATACTTATAAAATATATTTTAGGAATTGGATTAGCAGCACTTACTTTATTTAGCTGTAGTAATAAAGAATCATTGCAACGCTATATCGTAGACAGGCAAGACGATGACTCTTTTTTAAAAATTGATATTGCAGCAAGTTTATTACAAACAGATAGCACAAATTTATCTCAGGAAGAAAAAGATATTTTGAAAACTATAAAAAAGATAAATGTAGTTGCATATCCAATAGAAGAAGGAAATTTTGCAGCCTATGAAGTAAAAATGCAATTGTTAAAAACGATTTTAGATCAAGATCGCTATAAAACGCTTATGGATTATGGGTCCAATAAAGAAGGAGCAATGCTAAAATATGTAGGTTTAGAAGATGCAATTGACGAAATTATAGTGTTTGTAAGGGATGACGAAAAAGGATTTGCTGTATTCAGATTATTAGGAGATGATATGCGTCCTGAACAAATGATAAAATTAATGACTGCTATTGAAAAAGGAGATGTAGATATCTCTAAATTAAATTCAATAGGAAAGATCTTCAATATGTAAAAAGAAAAATAACTTCAATAAAAAAAGATCGATTTATATAGTCGATCTTTTTTTATAATTCAATTTTAAAGTATAAATCTATATTCCAGTATAGTTAGAAGGTGTAATCACTCGCATTTCTTGCTTTACACTTTCAGAAACGTCTAAGGTTTCAATAAAAGCAGCGATGGAAAGTGCATTTATCTTCTCATTAGTTCGGGTTAATCCTTTTAATGCTTCATAAGCATTGGGATAAGCTTCCCGACGTAGAATGGTCTGAATAGCTTCTGCAACAACCGCCCAATTATTTTCTAAATCCTCCGCAAATTTACTTTTGTTTAATAATAATTTATTCAATCCTTTTAAGGTTGATTGAAATGCAATTAGGGTATGTCCAAAAGGAACTCCTATATTTCTTAAGACCGTACTGTCTGTTAAATCTCTTTGCAATCTACTTATGGGAAGCTTTGCAGATAAATGCTCAAATAAAGCATTAGCAATTCCTAAATTACCTTCACTGTTTTCAAAATCGATAGGATTTACTTTATGAGGCATCGCACTAGACCCAACTTCACCTTCTTTAATTTTTTGTTTAAAATAATCAATAGACACATAAGTCCAGATATCACGATCTAAATCGATAAGGATATTATTTATTCTTTTTAAGCAGTCAAATAAAGCAGCCATATGATCGTAATGCTCAATTTGTGTAGTTGGAAAAGAATGATGAAGTCCTAGTTTATCATGAACGAAGTTTTCTGCAAATGTTTTCCAATCGGTAGTTGGATATGCGACTTTATGAGCGTTAAAATTTCCAGTTGCTCCCCCGAATTTCGCAGCACTTTTAAGATTGTCTAATAAATCGAATTGCTCTTCAATACGAACTACAAATACATTTATTTCTTTGCCCAAACGAGTAGGAGAAGCAGGTTGTCCGTGAGTTCTAGCAAGCATTGGGATATCAGCCCAATCGGCAGCTAAGGAAGCTAATTTGTTTTTTAATTCTAATAATTGAGGAACATATACATCGTTCATCGCATCTTTTAAAGATAATGGAACGGCGGTGTTGTTAATGTCTTGAGAAGTCAATCCAAAATGAATAAACTCTTTATATTCCTTTAAGTTTAGAACATCAAATTCTTCTTTAATAAAATACTCAACCGCTTTTACATCGTGGTTGGTTACTATTTCAATGTCCTTAATTCGTTGAGCATCTTCAGTAGAGAAATTGGTATATATTTTTCTCAATTCAGAAAATAAAGAAGTATCAAAACTAGCAAGTTGAGGTAGCTTTAATTCCACTAAGGCAATAAAATATTCAATTTCAACTTGAACACGATATTTAATCAGCGCTTCTTCAGAAAAGAAAGGAATTAAAGAATTGGTTTTGGAAGCATACCGACCATCAATAGGTGAAACAGCTTGTAATGAGTGAGTTGACATAGTTATGGTTTTGAATAGTTTACAATGCAATATGCAATGGAAAATAAAGATGCAAAGATAGGGAAGTTTAATAGTTTGCTATTATGCCTTTAGATTTTTTAAC